>Ga0105238_10005572_pt1 | contig 12440 bp, 9 predicted proteins | sample KBSC34metaG_FD_81526 | JGI IMG/M metagenome (GOLD analysis project Ga0105238, IMG submission 81526) | Corn rhizosphere microbial communities from Kellogg Biological Station, Michigan, USA - KBS C3-4 metaG | ecosystem: Host-associated > Plants > Roots > Rhizosphere > Soil | place: Michigan, USA... | reverse complement strand
CCGCGGGCGCGGGAGGCCTGGACCCCGACGCGGGGGGAGGGGCCGGGGCAGGGGGACCCGGGGGATTCGGGGGTAATCGGGGCGGCGGGGGGGCTCCTGGGCCGGATTGTCCTCCTCTGTTCACGTTCGGCGGCGTCGTCGCGGAAAGCCCGTCAAGCGGCGCGGACATCATGCTGGCCAACCTGACGGGGGCTGGCCGGCGCGATCTGATCGTCGCCGACAACTTGCTGCTCAAGACCTTCGTGAACGATGGCGCGGGCCACTTCACGCTGCGTGGCTCCTACGACATCGCGTCCCGCGTGACCTTCGACGCCACGACCGGCGACCTGAACGCGGATGGGTTCGATGACGTGGTCGTCGTCCATGGCGTGCCGTTCGGCCAGATTCCGACAGGACCTCCCCTGCTGACCGTGTTTCTGAATGCAGGGGATGGCACGTTGACGAGGACCATGTACTCGCTGCCGGACGCAGGTCAGACCGTCGTGCTCGGAGACCTCGACGGAGATCACCGGCCCGACGTGCTGGTCGGGGCCACCGCCGGCAAGACCTACCTGTTGCAGAATCTCGGCGGTGGAGCGCTGGGCGCGGCGGCGGCGCTGTCCGTGGACGGGGGCCTCACCGCCATCGCGGACATGGACGGTGACGGCAAACAGGATCTGATCGTCCGCGGGCGCGCGCTGGAAGTCCAGATCAACCAGGGCGGACTGATCTTCTCGGAGCCGAAATTCGTCCACGTCCTCTCCAGCTTGGGCTTGGACGTCCAGCGCTTCATTCTTGTGGACGTCGACGGTGACGCGGCGATCGACGTCGTGATGCTGGGACATGTGCCTATGGTTGATCCCGGTCAGCGCACGGTCGAGGTGGCCTTGAACGACGGGACAGGGGCGCTGAGCTCCGTGTATGCCGCCAAAGTGGCCCTGACCTCGGGTGGCCTCGCCGTGGGCGACCTGGACAAGGATGGGCGTCCGGACATCGTGGTCTCCGGCGCGCCGATCACCATGGGCGGCACCGGGCAGTTGGACCTTTTGCTGGCGACGAACGCCGGCTCCTATGCGCCGAGCTCCTGCCCTGCCCTGGTCGCCGCCTCGGGCGCATCGGCCGTCTCGGGCAACGACAGCCTGGCCGCCGGCGATCTGAACGGCGACGGGCGCGCCGATCTGGTGATCCTCCGCAGCGACGGCGTCGCGGTGCTCGTCAGCGGCGCGAGCTCAGGGACGCCGCCGTCCGTGGCAGCGCCGTGAGGCCGACGATGCCTTCGATCGTCGAACGTCACGCGCCGGCCTTCAGAACTGCGCGATGAGGCCGATGCGTGCCGAGACGTTGGCGTCGAGGAACACGCTGCCCGTCACCCATCCGCTCGATTTCGCCTCGACTTCAAGGTAGGGCTCGCACGCCCGCCGCAATCCCAGCCCCGCGCGTGCAGCGATCAGGCCACCGACGTCGATCCCGTCGCTGTCGTAGCGTAGCCGCGCCGGCTGCAGCCACCCGGCGACTCGTCCCCCCAGCCTCAGCGTCGCGCCCGCCAGGTGGCCGACGGGCAAGCGGTAGAGGGCGACCTCCAGCCCGGGGAGCGGACCTCTCCGATTGAAGTAGCCGTGCAGCGAGACCAGGACGTTCTGCGTGCGCATCCGCTGGAGGAAGAGATCGAGCCGCACGTCGTAGCCAAAGGCCGCGGGGATGAGACGAAGCGCTGCGTTGAAGTCGACCGGCTCCCCTCGTACCAGCCACGGGAGGCGGAAGCGCTGAAAGCCGATCAGGTTCGGATCTGCGAAGTTCAGCAACGACAGCCAGAACTGCTTCCGGGTGAACCGCTGCTCCGCCGGGGAGAGCTGCGAATACCCGTGGTAGCGATCGATCCCCACGCCCGATGGGTGGACGCCTCGCGCCGCGAACGGTTCGTCGGGACGGAACAGGTCGTAGGTCCAGCCGTCGCAATCGAGCCCCGTGAAGTCGCGGCGCGGAACGTCGGCGCCTTCCTTCTGATTCTGTTCGTTGGTGGTGGTGTCGGCGCTCGAGCCCGCGCATTGGTGCAGGTAATCGCTGTTCCCGAAGTAGAGCCACCAGAGCGTGGCCGTGTTCCAGGTGGTGGTGTGCTCGAAGAACTGCATCTTCTCGAGGGCAAACGCCTCGGCGTAGTTCCCCTCGATGCCCGCCATCGACATCCGGACCGAATCGGCCGGGTGCTGCGCCTTGAGGCGCACCAGATCTTCGTCGGTCACGTGGCTGACGTTCGTGATGCCCCCGAAGTCCAGGTTGTAGACGTCGTCGTAGCTGCCAATGTCGCGCCAGCTCATCACGGCGCGATGCCACTCCTCGTGCTGCCATCCGAGAAAGCCGGGTACCAGGGCGGTCAGGCCGTCGAACACCGTGATGATCACCTTCGCGCCGAAGGCCTTCCCCCAGCGGGGGCTGTTCGGGTCCAGCAGCTTGGCGAGCAGGAAGTGCGAGCCTTGATAGAGGTTCGCCGTAACCCACGTCGCCTGCTCCATGCTGGGCCAGGCACCCCCATTCTCCGCCTGAAAGGGAACGTCGACGAGGGGCAGCTCGAAGTGGAGATCGACCGGCGGCAGGTCATTCGGCGCCTCCGCCGGCAGGGGCACGGGCCTGGCATCGACGCTGGCGCCCCCCGTCATGCCACCGTCGTCCTCGGCTGAAGCCGTGGCGGGTGCCCCGGCCGTGGCGAGGGCCAGGAGCGCGAGCGCCCAGCGGCAGCGCGCGCCAGCGCGTGGCCGTCCCTGGTCAGGGCTGGTCGTCCTCGTCACAGTGCCCGTTCTCATCGTCGTCCTCGTCTTCGTCAACTCGACCTCCTTCGGCGGGCGGGCCCGGGCGTCATGGGAGCTCGAGACGCGCCTCCGACCGCTCTTCGTCATTCCTAGCGAAGGACGCAATGACGTCCCAACGACGCCGGTCACATGAAGGTCGCAATCACCGGATCGGTCGCAACGAAACCGCGTCCCTTCCGCATTCGTGACGATTCGTCATGAGTGATGTGCCTGGGCGTGGCCTTCAAAGACCATTCAGACGATGTCGTTATCGGGGGCGGTGGGCCCGCCATAGAATGGTCATTGCGTCGTGCACGGCAAGGCTCCGCCGCAATACAACCATTGGCTGCCATCCGGATAATACAGCCCAACCTGAGGGCCGAATCTTTGCGCTCTGGCGACCTTGACGCCGTTCTCGGTGATGGTGCCATCGGGCGCCAGCAGCTTGTGCCCGGGCAGACCCGAGAGATAGCAACCGTCCTCTTCAGAAACCAAGGTGACGTATGTGTACGGGGTGCCGGAGGCTCCGCCGCAGGCCCAGTTGATCCCGCAGGGACCGCACGAGAACATGGCGTCCACCGCTCCCCCGTCGGTCACCGCCCCGTCGTGACCGGCTGCCCCGTCACTCGGGCTGCCGCCTCCGCCTCCCCCTTGGCCGGCGTCCGCTCCGTCTGTCTGAGCTACGTCGGGCGGGCCTCCGTCCGTCATGTGCCCGCCCGCCATGCCGCTCTCGCCACCCGCGGCGTTCGTCCCGCCACCGCCACCTCTTCCGCCTCCGTCGGTTCCACTTGCGCCCGCGGTTGATGAAAGGTCGACGCTGGAGTCGGCAGGAACGTCCGGCCCGCCCGCGTCGCTGACGTGACCAGCGGCGCCCCCCGTTGCCGCGGCGTCCACCATCGTTCCACCAGTCGCTCCCCCCGTGGCTCCCGCCTGGGCCGGGGCCATGCCGCCTCCACCGTTGCACGCAAGCGGGACTGCCGTTCCGAAGAAGGAAATTCCGCTGAGCAAAATGAAGATGCTGGGCCCGCCGAGGCGAACGAATCGCGTGGGCATTTGGAATTAATCGTATGCCGGCGCGTCGCAGCTCGTCAATGGCTGGCCGTTAATCGAGCAGAATAGTTTCCGAGCAGGCTGATATTGACCGCACGAAAGACGACGCCACCAATTCACGTCCCGGCGTTCAATTGCAATAACGGAGAACGAGGGTCATTTCGCGGCGGCCGCGGACAAGGGCCGAAGTCCCTCTATTGACGGTCGAGCGCCATCAGTCGCTCACGCAGGGCCGCGACGTCGAGGCCGCTGCCGACGAAGATGGCGACGGGCGCGATCGTCTCCGGATCTTGCAGGCGACAGGGGGACACCTCGCCTCCTTGTCCGGCAACCCACTGAAACGCTCGCTTCTCTCCGGCGGGCTCGCGCAGCACCAGGACGCCCTTGGCGCGCAGCACCGGCTCGGGCAACTGGGCCAGCAAGGACTCCATCGCGCCCAGGTCGATCGGACGAGGCAGATCGATGCGGCACGACAGGAAATTGTGCGGCAGATGATGATGCGGTCCTTGCCCGGGCACCGCGTCCCTCCCGCCGCCAGCCCGCGCGGGCGTGGCCGGGACTGTCGAAGAGGTCGCTGCCCGATCGTCGATCGCGGCGGCGATCGCGTTGGCGACGTCGACCGGCTCCGCGAAGCGGGCGGCGGGAGCGGCCGCGCCCACGGCGTGAAGGACCTCCTCGAATCGGGCGGAAGAGACGAGATCCCGCTTGCTCACCTTCACTTGGCTGCTGGTTCGGAGCTGTTCCCGCTCGATGGCATTCATCCATCCCCGACGCCCGAAGTGCGCGGCGTCGATGACCGTGAGCTGCATCGGCGGGGCGAGGTGCGCCAGGTCGGGGGCCTCCGCGAGGATCTCCAGCAACGCCCCGGTGTCGGTGGTCCCGTTTGTCTCCAGCAACACGACGTCGTGAGGAGGGGCGTGGTCCGCGCGCAACGCCTCGACCAGCGCGTCCTGCGTCTCGCAGCAGAGGCAAGCCCCCGACACGGGGGCGATCTCCACTTCCAGATCGCGCAGCGTCGCCCCGTCGACCCGTGCGTCACCGAGGTCGTTGAGGATGATGCGAGGGCGCAGACCGCGCCGCACCAGCTCGACGACCACGCCACGGAGAAATGTGGTCTTTCCGGCGCCGAGGAAGCCGGCGAGGATCAGCAATGGGCGGACGGTGCTGCGGGTCATGAGACGCGGAGGCGACGCGATCGATCTTGGCGGTTGACGTCCCGAGGATAGCAGCCCGTCTGTCATTGTCTCGGCCGAGGGTGGCGGCCCAGAGGCTCGAGCTATGGATTCAGGCGCATCCCTCCCAGGGTTTTGTGGACGACGTCAGCTGGGTCAGCAAATCCGGTACGGACACGATGGCGATTCCGACGGCGCCATCGGACAGCCCGTAGGGCAGCACCAGATCCTGCCGGTTGAGCATCGCCCCGCAGGAATAGACGACGTTGGGGACATAGCCCTCGCGCTCGGCACCCTGGGGCTCGAGCAGGGGCAGCTCGAGCGCGCCCCGGACGCGGAGGGGATTGTCGAGGTCGAGGAGCAAGGCGCCCAGCACGTACCTGCGCATGGGTCCCACGCCGTGGGTGATGACGATCCACCCTTCAGCTGTCTCGATGGGGGAGCCGCAGTTTCCGATCTGCAAGAGCTCCCAGGGGCGGGCCGGCCGGTGCAGCTCGCTCACGTCCATCCAATGACGGACATCAGTGGACGTCGCCAGGTGGAGATTCTCGCGATCACGGCGAGAGAGCATCACGTACCGCCCGCCGATGCGGCGCGGGAACAGCGCCATGCCCTTGTTCTGAGCGCCCTGGCCGTTGAGCGTGGTGATGCGAAAGCGGGCGAAATCGTCGGTGTGGATGAGCTGGGGCAAGATTTCGTACCCGTCGAAGGCGGTGTACGTCGCGTAGTAGGTCGTGGTGCCGTCATCCTCGGTGAAACGGACGAAGCGGGCGTCCTCCATGCCGTGGGTTTCGTGCGGTCCGGCAGGGAAGATGACGCGCGCCGAGAGGGCGGTGTCATGCGGGAAGGTCGTCACGTAGTTCGATGAGGCGAGAGCACGGACGATCTTCACGGTCTCGAAGCTGATGGCGTGTGGGGGGCCGTCCCGCTCCAGCACCGCCAGCGATTGCTCCAGCTCGGCCAGCGTGAAGCGCTCGGGCAAACGGTCCAGAACGGCGCGCGCCAGCTCGTTCCCCGCCTCCAGCTCGATCAGCTTGGTGAAGAACTGCGCCTTGTCGTAGTGCTCGTGCGGCGCCCGCTCTCCCGTGACCAAGGTGGGGCCGAGGGCGTCGAAGGTGATGGTGCTGGCGGCATCGATGACGCCGGTCCGGAACTCGATGGACGAGATGTGCCCCTCGCCAACGGCCCGCAGGCTCATGATGAACCTCTGGGACCCCTCGGCGACGCCGGTCTGATCGGGCGCCGGGACGATAGACGGGTTGAAGAGCGCGGCCCCCTCGATGGAATACTCGTTGGTGAAATAGGCGCCGATGAGCAGGCGCCGCGCGCGGGACACGGGGGCTCCGTCCAGGCGGTGGGACACCAGCGCGTAGTGTCGCTCGAGGAGTTCCTCGAAGTCGTCGTGACGGTTCCGGAAGTCGGTCAGCGTCCGCTCGAGCGTGGTCGCCACCTCGGTCTCGGAAAGCCCCAGGATGCGACCCATCAAGAGCCCGGCGCGCGTCGCCGTGTCGGTCGTTATCTCCTCGCCGGGGAGATAGGGCTTGGCGATGACACGGCGGGCATCGGCCCGCAGGACGTGAGGGGTACGTTTGATCATGTTTGGCCGTACTCCAATCCTTCGCCGGCGAGCTCCAGCATCTCGATCAGCGATAGCAGGAAAGAGACCGTGCTTTCGGCGCCCTGGTTCAGGTTCAGCGCGGTGGCGCCCAGTCCGTCGCGGCAGCCCGCGGTAGCCGGGTCGTAGACCGATATCCCCAGCCGGTTCGCGCCCAAGAACCAGGCGAACGACTCGCGCATGCGACGCAGGTAGCGGTGGTCCCCCGTCACCAGGTAAGCGCCGCGAAAGGCCAGGACGAAGGCGGCGGCGTCCAGAGGTTGCTCGTCGGCGGCGGCGCGTGGTCCATCGCGATGGTGCCAGCCGTCGTTTCCCACCAGGGCCAGATGATCGGCGGAGAAGGAAGTCTGTTCCAGGAAGGCCAGCGTCTCCTCGGCGACGGTACGGCTGGTGGAGTCCTCGGTGACGCCGTAGGCGCGCCACAGCGCCAGCGGGACCAGGGCGTTGTCGTACGTCAAGGTCGGCTCGAACCAGCGCCAGTCGTCGTGGGCGTGCGCGCGGTAAAGCGCGCACAGGCGACGTGCCAGCCGGCCGAGCAGGTCGGCGGCGGCTGTCACCTCGGGATGGGCCGCCAGAAAGATCACCAGGCCAAAGATCGTCAGCGCCGTGCCGCGCGGTCCCAGCTCGAGGGCGTGCTCGAGACCCCGCTCGAACATCTGGCGCGCCAGCCGCCGGTGGCCCTCGTCACCGGCGAGATGGGTGGCCGTGCCGAGCGCCCACAGGGCGCGGCCCGTGCAATCGTCGGATGCCGGCTCGTGACCGTACGCGCGGTCGTAGGCCATGAAGTTGCGAAAGGTCCCGCGCTCCGTCTGGGCGGCGTGCAGGAAGGCAAGATACGTCGATACCAGCCGCTTGGCGTCGCGCGATCCGGCCAAGCGGTCCGCGTGCAGCGCGACGATGAGCGCGCGGGCGTTGTCATCCACGCAGTAGCCGCTCGCTCGCGCCGGAACGCTGAAGGTGGCGTGCTGAACGATCCCGGTATCATCGGTGAGGCGCAGAAGGTGATCGAGTCTCAGCTCGGGCAGGCTGCTGGCGCGCGGCTGCTCCCTTTTCTGCGGGTTGCGGAGGACCGTGGCCGGCAGGGCGGCGCCCAGCGCGACGTACCTGGCGCCGATGCGCGGCCAGGTGAACCCCCGTGTGTATTCGTACCCGCGCGCGCGAAGGCTGCGCAGTTCCTCGGCACCGCTGGTCAGGGAGATGATCTCCCGCGCCAGGCTGGCGCTGTCACCGAAAGGAAAGAGACGGCCGCGACCTTCGGCGAGCAGCTCGCTCGCGTGCCAGTAGGGCGTCGAGATGACGGCCGCGCCGGCCCCCATCGCATAAGAAAGCGCCCCGCTAGTAACCTGGGCCTCGTTGAGATAGGGGCTGACGAAGATGTCCGTCGCTTGCAGATAGCGGCACAGCTCATCAGTCGTGACGTATTGATCGCGAAAGACGACGTGATCGCGGACGCCCAGCCGCTCGGCCTCGCGTTCCAGCGTCGTTCGGTACGCCTCCCCATATTGGCGGAGCACGGCGGGGTGAGTGGCCCCCACGACGAAATAGACCAGATCGGGGCAGGCGGCGACGGCGGCAGGAAGCGCCCGAATGACGGTTTCGATGCCCTTGTTCGGTCCCAGGAGCCCGAAGGTCAGCAGCATCCTCTGGCCAGCGATGCCGAACCCGGCCTTGAGGACGTCCTGGTCCCGCGGCGGCATGTCCGGGATACCGTGGGGGATGATGTGGACGCGCGGTCCCTGGACGTCGTAGCGCCGCGCGAGGAGGTCGGCGGCCACCTGGCTCATGACGACCAGAGGGGCGCTCTTGGCCATCTTTTGCACGATCTTGCGCTGCGACTCGGACGGACGGTCGAGAACGGTGTGCAGCGTGACGACCGCGGGCACCCGCAACGCGCTCAGCAAGTCCAGGATGTACACGCCATCGTCGCCGCCGAAGATTCCATACTCGTGCTGGACGGACAGCCAGCGAACGTCCTTGTAGTTGACCAGCTCGGCCGCACGGGAGTAGTCCCCCTTGGTGCCCTGCCTGATCTCGTAGCCGACCTCCTCGGGGTACTCGTAGTCCCCGCTCTCGTCGGTGACGGCGATGGCGAGGGGCTTGACCTGGGCGCTGGCGGCACTCATTCCGGCGGCGAGATCGCGGGTGAACGTCGCGATCCCGCAGCGTCGTGGCGGGTACGTTCCGACGAAAGCGACGTGAAGGTCGGGCTCCACGTGCATCAGCTCGCCGTGGAGAGAGTGAGCTTCCTGCAGCGGCCAAGGTCGAGCGCCGCACCGGCTACGACGCGCGCGCTCGAGCGCTGTCTCCCGGCGGCGACGCGATCGCGCCCATTCGTGGATCCCATGGTGCCTCCCTGTGCGGGTCACCAGGTCGCTAGGCTGGCCGATCGTCCTGGCCGGCTCTCGCCGACCGTCTGTCGGTCATTCTTACGCGCAATGCTCGGCGGGCGCAAGGACAGCTCCAACAATGGGTGCGCCCGGTCCGAGAATCGCGGGCGCCATCCGGAGGCGCGATGACGACACGAACCACCGCGAGCGCGAAGCCAGAGCTCTGGGGGTTGCTCGATGCGATCGTAGAGCAACTTCCCCCGACCAAGAGCAAGCTCGAAGCCCTGCTGAACGTCTCGTTCGAGCGGCGCATCGACCGGAACAAGACGACCTACTTCGTCTGCGAGCGCGTTCCTCCGGGCTCCTTCGGCGTCACGATCTCCACGATGTCGTTTCATGAGCCCGCCGGAGAGCACCGGGGTGATCTGATGATGGAGCTCACCGGCGCGGACGTTGGAGGTGACGCTATCGCGGCGCGTTTCCCGGGCGGCCACTGGGTGCCGCCGCCACCGCCCGGGTGGGGCGGGGATGACGCCGGCCCAGCCTATCTTGTCGATCGTCCGTGGGGCCAGTTGGCCTTCGCTCTGGCTCCAGGCGCCGACGCCACCATTCGCCGCGTCAGCTTCGCCCCGGGCCTACGAGGTTCGCCGGGGATCTAGATCGTCCACTGAAATCGGCCGCGGCGTTGCGGTGCTACGATCGCCGGCACGATGTCGGTGCCAGGGACGATTGCCCGTCTTTCGGTCGTCCTCGCGGCCGTTGTCGCGGTGGCCCTGTCGGCGTGCGCGGTCGGTTACGTACCGCCGCCCCCCGCGCCCGCCTCGCCGGGGTCGCCGTCGGTCGGAGGTCATCCCGACATGACCGGCTGGCGCTTGATCGGCGACGCCTGGGTCACGGGACAGTTCGGGCGCGAGCTCATCCGCGTCGGAAAGGACGAGGGGCGGGTCGCGCGCATCATCCTGGTCGTCACCCACAGCGCCCTGGAGGTCGGCGACGTCATGATCCAGTTCGGCAACGGCCAGCGCTTGTCACCGGGCCTGCGGACCTCGTTCGCCGACGGGTCGCGCAGCCGCCCGATCGACCTCCCGGGCCACGTCAGGTTCATCCGCGGCGTCGAGCTGGTCCGCGGCGGCGTGCCGCCCGGCACGCGCTCACACGTCGAGATCTGGGGTCAGTAGGTTCCGCTTCCTGCCGCGAACAAAGAGGATGTCATTCGAAGCGGTGGCTGCGGAAGGAGCCGCCCGCCTGGCAAGCAACGACGTGGGCGCGCCTCAGAAGCACGTGACGCGGTCCTTGACGCTGTCGGGGAGACGGCGCTGGCAGATCTGCGAGACTTCGGCGGTGGCGTAGCGTGCGGAGAAGTGGTGGAGCACGATGTTCCTTGCGGCCAGCAGCTCCGACCGTGCGACGAGCTCGTCGAGGTGAATGTGCCCCATCGCGCGGGCGTCCTCGACCGAGACGCGGTCGTCGAGGAACGTGGCTTCGAGCAAGAGGGTCTCCGCCTGGAGGAGCTCGGGGTTTCGCTCCAGCACCTCGACGCGCGTGTCTCCCGAGAAGCAAAGGATGGGGACGTCGTACTCCTCGTCCAGCTCGTGGCCGGCTCGGCGCAGCTCTCCCAGCCGGACGCCCTCCAGGTCGCGGAACTCGGGCCGCAATCTTCGGCGGCGCTCCCACACCGTGTAACCCTGGCTGGGGACGCGATGGAAGGTCTCGAACGGGCGCACGCGACGCCTCTTGCCGAGGTCGAGCTCGTCGTCGCGGCCGAGCGGCACCACGCGCCGGGGGATGCGGCCTCCGTCGAGGGCCTCCGCCGCGGCGAACATGCCCTCCACGTCGGCGGCGATGCTGGCGGGGACGACATAGACGCTCTCGCCCATGTTCATCATCGCTCGGCGGGCGGCGTGCTGAACGACAGCCCCCACGTGGTCGAGGTGCCCATGGCTCACGAGCACGAGCGGCTGATTGACGGAGGTCCTCGAGCAGCGGCCGAGATCCAGCAAGAGGCCCAGGCTGGGGACCTCGATCGCGGTCTCGATCCCGGCGACGCTGAATCCGAGCAAGGAGGGGCGGTCCACCGGCAGATTGTGCCATGCGCTCGGAAGCCGTCCCGGTCCCGCCCATCCGACGTTGGTGTAACCTGCGGGCCCGTGACCTTCAATTGCGCCGACGGGCTCGACACGCGCGCGGGTCAGGCGGTGTACTCGCGCTGGACGTTGCAGCTCTACGACCTCTACGTCCTCGGTCTCTCTTGGCTCCGGGCGCCACGATGAAGGACGCCTGATTCGAGATGCTCCCCGCAGGCGCGCCGCGCGACTGTCCGTGCCGCTCGAAGCTCCGCTACCGGGAGTGTTGTCGGCCGTTGCACCGGGCCGAGGCCGTGGCCGCGACGCCCGAGGCGTTGATGCGGTCGCGCTACGCGGCCTTCGCGCTCGGCCTGGGCGCCTACCTGGTGGACACCCTGTCAGCCTCTCATCCGGACCGGGCCCTCCCCCGCGTGCCGCTCGAGCGCGAGCTGTCGAGGGCGCGGATCACCCAGCGCTTCACGAACCTGCGCATCCTCTTCAGCGCGACCGGGGGACCATCGGGAGATGATCCCGATCGCGGCCAGGTGCTGTTCCTGGCGGGCGTCTTCGTGCAGGGCCGCGACCGATCGTTCGTCGAGCTGTCGGACTTCGTGCGTGAGGGGGGCGCGTGGCGGTACGCCGGTGGCGTGGGGGGCGCCGCCGCGCTCTTTGCCGGCGAGCTCGCCTCCCTGACCCCCGAAGCCTTCGTCACCCGCCTCGCCGCTGGGGCCTGACGGCTTCGCGGGGACTGGTCGCGTCCCGCAAGCTGCGCACGAGCCGGGTGATGTCATCGAACGTCTGGTGAAGGTTGAGGAGGATGCGCAGGCCGGCGCCGTGGACGCCCACGGCCGGGAAGACGGCGACGTTCGTGAAGAACCCGTCCGCGAGCACGCGCCGGCCGATGGCCGTGGCTCGTTGGGTCGGCCCCAGCTCCAGAAACTTGATGGGGGTGTCGCTCGGCGGGGCAGGTCGGGCGCACCGAAACAGTCCACTATCAGCGACGGCGGCGGCTCCCCGGCGTGGAGCTGCGAACCGCCTTCGATTCGTCGCGCCGGAGCGCCTTCTACAGCAGCGGCTTCGAGTTCCTGGTGCCCATCACCTGGCGCGGCGAGATCTGGCACCAGCGGCGTCGCGAGATCCTCGAGCCGGGGCGGGTGTTGGCGGCCCATCCGGGCGATGTTTTCGCGAGCCACCGGGTGCTGGAGGCGGGGCGCTGGAGCTCGTTGACCATCGACGCGGACGCGATCGTGAAGTTGGAGGGCATCGAGGGGGGCGCCTGGGAGCGAATTCGCCTGCGTCCGTTCGCGCCGCTCTCGCCGGCTCTGGCGTGTCACTTCCAGGCGGTCGTTCAGTCGATTCCGTCATCATCGATGGACATCGTCCGCGTCAATCTGCGCCGCTTTCTCGCCGTCGTCGTCGTCGATCTGGGCGTGGCGCAGAAGGCCTTGCGG
>Ga0105238_10005570_pt1 | contig 12441 bp, 9 predicted proteins | sample KBSC34metaG_FD_81526 | JGI IMG/M metagenome (GOLD analysis project Ga0105238, IMG submission 81526) | Corn rhizosphere microbial communities from Kellogg Biological Station, Michigan, USA - KBS C3-4 metaG | ecosystem: Host-associated > Plants > Roots > Rhizosphere > Soil | place: Michigan, USA... | reverse complement strand
TGCGTCCTTTACCTCACCCGTGATCGAAAAGTTGGTCTCGTCCTGCGCCAGCAAGGTCGTTGGAAGGGTCGTGGTAAGCACCATTGGAAGCGCCGCCATTATGTAAAAGAAATGTTTTTTCATGATCGCTATATTTATTCGAGGATGGAGGAAAGGGTTTTGTCGATATCCATTGACGTAAGGTTTTTTGCCACGATGATACCGCCGGGGTCGATCAGCAGGTTGCAGGGCAGTTTTGTAACGCCGTACAGGCGTGCGGCGGCATTGTCGCGGCCTCTGAGATCGGAGAGCTGCGTCGTCATTCCGGCGCCGGCATCCTGTATCACCTGCTGCCAGCTGTTCTTGTCCTTGTCCAGCGATACGCCCAGCACTACCAGGCCCTTGCTGCCATAGGTCTCATAGACTTTGGCAAGGACGGGAAGCGCCCTGGAAGCGTTGTCGTCCCAGCTCGCCCAGAAGTCGAGGAAGACATATTTCCCTTTAAAGGAGGAGAGGCTGACGGGATGGCCCTGCGCATCGTTCTGTGTAAATTCGGGCGCCAGGTGTCCGATAGCAGTCTTCAGCTCGTTGTCCAGATAGCTCCTGAAGGCTCTCCCATCCGGGCTCGTGCGCAGGCCGGCCGCCACCGAACCGTACAAGCCCGCAACCGAATCGAGCAACCCCGCCATCGGCCGGCCACCGGTAGCGAGCTGACCGAGGAGGAAGATATTTATCGTAGCAGCGGGATGCTGACGGATAAAAGCGGTATAGTCGGCTTTCATGATCGGTTCGATCTTCGTCAGGGCCTGTTCGAAGACCTTTGTTCCCAGCGCCTGGTTGTTGGTCGCCACTGCCATTTTGTATAGCGCACGAAGACTATCGCCGAGCAGCTTGATGTGGTGGTGCGCCACGCGGTAGTCGTTGTCCGGCTGGGACCCCGTGACGACGCTGTTCTCCATATCGCCGTCGGAGGAGACCACGTCTACCGTCCCTTTTTCGAGAAAGAGCTCGGCCCTTTCGGAATTTTTCACGCCCAACTCCCCTCCGCCGGCGTGCCGGTCCCACCATTTTTTGGAGATGAATAAATGGGACACGCCATTTGTAGTGCCGTGAAAGACATATTTTCCATCGGTTACGACGGCGCTGTCGGTCGGATGATAGTGCGCCGTATCATAGGCCAGATAGACTTTTGGGGGAGCCTCCATATTGACGAAGCTTCCCCTGATGGTAAAGTTGTTCGTTTCCTTCTGGGCCTGTCCGCTCAGCGAAAGTGCGGTAGTCAGCAGGACGCAGCAGGCGCCTGACCGGACTGTCATGGTTAGTTGCATGTGTTTTAATTATTTGATGGTTCTTTCAAGCATTTTTCCAAGATCGTCGCCCCGCAGGTCTACCGCGAGTATCCTGCCATCGGGATCGATCAGATAGCTTTTCGGTACCGCGGCGACCATATAGAGCTGGACGACCGCGCTGTGCCAGCCCTTCAGATCACCGGCGTGATACCAGTCCATGTGATCGGAGACGATGGCCTGGCGCCAGGCATCCCTGTTCTCGTCCAGCGAGAAGCTGAGCACGGTAAAATTTTTGTCTGCGTATTTTTTATAGTTGTTGAGAACGTTGGGGTTTTCCATCCGGCAGGGGGCGCACCAGCTGGCCCAGAAATCGAGCAGGATATATTTCCCGCGGAGGTCGGAGAGATGGACCGTCTTTCCGTCCGGGGTCTGCGCGGCAAAGTCCGGCGCCATTTTGCCCGGGCCCAGCTTTGCGGTTTCGTCGCGGATGATCTGCTGTACCGACTGGCCCAGCGGCGAACGCTGCATCGCCTGCGGAAATTCCGTGAACTTCCTCTCCGGCTTGCTGACCTGTCCCGCCTGGACAAGCCTGCCAAATTCCAGCAGGCTGATCCAGTAGTCGGGATGAAGAAGAATAAAGGATTTATTCCGCGCCGCCAGCAGGGTGGTGTCGCCGTTGCCCATCGCCATATAGCGATGGTATTCCTCCAGCTCGCGCAACAGCTGTGACTGATCGATCGTGGCCAGCCCTGGGTCGTGGAGGATTTCGGCGTCCCCGGGTTGCAGCTGCCGGGTGCCTGGCTGTGCGGTCACGGAATGGCATAGCAACGCCATCACAATAAACAGAGTGATCTTTTGCATAACAATAAAGGAAATTGTGGACTACTGCGAATAGCCCGGTGTCTGTGTCAGATTGAGGTTCGTCTGTGTTTCGCCCACGGGGATCGGCCAGTACTGCATAAAGCCCGACCATGTGGCGCCCTTCTGCGGTGCAACGGTGGCCATAACCGCGTCGACGGCGCCGGTCCTCTTCAGGTCGAAGAACCGGTGTCCCTGCTCGGTGAAGAGCTCGTGATAGCGCTCCATAGCAATGGCCGCCAGCAGATCGGCCTGGGTAGCCGCGGTTGTAACAGGCAGACCGGCCCTGGCCCTCACTGCATTCACGTCCTCTGCGGCCCCCGTCAGGTTGTTCTGCCGGGCCCTGGCCTCTGCCCTTATCAGGTATTGCTCGGCGAGCCGCAGCAGGGTGAGCGTCTCGGTGTACGCCGACGCGGACGTGGTCTTGTATTTATACGCGTAGTAGTAGGTGACAGGCGAACCGCTGTATGTAATGGTAGCCGAGCCCGTCCAGTTGGAAAGACGGAGGTCTCCCGGGTCAAAACTGTTGACCAGCAGAGGGCTCAGACTGACGAACACACTGGTCACGACAGAGGCCGCAGGGTCGATATAATAGCTGCGGGTGTCGCCGACCACATAGGATAGCGTCGCCGGTGGCAGGATACCCCAGATATTTTCCTGACTGGTCCACAGAAAGGTCTTCGCGGGTGTCTCGAGCTTGTAGGTCGTGCTGCCGAGGACGACGCTGGCCTGTGCCCCGGCGTTAGCATAGTCTCCCAGGTACAGGTAAACGCGGGCCAGCAGGGCAGTTGCCGCCATCCTGTTTGGCCGGGCCCTGTCGGTCGTCTTGTCGCCGTTGTAGTCGAGATAGTCGTTGACCAGCAGGCCCTGCGCTTCTTTCAGGTCGTTCACGATCTGTTGATAGACGGTGGCCTTCGGCGTGCGGCTCAGCGTCCGGTTGACGGTATAGTCCGACGACGTCGCCAGCGGCACATCGCCATACATGTTCACGAGGTAGTAATAAAGGAGCGCCCGGCAGAACAACGCTTCCCCCAGCCACTGGTTCCGGAAAGGAAGGGTTGACGACCGCATTGCCTCGATGGTGGTATTGGCGTTATACACCTGCGGATAGAAGTTGGACCAGTATACTCCTCCATAGGTGCCGACCAGCTGATCGCCATACCAGATCTTGCTTCCTGGATCGGTGTTGCTGATGGTCTGCAGCTCGTCGGTGTAAAGACCCGCGGAATAGCCGAGCCCAAGGAAGGACGACTGCGGCGTCACCTTTCCCGATATGAGCGGCTCGATCCTGACGTAGATGGTGTTGAGTACGCTGGAGGTGGTCTGGTCGGTGCTATAGGCATCCGATCCGGAGAGCCTGTCCAGCGGAAGGGGAATGGTGAGGAATTTTTTACAGCCGCCAAGAAGAAGGATCGCTGCAAATCCGACCGCCTGAAGTATATAGAGTAATTTTTTCATGATAGTCTGTTTAGAGAGTGATGTTGATACCGGCGGTATACACTTTATAGGGTCCCATCGAGCCGGGAGCCATATTTTCCGGGTCGAGGTCTTTGTAGGGTGAAATGGTCAGCAGATTCTGGCCCTGCAGGTAGATCGTCAGGCCGTTGATACGGGCCTTCTTCAGCCGTGCGGCAGAGAAAGAATAGGAGATGCTGACGTTCTGCAGACGTGCATAGGTAGCGCTGCTGTATGCGCCCGTGCTGTTCTGAAAATAGAACTGGTTCAGAAGGCCCACAAGCCCATTCTGGGTCAGTTTAGGGATCTTCGCGATATCGCCTGGTTTCTGCCAGCGGTCGAGGGCCTGTACGGTGGGAACCAACCCGTATACCCCGGGCGAGAAGGTTTGCTGTCCGTAGTAGTTGAGGCCCTTGCGGCTGTTGATAAAGACCAGGAAGTCGAGGGTAAAGCCCTTATAGCTAAAAGAGTTGTCGATGCCCGCATAGTATTTCGGCGTCGGGTCGACGTCGACGTTTTTGTCTTTTATGGGATCCAGCTGAACCGGGCCGGTGAGATAGGTGAACGGACCGGTCTCGCCTTTCGCATTCGTGAAGTTATACTGGCCGGTCTTCGGGTCGATGCCGGCATATTTGTAGACTTTCGTATTCTGCAGAGACTTTCCGATCACGTAGTTGGGGTTCAGCGAGATCAGCGGGACGCCGTTGTTGTCGGGATATCTCAGCAGCCTGTTGCGGTTGATGGTGATATTGATGCTGGTCTTCCAGACGAAGTTCTTATTCCTGAAATTGTACGTGGTCAGCATTCCCTCGAAGCCCGAGTTCTGGATCAGGGCCGGCGAGTTCTGGGTGATCCCCCCAAAACCCGTAACGATAGAAAGGGGCAGCGACAGCAGCTGGTTGGACGAACGGTTGTTGTAGTAACTGCCTTCCAGCCAGATCCTTTCATTCAGGAATCTCAGCTCAAGCGCTATCTCTTTCTTCTTATTGGTCTCCCAGTGCAGTTCGGGGTTGGCGATATTGTTGGGAATGATAAGAAGACTGCCTTCGTACCCATTGCTGCTCACGACATACTGGCTAAGATAGGCGTAGTTCGGGATAGCGTCGCCGCCGGTGATGCCGTAGCTGCCGCGCAGCTTGCCAAAACTGAGGAAGCCCAGGTGGTGTTTGATCCAGCGCTCTTCGCTGAAGATCCATGCTGCGCCGACTGCGCCAAATTTTCCAAACTGGGAGTTGGGACCAAATTTTGTGGATCCGTCATACCGGCCGTTGAGGTCGATCACGTATTTCCTGTCCCACACGAAGTTGGCGCGTAAGAAGTAGCCGGCCTGTCGGTTCGGGTTGGTCGTATACAAGGAACTGACCGTCACCCCTGCGGCGGGATTCCTGATAAGCGCGTCGGTGCTAAAGCTGGTGCCGGTGACCGTATTGGTGGACACCATGCCGCTCTGCATGTCAAGGCCTGCCAGCAGGTCCAGCTTGCCTTTCGAGGCAATATTCGTATTGTAATTTATATAGGGATCGAAATTGATCGTGGATGTGCTGGTCAGCTGGAGCGAGCTCATTGCCGTCTTGTGAACGTCGACGCCATTGGCGGGGTTGAAGGTCGAGCTGGGCTGTCCGTAAAGTTCGCGCATCGTAAGATAGTTGTATCCGACGGACGCGCTGACCGTCAGTCCGCGGACCGGGGTATAGCGGATGACAGCGGTGCTGAGCAGGTTGTTGGTGACGGCATTATAGATGTTATAGTACGGGGCCGCCGGATTGTTGTTGTAGCGCCAGTCCAGCTTGCCGTTGGGCAGATACAGCGGGGGTGCGTTGGGGACAATGGTGGCCGCTGATCCGGACAGATCTCCCGGCACCATATTGTTGACGGTGCTGGAATAGCTGCCGCTGACGGTCAGGTTGAACTTTTGATTCGCGCTGCCCGTATTGACGTTGAAGTTGAGGCCGCCGCTGGTCTGCGCGCCGATATTCCGCTGAATGCTGTTCTGCCTTTTGAAATTGCCGCCGATGAGGAAGCTGGTAGTCCCCAGGCCGCCGGAATAGCTGGCGGACGTGCTGCTGGTCAGGGCGTGCGTGCCGACAAACACGTCCCTCCAGTTGGTATATGCTGTGGTATCAAAGGTCCCGTTGAGGTCATAGTCGGTCGGACCCGGAGTGGCGCCGTCATTCGCGAAAGCCTCACGCCGCAGCATCAGGTACTGCTGCGTATTGACCAGTCGGGGGCTAAGCCCGCGGGTCGTAACGCCTGTGTAGCTGTTGATATTGATACGGGGGATCCCGGGCCTGCCCTTTTTCGTGGTGATCAGGATCACGCCGTAGGCGCCGCGGCTGCCATAGATGGCAGTGGCATCCGCGTCCTTCAGGACTTCCACGCTCTCGATAAGGTTCGGGTCGAAATAGTCGAGGATGTTCGAACCGTTGAGACCGGAGTTCGAGTTTCTGCCGATCCTGTTATAAGCGGGATTGAGCATTGCCAGGGCCGTGTTGGCAGGGTATACGACACCGTCAATGACGAACAGCGGCTGCGTAAGCCCAAAGCTGCTTTGCCCTCTCACCTGCACGAGGAAGTTGCCGCCGGGCGCACCCGTCCCCTGCTGGACAAGCATACCGGGCACCCTGCCCTGGAGGGCCTGCAGAACGTTGTTGACCGGATTCTTTTCGATGTCCTCTGCTTTGATCGTAACGACGCTGCCCGTATTCAGCCGCTTGCTGACCTTACCATAGGCGATGACCTGCATTTCGTCCAGGCCCGACTTGCTGGGCTGAAGCACGACATAGATCCTCACACCGGCGGGAAGTATCTTATCCAGTGCCGCCGGTCTTTCCAGGCTTTTGATATTGTACTCGACCTCTGTGAATCCCGGGTAGGATATCACCAGCGTCATTCCCGGGGTTACGCCGTCGATCTCGAAGATGCCGCTCTTGTCGGCATAGACGTGCCGGTTCGTACCCTTTATGAGAACGGAGGCGTCTTCCATCGGCTTGCCCTGGTCGTTGACGATCTTGCCCCTGAACTTACCGGGCGGCGGATTCGACCGGAAAAGATGAAAGAAATTGGCCAGGACGCTGGTGGGCTCAACAGGAGGCATATTGAGAACGATGTTATTGCCGACTACGGCATACTGAAAAGGCTGGTCCTGGAAGCAGGCCGTCAGGGCCGTGATCAGGTCGACGTCGGTAACCGAGACATCGATCGCGCGGGCCTTGTCCAGCTCGGTCTTCGTGTAGAGGAAATGATAGCCCGACTGGCGCTCGATCTCGGACATTACTTTTTCGAGCGAGGCTTTCCGGACATTCAAGGTGATGCCCTGGGAGAGCCCCTTCGCGCTTACCTGTAAGAACGCTACTACTATTAATACCGCCGTCAGCTTCATACCCAGCCAGATTGAGGATTGGGCGACACCAGGGCGTTTGGCCAGAAGCCTTCCGGCCTGCTCCGGAATTTCGCCATAAGCAGTTAATTGCATAAATTGCAACAGTTTTGAGTTAAACAATAATGAGTCTTGGTGGACTTATGGTTTGCTCAGGATATTCCCGGAGAGTGCACCACCACTTTCCGGTTTTTTTTGAGCCCATAATTATCGTGCGTCGCGCCGTTGTGGCGGGGAGTCATCCTTACTTCATAACTGTGATCTTGTTGCCTTCAATTATAAAATGTACGTGTCCCGTGGCTTCCAGCGTCTTCAGCAGCTGACTGACTGGTACGTTGCGGGTAAGGGTTCCAAAGAATTCGGTAGTGTCCTGCTCCATCTTGTCCTGGTAAACGATCTGCGCGCCATACCATCGCTCTACCTGTCGCATGATCTCGTTTATGGGCGTCGCGTTCAGGTCGAACTGCTCTTCCTTCCAGGCCACCACGTTCTGAAGATCGGGGCGCAGATTTCTTTTGAGCTCCTCATGAGCCGAATATTCGGCCTGCTCGCCCGGTACCAGCGACAGCTCGTGTCCCTTCGCCTCTACCTGCACCGCGCCTTCCAGCACGGTCGTTCGTACCGCCGGTTCGTCGCCGTATGCGTGGATATTGAATCTCGTGCCCAGGTCTTTTACCTGCGAGCCGTCTTTCAGGCCGACGCTGAAGGGATGTTTTTCGTCGTGCCGGACCTCGAAATAAGCTTCTCCTTCCAGCTCGACGTGCCGCTGTCCGTCGGAATAATTGGCGGGACAACGCAGCGAAGAAGAGGCGTTCAGCCAGACCTTTGTGCCGTCGGGCAGAACCAGCGACCAGGTCTCCCGCTTGCCGGTGGCGACGTGTATCTCTCCCTTACCTGTCGCCGGCAGCGCGGCGAGCGTGTCCTTCACCGGGACTCTGCTTCCGTCCGATAAGGTCAGGATGGCGCCGTGGCTTCCGGGCTGCAGATCGTTCCTGAACCTTTTTTCCTGTGATAGCAGGGTTGGGGAACTGGTTCGCTGATAGAGGTAGAGGCCGCCGAGGACCAGCAGTATCGCAGCCGCGGCGTAACGCCACCGGGGTCTGCTCATTTTGCGAACCGGGGCTTCCGTGACGCGCGTCGGCTCGCCGTGGAGTGTTGACTCCCCGTAGGCCGTTCCCCCCCCGATCTGCTGGCCGAGGTAGGTCTGTATTCGCTGGAAAACCGCGGAGGGCGGCTCCTCCAGATCAAATTCCCCGGTCTTCAATTGCTCGTAGATATGACCTTCCAGCTGTTGCTGACGATCGGAATGCTGCAGCAGCTCCGCCAGTTCATGTCCTTCCCTCTCCGTCATCCTGTCCTGCAGATAAAGGTTTACTAATTCGATAAATCGACTGTTATTCATAGTTAATAGAAGAGGTTAGTTCCGGGGTTTTGCCAATTGCGCTTTTGTTATTTGCCCCATTGCCTTTTTAATAAAGACACAGTGCTTCGCCTCTGATAGAGTAGCCGGAGCAAAAAATAATTAAGGTTTATTTAATACGGCGCCATTCTTCGAGCAGCAGAAGGGCCAGGAGGGTGTCTCCGGCGTGCTCCCGCATATAAGAGCGCAGGAAAAGCAGGGATTTGACGAGATATTGATATACGGTGTCCTTGTGAATACCCAGCCGGGAAGCTATCTGCTCGTTGGTAAGGCCATCGAGACGGCTCAGCTTGAAAACGATCCTTCTCTTCTCCGGCAACAGTTCGATACCTTTCAGCAGCTGTTGGTACGATTCTTTGTATTCGGTCTGAAGATCGGGCAGGGAGCTGGTCTCGGCGTGCTCCAGGCCGCGGCCGTCCGCCCCTTCCGCAAGTCCATAGATCAGGGCGACCTTTTTGCGGGTTTCGTTAAAGATATGATTGCGGGCGATGATAAACAGGTAATTGTCCAGGCTGCGGACCTCATTTAGCCTCTCCCTGGTGGTCCACACCTTCATAAAAATGTCCTGGGTGACTTCCTCGGCCCGCTGCGCGGATTTAAGATATGCAAGGCCGTGCGAATAGATCCTGTTCCAGTACCTCTCTACCATTTCCGTAAAGGCACGCTGGTCACCCTGTCCGATGCGGGTCAGCAATTCGGGTTCCCCAGGGTCTTTATCCTTATTTTTATCAGTAGCAGTCAATTAGTGAAATGGTTACTTTCCGGACATCCGCAGGGAAAGGTAGAAAAAAGCCCGCGATTAATTGCAGGCAATTTTTTAATTTCCATCAAATTTTGAACCCATGCGTAAAAGATGGTGGCTCCTGATCCCTATTCTTCTTATCGTGCTTTATTTTCTTGGCCCCTCCCCTTCGACTCCAGTCTATAATAAGGCGATGCCCGCGCTGCCCTCAGAGCCGGCCGCGCTGGAAAGATACATCAGCGAACAGGAGTCCCATCACCACATCAAGCCCGACAACGAGGCGCGCATCGTATGGGCCGACACGACGCACCGGAAGACGCCATACGCCATCGTCTACCTGCACGGCTTCTCCGCCTCGCAGGGTGAAGGCATTCCGCTGCATCGCGAAATTGCTTCGAAATTCGGCTGCAATCTCTACCTGCCCCGGCTAGCCGAACACGGTCTCGACACCACCGACGCGATGGTAGGCCTCACCGCTGACAACTACTGGGAATCCGCCCGTGACGCCCTCGCGGTAGGCTCCCGGCTTGGAGACAAGGTGATCCTCATGGGCACTTCGACGGGAGGCACTTTTGCGCTGCAGCTGGCTGCCGCCTATCCCGATTCCGTTGCGGCGCTGGTCCTCCTTTCACCCAATATCGCCATCAACGACCCCAACGCCTGGCTGCTCAACGACCACTGGGGACTACAGATCGCGCATCTCGTGACCGGCTCCGACTATATCGTCAGCAAGGAAGACTATGGCCCGCAGTGGCGGCAGTACTGGTACCCCAAATACCGGTCGGAAGCCGTCGTCGCGCTCGAACAGCTGCTGGAAACGACCATGAACAAAAAGACCTTTGCTGCCGTCACCCAACCGGTGGGGTTGTTCTATTATTATAAGGACAGTGTTCACCAGGACAGCACGGTAAAGGTCTCGGCATCTCTCGCCATGTTCGACCAGCTGGGCACACCCGCCGCGATGAAATACAAACAGGCCGTACCCGGAGCGGGCACACACGTGATCAGTTCGTCCATCCGGTCGCACGACGTCGAAAGCGTGGAAAATGGTGTGGTCCACTTTCTTACATCCATTGTACATTTGCCGAATGCGTCCCACCGACAATAGAAAGTTCATATTTCTCATCAATCCAATATCGGGTACCCGCGGTAAATCATCCCTGCAGCAGCTGATCGCGCAAAAAACGTCGGAAAAGGGTATCGAATACAACATACTCCCCACCAATGCGGAGGGGAACTATGATTTCCTCCGGACCGTCATCGAACGGGAAGGCATAACCGATATCGTTGTCTGCGGCGGCGACGGCACCGTGAGCGCCGTCATGGCCGCCCTGCAGGGCAGCTCCACCCGCGTCGGCATCATCCCGATGGGCTCGGGCAACGGCCTCGCTTTTGCGGCGCGCATCCCCAAAGACCCGGTAAAGGCTCTCGACATCATCTTTTCAGGAAAGGCCGCGCTTATCGACGGGTTTTTGATCAATGATCATTTCTCGTGTATGTTGTGCGGCATCGGTTTTGACGGCAAAGTGGCCCATGAGTTTGCCCTCCAGCATACGCGGGGGCTGCAGACCTATGTAAAGGTAACTTTGAAGAATTTTTTTACCGCGAGGCCTTATCCTTTCCGGATCACTATTCCGGGCGCGGGGGGACCGGCCGCAGCAGGGGGTGATCCGGACATTCCGGCCGCAGCAGAGGGTGATCCGGATATTCCGGCCGCAGCCGCCGGGGGCAAGCCGGCCGTTCCGGCGGTTGCCGGAGCCGCCTCCGCGGGCAACGGAGCCCCGCTCAGCCTCTCGGTAGACGCGTTCTTTATCAATGTCGCCAACGGCGACCAGTTCGGCAACCATTTTACGATCGCCCCAAAGGCCAGCCTGGAAGACGGGCTGCTCGATATAGTTGTGGTAAAAAAAGCGGGCCGCCTCTCTTTTCTGTTGTCCGTGTTCCGCCAGGTACTCGGCGGCTACGCCGTACAGACCAGACCCGGCGCAAAAGACCGGCGGCAGGTCCTCTATTTCAGGACGCCCTCCCTCGAGATCGCCAACCCCGAATACGCGCCGCTGCATATCGACGGAGACCCCGCGGCTCCCTCGCAGGAGTTGAGTATTAGAATAGTGCCGAAAGCAATTTGGCTGATACAGCCGTGAAGTGTCCGGGTCCGTGATTCATTCGGGCGGCCGGTCAGCGGTCCGCAAGTTCCTTAAAAGTCTGAAAAGCCCTCCGGTTCCGCTCATTATCCAGCGACCCGGTAATATTCAGCTTCTCCTGGCGGGTCAGGTGAAAGTTCAGCGCCGCCCCCGCATCTTCCGTCTTGGGGACATACTGAAAGATCAGCTTCCGGAAAGGAAAGCCCATCCCGTTCTGCGAAAGGCTCAGCAGGTCGTCCTGGTTGTATTCCTGCATCTTGTACCAGTTGTCCTGGAGCAGGAGAATGGGTTTTGTAACGATCTCGGTGACGTCCTCCGACTCATAGGGATTCTCCCATCCCCCGGCCTTCCGGTCCCTGATCTGCAGCAGCACGACGCCGCTGGTATTCTCCTGGATCCATTCGCGGAAGGCGTTTAAGAAACGGATGGCGTTCATCTCTCCAAAATTATCCCTGAAGCCCGCGTCCATGACATCGATGACCGGCCGGGTCGGCAGCCATACGTTGGGCAGCACGTAGGGGAAGGTGGCGTTCATCCGCAAGGCCGTCAGCAGCCGAAGGTTCATCGGCTCCTGCTTGGCAAACAGGGCTCCGAAGTCCACGGCGTCGGGGTCCATCGCGGGTATCCTCGTGCTGTCGAACCGTGGACGCATCAGAAAGCTCACCGGCTGCGTACTTATGACGAGCGCCCGGCTGTCGCGGGTAATGACGGGATTGAACAGCATCACCGGCATCTTCGCCGCGGATTCGTCGGCGGCAATATCCTTCAGCTGGCGGTTGAGGACGCCGTGTGTATTCTCATTGAGTTTTTGTTCGAAGGCAAAACCCCGGTCTTTCACATACTCGTGTCCGTCGACGGTGAATTTCTGAGCGGGGGACGCCAGATCGCGCGCGACAAAGGAAGAGAAAAGGGTATTGAGCAGGTCGCGGGAAATATCGCTGATATAGCGCTTGCTCTGGAGATGGATAGCGGTATCTCCGCCGTCGCGCAGCCTCGCCAGCTCGCGGAAATAGGCGGCCCCAAGCATCCCGCCCGAAGCGCCGGTGATGAGGACGGTCTTCCGCATCAGCTGACCGTTGCTAAGACTGTCAAGCCGCTGAAGGATGCTCATGGTGAAGGTGGCGCTGCGGCTGCCGCCCCCGCTGGTGTTGACCAGGAACAGCATGGGCTTCGCCTCA
>Ga0105238_10005569_pt1 | contig 12441 bp, 9 predicted proteins | sample KBSC34metaG_FD_81526 | JGI IMG/M metagenome (GOLD analysis project Ga0105238, IMG submission 81526) | Corn rhizosphere microbial communities from Kellogg Biological Station, Michigan, USA - KBS C3-4 metaG | ecosystem: Host-associated > Plants > Roots > Rhizosphere > Soil | place: Michigan, USA... | reverse complement strand
CGGACTCTTGTTCAGATCGAGACGGCGGCTGACGATGGCCTGCGCGTCGGTGACGATCTGCGCCGCGGCGACGATCGGGTCGATACCCAGCCACGGCTGCGCGCCGTGACTGCCGCGACCGTGCACGACGATGCGAAACGTATCGGAGCTGGCCATCTCGCCGCCGGGCAGCACGGCGACGCTGCCGACCGGCAGCGCGCTGCGCACGTGCATGCCGAACACGGCATCCGGCTTGAAATCCTTGAATACGCCGTCCTTGACCATCAGCGGCGCGCCACCCTCCTCGCCGAGCGGCGCTCCTTCCTCGGCCGGCTGGAAGATGAGCATCACTTCGCCGGGCAGTTGCGGCTTCATGCCGGCCAGTATCGTCGCCACGCCGAGCAGGATCGCGGTGTGCGCGTCGTGCCCGCAGGCATGCATCACGCCGACCTGCTTGCCGAGGTATTCGCCGGTCGCTTTCGACGCGAACGGCAGGCCGGTCTGCTCGGTCACGGGCAGCGCGTCCATGTCGGCGCGCAGCGCCAGCTTCGGGCCGGGCTTGCCGCCCTTGAGCACGCCGATGACGCCGGTGTGCGCGATGCCGGTGCGCACTTCGTAACCGAGTTTCCTCAGTTCGTCGGCGACGAGCTTGGCCGTGCGCACCTCGCGATTGCTCAGTTCCGGATGCTGGTGCAGATCGCGCCGCCAGGCGGTGATCTGCGGCAGCAAGGCGCGCAGGCGCGCGTCGTCGTCCTGTGCTAGAGCTGGCGCAGCCGCGCAGGCGAGCATACCAAGAAGTACACTCTTATACATTTTCATGCTCGGCCCTCCGATGGTGGCGTGCCACCGCATGGTAACGCTGCGGAAACGCTCCCGCCATGCGCCGCAGCGGCGCATGCGCTGCCGGCCCCTGCTGCAGTCGCCGTGACATTCAGTGACGCAAATCCACGCCAGTCGGCGTTTCTCGTAGTTGACCCGAGAGCCGGAGATTGGACATGCGCTGGACACGATTGCCGCTGGCGGCGGCGCTGATTTCGACCGGTTGCGGCGCGCCGCAGGATGTCTTTGCCAACATCCTCACGGTCAGCAACTGCAACGACGCCGGCGCCGGCAGCCTGCGTTCGGCGCTGGGCGCCGCGACCAACGACGACGTCGTCGACATGACGCAGCTGATGTGCAGCACGATCACGCTGGCGACGTCATCCGGTGCGCTGCAGACGTCGGCCAGCGCCGCCAACTTGACCGTCAACGGACCAACCGGCCATGTGCTGACCATCGACGGCGCCAGCCATGATCGCGTAATACGTCATCGTGGCAGCGGCACCCTGGCACTGAACGACGTGACGATCGTGAACGGCAAGTACAATCCGGCGGGTGGCGTCAATGCGCAAGGCGGCTGCATCGAGGCCACAACGGGTTCGGTTGCCCTGACCCGCAGCCACGTCTCGTCCTGCATCACGCAGACGCCTGGCCACGGCGGCTGCATCAACGCGTTCAACCACCTCACGCTCATCAATTCCACGTTGACCCTCTGCGAAGGCGGCAACGAGGCGGCCAAGAGCGACTCCGTCACCCTGCAGGACTCCTCGATCACGAACAGCGCCGGCGGCGTCGGTTCGTACAACGCCTATCTTCGCAACAGCGTCGTGACGGGCAACGCGAACGAGGGCGTCAACGTGGTGAATTATCTCGACGTCGAGGACAGCACCATCTCCGGCAACGGCGCGGCAGGCATCCATACCACGGGCGACACCTACTGCGACGAATACGGCTACTGCGGCGGAACGGTCGGTTCGGCGATGATTCGTTCGAGCATCATCTCCGGCAACGCGAAGGGTGGCGTGGTTTCCTCCGACGGTGAAGTCGCCGTGTACGGCAGCGTCATCGAGCGCAACCAGGGACGCGGCGGAATCTACGATGCCTTCTCGCTGAAACTTACCGACACGCTCGTCTGCAACAATGCCGCGCAAGTCGCGCCCTTGCAGAACCGCAGCGCCGGCGGCATTTTCGCCAACACCCTGAACGCCACACGTAGCACGATCAGCGGCAACAGCGGCGTTGACGCCGGCGGTGTCTTGGCCACGTCGGCGACCCTGCTGAACACGACGATCTCGAACAATCGCGCCGCGTCGGGAAGCAAACCGGTCGGCGGGATCAAAACGACGACCGGCGCCGTCACCGCTTACAACAGCACGATCGCATTCAACTCCGGCGATGCGGTCGGCGGCATCTACGCGCCGAGCGCGAAGATCGTCAGCTCCATCATCGGCGGCAACAACAATGTGTCGCCCGCCTACAACCGCAACCTGTTCCTGCTCGGCAACTCGACGTTTGCGAACAACGTGATCGCCAGCTCGAACCTGCCGACCGGTGCGATCAGCGCCGACCCGAAACTGACGCCGCTGGCCAATCACGGCGGCCTCATGCCGACGCATGCGCTGCTCGGGGCGAGCTCAGCGCTCGGCGCGGGCAGCAACGCGATGAATGTGGCCACGGACATCCGCGGCTCCGGCTTCGCGCGTGTCGTCGGCGCCAATGCCGATAGCGGCGCCTACGAAAGGCAGGACGACGAGGACGAGATATTCGGCAACGGGATGGACGGCTGGTAGCGCGGGATTCTGCGCAGCCGCTACACGCCCAACACGAGATCCTCGGCCTCGACGCGATCCAGACGGATGCGGTTGGCGAACAGCGAGAACGCCAGCGTGCCTGCCAAACCGTTGGCCCGCGCCACCCACGGCGGCAGGTACAGAGGCGGCACGATGTAGCCGCAGGCGAAGTACGGTTCCAGTGCGATCACGTCGTGCAGCGCCATCTTGCCGGCGAACAGGTTGCGGCACAGCTGCAGGCGCTGGTGCTTGAGCGCCCAGCGGAAGAACGTGTGAATGGAGAGCAGGCCATGCAGATAGACGGCATCCTTGGTGAATGCGCAGCCTCCCGTCAGCGGTGCGCCGCGGAACACGCGCATGGCCGACGTGAAACTGTCCGCATCGGTCTGGCCGGAGCTCAGGAAAAACTTGAATACCTCGATGAAGTCGGCGCCATGCAGCGCCTTGTCGATGGCCAGGATGCGCAACGAAATGCGCTTCATGCGGCCGATGTCGATCGAACCGGACATCAATTCCGCGAACGTCGCCAGGCCTTCCTGCGTGGCTGTGATACGCGGCGAACTCAGCGCGAGCGAACCGAGGTTCGGCTGCTCGCGGCCGTTCAGCGCGGTCAGCGAATGCACGAACGCTTCGTGCTCGAGCAACTGATGCTTGTCGTATTCGGAGAAGCACGTCGCCGAGCGCAGGCGGATGCGCGTCGGTCCGGCGGCGGCCTTGGCGATCAGGTTTGGATCGAGCTCGACCTTGACGTCGTGATGGGTGAAGAACGCGCTGATGCGCTCCTGCAATTCCTCGCGCAACAGGTCGGCCGGAATGCAGTAGTCGGCATCGTTGCTGGTGATTTCCTGGTCGAGCTCGTCGGCCAGCTCGATGAAGTGCCGCGCGGCATCGAGGTTGCTGACCGAGCCGCCCGGCAGGCGATCGCCAGGCCGGCCGAACAGGTTGATCGAATGCTGGGTGATGTCCGGCGTGCCGACCGCGTCGAGCAGTTCGGTGGCGATGCGCCAGGACTGCGCCGTGCGCCGCAGGTAGTCGCCGACCGGATGCTGCGCATCGGCGCTCAGGAAAATGTCCTCGAGTTCCTCGCGCGTCGCCGAGAAATCCGACTTGGCATATTCCACTTTTGGCAATTGTGGATTACCGGCCTGCCAGCCCTGCAGGAACTTCTGCTGCACCTTCGCCGGCCAGCTTACCGACGCCAGCAGCTTGATGCCCTTTACGGCCGCGACCAGGCGCCGGTCCAGTGCAGTGCAGGCCTGCAGCGTCGTGTCGGAATCCGCCATGCAAGGTCTCCCTCGAACCCTGCCGGACTATAGCGCGTGTCAGCGCCGCTTGCTGCTAGCTGCGCGCGGCGGCGGCGAATGGACTCATACCAAGCGCGGCGCGAAGCGGATCGAGCAGCGCACCGTATTTGTCCGCGCGCGCGGTATCGCGGCGTATCGGCTCACGCACTTGTGCGGCGCTCGGTGTGGTGACGCGGCGTTCGGTGGCGTGGAAATCCAGGCATTTCTGCTCGAAAGGCAGCGCGCAGAAAGCCAGCAGTTCGCGGATCTGCGTTTCCGGATCGGCCTGCAAAGCCTCATAGTGCTGCTCACGTACATGCTGCGGATGCAATGCCTGCCAATGTTTGCCGGCGCGGTCGAACTCGCGCCAGTAGCCGGCCAGATCGTTGAAATCGTGCGTGTAGGCGTGCTGATTGAAGAGGAAACGCCAGCACGCCAGGCAATTTTCCAGCGGATCGCGGCGCACGATCACGACGCGAGCCTGCGGCAGCATGGCGCGGATCGCGCCGACGAACAGCCAGTTGGTCGGCAGTTTGTCGGTGAAGCGCGGCTTGCGCTCGCGCCAGCGCGCGGTGCGCTGCAGGTACTGACGGCCGAGATCCAGCCATTGATCGCCCGACAGCTTTTCGACCCAGGCTGGAAACGGCGCGCCCTGGCGACTGGATTCCTCGGCGATGATCTCGCTCAAGCTGGTAAGTTCGGTGGTGCCTTCGACCTGCGAATGCGAGGCAAGGATCTGCTCCGTCAGCGTCGAACCAGAACGCGGCAGGCTGGTGATGAAGATGACTTCGCCGCCTTGTGCCTCTTGAGCGGGTGGAATATCGCGGAACATCTGCAGCGTGTGCTCGACGCGGCCGGCAAACGCGACCGCATCCCACGGCTCGCGACGGCGAGCTCGCGCATGCATCTGTGTCAGCACGGCAAATGCTTCGGCGTATTCGCCCTGGCTGTCCAGTGCATTGGCCAGCGCAAAGCCCAGCGAGACCAGATCCGATTCCGAGCCGACGTTGGCGCGCAGCGCCTGACGCATCTTGCCGATGTCGGTCTTGTCGAGCGGCATCGGCTTGAGCGTGCTCAAGCCCCACCACGCCTGGCCTGCCGCGGGCGTCTGCGTGACCACCTGGCGGAACTCTTGCTGCGCCTCACGCGTGCGGTCGTCGGCGCGCAGGATGTTGGCCAGCATGGTGCGCGCATAGGCGTGCTTCGGTGCCAGCGCGACCGCCTTGCGCAGCGCCTCGGCGCCGGCATTGAGATCGCCACTGACGAACAACAGCTTGCCGTAGTTGAACCAGCACGCCGAAACGTCCGGACCGGTTTCGCAGGCGCGGCGCATCGAAGCCAGTGCCTGTGGATAGTCGCGCACCGATTCGTAGACGCCGCCGAGCGCGTTGTGGATGAACGGATCTTGCGGCTGCAGGGCGCTGGCAGCGAGCAACGCGTCGAGCGCCTCGTCGCGATTGCCACGCATCGACTGGATCGTGCCGAACAGGCGCAGCACTTCCGGATGTTTCGGCGCCAGCGCCAGCGCCACGATCACGTCGCGGCCGGCCTGCTCGATGCGGCCCTGTGCGAGCGCCTGCGCGACTGCCACCGCGCGCTGCGCGGCCGCCGGCGAAAGCCCCGCCAGCCGTTGTTGCTGGGTCAGCATGTGAGCGAATCCATCGTGAATCTTGCCATGAAGGTGCAAACCCGTACTTCGATTCGAGTGGCTCAGCGCCGTCCGTACTTGTCGACCAGGCGCTTGCCCAGCGCCTTGTTGGCGACGCGCGCGACTGCCTTGCGCTTCAGCTGCGCCTCGAGCGCATCGCTGGCGGCGGCCAGTTCGTCGCGCAATTTCAGGTACGACTGCCAGCGATCGGCATCGAGTTCGCCCGATTCCAGCGCGGCACGCACTGCGCAGCCGGGTTCGTTGCCGTGCGTGCAGTCGCCGAAGCGGCATTGCATGGCCAGCGCTTCGATGTCGGCAAAGCTTGCCGCGCCGAGATCTTCGTCGCCGGTAAGCTTCAGTTCGCGCATGCCCGGCGTATCGATCAGGCAGCCGCCGCTAGGCAGCAGGATCAGCGCGCGGTGCGTGGTGGTGTGCCGCCCGCGGCTGTCGTTGGCGCGCACGTCGCCGGTCGCCTGGCGCTCCACGCCAAGCAGGGTGTTGGTCAACGTCGACTTGCCGGCACCGGACGATCCGACCAGCACCGCCGAGTCGCCGGGCTGCAGATGCGCGAGCAACGGCGCGACGCTGGCCGGGTCCTTGGCGTTGACGACATGCAGCTCTACCTGCGGCAGTGCTTCGCGCAGTTGCGCGGTCAGCGCGGCCGCGTTGTCGACCTTGTCGAGCTTGGTCAGCACCACCACGGCGTGGGCGCCGCTGCCTTCGATCAGCACCAGGTAACGCTCGATGCGGCGCGGATTGAAGTCGCCATCGAGTCCCATCAGCACCAGCACGCTGTCGACATTGCAGGCGATCATCTGCCGCGCGTGGCGCTCGCCCGCGGCAGCGCGGCTCAGCGTCGTGCGCCGCGGCAGCACGCTTTCGATCGTCGGTGGCGCACCTTCGAGCACCAGCACGAAGTCGCCGACCGCCGGGCGTTGCTCGGGATCGAAGTCGCGGCGCAGGAAACGCGGCGCCGGCTGGGCGGCGAATTCCTGCTCGCCATCATGCAGTCGATAGCCGGCGCGATGTTGCGCAATGACACGCGCCAGGCGCTGGCCGGCGGGCACATCGAGCGGGGTCGCCGGGGCGCGCCAGCCGATCGCGCGCAGGCCGTGCTCGTGGTCGTCGGTGGGGGTCATTGCCGGCATTTTAGCGCGTTGTGTGATGCAAGCCCGCAAAATGCTTGAAATTGCGCCTTATTCCGCTAGCATGCTGCACTACAACAAAGCCATGTCAGGCGCCCCGATGCCGCAGTCCAAGTCAATTCAACCCGTGCGCGCAAGCGCGCGCCTGCAGGATGTCCACTACGAAATCCGCGGCGAATTGACGCGGCGCGCGCTCGAACTCGAAGCCGCCGGCCGCGACATCGTCAAGCTCAATATCGGCAATCCCGGCCTGTTTGGCTTCGAGGTGCCGGAGCATGTGCGCGATGCGCTGATCAACAACATCGGCCGCAGCGGCGCCTATTGCCACCAGCAGGGACTCGCCGCGGCGCGCGCGGCGATCGCCGCGCAGCAGCTCAGCCGCGGCGTCGGCAGCGCCAACGCACGTCGCGTGTTCATCGGCAATGGCGTCAGCGAACTGATCGACATGTCGCTGCGCGCGCTGCTCGATCTTGGTGACGAGGTGCTGCTGCCGAGCCCCGACTATCCGTTGTGGAGCGCGGCAACCGTGCTCAACGACGGCCACGCCGTGTACTACCCCTGCCCGGCATCGCGCGGGCACCTGCCGGATCCGTACGAAGTCGAGGCACTGATCACGCCGCGTACGCGCGCGCTGGTGCTGATCAATCCGAACAACCCGACCGGCGCGGTGTATCCGCGCGAGCTGCTGCAGGCACTGGCGCGCGTTGCCGAACGTCACGGCCTGGTAGTGATGAGCGACGAGATCTACGACGGCATTGTTTACGACGACGCGCAGTTCGTGCCGTTCGCGAGCATCGCTCCGGAGCTGCCGGTGCTGACCTTCGGCGGCCTGTCGAAGATGCAGCGCGCCTGCGGGTATCGCGTTGGCTGGGTCTCGCTGTCCGGCACGGCCACGCAGCTTGGCGAACTCGAAGGCGCGTTCGACCTGCTGGCCGCATTGCGCCTGTGCGCAAACGTGCCGGGCCAGTGGGCGATCGAGCCGGCCTTGCACGGGCCGGATACCATTTCCGCACTGACCGCGACCGGCGGACGCCTGCACGAGGCGCGTCAGGCCGTGATCGATGCATGCGCGCAGAGTTCCTTCCTCGAACTGGTCGCGCCGGACGGCGCGCTGTACGCGTTCCCGTCGGTGCGCCGCGACACGCTGCCGGAGTTCGACGACGCCGCGTTTGCGCTGGACCTGCTGGAACGCGAAAACGTGCTGGTCGTGCCGGGCTCCGGCTTCAATTTCCCGGCACGCAACCACTTCCGCATCACCCTGCTGCCGCAGCCGGCGCAGCTGCGCGACGTGTTCGCGCGCATCGAGCGCACTCTCGAGCGAATGGCGGCGAAAGCCGGCCGGCAACCTGCCGCGCTGCACGTCGCCTGATGCGCCGCGCGCGATGTCCGCTGTCGCCGCGGCACTGATTCTGGGCATGTCCGTCCTCGGCACGTCCGGCGCGGCGACGCAGCCCGAACCGCGCTTCCTGGCACTCGGCGATTCCTACACGATCGGCGAAGGCGTCGCCGCGGACGGACGCTGGCCGGAGCAGCTCGGCGCCCGGCTGCGCCAGGCCGGCATCGGCATCGGCGCACCGGAAATCGTCGCGCGCACCGGCTGGACGACCGATGAGCTGTCCACCGCCATGGACGCGCACACGTTTCATCCGCCTTATGCGCTGGTCACGCTGCTGATCGGCGTCAACAACCAGTACCGCGGCCGCGACCTGGACAACTACCGCCAGGAGTTCCGCGCCCTGCTGGAACGTGCCATCGCGCTGGCCGGGGCGAATCCAGCGCATGTGGTGGTCGTGTCCATTCCCGACTGGGGCGTGACGCGCTTCGGCCACGGCAGCGGCCGCGACCTGACGCGCATCGCCAGCGAGCTGGATGCTTACAATGCGGCAAATGCGCAAATTGCCACAATGCTGCATGTCGGTTACGCGGACGTGACCGCGGCTTCGCGCGCCGGCGGCGAGCACGCCGACATGCTGGTCGGCGACGGCCTGCATCCGTCGGCGGCGATGTACGCGCGCTGGGTCGAGACGATCCTGCCGGCCGCCCGCAAGGCGCTCGCAGCACCCTGAGCCCACGCTCGATGCCTGTCACCGCGCTGCAAACTGCGCGCAATGGTAATTTTATACTTTTGGAATACGCTGCGCCGGGCTGACAAGGAGCTTGGGCCATGTCGCGGCAGCGCTTTCGCAGCATCTTCATTTCCGACGTGCATCTCGGCCTGCGCGATTGCCAGGCCGCCTACCTGCTCGACTTCCTGCGCAATACCAGTTGCGAGCACCTGTACCTGGTCGGCGACATCCTCGACGTGGAAAACCTGCAGCGCATGCCGTTCTGGCACGCGCAGCACGGCGAAGTAGTCGCGGAAATCCTCGGCGTCGCCGCGCGCGGCACGCGGGTGACCTATATCCCGGGCAACCACGACGCGGTGCTGCGCCGCTTTGCCGGCCAGCGCTTCGGCGGCGTCGAGATTGCGCTGGGCGCGGTGCATGTCGGCGCGGATGGCCGCCGCTATCGCGTCAGCCACGGCGACGAATTCGACTCGGGTCACAGTGCGCCGGCCTGGCTGGTGCGCGTCGGCGACGTGCTGCAGGGCTTCGTTTGCGGTGCCAACCGCCGCATCAACGCGCTGCTACGCCGCCTTGGCCTGCGCTACCGCCCGCTGTCGATCGCGATCAAGCTGCGCATTGCCGCGGCGCGGCGCTTCATCGCCGAGTTCCAGAGCCGGGTCGCGCAGGCCGCGCGCGCCGACGGATATGACGGCCACATCTGCGGCCACATCCACTACGGCCGCATCGAACAGCACGATGGCGTGCTGTACATCAACGACGGCGACTGGGTCGAGCATTGCACGGCGCTGGTCGAGCATCACGATGGCGCGCTGGAACTGCTGCACTGGACGGAACGTCCGCAACGCCTCGGCCTGGCCGGCGCCGTCATTGCCGGACCGCAGCCGCTACCGGCAGCCGCGTAACGAGCCGGTCTCACGCGAAGGCGCGAAGGTTCGCGAAGAGGGGCCATTTTGCGTGGCTTTTTTTCGCGACTTCGCGCCTTCGCGTGAACCAGATGTCCATTGAGAAACCGCGCCCGGCCCACATCTGGACTATCATTGAAGTCTGTCCAACCGGTAGCGCCCATGTCCTCCGTCAATGCCCGTATCGAAGCGCTGCTCAGCGCCAATCCCGTCGTCCTGTTCATGAAAGGCACGCGCGCCGCGCCACGCTGCGGCTTTTCCGCCGCGGCGGTCGGCGTGCTCGACGAATTGCTGCCGGACTACCAGACCGTGGACGTGCTCGAGGACGCGGAGATCCGCGACGGCATCAAGGCCTACGGCAACTGGCCGACCATTCCGCAGCTGTACGTCAAGGGCGAGCTGGTCGGCGGCTCCGACATCGTGCAGTCGATGTATACAAGTGGAGAACTGCAGGAACTGTTCGGCCTGCCGAAGCCCGATCGCACGCCGCCGCAGATCACGATCAGCGACGCCGCCGCGGATGCGATCCGCAACGCGCTCAGCGACGCCGAAGACGGCATCGTGCTGACGCTCAGCATCGACGCCCGCTTCCAGGCGCAGTTCCACCTCGCCGTTGCCGATGCGGCGCTGATCCGCAGCGACGCGAATGGCATCGCGATCCAGATGGACCTCGCCAGCGCGCAGCGTGCTCGCGGCATCCGCATCGACTGGGTGGAAACCCCGCAGGGATCGGGCCTGGCGATCGACAACCCGAACGCCCCGGCCGCGGTCAAGAACCTGCCGCCGCGCGAGCTGAAGGCGCGCCTGGATGCCGGCGAAGCAATCACGATCGTCGACGTGCGTCCGCCCGAAGAACGCGTGCAGGCGGCGCTGGCGCTGCCGTTCCGCACACTGGACGATGGCATCGAGGCGCTGGCCGCCCTGCCGAAAAACACGGCGCTGGCATTCCTGTGCCATGGCGGCAGCCGCAGTGCACGCGCCGCGGAGCACTTCCGCAGCATCGGATTCAAGACCCTGTTCAACGTCGAAGGCGGCATCGACGCGTGGTCGCGCGACGTCGATTCCTCGGTGCCGCGCTACTGACCGGCAGGCCCCGCGCTGGGGGTTTTTCGCCGGCATGCTTCCTGCAACAGCTGCGACGTTGCTGCTACACTGATCGTCAGAATCGATGAGCGACCGTGCGCGAGCCGTCTGGCAGCAATCCGCGCCGGCGCACCGAGGAGGGAAGCAATGCGCATGCGCGCCTTGATGGTGCTGGCTCTGGGGGCAAGCATCGCTGCCTGCGGCAACAGCCGCAACGACCTGGCGGCTTCCGCTTGCAGTGCCGAAATCGCCAAGCGCTTGGCCGGCAAGACCTATGAACTGGATCTGCGCGACCTGGCAGCGCACACCAAAGCCGAATCCGCCGATACGCTGCTGCTCAGCTCAACGGCCGTCTTCGACAGCAAGCTTTCGACCGAATACAAGCAAGCCTTCGACTGCCGCGTGCGCTTCGATGCGAACAATGTCGCCAGCGTCTTGTTCCTCGACTTCAAGTGGAACACCGCCGACCTGAAGAAGGCCGAGTAGCGCCTCATCGCGTGCCCGCAAACGCCGGCCCGGGCTTTGCTTTTCGCGTCGCGCAGCGGATCATAGCGGCGCCGTTGCGGCCCACAGCTACCCGGGAGTGCTCATGCTCATCACGTTCGTGCTGGCGCTGGTCCTGCTCAGCGCGCTGCTGTTTCTCGGCCATGGATTCTTTGCCTGGACCGGCGCCGCAGCCGTCTGGCTGATCGGCTGGCGCATCACCGGGATTGCTTCTCCACTGCTGTTCGAAACGGTGGTGATCGTGCTGATTGCGCTGGCCACGCTGTTCGGGCTGCCACCTCTGCGGCGCGTGCTGGTGTCGCGCGTGGCCATGAAGATGATGGCGAGGGTGTTGCCGCGACTCGGCGAAACCGAACGCATTGCGCTCGAGGCCGGCACCGTGTGGTGGGACGCGGAGCTTTTTGCAGGCCGTCCTGACTGGCACAAATTGCTGGATTTCAAGCCGCGCAAACTCAGCGCCGAGGAACAGGCCTTCATGGATGGTCCGGTCGAGGAATTGTGCCGGCGCCTGGATGACTGGCAGATCAATCAGCTGCGCGACCTGCCGACCAGCATCTGGGTGTTCCTCAAGACCAATGGTTTCTTCGGCATGATCATCCCGAAGGAATTCGGCGGACACGGCTTTTCGGGTATCGCCCACTCCCGAGTAGTCACGAAGATTTCCTCGCGCTCGGTGGCGGCGGCGGTGACGGTGATGGTGCCGAACTCGCTCGGCCCCGGCGAGCTGCTGCTGCACTACGGCACGGAAGAACAAAAGAAATACTACTTGCCGCGACTGGCAAAGGGCGACGAGATACCGTGCTTCGGCCTGACCGGCCCGGAAGCCGGCTCCGATGCCGCCGCGACGCAATCCACCGGTGTCGTCGAAAAACGCATGATCGACAGCAAGGAAGTGATCGGCCTGCGCCTGAACTGGAAAAAGCGCTACATCACGCTGGCGCCGGTCGCGACCTTGATCGGCCTCGCCTTCCGCATCAAGGATCCGGATCACCTCCTCGGCGACAAGGACGATCTGGGCATCTCCTGTGCGCTGATTCCGCGCGACCTGCCGGGCGTCGACATCGGGCAGCGTCACGATCCGATGGGCGTGCCGTTCATGAACGGCCCGATCGTCGGCACCGACGTGTTCGCGCCGATGAGTTGTCTGATCGGCGGCGATGCCGGCATCGGCCAGGGCTGGCGCATGCTGATGGAATGCCTCGCCGCCGGGCGATCGATCTCG
>Ga0105238_10005567_pt1 | contig 12443 bp, 5 predicted proteins | sample KBSC34metaG_FD_81526 | JGI IMG/M metagenome (GOLD analysis project Ga0105238, IMG submission 81526) | Corn rhizosphere microbial communities from Kellogg Biological Station, Michigan, USA - KBS C3-4 metaG | ecosystem: Host-associated > Plants > Roots > Rhizosphere > Soil | place: Michigan, USA... | reverse complement strand
CGGGTGACGGTCGGCGAGCTTCGAGAGGTTGGCCGCCGCGACGTCGGAGAGCGAGATCCCGAGCGCGTGCGCCGCCACGGCGAGACACCACAACGTGTCGCCCAGCTCTTCGACGAGGCGTGCCTCGTCCACCTCGCGCCGCTGAAAGATTCGCTTTCGAATGAGGCCGAGCAGCTCCGCGGATTCCTCAGCCAGCCCCGCACTCGCGTCGAGCAGGCGATCGCGGTCGCTCAGGTCCGGATTGATCGTGCGGAGCGCGGCGCGCTGATAATCGTCGAGGTTCATCGGCTCGTGGACGGGTTGACGGGTGGACGGTGGACGGGAGCTGCTCGCCCAAGAAAAAGACTACAACAACAACTGCCATGAACGGGCGATCGGGCTCCGCGTGCCCCGACTCGGTCGTGACGCGATAGCGCGGCCGGGCCTTCGCCAGCACGCCGGCCTCGCGCATCAACCGCGCGATCCGATGCTTCCCACAGGCGAAGCCGAGGGAGCGCAACTCCATCCGGACCCGCGGACTGCCGTAGCGCCGCTTCACCTGCCGCTGAATCTCGCGGATCTTCTCGGTCAGGACGCGATCGGCTTTCACGCGATCGCACAACGGCCGCGCACGCCAGGCGTAGTAACCGGCCCTCGACACCTCCAGCACCCGGCACATCGTGGTCACGCGCCAGATGCGGGCATGCGCTTGGACAAAGGCGAATCTCATCGCCTGTCCTTGGCGAAGAAGGCCGTCGCTTTTTTTAGGATTTCGCGCTCTTCACGCAGCCGCTCATTCTCCCGCTTGAGCTCCGCACTTGCTCTTCCAGCGAGAGCACGCGTCCAGGGCCTGGCTTCTGCAGCGCCACCGAAGCGATTGAGGTGTCCACAAAACCCGGGGAACGTCAAACCCCTTCTAAGAGGATTTTTCTTAGAAGTAATCCGCGAAATCCGTGGTTCATCCGCGAAAATTGTTGTTCCGGTCGTTGTCGTTGTCGTTGTCGTGGCTGTTGCGGCCTCTATTGGAATCGAACACGCGGGTCGGCTTTGGCGTACGCGAGATCGGTCAACAGGTTCACGACGACGAACACGGTGCTGAGAAAGAGGACGGAGCCTTGGATCGCCGGCAGGTCGCGGCGTGAGATGGCGTTGACCACGTAACGGCCGATGCCCGGCCACGAGAAAATCGTCTCGGTGAGAATGCTTCCGGTGAGGTAGGCCCCGAAGTCGAGGCCGAGCACCGTGATCACCGGGATCAACGCGTTGCGCAGCGCGTGGCGCGTCGTGACGACCCACTCACCGAGTCCTTTCGCGCGCGCGGTGCGGACGAAATCGGCGTTGAGCGAGTCGAGCATCGCGGATCGCGTCATGCGCGCGAGAAACGCGATCGACCGCATGCCGAGCGTCAGAGCCGGCAGGATCAAAAAGCGCAGACTGCCGTAACCCGACGGCGGCAGCCACTTGAGCGTGACGGCGAACAACAGGATCAACAGCAGGCCGACCCAAAACACTGGAAACGACACTCCGAGGTAGGCCAAGCCGAGCGCAAACCGATCGATCACCCCGCCGGGGTTGCGCGCGCTGAGCACGCCGAGCGTGATTCCGACCGTCGCCGCGAGGAGCATCGCGGCGAAAGCGAGTTGCAGCGTCTTCGGAAAACGCTCGCGAATGTCCTGCGAGATCGGTCGGTCGGTGATGTACGAACGGCCCAGGTCTCCGACGGCGACGCGGCTCACGTAGTGGGCGAATCGCTGCGGCAGCGGGTCGTCGACGTGGAGCTCGGCGCGGAGACGCGCGATCGTCGCGCTGTCGGCGCGTTCGCCGATCATCGCCTCGACGGGATCACCCGGCGCGACGTAGAGCAGCAGGAACGCGACGACGAGGACGCCGAAGAGCGTCGGAATCGCGAGGAGGAGCCGCCGCGCGATGAACGAGCTCATTTCGACGGACGCGGCGAAGGGGGCGAGCGGTCGATCGTCACATCGAGCCAGCGCTGGCCGTTGAAGATGACCGGCGGCACGAAATGCCTGATCCACGGTTGAACCGCGTAGAGCTCATCGTAGAAATGGAGGAAGACCATCGGCGCGTCGGCAAACGCGATGGAGTCGGCTTGGCGATAGAGCGCGTTTCGCCTGGCTTCGTTTTCCTCGCGGCGGGCCACGGTCATCAGCGAATCGAAGCGCGCGTTCGAGTAGAACGAGACGTTTCCTCCGGCGCCGCGATTCGCGGTGCCGAGGAGCGGATAGAGGAAGTCTTCGGCGTCGGGATAGTCGGCGTACCAGTCCTTGAGGATCATGTCCGTCTCGCCTTTGCGGGCGGCCGCGCGCGACGCGGCGGCCTCGCGGAGCACGATCTTCGTGCGGATGCCGACGACGTTGAGGTATGCCTGGACCGTTTCGGCGATTCGCTGGTAGATGGGGTTTGTGGAGACCCAGAGCTCGACGTCGATCCCGTTGGCGTGGCCCGAGGCGGCGAGCAGCTGGCGCGCCTTCGCCGGATCGTAGGCGTAGGGGGCTCGCGAGCTGTCGTGTCCGGGAAGCGTGGGGGGGATCACGCCGTTCGCCCGAATGCCGCGGCCCCCAACCAGGCGCTCAATGATGCGGTTTACATCGACGGCGTAATTGATCGCCCGGCGGACACGCGGGTCCGCCAACGGTCCGCGTGTCGTGTTGATACCTATGTACACGAGCTCGAGCGCGGGCGTCGACATCAGCATCGGCGAGCGGCTCTCGTCGTTCACCCATTCGCTCGCTTCGGAGGCCGGGATCTGCAGGACATCGACGTTACCGCTTTCGTACTCGGCCACCGCCGTGCTCGGCTCCGCGATGATGCGGGCGCGGAGGGTGTCGGTCTTCGGGGCGCCGCCGAAGTATCCGGGATTCTTGGAGAAAAGGAGGAAGTCGTCGTGCTTCCAGGTGACGAGCTTCCACGGACCCGTGCCGATCGGGTGCTCGCCGAAATTCGGCGGCGTGTTCAGTGGGACGACCGAGGCCACGGGCATCGCCAGCATCTTGGTGAAAATCGCGAGCGGCTCGTCGAGCGCGACGATGAGAGTGGAATCGTTGGGCGCGGCGAGGCCGGCAATCGATTTGGCCGTCCCGCCGTTGAAGGCTTTCGCCCCGGCGATCGGGAAGAGGAACTGGGCCGCACCGCTCTTCGTGGCCGGCGCGAGCGCACGCTCCCAGCTGGCCACGACGTTCTTCGCCGTGAAGTGAGCGCCGTCGTGGAACGAAACGTCGGTCCGGAGATGAAAGGTGTAACGCCGTCCGTCGGGGGAAATCTCCCAACGCGTGGCGAGCGACGGCTCGACGCGTGCGTCCGGCGTGAAGCGCGTGAGGCCGTCGAACAGATAGCCGACGGCGCGTCCGGTGGGAACGTCGGTCGAGAGTGCGGGGTCGAGTGATCTGGGGTCGTAGATGTCGCGCGAGTCGACGATCTCGTCTCGCGACGGCGCTCCGGGCGCTCCGCATGTCGCGAGCACGAACGCCGAGAGGAGCGCGAGGGCGGCCGCGGCAACGCGCGGTCGTGCGTCTTCCATTGACACTGGCTGAGAGGCGCGAGAACTTACGCCATCCCGCCGTCAAGCGTCAATCATGTGCGCCCGCCGGAGGCAGTCCGCGCGGGCGCGTCGTGCGTCAGCACCGCCGAAGCGTCGGGTGGTGTCCATGATGATCGCTTCCCCGGCCGGCCACGGCCGGACCTCACGAGGGGCAGTGAACGGCATTCATACACAGGGCGATCCCAAAGTCGTTTCGGCGACCCGCGTTTGCGTCGCCGTCGCTCTCGTGTCCCTCGCGATGCTTTGGCCGACTCGCGCCCGCGCGCAGGAGTGCGAGGAGGGCGACCGTCAGGTGCGGTCGCTGCACTTCGTCGGCAATAAGACATTTAGCGCCGACGCGCTGTCGGCCTATGTCGTGACCACCGCGTCGTCGTTCGCCAAGCGCCATTTTCGAATCATCGGCACGGCGCGCTGCTACCCCGTCAACGGACTGGGACCGGACACCGACGCCATCAAGCTTTTCTACAAAGCGAACGGTTTCTACGACACGAAGGTCGATACCGCGGTCACGATCGTCGGACGCGGCGTCGTCGACGTGACCTTTCGGATCAACGAGGGTCGGCCCCTGCTGCTCGACTCGCTCGAGATCGCCGGACTTTCCGCGATTCCCGATTCGTCGAAGCTCACCAAAGACCTTCAGCTCAAGGTCGGTGAACGGGTCGGACGGCTGAACATGGTGTCGGACATGACGACGATCGTTTCGCGACTCCACAACTCCGGCTATCCGAACGCGCAGGTCTTTCCGCAGTTCACCACGCATTTGGACGATCATCGGGCCGAGGTCCGACTCGAGGTCGCGCCCGGTGTGCGCACTCGCTTCGGCACCATTCGGATCGAGAGCACGTCGCAGTCCGGCGGACCGCCCGAGATCGACACGGCCGTCGTGCGTCACCTGCTCGGCTTCTCGTCTGGCGACCGGTACAGCGACGATGCGCTCGTGAACGCGCAGCGCAACCTCTACAACCTCGGCACGTTCAAGCACGTCGGCATCGACACGACGAGTCAAACCGCCGCGGTCGCGGACGGCAGCGCGCCGGCCGCCGCTCGCACCGCGAAGGACAGCCTCTCGGACACCCTCACCGACGTCCAGGTCAACCTGCGCGAGGACTTGATGCGCCAGTACGACCAGGACGAGGCGTGGGCGACGCTGGATTGCTTCCGGTTCAACGCGCAGTACACCAACAAGAATTTTCTGGACGATGCGCGGCGTCTGGAGCTCTCGGGGCGCCTCTCGAAAATCGGCTACGGCAGCCCGCTCGCCTCGCCGGCGACCCGCAACCTCTGCTATCGCCCTTATCTCGACCAGGACAGTCTCGCGAGCAAGAAGGTCAACTACTATCTCGGCGCGACGGTCAGTCAGCCGACGCTGTTTGGTACGCACTGGGTTCCGTCCTACACGGCGTATACCGAACGGCGAGGCGAGTATCTCGCCTATCTCCGGACGACCTACGTCGGCGGCGCCGTATCGGCAACCCGCCTCATCGGCGAAGGGATGCCCCTGCGCGTCGGCTACACGCTGGAGTATGGAAAGACGCAAGCGCAGCCGGCGGTGCTCTGCGCTGAATTCTTCGCATGCACGACGGAGGAGCAGGACCAGTTCGAGCGAACGTTGCGGCTCGCGATCGCGAGCGTCTCGCTGCAACGAACTCGGGTCGACGACCGGGTAGAACCGAAGAGCGGCTACATCATCGGAGGCGAGCTGCGCGGCGCGGCGCCGGTGATCGGGTCGGATCCGTCGCAGCAGTTCGCCAAGGGCACTCTCGACATGTCCGCCTACAAATCGCTCTCGAAGCGCGTGGTGTTGGCGGGGCGAATCAGCGGCGGACTGATCTCGGCGACGAACGATACGACGGGCTCGAAACTACCGCCCTATCAGGAGCGCCTGTTCGCCGGCGGACCGAACAGCGTGCGCGGCTTCGGGCAGAACCTCCTCGGTCCGGTCGTCTATCTGGTGGGTTCGGACCAGTTCAACATCGATACGATCGCGGTTGCACCAGACCGGTCTTCGAAGACGCTGGCGTACGTGCTCAAGAATCCCAATGCGAGCGTCAGCCGCCCCCAGCCGCTGGGCGGCAACGCGATGTTTGTCTTCAACGTCGAAATGCGGATACGCGATCCATTCTTCCCGGATCTACTCCAATACGTTCCGTTCGTGGACGGCGGCCAAGTGTGGACCGAGGTGCCCAACGTCAACAATTTTCACCTGGCGCGCCCCATCTTCGTGACGCCTGGGCTGGGGTTCCGGATCTCGTCGCCGATCGGCCCCATTCAGATCAATCTGGGGTACAATCCCTACCCGAATCAGCAGGGGCCTGTGTACTTCGCATCGCCGGTCGATCCCCTCACAGGGGCGGCGCCGCTCATATGTGTGACGCCACCCGGGGCGCCACCCGTCCCAGTGACGATAAGCGGCAGTGAGGTGACTCAGGCGAAGTGCCCTGGGATATTCGCGCCGCCGCGTCCAGCAAGCTTCTTTCAACGGCTGACGAAAACCTTCTCGATCGTAACGAGCTTCTGACTCAGGCATGAAGCGCCGCAGTCTCGTCGCCCTCGTGGCGGCTGGCGTCCTGGTCTTCCTCGGGCTCCTCGCGGTGTCCGGGGTGCTCTTCTTCACGCGCACGTACCGCGGGCGCGAGTACGTGCGGTCGTTCGCCCAGCCGTTGATCGAGCGGGGGATCAAGGGCGGAAAGGTCTATCTCGGACACCTCAGCGGCAGCTTCCTCAACCAGCTGACGATCGACAGCGTCGCGATCCGCGACGAGCGCGGGGAGCTGTTCCTCAGCACCGGTCGGATCACGCTCGACTACAATCCGCGCGACATCTTCGACGCGCGGGCGCTCATTCGCCGCGCGACGATCGAGCATCCGTACGTCCACATCGTCCAGCACAACGACTACAGCTGGAACTTCAAGAAGATCTTCGCCAGCGCCCCGTCGCCGGCGCCGGCGAAGAAAGACGAGACCACGCGCGGCTGGGGCAACTACATCGTCGCCGACTCGGTGAGGCTCCGCGACGCGACCTTTCTGCTGACGATGCGTTGGCAGCCCGACGATTCGTTGAAGGGGGCGCGCCGCGACAGCGTGATCCGCGTCACACTCGCCAATCCCGCGAGAGCCGTGACCCAGACGTACGACGGCTATGGGCGGCTGTACGAGTGGCGCAACATCAATGGTCTCATCTCTCACGCCCGCCTCTCCGATCCGGACAGCGACGTGAAGTACGGGCGGGAGTTCAAGATCGCGACGCTCTCGGCCGACGAGCTCGAGCCGACCTTCAAATACCGCAACGTCGTCGGCGACGTACGGCTGCAAGGCGACTCCGTCTGGTTTCAGTCGCCGCACTTCGAGCTACCGGCGTCGAGCGGGCGCGGCGCGGGCAAAGTGTGGTGGGGAAGCGACCTGCCGGTGCGCTACGACATCATCATCCACGGCAATCAGGTCGCGCTCGAGGACGTGAATTGGGTCTATCCTCCGCTGCCGACGACGGGCGGCGGATCCGTCGACCTCGCGATCCGGAACGATCCGCAGAACATGCAGATTCTGGATTTCCGGTTGAGCAACATGGACGTCAAGACGACGGGGTCGCACGTCACGGGCTCGATGTGGTTCGGCATCGGTGCACCGGTCCTGCTCGTGCGGAACGTCGATCTGAAAGGCGATCCGGTCGACTTCGATTTCGTGCGCTACATCAACCAGAAGCCGTTCCCGGTGGATTGGCGCGGCCAACTCTATGGAACGGTGAAGGGGCGCGGCGGCCCGCTTACGCATTTCGTCGTCGACCAGTCGGACGTCACTTTCCACGACGCTCACGTTCCGGGCGCGACTTCGCATGCGACCGGCAAGGGCGAGCTCGACATCCTCTTCCCGGCGTTCACCGCGTTTCATCACTTTGACGTGAACGCGACGTCGGTGGACCTGCGCTCGATCGAATATCTCTACCCAGCGTTTCCGCGACTCGGCGGCACCGTGAACGGCACGGCGACGCTCGACTCGTCGTGGCTCGACGTCCGCTTCTCCGGCGCCGACGTCTACCATCAGGACGGGCCGGGTGAACCGTCGCATTTGACCGGGAACGGCCGCATCACGTACGGCGATCCGTTCATGACGTACGACGTGACGCTCGACGCGCGGCCGTTGTCGCTGACGATGCTCGCGCGCTCGTATCCGAACTCCCTGCGCGGATTGATGAGCGGGCCGATCAAGGCTCAGGGGCAATCTCCCGACCTGGCGCTCGCGACGACGCTCGCCGGCGACGCGGGCACGTTCAGCTACGACGGTCGCGTCGACCTCGATTCCGTGGGCGGCCTCGGCGCGCGCGGACACGGACAGTTCAGCGCGTTGAATCCGTCAAGGCTGCTGGCGAAAGCCGAGGGCCCGAAGGGGGCGTTCAGCGGGCATTACGAGGTGGACGTGAACGGTAAGAACGCGACGCTGCTCACCGGCACGGCGGGGCTCGCGATCGAGCGCACGACGTTCGACAGCATCACGATCTATCCGTCCCGCGCGCGCGCAACGTTCGGTGACGGGCGCATGCGCATCGACAGCCTGCTGGTCGAAACGAGCGCCGGGACGTTGGAAGCGAGCGGATCGATCGGTCTGCCGAAGGGACGCGCGGATTCGCTCGCGTTCCAGTTCACTGCCGACTCGCTCGGCGGGCTGCGGCGCTACGTCTCGATTGCCGATTCGACCGCCCCACCGGATTCGTTGTCCGGTGACCTGAGGGTTCGAGGCTTCTTGCAGGGCCGCATGGACTCGCTTCGCCTCGCCGGCACGTTGACCGGAAATCAGTTGTACCGAAACAAGGACCGGAGCCGTTCGGTCACGTTGGGCTTCGACCTCGCGAACCTTCCAGACGCGCCCTCCGGCCGGCTGACGCTGAGCGCGGATTCGCTCACGCTCGCCGGCGTCGCGCTCGACACGCTCGGCGGAACTCTGATCGCCGAAGATGCCTCGCACGCGCGCTTCACGGTCGGCGCGCAGAGCCACAACGGGCCGCTCGGCGTGGCGGGCGGAACCTGGACGTTGCTCAAGAACGCGTGGTCGCTGGGACTCACTTCGCTGGACATGGTTGTCGGCAAGGACGAGTGGCGACTCGCCGGTCCCGCTCTGCTGCAACGTGATAGCGTCGGCACGCGGTTAGACTCACTGATCCTGCGCAATCGGGACACCGCGTCGGTCGCACTGAGCGGCGACGTGCCGAACGCGGGGAACGTCAACGGACGCGTGCGTGCGGTGAATCTTCCGCTGGACGACATTGGCGTCATCGAACAGTTCGCGGACAGTGTCGGCGGCCTGGGCCGGGTGGACGCGACGCTGGGCGGGACGCGCGAGCATCCGACTCTCACGGGCGAAGCGCAAATCAGCGGCTTGCGGCATAACGGTGTGACGCTGGACCGACTGACGCTGAACAGCCAACTGCACGACCAAGACGCAGACGTGAGCCTCGCGGTCGTGAGCAAGGGCGCAACGACGCTGACGCTAGGCCTCAAGCTGCCGATCGACTTCAAGCTGTTCAGCCTCAAGATGCGAAACGCTCCGATGAGCGGCCTGATCCAGGTTCCGGCGACGGATCTGTCGATCGTGCAGCTCGCGTCACGGTCGTTCAATCAGGTCACCGGGACGTTGCGCGGAGCGATCATCATCGGCGGAACGCCGAGCGTGCCGGTTTTCAGAGACACCGTCATGTGCGGGTCCGCCGTCTTGGGTTGCGTGAGAGGCGTGGCCATCCAAAACGGATCCGCGACGCTACAGCAGCTCGGCGTTCAACTCACGGACATACAGTGCTCGTTGTCGGGCGCGGGCGACCTCACGGCAGGGGACAGTCTGTCGCTTTCCAAGTGCAGCGCCTTCTCTCCGGCGGTGCAACGGGGAATGGAGCGTGGCCAGATCGTGGTGGACGGCTGGGCCAAAAACGTCGCGCGTTTCCTTCTCACGAAGCCCGATCCGCTCAAGCCGGCCCCGTCGCCGTCGTTCCGGATCGCGGTCGGATTGAAGCAGTTCCATGCATTCAACAAGCGCAGCGTCGCCGACGTGTACCTCACTGACACTGGTCTGGGCCTCGACTCGATTCGAATCGCCGGGAGTTTGAATTCGGCCAGGCTCACTGGGGCGCTTCAGGTCGACCGGAGCGCGATCTTCCTCGCCGACCGGGACCTCGCGCGCAAGGTCCAGACTAACGAGGAGCTGATCACGGACTTCAATCCCGAAACCGTGGTCGGCGGACGCGCCGGGCTATCGATACTGGCCCAGAATCTGGACCCCAACTTAACGGTTGCACTCGGCAGCGACGTCCGCCTCAAATCGAAAGAAGCGGACGTCCGTCTGGCCGGATCGTTGAATGTCGTGAAATCGACGGCGCGCGCGAGCCGGATGCTCGCTTCGACCAATCAGCTGATTCCGAAGTTCGGACTCGAGGGCACGCTGCGAACGATCGGCGGCAGCTACACGCTCGACCTCGGTCTGGCCCAGCGTCAATTCGACGTTCTGTCCGACGGCACCGTGAACTTCACGGGTGACGCGGAGAATCCGACGCTGGACATCGCCGGCCAGTACAACGTGAAGCAGTATCGCGATCGAGACCTCGGCGTGATCGTCCATTTACGCGGACCGTTGATCCCGTATCCGGAGATCACCTTCACCAGCAACGCCGACTACGCGATCTCGCAATCGGACCTCGTGAGCTACCTCGTGACCGGCCAACCGGGCTTCGAGCTCAACGCGCAAAAGAGCGAGGCCCTCGCGCAGTTCTTCGGACCTACGCTCAGCGCTTACGCGTCCAACACCCTGCGACAACGCGTCGAGCCGGGAGTCGACTGCCGATTCGAGCTCGGCAGCGGAACGCAGCAACTGCAGGGGCAGACGTCGAGCAGCTTCCAGCAGTACCTCTACGGCGCCACGGTCGGCGTCGAGAAGCAGTTCGCCGACAAGATGTTCCTCAGCCTGAACACGGGTCTCTGCCAGTTCGATCCGCAGTTCACCCAATCGAACCTGCTGTCGGGCGTCGGCGCCAAGGTCGAGTACCGCTTCAAGCCGGAATTCTCGACCCAGATCGCGGTCGATCCGTCGACGACCGCGCGAACCTGCTCGGGCGGGCAGAGCATCATCGGCATCGTGCCCCAGCCGCAGAACTTCAGCTTCTCGTTGCACCACACCTTCCGCTTCTGATCAAGAGCGCGATTGTCATCGCGAATCCGGCGTCGCGACGCGGAAGACGGCTCGCCGGCCACGCCCAGCGCGAGCTGATCCAACGTTCGATCGACTGCGACCTCGTCTTCACCGAACGGCCGGGCCATGCGGCGGAGCTCGCGGCGAGCCACGCCCACGCCTATGACGCCGTTTTCGTGGTCGGTGGAGACGGGACAGTCATGGAAGTCGCCGCCGCGCTCGCGTCCCACACCAGCGACACCCCGGTCGGCGTGCTGGCGGGAGGCACGGGGAATCTCGTGGCGCGCGCCTTTGGAATACCGCTTTCGGTATCGCGGGCGGTCCCCGCGCTCCTCGACGGAACGGAGCGGCGGGTCGATCTCGGCCGGCTGAGCTCCGGCGGCGGCTTTTCAGTGGCCGCGGGGGTCGGGATCGACGCGGCCATGATCGCTGAAACGCCGGGCTGGCTCAAGCGTCGATTGGGTGTACTCGCCTATACGATCATGGGCGCGCGCGCCGCGCTGCGTACCGTGGGTCGGGGTGACTTCTTTACCGCCCGAATCACGGTCGATGGTGTGGTTCACGAGAGGCGCGTCGCGATGGTGATGATCGCCAACGTCGGCGCGGTGCTCGGCGAGCGCCTGGTGCTCGGTCCGGAGATCCGCCCCGATGATGGGATGCTCGACGCCTGCCTCTTTTCACCGAACTCGATGCGCGACGCGCTGCGCATCGTGCGCCGCATGGTTTTCCGCGACTTCGCGGACGATCCGTGCATGCTGTACGTCGCGGGCAGACACATTCGAGTCGAGACGGATCCGCCGCGGCTTTGGCAGGCGGACGGAGACGTGATGGGCACGACTCCGTTCGATGCCACCATCGAGCCGCTGGCGGTTCGCCTGCTCGTTCCGCGCTGACGCGGTGGCTCCCCTACCCACTCCCGCGCACCGCCTGAGGGCGGTGGAGCAAGCGCCGCTCGCGACGGTCGCGCGACTGCTCCGCGAGCGCAACCAGCTCTTTCTTCTCCACGAAGCTCTCGTCGAGGTCGAACGGGCTCGCTCGCTCGAGCACCGCATCACGATTCTCGAGAGCGCCATCAAGCGAATCGGCTACGGCCGCGTCGAGACGCACTACGACTTCGTGATGCCGCCGGCCGATCAGGTGGCCCGTCGGATCAGCCACTCGATCATCCTCGCGTCGAACGATCTTCTCGTGCCGTTGCGCGCCGCGGGCGGCGCGGCTCTGGGTACGCTGGTACTGGGCGAGCCGCTCGACGGCGCCGCGCCGACCGCGGACCGCGTCCGCACCGTCGAGCTATTCGCGCAGCAGGTGGCGTCGATCATCGAGAACGCGCGGCTCTACGCGGAAAGCGAGCGGCAGCGCGTGCGCGGCGAGGCGTTTTCCGACATTGCACGCGCGGTGAGCGGCTCGCTTCGCCTGGACGACGTGCTGACGCTCGGGCTGCGCCATTCGATGGCGCTCCTCCACGCCGAGGGCGCGACGATCAGCCTCGTACGCGACCAGCAGCTTGTCGTCGTCGCCGGACTCGGCGCTGGCGAGTGTCTCGTCGGCGCGCCGCTGCCGCTCGGTTCGAGCCTGACGGGCCGAGCCATCATCGAGCGGCGGCCGCTCATCTACAACAGTACCGACGTTCCCGACGTGTACACGCCGACGCGCATCGCGGCGAACGTGGAGCGGGCCCTGATCGCTCCGCTCTTTTCGAGCAGCGGCGGAATCGGCGCTCTGTCGGTGATCAACCGGGAGCG
>Ga0105238_10005563_pt1 | contig 12449 bp, 8 predicted proteins | sample KBSC34metaG_FD_81526 | JGI IMG/M metagenome (GOLD analysis project Ga0105238, IMG submission 81526) | Corn rhizosphere microbial communities from Kellogg Biological Station, Michigan, USA - KBS C3-4 metaG | ecosystem: Host-associated > Plants > Roots > Rhizosphere > Soil | place: Michigan, USA... | reverse complement strand
TGATCGAGAAGGGCGCGTTCGGAAGTAGCAGAGGCGGTAGCTGTTACAGGCGCCGGCTGCTGTCCCGAAAAAATGGCGACGGTTATTACTAATAGGCCGCTGGACAGAAAAGCGATCTTCATCGAAGGTTTCCTTGGCACCTGTAAGTACTTAATAAGTCTAATCTTTTGGGCTACTTCAAACAATGATCCATTAGGATCATAGTGACGGGCTACTTAAGATCGCGCACGAGAGCAGCCTAGCTCCGTAGAATGTGAATCCCGTCAATTCTAATTACAACGGTCCGATGCGATCACTGCAGGAGTTCCTGTGCCGCTGGCATCCCTAAACCCGCCGCCCGCTCTAGGCGCTGGCCACCTTCGCAGGCGGCGTTAGACGGTATGATCGTTCGTGGTGTGAATCGCATGGGCTTTAAAGACTGGCTAACGCGTTACGCCAGCACGGCGTTGATAGTGCTGGCGGCGGCGAACTCGGCTTTCGCGCTGGACGCCCGGAAGGCCCTTACACAATATTCCAGGACCGTTTGGACCCAACAGCAGGGGCTTCCGCAGGACGCGATTCGGGCCATCACACAGACTACGGATGGCTACCTTTGGCTGGGTACCGACGAAGGATTGGCCCGCTTTGACGGCTATGAGTTCGTCGTTTTCAATCGAGATCATGACAGTCTGCCCTCGAACTCCATCACAGCGCTGGCCGCGGGCAAGGAGGGATCGCTGTGGATTGGTACCCCGAATGGCCTAGCCGAGTTTCGGAACAAACGCTTCCGCAGCTACACACAGAAGGACGGCCTTCCGGACAATTCGATCGGGTCTTTATTTGTGGACCACGCCGATATTCTTTGGATAGTGGCGGGAGGAAATCTCAGCCGGCTCGACAGCGGCAAGTTCACAACTTTTCGGCCGGAGCGGGATATCCCGATGCGCGCGGTGCGGGCGGTCACCGAAGACAACCGGCATACCCTCCTGGTGGCGGGCAACAGCTCGATCGCGAGGTTCGAGAATGGGAAGTTCACGAGTGTATTTGCACCCTCCACACTGATGAATGACTTCCCTTCGGGGATGCAGGCGGACCATGCCGGCAATCTTTGGATACTGGGTGTACGAGGGCTCATCGAGCGCCTTCCCGACGGCCGGATCAGGCGCTACGGAGCTCGCGACGGTCTGTCGGATTCCTTCGGTCTGCACGCCATTTGGGAAGACCGTGACCGGAACCTTTGGGTAGGCACCGATAAGGGGGTGGCGCGATTCGAGGACGGACTGTTCCGGACAAGAACGGATACGCAAGGCGGCGAGCCGGATTCCGTCCTGTGTATCTTTCAGGATCGCGAAGGAAATCTTTGGATCGGTAGCAACAACGGTCTGGCTCGTTTCCGCGATGATACCTTTACCGTTTACGGGAAGGACGAAGGCCTTCCCAGCGATGAACCCAATGCAATATTCGAAGATCATGCCGGAACAATCTGGGTTGGTTTTCTCGATCGGGGACTTGTGCCGTTGTCCGGCCGAAAACCGCTAAATCTCGGGGCTGAATCCGCGCTGCCGCATGACCGTGTGTATTCTATCCGCGAGACCCAGGCGGGCGAACTGCTGGTCGCTGCCCGCGATGGGCTGATAAGCCTGAAAGGTGGGCACGTCCGGAAATTCGTGCCACCAGACCCGCAGGGCCGCAAAAGAGTTTACGATGCCCTCGAAGGCTACGACGGCCGGATTTGGCTGGCGCTGCCGAGCGGCTTGGGAGAACTCCGGGGAGACGAGTTCCGGACGGTGATTGAAAGCGGACCCGTGATGCTCGACAGCTCCTTCGTGACGCTCGAGAAGGGTGAAGATGGCTCCATCTGGGCGGGGACCATCCGCAAGGGTTTATGGCACGTGAGCGCAGCCGGAATGCGGCTCTACACCACGGCCGACGGACTGGGCAGTGACCAGATCCGATCCTTATATCAGGACCACGACGGGACTTTGTGGATTGGCACTTTCGGAGGCGGCCTAAGCGCTTTGCGGAATGACAAGTTCGTAAACTACACCGCCAAAGACGGCCTTCTCAGCGACAACATCTCTAAGATCACCGATGACGGCGAGTCGTTGTGGCTCAGTACGACTCGGGGTATTTGCCGGGTGTCCAGGAGGCAACTGCAGGACTTCTCGGAACATCGGGTAAAAGCTCTTCAACCGGTGAATTACGGGCTCGCCGACGGTCTCCGCAGCGCACAATGCTCGCCGGAAATCGGCTCGGGAGGCGGTCGCCACGCGGATGGAAGCTTGTGGTTTGTGACCGCTCGCGGCATTCCGGTAATTGAACCTGGAGCGACTGCGCGAACGGAAGCGGCTCTGGTTGTCGGCTTGGCTGAAGTGTCGGCAGATGGGCGCCAGTTGGACTGGACTAGTGCGCCTAGAATACCTCCGGGAAACGGACGCTTGCAGATTCGCTATACGGCGATTCATCTGAGTGCGCCCGATCGCGTGCAGTACTCCTACAAGCTCGGCGGATTGGACTCCAAGTGGGTGCAGGCAGATGGCCGCCGCGTAGTTAACTACGACAGCCTAGGACATGGACATTACCGCTTTTCGGTTCGGGCGCAATTGCCTGGCGGCCCGGCCAGCGAGGCATCGTATGAGTTCGAAGTGCTTCCCCATGTCTACGAGACTGGATGGTTCCGGCTTTTAATTGCGGCTCTGCTGGCCGCGATTGTCTGGCTGGCGTACCGGCTCCGAGTGCGCCAGGTCCATTCTCGGTACGCGTTGCTGGTGGAAGAGCGTGCGCGATTGGCGCGCGAAGTTCATGACACGCTCGCCCAGGGTTTTGTCGGTATCTCTTCGCAGCTGGATGTAGTCGAAATGAGCCTGCCGAAGGATGCCGATTCGGCACGAGGATACCTGGACTTGGCGCGGCGCATGGCCCGTCACAGCCTGACGGAAGCACGCCGTTCCGTGATGGACCTGCGTGCGGCCGCGCTGGACGACCAGGATCTGGGCGCCGCCTTGGACTCCGGCGCCCGTCTGTGGACCGAAGGCTCGGGCATCGGAGTGAAAGTGGAAGTGACCGGCGAAACCAGCAAGCTTCCGGAGCAGACTGCCCACCACGTATTGCGCATCGCGCAAGAAGCGGTGACCAACGTGCTCAAACATGCGCGCGCGGGCAAGATCAGCATCAAACTGCACATTGCACCTCGAAGTCTGAACCTCCAGATTCGGGACAACGGCTGCGGCTTCGATCGGGAGGATGTATTCGCATCCAGCGCTGGCCACTTCGGCATCATGGGGATGCAGGAACGGGCCGAGCGCCTCGGCGGGAAACTTCGCCTCACGAGCGAGCCCCACAAGGGGACCCTGGTGGACGTCGAGGTGCCTGTACCGTGAGCCCCAGGATTCGCATTATGGTGGCCGAAGATCACTTGATCGCCCGGGTCGGCGTAACCGCTGTCATTAATATGCAGCCGGACATGAAAGTGGTGGCGGAAGCCGTGAACGGCCGGCAGGCTCTGGAACTATTCCGCAAACACCGGCCGGATGTGGTTCTTCTCGACATACGTATGCCAATCATGTCCGGTTTGGAAGCCGCCGCGGCGATTCGAAGTGAGTGTCCAGACGCGCGCATGATCGCACTGACTACGTACGGGGGTGACGAAGATATCCGCCGCGCGCTGGCCGCCGGCGTAAAGGCTTATCTCACCAAAGACGTGCTGCACGAGGAGTTACAGAAGGCGATCCGCGCTGTCTACGCGGGGAAGACTTACATGCCAGCGGCTCTGGAGGCCATCCAGCAGCACTCGCCGCATCTGAGCGCGCGCGAGATTGAGGTTTTGAGACTCATCGTGGACGGCTTACCGAATAAACTGATCGCTCACCGACTGAATATTGCCGAAGCCACGGCGAAGAACCACGTGAAGAATATCCTCAGCAAACTGGGCGCTCAGGACAGAACGCAAGCCGCTACAGCCGCGATTCAACGCGGCATCATTCATCTCTGAGTCCCGGCGGAGTTTGCCCGCAGCCGACTCCACACGTACTTAGAAGATAAATTTCATCGCAAGCTGGACGATCCGCGGGTCGCCGGCGCTGGTGATTACACCGAAGTTCCCGCTATTCAGGGTCGCGGTCGGCGTGTTGAAGTTTGTTCGATTCGGCAGATTGAAGGCTTCCGCCCGGAACTGCAGAGACATCCTTTCGCGGATCGGGAAAGATCGAGTCATATTCATGTCCAGAGTGACAACTCCTGGGCCGTTAATATTGTTGTAACCCAGGTTTCCGTAGGTGCCCGCAGTCGCGGAAGTGAAGGCTTTCGAGGTCAGCCAGGCGACACACGGCGGGTTTGAACACACGTTTCGATCGCTGACATAAGGACTGAGAGCCGTGTTTAGATTGGGAGTCTGCCCGGGTTGTGTGCTGAGCGCGACATCCAGGCCTGAGGTCACCGTAAACTCTCTGGCGGATTGGAGTCTGAGGATCGTGGAAACCTGCCAGCCGGTGGCCGCAATCCTTAATGCCCGGTTGGAAAACCTTGGGGTAGCCGCCACCAGCGACAGATTGAAAAGGTGCCGTTGATCCGACGTGCCGCAGTTTCCATGGTAGGCAAGGCGGTTTCCGGGAATGGCGGCTGCGGAGGCTCCCTGCGCGCCCGTCTGAGTGTCGAAGATGTCGCTGATACAGTGCGACCAGGTGTAGTTCGTGAGGATGCTGAGCCCGCTGCTCAGCCTCTTTTGTACGGAAAGAAACAATGCTTCGTAGGTCGCCGTTCCGCCATCGTCAACGGTAGGAACTCCGGCAAAATATTGTCCCTGCACTGGATTCTGCAGATAGAGTACGCGCCGCAGATTTTGATTGGCGACGGTTGAACAAACGGTTTGCGGACTGGCCACCACTTGCCCGGCTGCGTTGACAGTCTGCAAGGTACACGCGCCTGTTCCCAAGAACTGAGCATAGTTGTACTGGTTCGAGGTGGTTAAGTGAACAGTGTTGTTGCCGATATAGTTTGCAGTGAGAAGCCAGTTTGTCCGCACCTGCCGCTGGATACTGAAATTCCATTGGTTAAGATACGTCGGCTGGAGATCCAACGGATGGTTGATAACGCTGCCGAAGGCCTGGAAGGCGGCATCCTTTCCGGTGTTCAACGGGAACGGATTGCCGCCGGCATAGTTAACCCAAGGATTCGAAAGGCTCGGGCTAGTGGGCTGGAGCTGATAGCCAAAGGGTTGGTTCTGCGCAATGAAGTTCAAGCTGAAGGCATGTTGCCGGTCGTTGAACATTCCGTAAGCGGCGCGGATCGTCATACGGCCATCACCCTTGGGGTCCCAAACTACTCCAATCCGCGGCCCGAACTTCAGGTACTTGTTATTCTCCACGCTTCGTCCAGGCGTGTAGGTAGGGTCGCCGGGATAGGTCATACCGGCCGGAGCATTCACATACACCTGACTCTTCAGACCTTGCGTGAACCGCGTTTGATCAAAGTGCATGAACTGGCCGTACTTGCTATACACCGCCAGATAGGGTTCCCATCGTAAGCCGTAGGTCACTGTAAGCCGCGGCGTGATTTTCCAGGTGTCTTGCGCATAGAGGCCGATATAGTTTTGGCGGAGCGTGAACCCGTAAATGTTACCCTGGACGACTGCGGAAGGATTTCCGATCAAGAAGTCGGCTAGCCCAAGTGTGGTCGTCTGCCCGCTGAAGGTGAACGCTCCGGGCGCATTCAAGCCCGACCAATAGTTCATAAGCTGGAAAATATAGTTGGCGCCGATTCCGATCTGATGGTTCCCCTTGATAATGCTGATGTCTTCACCCAATTGAGGATTCGGTCCCGAGAAAGCAGCTCCCGGAGTGCCGTTCACACCGCCGATCGTGAAGCCATTTCCCTGAACGGTGAGGCGGATGGTCTTACCGGCACCCACATCAGTCACGTTGGCTCCGAGGTCATTCCAGGAGAAAAACTTATCGGGCGTTCGAGTAAGACTGGTCCGGTTGGCCGCCACGCGGAACGAACTGACGATATTCGGCGAGATCAGCCAGGTATGTCCCAGAGTCAGCGTGTAGACTGCATTACGCGTGCCATTGGTATTTAAGGTAAGCGGGTTCTTCCCGTCATAGGTGGTCGGCTGACTCAGGACATTCGTTGTCGCGCGACCGAACAGGGTGTGCTTCGAGGTGATTTGATAGTCCATACGGGCAACGAAGTCGGTTTGATCCGAATTAGAAATATTGCCAAACGTCACCTTGCCGCAGCCGGTGGCATCGGTCGGGACCGGCAACAGGCTGGCTATTTTCACTGCTACTGGATTCAACGAAGTCGCCGCAATTTGATTGTTGTTGAACCCGCGGGACGCCGGAAGGGTAAGCTGCCGCCCACCGTTACAGGCTGGTGAGGCCAAAGTACGGAAGTCGCCGGCGAGCGATTCGGGCGTGGGAACGAATGCGATGCTGCCGGGCGGGTCCGAACGCCTCGATGTACGCTGGAATCCGCCAAAGAAAAATAGCTTATCCCGCAAGACAGGGCCGCCAATGGTTCCTCCAAACTGGTTTTGCTTGAGAGTGTCTCGGGTAGGAGCGAAGAAGTTTCGCGCATTGAAATCGCCATTTCGCAAAAATTCGAACAGGTCGCCATGAAACTGGTTGGTACCGGACTTGGTGACGGCATTCACGGTAGCGGCGGAGTGCATGCCATATTGAGGCGATAGCGCGCTGGTCTCGACCTTAAATTCCTGTAGAGCGTCGGGAAAAGGAAGTGGAAGATTGAGACTGCTGCTCACATCGTTGTGGTTGGCCCCATCCAGCAGATAGGTAATTCCGTTGCCTTGCCCGCCCGCGACAGAAATACTGGCCGCCGGGAAGTTCCGGAGCTGAGGGATAGTTCCGGCAGTGGCCATTCCGGATAGAAAAATGAGCTGCGTCGAGTCGCGTCCGTTCAACGGCATTTCCACCACGCGCTGGGTGTCCACCACGGTTCCGATACCGGTGCTATGCGTTTCCACCAAAGCGGCGCCGCCTTCCACTGTCACCTGGTCGCTCACCGAGCCCACCCTTAGAGCGGCATCGATGGTGGGGTTGGTATTTACCTGAAGCACAATGCCGGTTTGTACATATTTGCTAAAACCATCTTTTCGGATTTCGAGCGTGTACGGACCCACGGGGAGATTGGTGAGCACATACGCACCATCGGCCGCAGAGGTGGTGGTTCGGACCAGGCCGGTGTCCGTCTGCGTGGCCCGGACTTCGGCGCCTGGAATCGTTAGGCCAGTTGGGTCTACCACTACGCCGTTAATCTGGGACGTTGACGCCTGCGACCAGAGGACCGCGCAGGTAAACGAGTAACTCAGTACAGCTTTAACGAAGCTCTTCGCCGTCCACATTTTGTTCTCCTTAGCCTTTTTTCCCCGCTGCACCAATGCAGCACAGCTAGATTAAGCTCTTAGCGAAGATCAACAACGACGGGAACTGAGACTTGGCGAGTATACTACTGGACCCACTGGGCGACAATGATCCAAAGTGATCATTCCCACTAACAATGATCCAATGTGATCATTTCCAGAATTGGGGCAGATCGGGATACTAATGGTTCGACCGGCGACATGGATATAATCACGGAACGCACCACCCGAAGAACTCTTTATCGTGCGATCATCACCTCACTCGGAGCGTTGATCGCGGCCGCCTTAGCCATTCCCGCCGCTCTCTACTTGTTGATCAAGCCTAAGGACCGGGAAGCCGACTGGGTGGAGATCGCCGATGTGCGGCAACTTGGAATCGGTGAACCGAAACAGATTCTGTTTAACCGCAGGCGAATAGATGGCTGGCGCCAAGTGGTGGAGAAATCCGCCACCTGGGTGGTGCTTACCAAAGAGAACAGAGTGATCGCTTTTGCACCCTTTTGTACGCACCTCGGATGCGCCTACCACTGGGAGAACGCGACTAATTCGTTCGTGTGTCCTTGTCATATGTCAGTATTCGCGATGGACGGGAAGGTGATGAACGGCCCTGCGGCGCGACCTCTGGATCGATATGCGTGCCGGGTGGAGGCGGGAAAGATTCTCATCGGCTCCCAAGCAGAGAGAAGTAACGCGTGAAACTACGCTGCGCGGATTCTGGGATAATCGCGCCTATTTTGGGAGAGTGACGTTCGACCGTAGCGTCACCGCTTCATTTCTTGACTGTCCCCTTTATTTGCCAGGCATGATGACTGCGGCGCCATCTATGGCATCATTCTGAATCGCCAGTAATGCTTCGTTGGCTTGCGCGAGAGGAAAGGGTGTCGCCCTTGGTCGAATTCCGATGCGGCTGGCAGTCTCAAGAAAATCACGCGCGTCCTCACGCGTCATATTCGTCACACTTCGGATCTGGCGTTCACCCCAAAGCAGATGATCATAGTCGAATTCGGGGATTCGATCGAGGTGGATCGCGTTGATGGCCACAACCCCGCCTTTTCGAAGGCTTGCGAGCGCGGCAACTACTACGTCGCCGCTGGGAGCAAATGTGATCGCCCGATCTAACGCCACGGGCGGCTTTTCTCTCTCTGTACCCACCCAGGTAGCGCCCAGCGAGGCCGCCAATTCCCGGTGAGAGGATCCGCGCGTCGAAACATATACTTGACAGCCCCACGCTGTCAATACCGAAATTGCCAGGTGGGCTGACGCCCCGAAGCCAAAGAGTCCTACGTTATCGCCCTGCTCAACCCCGGCGACCCTTAAGCTTCGGAATCCGATAATGCCCGCGCAAAGCAGGGGCGCAGCTTGTAAGTCATCCAATGCATCCGGAAGGCGGAAGACGAAATCCGTTCTTGCAGACGCAAACTCGGCGAAACCGCCGTCGACCGAGTAGCCAGTAAAAGTCGGCGAATCGCAGAGATTTTCCATTCCTCTGCGGCAATACGAGCATGTTCCGTCAACCCCACCCATCCAGGAGACTCCTACTCTTGTTCCGATAGGAAGGTCGATAGTGGCTCCATCTACGATCTGTCCTACGATTTGGTGCCCTGGGATCAGCGGATTGCGTAGCGTTGGTAATTCGCCTTTGACGATGTGCAGGTCCGTGCGGCACACGCCACACGCTCTTACGCGCAGGAGCACATGCCCCCTCTCTAGCAATGGTCCAGACGCTTCACCGATCACCAGGGGATGTTCCCCGACTTGCCTTGGAGCTAAAAGAATGGCGGCTTTCATGAATCCCGTCGCTGAACGACAGGCTCCTGGGAGGTCATCATTTGGTATCCGAAGCAGGCGGAGCTAAGGTCAGCCTCCGCACGTCCACAAAATCATTGCGGACTGACTCGACTTCCAGCCGGTAACGCTCGCCGTCGCCTTGGAGTTCCTTTTCGAGGGATCGGATTCGCTGCGATAGGTCCTCTTGGATGTTGTTCACCAGGATACTTTCCTTCCATGACTCGACGTCCCGTCCCAAAGCAGCCCGGGAAGTGTGAGCATTCACCGATCGCTCACACACGAATCACCGGCCCGGCATGCAAACCGAATAGCTGCATTGTCGCATCTTCGACAAATGCGCATCGGCGAAATGACGCGCAACTGCTAGCATCCCGCGTCGTTCCTTTGGGAGAGCGCAATGCTCTACCGCGATGTGGCTCCGCGCCGATCCGCTTCCAAGCGCACGTGGCAACGGCGCGCTCCGTGATTTGCCAAATCCCCGGATCAGGCCAAGGACTTCGCTGGGCTCAAGATTTGCTTCGTGCGTTTGTGGAACCGTGAGGCTTTTTGTGAGAGTGTGGGTGAACTCACTTGCACCCGGTGAACGCAGTCCGTCACTCCCTTGATAAACGAAGCAGGAGCACTTTCCCACGCTGAATGTCGCCGGTTCAACTCCGGTCTCCCTTCCAATCAACGTTTCGTCGCGTTCGCTTTCCTGCCGAGGTCGACGACTCGATGCCTATTGCGATCGCTACAAATACTCGGAGGTCTGCTGGGGCACTATTCTCGCGCCGCCTGAATTCTTTGACGTAAAGAGAGACACTAAGGACGTGAAGTCGCGCCGGTCGATCCTTCTCGCCGCTGCGTTTGCCGCTCTCCTTTTGGTGATCGGTGTCGCCACGTTTGCCATTGGACGCAGCGCTCGAATTGCGCAAGGGCGTGTGACGGCTCTAAACAAAGCCCGTATGCAGAGCGATGATGCCCTTGACACCCTCCGCGCGAATGTTTATCGGCTTGGAATCCTCACTCGCGATTACCTACTCGATACCGATCCCGCCGACGTGCATCAGTACGTGACACAGTTCAACACCATTCGATCCGAGACGGAGAAAAGCTTTCAGGCTTTAGCCTTCTCTAAAGACGAAGACCTCCCCCAGGGGGCTCTCAATCAACTCCGGCGGGAATTTGGCGGATATAGCGATGTCACAGCCATTGTTCTGGGGTGGAGCTCCGAGCAGAAGCGCCGGCTGGGGCCAGATATGTTGCGACGGAGGTTGCGCCGCCGGCAGGAGGTGTTCGCCCTTACCGAGCAGGTGGAACAACTGGTAACCGCTAACTTTGAACGTCAAGGCACCCAAATCACCAAGGCGGACCAGCAACTGCGCGCCTCTCTGGGATGGATCAGCGGCATCGCTCTGTTGCTCGGCTTGGGGATCTCCGCCGTGACTCTTCTGCACACAGCGCGTCTCGAAACACAGTCGCAGATGGCGGAATCCGAATTGCGCCGGCTTTCGGGCCAGCTCCGGACGACGCAGGAGCAAGAGCGCAAACTCCTGTCGCGCGAATTGCACGACCAAGTCGGTCAGTTGCTAACCGGCCTGCGCCTGGAACTCGGCAGCATCGCAAGAACCGTGAATGACGCCGAGGGCTCTTTACGGCTCGCGAGCGCGAAGGCTACCGTAGAACACGTGCTGCGGTCAGTTCGGGACATCGCGATGCTGCTTCGGCCATCTATGCTGGACGATCTCGGATTGACACCCGCGCTCGCTTGGCTCGGCCGGGAAATGTCCCGATCCAGCGGCATCGAGATTCAGATGGACGTGGATGAAGCAGCGAATTCGCTTCCCGATGCCCACCGGACGTGCTTATATAGAATTGTCCAAGAGGCCCTCACCAATGCTTCGCTTCATTCCGGCGCCCGCAAAGTTCAGGTGACGCTCAGTACGGGGACCGATTGGGTAAGCGGCACCCTCACGGACGATGGCCGGGGCTTCGAGACGGGTTCCGGCGTCCAGAAGGGTCTCGGACTCCTGGGAATGCAGGAGCGCGTACGGGAATTGGGCGGAAACATCCGCATTATTTCATCCTTGGGCCGAGGCACACGCATCGAGATCCGTTTGCCCCGCCCGAATCAGCCGGAGGTGCTAGATGGTAAGGATTCTGATCGCGGACGATCACGGAATCGTTCGGACGGGTTTGAAGCTTCTGCTTGATCGTGTCCCGGACATGGAAGTTGTGGGCGAAGCCGCCAATGGGCGGGAGGCTGTGCGGCTGGCGAAGGAGCTTAAACCAGATATAACCATCATGGATATTGGGATGCCGTTGCTCAACGGCCTGGATGCGACCACCCACATTATTCGAGAAAATGACCGTACCGGCATCATCATCCTCAGCATGCACACCGACGAAAGCTATATTCTGCGCGCGCTAGACGCCGGAGCCAAAGGTTATTTGCTTAAGGACCACGCGGATGAAGATCTGGAAGGCGCCATTCGGTCTGTCGCTACCGGCAAACCCTACTTCTCTCCTTCGATTGCACAGGCCCTGCTCGAAGACTATGTCGGTCTCATGCGCGAACGCCGCGTCCAGGATTCTTACGATCTTTTGACAGAACGGGAACGCGAGGTGCTGCAGTTGCTGGGGGAGGGAAAATCGAATAAAGAAGTAGCCACCGTTTTAAGCGTCAGCCCGTACACGGTCGAAACTCACCGCACTAACCTGATGCAGAAGTTGGGCCTTCATAACACCGCGGAGATCGTACTTTACGCTGTTCGCAAAGGGATCATCACCCCTTGAACGTTGCCGGCTAGCGCCACTACGGGCTTTCTGGGTGCCACCCTACTGGCATTGCCGTATTCTATCTCGCGAGCGGACGATTAAGATTAGAGTTGCCCGGTGCGATGACATCGAGCTGGGTTCATTAGAGGCCCAACGCGTCGCCGCAAGGGATTCGCGCCCCCCGCAAGTCCCTGCGGCGATGTTGCTTTCGTTCCCAGCCTGCCAATCCAGTGCCTTTTTCGGCAAATTCTAGTGCCTGGATAGGATGTAACTAATCCCCAGCGCGCTCTACCATGGTCCCAACATTGTGCGGTTCAGCTCAACGCTGAATGTGACGAGGAGTGATATATGCGCTTACTGTTGGGGATCAGTTGCTTCCTTTTTCTAATCGGTGCAGCCTTCGGGCAAACCGATCGTGGCACTATTACCGGAACTGTCTCCGATCCGACGGGGGCCGTGGTGGCCAACGCTCCGATTCAGGTCAAGAATACGCAAACCGGTACGGTCTATACGGGAGCGACCAGCGCGACCGGAAACTATACGTTTC
>Ga0105238_10005562_pt1 | contig 12449 bp, 12 predicted proteins | sample KBSC34metaG_FD_81526 | JGI IMG/M metagenome (GOLD analysis project Ga0105238, IMG submission 81526) | Corn rhizosphere microbial communities from Kellogg Biological Station, Michigan, USA - KBS C3-4 metaG | ecosystem: Host-associated > Plants > Roots > Rhizosphere > Soil | place: Michigan, USA... | reverse complement strand
GCCTGGCTGCTGCTGGCGCCGCTGATCGTGGTGACGATCTTCCCCTTCGCGGTGATGTTCCTGACCGCTGTCAAGCCGCGCACGGAGGTGCTGACGCCCACCTGGTGGCCGAGCGAATTCCGCTGGGCGAATTTCGCCGACATGTGGGTGGCGACCGGCTTCGGCCAGGCGCTGCTCAACTCGCTCTATGTCTCGGCGCTGGCGACGGTCGGCGCCATCCTGATCTCGGTGCCGGCGGCCTATGCGATGTCGCGCTTCCGCTTCGCCGGCTATGGCGCGTTCCGCCAGTTCCTTTTGATCTCGCAGATGATCTCGCCGATCGTGCTGGTGCTCGGCCTGTTCCGGCTGATGGCCGCCTGGGGGCTGGTCGAGAGCACCACCGCGCTCGGCTTCATCTACATGGCCTTCAACGTCGCCTTCACGGTCTGGATGCTGCAGAGCTATTTCGACACCATTCCGCGCGACCTCGAGGAGGCCGCCTGGATGGAAGGCGCCGGCCGCTGGCTGACTTTGCGCAAAGTGTTCCTGCCGCTCTGCCTGCCGGCGATCGCGGTGACGGCGATCTTCACCTTCATCAACGCCTGGAACGAGTTCGTCGTGGCGCTGACGATGCTGCGCAGCCAGGAAAGCTATACGCTGCCGATCCAGGTTTTCTCGCTGGTCGCCGGCCGCTATACGATCGAATGGCACCATGTCATGGCGGCCACGCTGCTGGCGACCCTGCCCGTGGCGATCCTGTTCATCTGGCTGCAACGCTACCTCGTCAGGGGCCTTGCGCTCGGGGCCGTCAAATAGCAATTCCAGCAATTCCAGGACACAGTGTGCGGCGGTTTTCCGCCCGGAATTGCGAAAGACAAAAAGTCCACCGCGGAGCTTTCATGCGCATCTTCACCGCCTCGTTGGCGACTGAAACCAACACCTTCTCGCCGGTGCCGACCGACCGGGCCTCGTTCGAGATGGCCTTCTATGCCGGCCCAGGAAAACATCCGGAGACGCCGACGCTCTGCTCCTCGCCGATCATGGCGCTGCGCAAGCGCGCCGCCAAGGAGGGGCTCACAGTCGTCGAGGGCACCGCCACCTGGGCGGAGCCGGGAGGCCTGGTGCAGCGGCAGACTTATGAGGCGCTGCGCGACGAGATCCTCGATCAGCTCGACGCTGCCCTGCCGGTCGACGCCGTGATCCTCGGCCTGCATGGCGCCATGGTGGCGCAAGGCTATGACGATTGCGAAGGCGATCTGCTGGAGCGTGTGCGCGCCATCGTCGGCCCGAAGGTGGTGATCGCCTCCGAGTTCGATCCGCACAGCCACCTGACGCCGAAGCGCGTCGCGGCTTGCGATGTCATGGCCTATTTCCTCGAATTCCCGCACACCGATTTCTACGAGCGCGGCGAACATGTCGTCGAGCTCGGCCTCGCCGCGGCGCGCGGCGAGATCAAGCCTATTATCTCGACCTTCGACTGCCGCATGATTCAGGTGCTGCCGACCAGCCGCGAACCGATGCGCTCCTTTGTCGACAAGATCAAAGCGCTGCACGGCAAGGATGGCGTGCTGTCGGTCTCGGTCATCCACGGCTTCATGGCCGCCGACGTGCCGGAGATGGGCACGCGCATCCTGGTCGTCACGGACAACGACAAGGCGAAAGGCGACAAGCTCGCAGAGGCGCTGGGACGCGAGCTTTATGCGCTCCGCGAAAAGACCGCCATGACGATGCTGTCCGCTTCGGCGGGCATAGAGCAGGCGCTTGCGATGCGCGCCGAGCGCAAGGACAAGCCGGTGGTGATCGCCGACATCTGGGACAATCCGGGCGGCGGCGTGCCGGGCGACGGCACCATCGTACTGCGTGAGCTCATGGCGCGTGGCGTGAACAATGTCGGCGTAGCGACGATCTGGGATCCGATCGCCGTGACCTTCTGCCATGCGGCCGGCGAAGGCGCTGTCATCGACCTGCGCTTCGGCGGCAAGGCCGGGCCGCAGGCCGGCGAGCCGATCGACGCGCGCGTCACGGTGCTGAAGGCGGTCAGCGAAGGCTGGCAAAGTTTCGGGCCGAGCCGGGTTACGCTGGGGCCATCGGCGGTGGTGCGCATCGAGGGCACCGAGGTCGACGTCATCTTGAACACCAACCGCACCCAGACCTTCGAGCCGGATATCTTCTCCAACATCGGCATCGATCCGCTGTCGAAAGACATCCTCTTGATCAAGTCGACCAACCATTTCTACGCCGGCTTCGCGCCGATCGCCGCCGAGATCATCTATGTGGCAGCGCCGAGTTCCTATCCGAGCAATCCGGCGAAGACGGATTACAAGAAGCTGACGCGGCCGATCTGGCCGAGGGTGGCGGATCCGTGGATACTGCCAATCTCCCTCCTCGTGGGGGAGATTGGCAGGGCAGAGGGGGGCGCGAAGGATCGCAACCTCACCAGTCCTGGGGGCAAGAAATCGAACGAAGATCGCTGATTCTTCTCACGGAGATGTCGGCGGGACAGCGCCCCCCTCTGGCCTGCCGGCCATCTCCCCCACGAGGGGGGAGATCGGCCAATCACACCAGCCCGCGCTTCACCATCATGGCCTCAGGCGAAGGCATCTTGCCGCGAAACGCCGTGTAAAGCTCTTCCGGGTCCTTCGAGCCCCCGGCGGCGTAGATGTTCTTGCGCAGCCGCTCGGCCAGTTCGGGATTGAAGGCATCGCCCGTCTCCTCGAAAGCCGAGAAGGCGTCGGCGTCGAGCACTTCCGACCACATATACGAATAATAGCCGGCTGAATAACCGTCGCCGGCGAAGACATGGCCGAAATGCGGGGTGCGATGGCGCATCGCAATCGTATCCGGCATATGCAGCTTTTCGAGCGTTTCGGCCTCGTATCGAAGCGGCTCGGCGGGTGCGTCCGGCCGCGCGTGATAGGCCATGTCGATCAATGCCGAGGCGGTGAACTCGACCGTGGCGAAGCCGGCGCCGAAGGTGCGGGCGGCGAGCATCTTGTCGAGCAATGCCTTCGGCATCGGCTTACCGGTCTTGACGTGCAGCGCATGCTTTTCCAGCACCGCCGGCACCGTCAGCCAGTGCTCGTAGAGCTGTGACGGGAGTTCGACGAAATCGCGGCTCACGGAAGTACCCGAAACCGACGGCCAGGTGACGTCGGTCAGCATGCCGTGCAGCGCGTGACCGAATTCATGGAACAGCGTCTTCGCCTCGTCGACCGACAGAAGCGCTGCCTCGCCGGCCGGCGGCTTGGCGAAGTTCATGATGTTGTAGATCACCGGCTTGGCGCCATCGCCGAGCTTGTAGCCGGATTTCAGCGCGCTCATCCAGGCGCCGGAGCGTTTTGAGGGCCGCGCGAAATAGTCGGCCAGGAACAGGCCGCGCTCGCTGCCGTCGGCATTCTTGACCACGAAGACCCGCGCATCGGGATGCCAGGCGGCAATGCCCTTCTTCTCCTCGAAGGTGATGCGGAACAATCTTGTCGCCACGTCGAAGCAGGCTTCGATGACGCGCTCGAGCTGCAGGTATGGCTTCAGCTCGGCCTCGTCGAAGGCGAATTTCTCAGCCCGCAGCTTCTCCTGGTAGAAGCGCCAGTCCCAAGCGGCGAACTTTTCGTTGCTGCCGGCTTCCGCGGCCAGCCGCTCCAGCTCCTTCTGGTCGGCGGCGGCCTTCTCCAGCGCCTTTTCCCAGACAGGATCGAGCAGGTCGTGCACGGCCTTCGGCGTCTTCGCCATCGTGTCGTCGAGCTTCAGTGCCGCGAAAGAGCCGTATCCCAGCAACTTTGCCTTCTCGGCGCGCAGCTTCAGCATGTCGCGCACGACATCGGTGTTGTCGGAAGCGCCGCCGTTCTGGCCGCGCATGATGAAGGCGCGGAAGGCGGTCTCGCGCAAGTCGCGGCGCTCCGAAAAGGTCGAGAACGGCTCGTAGATCGAGCGCGAGAGCGTCACCGCATAGCGACCCTTCTGGCCGCGCATCTCGGCGGCCTCGGCCATCGCGCTCTTCAAAAAGTCCGGCAGGCCGGCAAGGTCCGCCTCGTCGAGGAACAGCGCCCAGTCGCGCTCGTCGGCCAGCACGTTCTGGCCGAATTTGGTGCCGAGCGAGGAAAGTTCCTCATTGATTGCCGCGAGCCGCTTCTTGCCGTCTGGGTCCAGTTTTGCACCCGACCGGACAAAGCCTTTCCAGGTCTTTTCCAGCACGCGCAGCGTTTCGGAATCGAGCTTCAGGCTGGCACGCTGCTGGTAGAGGTCGTCGATGCGGGCAAACAGCTTCTCGTTCATCGAGATCGCAGAGAAATGCCGCGACATCTTTGGCGAAACCTCGCGCTCCATCGCCTGGATCGTGTCGTTGGTGTGGGCCCCGGCACGGCACCAGAAGATCGAAGAAACATGGTCGAGCGCCTCGCCGGCGAGCTCAAGTGCTGCCAGCGTGTTGGTAACCGTCGGCGCCTCGCTGTTGCCGGCGATCGCGTCGATCTCGGCCTGATGCGCCGCCAGCGCCGCGTCGAAGACAGGGCCGAAATCATTTTCGCCGATGCGCGAGAAATCCGGCAGGCCAAGCGGTCCTTGCCAGGTAGTCAGCGGATGGGTGGCGAGGTCGACGGTTTTTGAAGATGACATGATCATTCCGGTGGGCTGATTTGGAGGCGGGCTGCCTCGGATGTAGGGCGACGCCGCGCGACGCGCAACTCGGGTAGCCCCGGGATTCGCCTTAGACGTTCAAGGGGTAAGGCGATTCGCCGTTTCCGTGAAACGGTGAAACGCGCTGGTTCATCGCAAACGCTGGAGATTGGCTGAAGCCTTCCGAACCTCGTCATCCCAGAGCGAAGCAGGAGCGCAGCTCCGTCGCGGAGACCTCAGCCTGAAGGTGCAGCGGAGCAGAATTCTGCACTGTTGCGACGCTCGTATGTTACGGAATGGATCCTCGGGTCTGCGCGCGTCGCTTCGCTCCTTGCTTCGCCCGTGGATGACGATCGCAAGTGGCGTTTCGGCCAATCGCCAAGGCATGCGACCCACCAACACAAACACTAGTAGTCGCTGCAGTCCTGCGCGACCGCCGTCTGGGTGCTGGCGGTGATGCGGCCGCCGGCGACGGTAAAGGTCTCGCGCATCAGCGTATCGTTTCCGGGAAAATCGTAGCAGGCGAGCACGGTGATCTGGCCGTCCTCGCGCTTTTCGATGCGGTGGCGGATCGCGGCGCCCGCGACCGCGCCCTGCCATTCGTCGATCGAGGCGATGAAGTCCTGCTTGGTCTGGACGACGCCGATGTCGTCGAGTTTCATGCGCACGTCGTCGGAAAGCAGTTCGGTAAGCTCGGTGCGATCGGCGACCAGCAGGGCCGAATACCAGCGGTCGATGACGGCGCCGTCATCGGCACTGGCGCGAGCGATCGAGGACAGCAGCAATGCCGTGGCAACAAGGAACCCTCGCCAGGTCCGGTGCATCTCGCCCTCCGTTAAAGCTCCGGCCGTTCGAAATCGCCGGTGTCCTTGTTCATCACCCACAACTCGCCGGTCGAGATGTCGAACCAGGCGCCGTGGAGCGAGAGCCGCCCCTTGCCTTCGAGGATAGAGACGCAAGGAAAGGTCCTCAAATTGGCGATGGAATAGCGGATTGAGATGCGCTCCAGCGCCGTCTGGCGTTCGGTTGCGGTCATCATCGTGCTTGCGGCGACGGTTTCGGCGGCGGGCGCGATCAGGCTCATCCATTTGCCGATGAAGTCACCGGGCGACAGCGGCGCCGAATTGATGTCGAGCGCGGCGCGGATGCCGCCGCAGCGGCCATGGCCCATCACCACGATATTTTTCACCTTGAGGCTCTGCACGGCGAATTCGAGCGCGGCCGAGGTTGAATGGAACTCGCCGTCCGGCTCATAAGGCGGCACCAGATTGCCGACATTGCGCAACACGAAGAGCTCGCCTGGTCCGGCATCGAAGATCGCTTCCGGGGCAGAGCGCGAATCGCAGCAGGCGACGATCATCGTTTCCGGCGCCTGGCCCTCCCGCGCCAGCGAGCGATAGCGGCCGCTTTCGGCGAGGTAGCGGCCGTTCATGAAGTTGCGATAGCCGTTCAGCAGATGTTCGGGGAGATGGGGCATGGGCGGCTAAAGCCTTTCCGGGGGTTGGAGGCGGCAGCTCGTTGCTATGGAAGAGGCTCTAACGGCAAAAGCCGGTCTTGGGCAATGCCGAATTGCGGATCGCCCGGTCGCAATCGCGATGCGGCTAGAGCATGATGCCGAAAAGTGTGAAGCGGTTTTCGGGCGACATCATACTCTATCTCTTTGATGTAGAGACGGATTCAGATTTCAGGTCGATTCGACCTGAAATCATCCGGCTCTAGCGTGGCTCGACTATGCCCAGATAGCGATTGGAATGCCGAAACGGTCGGTCAGTGGCGGATCGGGCGAAGGCCGCGCCTCGCCGCCGGCGATGCGTCTGGCAATCAGCATCATTGCCGCCGCGTCGAGGAAGTCGTCGCTCGCCGCGCCTCGCGGCGGCGCCTGATCGAGGAAGGCTTTCTGGTAGCCATGTCGGCAAAGCAGCGCCTTGCGCTCCTCCATGCCGGCCGGATTGACCGAACCCTTGATCTTCTTCGGCAGGGCCATCGCCGTGCCGCCGTTCAGCCGGCAGAACGCCACCTCCGGATGCGATTCGAAGATGCGACGACGCAACTCCGGCCGCGCGATCAGCAGGGAATCGATCTCGCGGATCTTCGAAAAAATGCCGAAGGCCTGGATGGAAACACCGCGCGGCGGGTCGGAGGTCTCCATCGCCACAGCGCTTGCCAGCCGATGCGCCGCATACCAGGCCTCGATGGTGGTGAAGTCGCTGGTGTCGGCGTAAAGCGCCGCCCGCGAGGGAATGGCGAACACGCTCGATTGCCGCGCCCCGAGCAGCGGCCGCACCAGCGCTTCCGGTCCGCGGCCGCCCTTGCTCGAAAAATCCGGCAGGCCGATCGGCATGTCGACGGCGATCATCGCATCCGGCAACGCCTCGAGCAGCGCCTGGAAACTCGGAAAAACCGAGACCGATGGCGGCGTATGCAAGACGCGATGGACGGCGATCCAGCCGGCCTTGCAGCCGTCAACGCCGGCCAGAGCCGGATGCAGATCAGTAGAGGTTGGCATCCCGCTCTGTCTGTTTGTTTAGCCGCATTTTCCGCAACGCCAAGTGATTCCACTCGGCTGCAGAATGCTCTGCCGCGCCCCTGGCGTCACGCCCGCTTGTCCCGCCCGGGATGCAGGAGATGGCGCAGTTGCACCATCGCCATCGGATGCGACAGGCTCTGCGCGTCGGTTTCGAGCTGCAGTTCGTCGCCACCACGCTTCGCGGTGCGGGCCAGGATCTCGTAAACGGCGGCAGTGGTCGATTGCAGCGCCTTGACCGCCGGCTGGCCGGAAAGCACGCGCGCCAGATAGACGGCGGCCGTCAGGTCGCCCAACCCGTTCGGCGGCTTCTCGATCACGCGATGTTCAGCGAGCAGCGCCTGTCTGCCGTCGAGCAGGAAATTGCCGGTGCCGCCCGCCATCATTGCAGGCGCCGAAGTCACCAGCATGGTGGAGGGGCCGGCATGAAGTGCTGCCGCCGTCACCGCCTTGATGTCGGGCAACGGCGCGCCCGCCATCCATTCCAGCTCATAGCGGTTGGGCGTCGCGATATCCGCGATCGGCATCAATTTGTCGCGCATGGCGACCGCCGTCGGCTCCGGCACGTAGAGCCCGCCGGAATCGCCCATCACCGGATCGCAGATGTAAATCGCGTCGGGCGTCTTCGCCTTGACGGCGGCGACCAGCGATGCGACCGCCTCGGCCTGGCCCGCCTCGCCGAGATAACCCGAAAGCACGGCCCGCACCTCGCCCAGCCAAGGCGCGCGCTCGAGATCGGCCATCAGCGCCTTGAACTGATCGAGCGGCGGCACGATGCGCGTGGCCCGGCTGTGGCCCGGATGCCAGGGCAGGATGACGGTCGGCACCGCCCAGACCGGGAAGCCCAGCGTCTCCAGCGCGAAGACGGCGGCACGGTTGCCGACCGAACCACGGGCGACATGGCTGGAGATGACGATGACCGCGCGCGGCGCGTCGGTTTTTTCTGCGCTCATGAAATTCGAATCCTAGCCGCCACGCGTGACGGCATACACCAGCCAGACCAATAGCCCAATGGCGATGAAGAAGCCGAGCGTTCGGCCAATGCGGGTTCCCCAATATTCGATAGGATCGGCGCGGTCGGTGCCGGCGGCGGTTACATGGTCGCGCGCGTCCTTTGCCGTGCGGACGATGAACGATGCGCCGCCCGGCGCCGTCTCGCGCGCCACGCGTTCGAGGATGCGGCGCGATTCGGTCTCGTCGTCCCAGCGCTCTGCCATGGCAATTGCCCTTTCCTGTCCGCAGCTTAGCCTGTTCGCGCTTCTATTCACAGGGGTTCACGGCCATGCCGGAACCGGTGTCATGCGCCGGACATTTTCTTGCGCGTGGATTGTGGTAATGCTTCGCATGCAACTTCTATCGAGGGACCAATCATGATTGCCGAGCGCCTCTCACCGCCTTCCGTCTTCCGCACCTTGCCCGCCTTCCTGATGATGGCTTTCGTGCTGCCGCTGCTTGCCGGCTGCGGCTACAACACCATTCCGACGGCGGAAGAGAACGCCAAGGCGGCCTGGAGCGAGGTGCTCAACCAGTATCAGCGTCGCTCCGACCTGATTCCGAACCTGGTCGAGACGGTCAAGGGCTATGCCTCGCACGAGAAGGACACGCTCGACGCGGTCGTCGAGGCGCGCGCCAAGGCAACGCAGATCACGGTGACGCCCGAGACGTTGAGGGATCCCGACGCGCTGAAGAAATTCCAGGATGCCCAGGCCGGATTGACAAGCGCGCTGTCGCGGCTGATCGCGGTGTCGGAAGCCTATCCCGACCTCAAGGCCAACCAGAACTTCCTGGCGCTGCAGGCGCAGCTCGAAGGCACCGAAAACCGCATCGCGGTGGCGCGGCGCGACTACATCCAGGCGGTCAGGGACTACAATCTGACACTGAAGACCTTCCCGTCGGTGCTGTGGGCGACCTTCTGGTTCCGTGGCAACGAGCCGTTCGCCAACTTCACCGTCGACGAGGATAAGATGCAGGTGCCGAAGGTCGATTTCGGCACCAGCACCACCAAACAGGGCGGGTGAGCGCGCTTTAGTCGTCGGAATTTTATCCTGCGAAAAGACGGACCGCTGGCGTGTTGATACCCCCCTCTGTCCTGCCGGACATCTCCCCCTCAAGGCGAGAGATTGGCAGTTTCGACAACCTCGCCCTCTCTTCTACGCTGAAGATTGGCGAAGGCCGGCATGACGTCCAATCTCCCCCCTTGAGGGGGAGATGTCCGGCAGGACAGAGAGGGGGGCGACGGAACGCCCACCTCTCATTGCTTGGCCTGCTTGCCGCCCTCTGTCTCCTCCCCCTCGCCGCCCTCGCCGCCGACCTCCCGGCCCTGACCGGCCGCGTCGTCGACAATGCAGGCATCATCGATGCCGGCACGCGCGCGGCACTGACGCAAAAGCTCGCGGACTTCGAGACCAAGGGCTCCGACCAGATCGTCGTCGCCACCATTCCCAGCCTCGGCGGCGAGGAGATCGAGCCTTATGCCAACCGGCTGTTCCGCTTCTGGAAGCTCGGCCAGGCCAAGGAAAACAACGGCGTGCTGCTGCTGGTGGCGCCCAACGACCGCAAGATGCGCATCGAGGTCGGCTACGGGCTGGAAGGCACGCTGACCGACCTGCACACCAAGCTGATCATCGAGAACGACATGGTGCCGGCCTTCCGCGCTGGCGATTTCCCTGGCGGCATCACCAAGGCCGTCGACGACATGATCATGGTGCTGGAGGGCAATCCGGAGGAGTTGGAGGCGCGCGGCAAGCGCAACGAGCAGGCGCCGTTCAACTCCGACGACCTTTTCTTCGCCATCTTCATCACCATCTGGGCGCTGATCTTTTTCGGCGGCATCGCGATGACGGTGCTGCCGCCGATCTTCGGCCAGAAGATCGGACCCGGCCGTTATCGCTGGCTCGGCATGACCTTCGAACCTGGGCGGCGATCCTCCTCGTCGAGTGGCGGCGGCTGGTCGTCAGGCGGTGGAGGCTGGTCCTCGGGAGGCGGCGGAGGCGGGTTTTCCGGCGGCGGCGGCTCGTCGGGCGGCGGCGGTTCTTCGGGAAGCTGGTGAGGCATCATGGCAACGCGATCGATCAGCGCCGAGGATCATGACCGCATCGCCGAGGCGATCCGTGCGGCCGAGTTGAAGACCGACGGCGAAATCTATTGCGTCGTCGCCCATTCGAGCGACGGCTACTTCTTTCCCGCCGCGTTCACCGCGACGATCGGCCTGTTCGTCGCCAGCCTCGCCGTCGCCTATGGCCTGGAAGCCTGGTGGCTGACCATCCGGCTGCCGCATTTCGTGCTGGCGCAGTTGCTGGCGCTGGCCTCAGCGTTCGTCCTGCTCTGGCTGTGGCCGAGCCTGCGCATTCATTTCGTGCCGAGAAGGCTGCGCTATCAGGCCGCGCACGCCAACGCGGTGAAGCAGTTCCTGGCGCGCAATGTCCATCGCACCCAGGCGCGCACCGGCGTGCTCGTCTTCGTCTCCATCGCCGAACGCTATGCCGAGGTCGTCGCCGACGAGGGCATCAATGCCAAGGTCGGCCAGCATGTCTGGGACGGCGTGGTGCGCGACCTGACAAAACATGCCGGCGACGACCGGCTGGCAGACGGCTTCATCAAGGCGATCGGCACGGTCGGCGCGGTGCTCGCCGAGCATTTCCCGGTCACCGCCGGCGACACCAACGAACTGGACGATCACCTCGTCGAAATCTGACCAGGCGCCTTGTCCGCCAACGCGCCTTTCGCCTGTGCGAAAGCGTTGAAGGGATCTGGCGGACTCTTTGCAATCAGCCGATGCGGGTTTATGGTTAAGCAATCATGAACACGCTGACGATCGACATCCGGAAGGCAGAACCGCGCGACGCGAGCGCCATCGCCGACGTGCACCAGCAGGCTTGGCGCGGCGCTTATTCCGGCATCATCCCGCACCGCACGCTGACCTCGATGATCAACCGCCGCGGCGTCGACTGGTGGGCCAACGCGATTCGCCGCGCGACCACCGTGCTGGTGGTCGAGATCGGCGGAACGGTCGCCGGCTACGCCACGATCGGCAAGAACCGCGCCCGCGAACTCAGGCAGCAGGGCGAGATCTACGAGCTCTATCTGCGTCCGGAATATCAGGGCATCGGCCTCGGCAGCCGCCTGTTCAAGGCGGCGAAGGCACGCCTCGCCGACCATGGCCTGCGCGGCCTGGTGGTATGGGCGCTGGAAGACAACCACAACGCTTTGGCCTTCTATGCCGGCAATGGCGGCCGCGACATCGCCGAAGGCGTCGAGGTCTTCGAGCAGAGGGCGCTGAAGAAGGTCGCTTTCGTCTGGGAATGACCGGGATCGCCGAGCAGGTTACAACCCATCACAAACTGTGCGCTTCCATTAGCGCTCTGTGCTATTCGCCGCATTGCACCATGACGCGTCGCCCGCTATCGGTCTTGGAATCGAGAGAGGGATAGACCATGCGTATCGAAGCGATAGCCACCGGGAAGAACCCGCCTGAGGACGTCAACGTCATCATCGAGGTGCCGATCGGCGGCGAGCCGATCAAGTACGAGATGGACAAGGAGGCCGGCACGCTGTTCGTCGACCGCTTCCTGCACACCTCCATGCGCTATCCCGGCAATTACGGCTTCGTGCCGCACACGCTGTCGGGCGACGGCGACCCGATCGACGTTCTGGTCTGCAACACCCGCGCGCTGGTGCCGGGCTGCGTCATCAACGTGCGGCCGATCGGCGTGCTGATCATGGAGGACAATGCCGGCCAGGACGAGAAGGTGATCGCCGTTCCCTCGCCGAAGCTGACGCTGCGCTACGAGAATGTGACCGAATACACCCACCTGCCCGAGATCACCCGCCAGCAGGTGCAGCACTTCTTCGAGCACTACAAGGATCTCGAGCCCGGCAAATGGGTCAAGATCGAGGGCTGGCACGATTCCAAATACGCCAAGAAGATGATCGTCGACGCGATCGCCCGCGCGAAAGCGGCCAAGTAGGTTACCGCACGGCCTTCTCGCCGCCGGCGGCGGTTATCACCCCGACGATGATCAGCCCGGTCAGCACCAGCCGCACGCCGGCGCTGACGCCGAAGGTGTTGAGCATGGTGAGCAGCAGCACCAGGAACAGGCCGGCGCCCCAGACGCCGGGCACATTGGCCTTGCCGCCGGCGACCGAGGTGCCGCCGATGACCACGACCGCGATCGAGGCGAGCAGATATTCGTTGCCGATGTCGACATTGGCGCCGCGGAAATAGCCGGCAAGCAGCGCGCCGTCGATGCCGCCCAGCGCACCGCACAGCGTGTAGGTGAGGAAGCGGATGCGGCCGACATTGACGCCGGCCAGCCAGGCGGCGCGGATATTCTGG
>Ga0105238_10005555_pt1 | contig 12456 bp, 10 predicted proteins | sample KBSC34metaG_FD_81526 | JGI IMG/M metagenome (GOLD analysis project Ga0105238, IMG submission 81526) | Corn rhizosphere microbial communities from Kellogg Biological Station, Michigan, USA - KBS C3-4 metaG | ecosystem: Host-associated > Plants > Roots > Rhizosphere > Soil | place: Michigan, USA... | reverse complement strand
GCGTGTATCATTCGCGCTGCCTCTATCAGTGGCCGCCCACGGCCCAGGAAGCATTCTCGTGGATGTTGAGCCAATTGAGCCAGAAGCGAACAATCCATCGCATCGGGATCGAGTGGAACGGGGTGGAGAATGATCCGCTGGGCTTGGCCGGTCGCGGTCAGAACGAAATGATCCACACCGTCTACCGCAACGGTGAGAGCGAATCCCGATTGCTCGCTCGTGTCGCGGGGAAGTCCGGACTCGAATGGCTGGCCTGATTTCGTCGCAGCGCTAGCAGGTGGCGAAGAAGGCCGTGCGGTCGATGAGCGGACGGCACCTTCAGATAGCAGATTCTGATTGTGTGCCGGAGCCGCCTTCGACCGCGCTGCTGTCTGTCGTCGGATCCAGGTCTCCAGTCTTTTCTTCGTGCGCGGCCCTGTGACGAGCAAGGAGATAGAGTCCGCCGATTGTGCCTCCCAGCACCCCTGAAAAAGCCCCGACCCCGATGCCCCACCGAGGGCCGGCCAGGTTGGCGATCCAGCCAATCAATGGTGCCCCGATTACCGTCCCGCCTTGCGCTGCGACCAGCATCGAGGCGACGACGCGGCCCCGAACGGCAGGCTCAGCCGACATCTGGACAAAGCCGTTCGCGCCGGTCAGAAAAACTTGGGACAGGATTCCCAGCATGACCAGGCAAACGCCGAAACTGGCATAGGTCGGCACCAGCGCAGCGACGGTCAGGCCAATGCCAAGGCCGCAGCAACTTGCGACAAGCAAGGGCATTTTCGGCTTTTCCAGTCGCGCGGCGAGAATGGCTCCGGCAACAGAGCCGACCGCCATCACCGAGGTGAGGATTCCGAAGCCCGACGCCCCGACCTTGAACGTGCTCGCGGACATGGTCGAAATGAACAGCGGAAAGTTCATCGCGAACGTGCCCAGAAGAAAGATCATGGAGAACGCGATCAGGAGTTCGCTGCGAGTCCAGATATTAACCAGTCCCTCCGAAAGCCCGCCGCTTGGAACTTTTGCGTGCTGTTGTAGCAAGTCGCCGGGACGCATGGCAGCCAACGCACCAAGCGAGGCGGCGAATGAAATGCCGTTGGCAAGGAATCCCCAACCGGAGCCCAGCGTAGCGATCACCGCACCGGCTATGGCTGGGCCAATCATACGTGACACATTGTTGATCGTGGAGTTCAAGGCGATCGCGTTGGTAAGATCTTTCTCGCCGACCATGTCCGCGACGAACGTCTGTCGCGCCGGCGCGTCGAACGCAATCACGATGCCTTGTACCGCCGCCAGTAAATAGACATGCCACAATTGGGCCAGGTGGGACACGACCAGAACCCCGAGCGAGAAAGCCAATATCGCCATCGCGCTCTGGGTCGCGATCAGGATCTTGCGCCGGTTGAAGGAGTCTATGACCGCGCCCGTCCACGGTAACAACAATATCTGCGGTCCGAATTGCAGCGCGCTGACATAGCCGACTGCGGCGGCATCGTGACGTGTAAGCTCCGTCAGCACCAGCCAATTTTGTGCAAGCCGCTGCATCCAGGTGCCGGCATTGGACACGAGCGCGCCCCAAAACCACATTCGAAAGTTGAAGTACGCCAGCGATCGAAAGGCGCTCGGGCCGGATACTTTCATATCTCGCGCGCTGATAGATATGCTGCCTTATCAATCCGGTTCACGCCAATGACTTTCTCTTCGTGATCCCCCCAGGCGCGATAGAAGTCTCGTCCCGGGGGGCGGTGGCAGCACGTCTCGCAAAATCGCGTCCGCCCGGCCGGCGACCAATTTCCGCACGGACTTTCGCTGCGGCCCGGCCGTCCTTCCTATGGAACGGCGCAGCAATGCAGCTAGTCGACCGCAATCTCATGGTCGGCCAGACGCTCCAGCGCCTGTACCATTGCCGAATGATCCTGATCCCCAAGGCCGTGCGCTTTGCAGGCACTGAACAGTGCCTGAGCCGTAGCGGTGTTCGGCAAGGCCAAGCCCATTTCGCGTGCCCCCGACAGCGCCAGGTCGAGATCCTTTTGATGCAGGGCAATTCTGAACCCAGGGTCAAATCTGCGTTCGATCATCCGTGCACCATGCACGTCGAGCACTCGCGAGCCCGCAAATCCCTTCATAAGGGCTTCGCGGACCAGCGCCGGATCTGCTCCTGCTCTGGAAGCGAAAAGGAGGCCCTCCGCCACCGCCTCGATCGTCAACGCGACGATGATCTGATTGGCCACCTTCGCCGTCTGACCGGTGCCGACGTCACCAATGCGCGTGATGTTGCGACCCATCGTCTCGAGGAGGGGGATCGCCTTTGAAAAAGCCGCTTCCTCGCCACCGACCATGATGGTGAGCGATGCCTCCCGCGCTCCGACTTCGCCGCCGGAAACGGGCGCATCCAGATAGTCGCAACCGAGAGCGGCGATCTTCGCGGCAAAGGTCCTCGTCGCAAGCGGGCTGATCGAACTCATGTCGATGAGGGTCTTGCCCGCGGAAAGCCCTTCCGCGACGCCGCCCGGGTTGAAGAGCACCGCGTCGACGTCGGGCGTGTCCGGAAGCATCAGAATGATGACATCCGCATCGCGGGCAACTTCGCGCGCGGTGTTCAGGACCGCCGCGCCGCCCGCAACAAGTTCCGCTGGAGGCGGTGCGGACCGGCGGACGATCAGAAGTTCATGCCCTGCGGCCTGGAGGTGGCCGGCCATCGGGCGACCCATCACGCCCAGACCAATAAATCCGACTTTCATGTGTAGAAGTCCTCTGAACGCGCTGATTGAAATCGCTCACCTGTTCGATTGCAGTCCCGCAGCCCGGCCAGGCGACGCCACTGCACGTTCGAGGTCATGATACGATGCGTTTTCGTCTTGTCGGTCTGTGGCCCTGCGCGCTGATCTTGCGTGACCTTCCGCATGGCGTGCGGGTACCGGGCCTCCCGGATCGACCCTGGGCCGATCCGGGAGAGTGAATGGGCCAGACGTTCGCCCTGGCACGGTTTAAAGCTGTCGATCCTTCATTCCGCGGCTTCCAGGACCAGGTTCGACTTTTCTTCTTCCTGCAAGGCCCTCAGGGCCGCGCTCGCCTTTTGAATGGCGCCCAATGTCGGCAAACCATAGAATAGGATATCGGTCGTACCGCCCGCGGTAAAAGACGCTTGCTCGCCCTCTTCCAGGTAGGTGGTCGTGTGGTCTTCATACTGCTCGTCTTCCACCGATCCCGTGCCCGACAAGACGAAATAGATGCCCCGACCCTTGGCGACGAACGTTGCGTCGGGAGCGAGTTTGTAGCGCGCCACATGATATTTGCAGAGGCCGAAGGTCCCCATGTCCTTCTCGGACACGCCCGGGGTGCCATCGATCGGCATCCAGGGGATGCCGTTGCTGTTGACCAGAATCGTGTGCAGATATGCGGTCGGCGGGTAGACGATCGGGCGTCCGCGCATGAACTCGAAGATCGCCTCGTTGGAGTCCTGCACCGGCTTGCCGGGCACGCCGGGATTGCGCGTGTAGAGGCCGTCCTTGAAGACACCCTCGTTTTTCGCCTTCAGCGCAGCAGTACCCTCCTTCACCTGCTTGCGACCGAGAAAACCGTTGCCACTCGCGTCACCAAACTGACAGTTGACCATGATCCCGGCACCGTCTTTCTGAGGTCCGTAATAGGCGCCTTCCGGGGAGAAGTTGAGCACCCCGCCCGTCTGCGGTTCGCCGACATGATAGTCCGCCTCGCCCTCGATCATGTAACGATACTGCGAAAAATCATGGCGATGACGCGGCGTGTGAAACTCTCCCTTGGCGAGGTAACTGACCCCGAAATAGAAGTTGTCCAGCGCGTCGGGATCCCTGTTCAGCACTTCGCTGTTGAGAATGCGCCTGGCGTGATGGCCCGTGCCGCCGCGAATGCCCCCGGTGCCTTCCAGTTCGACATCTTTTATATGAATGATTTTCATTATCGCCTCCGCATTTCACCCAGAATGCGAGCCGGTTCGGAATATATACCTCACACTGAGAGGTACCTGTGGAGGGGCATCGCCACCCCCAAGCGTCCGACGACTCATCAGGTTACCTGTTTATATTATGCCGCGATCCTTCAAGTCAACAGCCCTGCGGCGCCTTCGAAGTTGCGCCAATCTGTCGCGATTTGCGTCGAACAAGTGCCTGACAGAGCCCATGGGCCTGGTCCGCCCCCGGCTGAGACAGGCTACGCGAATGTCGGGGCGCCACGGGGCCAGATGGTGCGATAAATCGGCCTGATGTCAGCGCCGCGATACCGCGAGGCAAGGGAGCCTCGACTGAGCGCGCCGATCGAGGAGCAGGGCCGGCAGATCGTGCCGGCACGCCAATCGCCTGTCACTGGAACGAGGCGGAAAAGCGTCCTTCCCGAAACAGGGGAGGGCGACCTTTGCGCTCAAACTATTTTGCCGGTGAATCTGTCCAATACCGCAATAATCTCGGATTCGGGGCCGGCGCGGTTCGCTTCAGCGACGTGCTGATAGAGTAGCGCGGCACCTTTCAGCATGTCAGCCGCGCCGCGCTCAGGCTCCAGAAATGCCGCATTCTCGCGCATTTCGTCGTCCCAGCGATGGGCTTTCGACGGCATGGACGGCAATTGTTTGGCCAGCACGGCATAGATGTCGGGCAGATGGTCCCGAATTTCAGCGAGATAGGCGTCTGCGACGCCGTTCCGGGCGGCGCCGAGGGCCATGGCTGTGGCAAGCGCCTGGATTCCTTTCGTAAATCCACCGAACGCCATCTTGAGCGCCGAGGCATCGCCGATCGTGTCTGAAATCACGCGCGTGTCGAGCCCCAGTTCCCCGAGAATGGCAGCCTCTTTTGCGATTGGCCCGGACAGATACAGTTTCGGCGAGTACCCATCGGCTCTGGGTGCCAGGCCAATGATCGAGCCATCTCCAAACGGAGCCCCGGACCGCGCGAACGGCCCGGCAATGGTGTGAAGCGTTTGCGGCGCGATGGCGTTGCAATCGATGAAAACGGGTTTGTCGGCGGCGCGGCTGATGAGCGGCAGAAAGCGTTCGGCGGTTGCCCGCGCAGAGCCCGGCGGAACGATTGATAGAAATATTTGCGCTTGTTCCACCAACTCGTCGTCACGCAGCGATACGACGCCGGCGGCGGTCGCCCGGTCGACACTGGCCTGGCTGCGTCCGGTGAGGGATGTCACAACATGAGCGCCGCGTTCAACGAGCCGTTTCGCGATACCGGATCCCATTTCACCCATAGCAACTACAGCAATCGTGGCCATTAGCCTCTCCAGTCTGACGCCTTTGCCTGTTGAGGCCGGGCGTATTACAAATTCACCTGCCTATGATGCCCGGCGATCACTCGCGGCAGACCGCGTTTTCCCGAACATCCCGTCCAGTGCCGACGGTCCGCTGGGGGTTGGCATGAATCCACATCTGTGTAAATTAGTTTTATGAATGAGAAAATATTGAGCCGATTCGCTTTGTGTTTCTCATCCGTGGTTCAGGCAGCACCCACTTCCGCTGACTGACGATTACCATTTCCCGATTGATGTGCTTCGCTTCGCGGGAGCGGATGTGGTGCAATGTAAGGATGACAGATGAAGGTGCTGGTCCCGGTCAAGCGTGTGCTTGACTATAACGTAAAGCCCCGCGTGAAAGCGGACGGGACGGGGGTCGATCTGGCCAACGTCAAGATGAGCATGAACCCGTTCGACGAGATCGCGGTCGAAGAGGCGATTCGCCTCAAGGACAAGGGCGTCACCGAGATCGTGGTGGTCTCGATCGGCGAGCAGAAGGCGCAGGAAACGCTGCGCACCGCGCTCGCCATGGGCGCCGACCGCGCGATTCTCGTCGTGTCGGAAGACAAGGTCGAGCCGCTCGGCGTGGCCAAGCTGCTCGCCAAGGTGGTCGAGGAAGAAAGCCCCGCGCTGGTCATCCTCGGCAAGCAGGCGATCGACGACGACAACAACCAGACCGGCCAGATGCTCGCCGGCCTGCTCGGCGTCGGCCAGGCGACCTTTGCCTCGAAGGTCGAGCTGACCAGCGACAGCGTCACCGTGACGCGCGAGGTCGACGGCGGCTCGGAAACCGAGAAGCTGACGCTGCCGGCGATCGTCACCACCGACCTGCGCCTCAACGAGCCGCGCTACGCCTCGCTGCCCAACATCATGAAGGCCAAGTCCAAGCCGCTCGCGCAGAAGACCCCGGCCGATTATGCCGTCGATGTGTCCCCGCGCCTCACCACGCTGAAGGTGGTCGAGCCGGCCAAGCGCACGGCGGGCGTCAAGGTCGCCGATGTCGATGAACTGGTGGCGAAACTCAAGGCGATGGGAGTCGCGAAATGAAGACGCTTGTCTGGGTCGAACATGACGGCAAGGCCGTCAAGGACGCCACGCTTGCCGTGGTCACCGCCGCGTCGAAGCTCGGTGAAGTGCATCTGCTGGTCGCAGGGCAAGGCGTTGACGGCGTCGCCGCCGAAGCCGCGAAGATCGCCGGTGTTGGCAAGGTCCATGTCGCCGACGACGCGTCGCTCGCCCATGCGCTGGCCGAGAATGTCGCGCCGCTCGTCGTCGCACTGATGGGCGATCACGACGCCGTGCTGTTCCCGGCCACCTCGAACGGCAAGAACATCGCGCCGCGCGTCGCTGCGCTGCTCGACGTGATGCAGATCAGCGACATCCTGTCGGTCGAGGGGCCGGACACGTTCACGCGTCCGATCTATGCCGGCAACGCGATCGCGATCGTCCAGTCGAAGGATGCCAAGCTCGTGCTGACGGTGCGCGGCACCGCCTTTGAAAAGGCAGCGACCAGTGGCGGCTCGGGCAGCATCGAGAAGGTCGCAGCAACCGGCGACAAGGGCCTGTCGACCTTTGCCGGCTCTGAGATCGCCAAGTCGGAGCGTCCTGAGCTGACCAGCGCGAAGATCATCGTGTCGGGCGGCCGCGCGCTGCAAAACAGCGAGAACTTCCACGCGATCATCGAACCGCTCGCCGACAAGCTCGGCGCCGGCGTCGGCGCCAGCCGCGCCGCGGTCGACGCGGGCTATGTCCCGAACGACTATCAGGTCGGCCAGACCGGCAAGATCGTGGCGCCCGAAGTCTATATCGCGATCGGCATCTCCGGCGCGATCCAGCATCTCGCCGGGATGAAGGATTCGAAGACGATCATCGCGATCAACAAGGACGAGGATGCGCCGATCTTCCAGGTCGCCGACATCGGCCTGGTCGGCGACCTGTTCAAGATCGTGCCGGAGCTGACGGGGAAAGTGTGACGATGTCGCAGGAGTAAGGTCGCGGGGATAGCCCCGCGGCCTCTACTCTTGCCGGGCTCGCTGGCTGGCTCACGCCTGTCGCAGCTTCTCCGCTACCAGCGCCTTCATGTCGCACATCGGCCGCGCGCCATAATGCGAGATGATCTCCGCCGCGCAGATCGCGCCGAGGCGGAGCGACTGCTCGAGGCTCTTGCCCTGCGCCTGACCCGACAGGAAGCCGGCCGCGAACAGGTCGCCCGCGCCGGTCGTATCCACCACCTTCTCGATCGGTTCAGAGCCACACGACACGCGCTTGCCGTTGGCGATGGCGATCGCGCCCTTCTCGCTGCGCGTCACCACCAGCACCGGCACCTGCGCAGCCGCGGCCGCAACCGCAGTCTCGAAATCCTCGACCTCCATCAGCGCCAGGATCTCGTTCTCGTTGGCGAACATGATATCGACCAGGCCCTTGGCCATCAGGTCGCGGAAATCGGCGCCATGGCGCGAGATGCAGAACACGTCACTGAGCGTGAAGGCGACCTTGCGCCCTGCCTTGCGCGCGACCTCGATCGCGGCGCGCATCGCCTGGCGCGGTTCCTCGGGATCCCAGAGATAGCCCTCGAGATAGAGGATCGCGCCTGACGCGATCAGATCATAATCGAGCGCCGATGCCGGCAGGAACTGCGAGGCGCCGAGAAAGGTGTTCATCGTCCGCTGCCCGTCGGGCGTGACGAAGATCAGGCAGCGCGCGGTGGTCGGCGCGCCGTCGCGCGTGGCGGTGGTGAAGGTAACGCCGGCGGCGCGAATATCATGCGCGAACACCTCGCCCAGCTGGTCGTTCGCGACCTGGCCGATAAAGCCGGCGCGCCCGCCCAGCGACGCGATCGCCGCGACGGTGTTTGCCGCCGAGCCGCCGCTCGCCTCGATGCCGGCTCCCATCCTGGCATAGAGTTCATCCGCTTCGGCGGGCGAAAACATCAATTGCATCGATCCCTTGGTCATGCCCGAGTCGACGATGAACCTGTCATCGGCCTGGGCGAGCACATCGACGATCGCATTGCCGATCGCGACGACATCATAAGCGGGAATGGTCAAGCTGGTGTCTCCCAAAGACAGGAAAGGGCCGGCCGGAACTGCACATCGCCGTCGAGCGCAAGCCGGGCGCGCGAGGCCTGGGCTGTTGCGCGGCCGCCCCGTGCGCCGCTCCATTTATTCACATTGACACAAAAAAAATGCACATATAAAGAATTATCCATATAAAGATTTCCTTATATGAGGATGGGAGGATCGCTATGCGCACCAATTTTCTCTTCACGTCGGAATCCGTATCGGAAGGTCATCCCGACAAGGTTGCCGACCAGATCAGCGACACGGTCGTCGACTTTTTCCTCGCCAGGGATCCCTTCGCGCGGATCGCCTGCGAAACGCTGACCACCACCAATCTGGTCGTTCTGGCCGGCGAAATTCGCTGCAAGGGCGTGTACGAGCACGGCGCCTGGGCCGATGGCGCGCTGGCGGAGATCGAGGCCGCGGTGCGCCAGACCGTCAGGGAAATCGGCTACGAACAGTCCGGCTTCCACTGGAGCGAGTTCAAATTCTACAACAATCTCCACGGCCAGTCGGCAGAGATTGCCATGGGCGTGGACGAAGGCTCCAACAAGGATGAGGGCGCCGGCGATCAGGGCATCATGTTCGGCTATGCGTCGGACGAAACGCCTGACCTGATGCCTGCCACTCTTTATTACAGCCACAAGATACTGGAGACGATGGCGGCTGACCGCCATTCCGGCGCGGCGCCTTTCCTGGAGCCCGATGCCAAGAGCCAGGTCACGCTGGAATATGAGAATGAGGTGCCGGTGCGCGCCACCGCTGTCGTCGTCTCAACCCAGCATAAGCCCGGCTACTGCGTGCAGGGCGACAATGCCGATCCGGCGCTTTACGAGCAGTTGCGCAGCTACGTCTCGGGCGTCCTGAAAGCGACGCTGCCGGAAGGCTTTGTCAGCGAGACGACGGACATTTACATCAACCCGACCGGCGCGTTCGAGATTGGCGGCCCGGACGGCGACGCCGGCGTCACCGGCCGCAAGATCATCGTCGACACCTATGGCGGCGCCGCGCCGCATGGCGGCGGCGCCTTTTCCGGCAAGGATCCGACCAAGGTCGACCGCTCGGCGGCTTATATCGCGCGCTACATGGCGAAGAATATCGTCGCCGCTGGCCTCGCCAGGCGCTGCACAATCCAGCTCAGCTACGCGATCGGCATCGCCGAGCCGCTGTCGCTTTATGTCGACACGCATGGGACCGGCGTCGTGTCCGAAGCGGAGATCGAAAAGGTGCTGCCGACCCTGGTGCGCCTCACCCCCAAAGGGATCCGCACCCATCTCGGTCTCAACAAGCCGATCTACAAGAAGACCGCCGCCTATGGCCATTTCGGCCGAACGCCGGAAGGCGACTTCTTCCCCTGGGAAAAGACCGACCTCGTCGACAGGCTGAGGGCGGCATTCTCCATTTCCCTGCGTTGAAGGACTAAAATGATGGCCACCGCACTCGCCGACCGCGCTCAAGACTATGTCATCGCAGACATCGGCCTCGCCGATTTCGGTCGCAAGGAAATCAACATCGCCGAGACCGAGATGCCCGGCCTGATGTCGCTGCGCGAGGAGTTCGGCGCGTCGCAGCCGCTCAAGGGCGCGCGCATCACCGGCTCGCTGCACATGACGATCCAGACTGCGGTGCTGATCGAGACGCTGACCGCGCTCGGCGCCGATGTCCGCTGGGCGACCTGCAACATCTTCTCCACCCAGGACCATGCCGCAGCCGCCATCGCCGCCTCGGGCGTGCCGGTGTTCGCGGTGAAGGGCGAGAGCCTGGCCGATTATTGGGACTATGTCGGCTCGATCTTCGACTGGGACGTCGACGGCAGCGGCCAGACCGCCAACATCATCCTCGACGACGGCGGCGACGCCACGATGTTCGCGCTCTGGGGCGCCAAGCTCGAGGCCGGCCACACGCTGGGCGAGCCGGAGAATGACGAGGAAGTCGAGTTCCAGCGCGCGCTGAAAGCGTTCATCGCGAAGAAGCCGGGCTATTTGACCGAGACGGTCAAGAATTTGAAGGGCGTGTCGGAAGAGACCACCACCGGCGTGCACCGCCTGTACGAGATCGCGAAGAAGGGCGAGCTGCCTTTCCCGGCGATCAACGTCAACGACAGCGTGACCAAGTCGAAGTTCGACAATCTCTATGGCTGCAAGGAATCGCTGGTCGATGCGATCCGTCGCGCCACCGACGTGATGCTCGCCGGCAAGGTTGCCTGCGTCGCCGGCTTCGGTGACGTCGGCAAGGGCTCGGCCCAGTCGCTGCGCAATGGCGGCGCGCGCGTGATGGTGACCGAGGTCGATCCTATCTGCGCGCTGCAGGCGGCGATGGAAGGTTTCGAGGTGGTGACGATGGAGGAAGCGGTGACCCGCGCCGACATCTTCTGCACCGCGACCGGCAATGCCGACGTGATCACCGCCGACCATATGCGCGCGATGAAGCCGATGGCGATCGTCTGCAACATCGGCCATTTCGACAGCGAGATCCAGATCGCCGCGCTGTCCAACTACAAGTGGACCGAAGTGAAGCCGGGCACCGACCTGGTCGAGTTCCCCGACGGCAAGCAGATCATCGTGCTGGCCAAGGGCCGGCTGGTGAACCTCGGCTGCGCAACCGGCCACCCGTCGTTCGTGATGTCGGCCAGCTTCACCAACCAGACGCTGGCGCAGATCGAGCTCTTCACCAAGGGCGAGAACTACAAGAACGACGTGTACGTCCTGCCCAAGCATCTCGACGAGAAGGTCGCCGCGCTGCACCTCGAAAAGCTCGGCGTCCATCTGTCGAAGCTGACCCCGAAGCAGGCCGACTATATCGGCGTGCCGGTCGAGGGGCCGTTCAAGCCGGATCACTACCGCTACTGACTGAGTATCTGACTGCGTTGATTCACATCGGAGGGGCGCTCGCGCGCTGAAAATAAATGGAAAACAGGATCCTTACGACCCATGTCGGCAGCTTGCCGCGGCCGGCTACGCTGCTCGCGACCATGCAGGCCAAGGCAGCCGGTGAACCGATCGACCAGGCGGCGTTCGCAGCCGATCTTGCCGAGAGTGTGAAGGCAGTCGTTGCCAGGCAGGTGGCGACTGGCATCGATCTCGTAAGCGACGGCGAATTCAGTAAACCAAGCTACGCGACCTATGTTTCGGATCGCCTCACGGGATTTACCGGGGAGTGGAAGGGCGCTGTCGCAGCCGATCTGCGCGCACTTCCGGATTTCGGACGCCACCTGGTGAAGATCGGCGGCGTCATACCCCGGGGCGGTGGGGCATGTTGCCAGGGGCCCGTGGCACCAAAGGACAGCGTGGACGTCGATATCGACATCGCCAATCTGCGTGCCGCAGTCGAACTGAGCAAGCCGCAGGGCGCCTTTATCAATGCAGCCTCGCCAGGCGTGGTCGCCGTCTTCCAGGCCAATGAATTCTATCCCACGGAGGACGCTTATATCGAAGCGGTCGCCGAAGCGCTGAGGCCGGAATATGAGGCGATCATTGCTGCCGGCTTCGATCTGCAGATAGACTCGCCCGACCTGGCGATGAGTCGACATCTCATCTATTCCAGTCTCGACGACGATGCTTTTCTGGGCGTTGTGGATCGGAACGTTGCCGCGCTGAACCATGCGACGCGCAATATTCCTGCAGACCGTATGCGCATGCATTTATGCTGGGGCAATTATGCGGCGCCCCACAATTATGACATCGCGTTCTCAAAAATTGCTTCCCGGATCCTGAGCGTCAAGCCGCGCATGATCCTCATGGAAGGTGCCAATCCAAGGCATGGTCATGAATGGGCGGTCTTCAAGGAAATCCCGCTCCCCGAGGACAAGATCCTGGTCCCCGGGGTTATTGATTCCACCTCCAATTATGTCGATCACCCCGAACTGATCGCAGAACGGCTCCTGCGCTATGCCGACGTGGTCGGTCGCGAACGGCTGGCGGCCGGATCGGATTGTGGATTTTCGACCTTCAGTGGCCTGCCGACGGTGTTTCCCGACATCGCCTGGTTGAAACTGGCGGCACTCGTGGAAGGTGCCGCTATCGCCAGTAAGAAATTGTGGTGAGAAAACGCCCGGGACTGCTCCATTGTGTCCGGCAGTCCCGGGCCTGCAATCCGTGGCATCATCGCCTCATATCGAGATGGTACTTGCGTGCCCCGCCATGCCTGAGGC
>Ga0105238_10005551_pt1 | contig 12457 bp, 13 predicted proteins | sample KBSC34metaG_FD_81526 | JGI IMG/M metagenome (GOLD analysis project Ga0105238, IMG submission 81526) | Corn rhizosphere microbial communities from Kellogg Biological Station, Michigan, USA - KBS C3-4 metaG | ecosystem: Host-associated > Plants > Roots > Rhizosphere > Soil | place: Michigan, USA... | reverse complement strand
TTTCCTTGGTGCCGTAGACCAGCAGCGCGGTGACGATCACAGTGATGATCACCGCCGGCAGGTTGATGATCCCGCCAGCCTCGCCGCCCTCCAGGAAGCTGCCGATGGTCACCTTGGGCCCGACGGTGAGCGCATGGGGTATGTGCATCCCCATGTTGTCGAAGAGCCCTATGATGTGGCCTGACCAGCCCACGGCCACGGCGCTGGCCCCCAGCGCATATTCCAGTATGAGCGCCCAGCCGACCAGCCAAGCCACCATCTCGCCCATCACCGCGTAGGAATAGGTGTAGGCCGAGCCCGCCACCGGCACCATCGAGGCCAGTTCGGAATAGCAGAGCGCCGCCACCGCGCAGACCGCGCCGGCGATGATGAAGCTGACCATCATGCCGGGGCCCGCCTTCTGGGCCGCTGTGGCGGTAAGCACGAAGATGCCCGTCCCGATGACCGCGCCGATGCCCAGCATCGTCAGCTGCACGGGCCCCAGGCTGCGATGCAGCGACTTCTTCTCCGCGGTCGCGATGATCGCGTCCAGCGGCTTAACTCTCCACATGAATCCTCCGAGTGGCGGCGCCACGCCGCCCAAGCCCTTCGTTGCGGCGGACGGTGGCCTGCTTGTCGCCCCAACGCAAGCGGGCAGGGTGGCCGCGCGACAGGCGGCGGGGTACAGCCCGCTCGATGCTCCCCATTCACGAGGCGATTCCGGCCCTGAAGACCGCGCTTTCGGGGCGCAACGTGGCCGTCCTCGTGGCGCCGCCGGGCGCCGGCAAGACCACCGTGGTCCCGCTGGAACTGCTGGGCGAACCCTGGGTCGGCGAGGGCAAGATCATCGTCCTGGAACCGCGCCGGCTCGCCGCCCGCGCCGCAGCCGAGCGGATGGCCAAGACCCTCGGCGAGCCCGTCGGGCAAACCGTGGGCTTCCGGGTGCGGATGCAGTCCCGCGTTTCGGCCGCCACCCGCATCGAGGTGGTCACCGAGGGCGTCTTCACGCGCATGATCCTGGGCGATCCGGAGCTGGCCGGCGTCGCGGCCGTGATCTTCGACGAGTTCCACGAGCGCAGCCTCGACGCCGACCTGGGCCTGGCGCTGGCCCGCGACGCGCAGGGGCTGCTGCGCGAGGACCTGCGGCTCCTGGTCATGTCGGCGACGCTGGACGGCGCCGCCGTCGCCGCCCGTCTCGGCGATGCCCCGGTGATCGAGAGCCAGGGCCGCGCGTTCCCGGTCGACACCCGCTATCTGGGGCGCGACGAGACGCTGCGGTTGGAGGACCGCGTGGTGCGCGCCGTCGAGCGCGCGCTCGCCGCCGAGACTGGCAGCCTGCTGGTTTTCCTCCCCGGCCAGGGTGAGATTCTGCGCGCGGCCGAACGCCTCGCCGAACGCGTCCGCGACCCCGCCGTCGAGATCGCGCCGCTCTATGGCGCGCTGGACCCGCGCGACCAGGACCGCGCCATCGAGCCGGCCGCGCCGGGCCGCCGCAAGGTGGTGCTGGCCACGTCCATCGCCGAGACCAGCCTGACCATCCAGGGCGTGCGCGTGGTGATCGACGCCGGGCTGGCCCGCGTGCCCCGCTACGACCCGGCCAGCGGCCTCACGCGGCTCGCCACCGTGCGCGTCAGCCGCGCCGCGGCCGACCAGCGCCGCGGCCGGGCCGGGCGCACCGAGCCCGGCGTCTGCTACCGCCTCTGGGACGAGGCCGAGACCCGAGCGTTGCCGGCCTACGCCGATCCCGAGATCCTCGACGCCGACCTCTCGGGCCTGGCCCTCGACCTCGCCCGCTGGGGCGCCAAGGACGTGGCCGACCTGACCTTCCTCGACCCGCCGCCGGCCGCGGCCTTCGCCGAGGCGCGAGCGCTGCTGATCCGCCTGGAGGCGCTGACGCCCGACGGCGTGTTGACGCCGCACGGCCGCGCGCTCTCCGAGGTCCCGCTGGCGCCGCGCCTGGCGCACATGGTGCTGAAGGCCGCCGACACCGCCCAGGCGTCCCGCGCCGCGCGCATCGCCGCGCTGATCACCGAGCGCAACCTCGGCGGGCGCGACGCCGACCTGCGCCACCGCCTCGACGCCCTCGACCGCGACAGGAGTCCCAGAGCCCGCGACGCCAAGGCCCTGGCCGACCGCTGGGCCTCGCTGGCGCCAAGGGCGGCAAGGGGTGAGCCGCTCTCCGACGGCCTGCTGCTGGCCTTCGCCTATCCGGAGCGCATCGCCCGCGCCCGCGGGCCGCAGGGCGAATTCCAGCTCGCCACCGGCCGCGGCGCCTTCGTCGAGCCCACCGACGCGCTGGCCCGCGAACCCTGGCTGGCGGTGGCCGAGCTGGGCGGCGGCGAGCGGCGCGACCGCATCCTGCTGGCCGCCCCGCTGAGCGAAGCCGAGATCGCCGAAGCCTTCGCCGGCCAGCTGGTCGAGGAAGACCGCCTGGAGGAGAGCGGCGGCGGACGCCTGCGCGCCAAGCGGATCTGGCGCCTGGGCCGGCTCACGGTCCGTGAGAGCATCCACGACAATCCCGACCCGGCGCTGATCGCCCACGCGCTGGCCGACCGCGTCCGCCGCGAGGGTGTCGCCGTCCTGCCCTGGGGCGAGGCGGCCACGTCCCTGCGCGAGCGCATCGCCTTCCTCCGCGCCGCCGATCCGACGTGGCCGGACCTCGGCGAGGCCGCCCTCGTCGAGCGGCTGGACGACTGGCTGACGCCGATCCTCCCGGGCGTCCGCTCGCTCGCCGCGCTCAAGCCCGACGTCCTCGACGGCGCCCTGCGCACGCTGATCCCCTGGGACCTGCAGCGGCGCCTGGAGGCCACCGCGCCCGCCCGCTGGACCGCGCCCACCGGCAACAGCTTCGCGATCGACTACGCCGCCGAAGGCGGGCCCCGCGTCGAGGTCCGGGTGCAGGAGGTCTTTGGCCTCTCCGACCACCCGACCGTGGCCGGCCAGCCCCTGACGCTGTCGCTGCTGTCGCCCGCGCACCGCCCGATCCAGACCACCAGGGACCTGCCCGGCTTCTGGCGCGGCAGCTGGAAGGACGTGCGCACCGAGATGAAGGGCCGCTACCCCAAGCACGTCTGGCCGGAAGACCCCGCCGCCGCCCAGCCCACCACGCGGGCCAAGCCGCGCGGAACCTAGGCCCGGGCGCGCCGACCCAGGTTGGCGCAGTACCAGAGCGCCAGCAGGAAGACCCCGCCGCCCAGCGACAGGTTGGCCTCGAGCCCGGGCAGCACCTGTTCCGCAATCAGGGCGTTGGCCGCGACGATCGCCGCCAGCCCGCCCAGGGAGAGCCCCACCAGGAGCACGCGGCGCAGCAGACGCGAGCGCACCCGCGCGGCCACCAGCCCGAGCAGGGCTCCCACCAGGCCGTAGATCAATGCATGCATGAGCCGAAGACCCCCCGATCGGTGGCGCACGGCGGTCAAGCTAGCACATAAGAAATCCATAAGAACGACGTTCGCCCGATAGGCGAGCGGGCCGCGTCGGCGGCTAGGCCCGGCGCACGACCGACCGCGGCGTGATCTCCTTCAGCGATCGCGCGCCGACGCCGGCCATCGCCAGGCGCAGCTCGTTGTTGAGCACGTCCAGCGTCCGCTCGACGCCGGCCTGGCCGAACGCCCCCAGACCCCAGATGTAGGGCCGCCCGATGCCCACCGCGCTGGCCCCCAGCGCCAGCGCCTTCAGCGCATCCGTGCCGCGCCGCACGCCGCCGTCCACCAGCACCGGGATCCGGCCCTTCACCGCCGCCACCACCTCGGGCAGGCAGTCCAGCGTCGCGCGGCCGGTCTCGGTGGCGCGTGCGCCGTGGTTGGAGACCATGATCCCGTCGCAGCCGTACTTCAGCGCCAGCGCCGCGTCGTCGCCGCTCTCCAGGCCCTTCACCAGGATCTTCGCGTGCGTGGCGTCCTTCAGCCGGGCGATGTAGTCCCAGGTGAGCGCCGGCGAGTATGTGCCGACCCCCTTCATGTCGAGGCCGGCGAACATCGGCCGCGTCTCGGTCCCCGGCCCGCCGGCGCCGTGGCAGCTGGCGCAGTTGCGGCTGTCGGCGCGCCGGGCGCGGATCATCGTCTCGGTGTTGCGGCCCAGCGGCAGGTCGACGGTCACCGCGATGGCCCGCGCGCCGGCGTCCACCGCACGCCTGGCGATGCGCACGCCCGAGTCGAGGTTGCTGGTCGTGTAGAGCTGCTGCCAGACCGGCGCGCCGCGCGCCTTGATCACGTCCTCGACCGAGGTCGAGGAGACCGTCGACAGGATCTGCAGCGTGTCCTTGCTCTTCGCCGCCCGCGCCACGGCGAGCTCGCCCTCGGGGTGGAACGCCCGCTGGCTGCCCACCGGGCAGATCACGATGGGGCTGGCGTAGCGGACGCCGAACAGCTCCACGCCCATGTCGAGCTTGCTGAGGTCAACCAGCCGCTTGGTGTGCAGCTGCCAGCGGCCGAAGGCGGCGCGGTTCTCCGCGAGCGTCTCCTCGCCGTCGACGCCGGTCATCAGGTAGCCCCAGTGGGCGACCGGGATGTTGCGCTTGGCCACCCGCTCCAGGTCGAAGACGTCCAGCGCGTCGACGGCGCTGGCGGGCAGCGGCTCTTCGCCGGCGGCTTGCGCCCAGGCCGCCCCGCCGGCGGCCGCCAGCGGGCTCGCCGCCAGCCACGCCAGGAACGCGCGTCGATCTTGCATGCCGGCCCCCGCCACTGCTCTACCGCATGGGAGGCCGCCCGAGGGCCGACGTCAACGCAATCGCGGTCAGGCGGCCTGCTTGATCCGGTCGTGCGGGTGTTCGGCCCGGAAGCCGATGCTGATCCGGTTCCAGGTGTTGATCATGCCGATCGCCAGCGTCAGGTCGATCAGCTCCTGCTTGTCGAACTCCGCGGCCGCGGCCTGGTAGGCCTCGTCCGGCGCATGCGTCTGCGAGACCTTGGTCAGGGACTCCGTCCAGGCGAGCGCCGCCCGTTCCCGAGGCGTGTAGAGGTTGCTCTCATGCCAGGCGTCCAGCAGGAACAGCCGCGCCGGCGTCTCGCCCGCCTTCAGGGCGTCGGTGGTGTGCATGTGCAGGCAGTAGGCGCACCCGTTGATCTGCGAGGCCCGGATCTTCACGAGGTGCAGGAGCCGGTGGTCGAGCCCCGAGCCCTCGACGTAGGCCTCGATGGCCATCAGCAGCTCCAGCGGCTTCTTGGCTTCGGGCGACATCATGTTCAGTCGGGCGGTCATGACGGACACTCCGTGAGGGATGCATGCCCCCAAGACGGAGAACCCGCGAGACCTGTGACACGCCGCAACCGGCGGGCCGAATCTTCGCCGCCCGAGCCGATCTAGGGCGCCGGGACCCTCGTGACCGACGTGAAGGTCAGCGGCTGGCTGGCGACGAAGGGGACGGTGAGGGTCGTCCGGTAGGTGCTGGTCGCCACCAGCAGCTTGCTGGCCGCGTTCGACGTGTCCTGGCTGATGGTCACCGAGAGGCTGCTTGGCGTGGCCTTGCCGGCGAGCTCGGCCAGCATCGCCGACTTCAGCGTGGCCGCGCTTTCCGCCGGGTTCATCATCAGGTTGCGGGCGCTCGTCTCCAGGCTCCAGCGGACGCTGGCGGCGCAGTGCATCGCCCAGGCCAGCTGGAAGCCGCCCACGATCATCATCACCAGCAGCGGCGAGATGAGCGCGAACTCCAGCGCCGTGGCGCCGGACGTGTCGCGAAGGGCGATGAGCCGCCGCATCGCCTAGCGGACGCGCACCGTGCCGCTCTGGGTGAGCGACTGCTGGCCGGTCATCATGTCGGAGAACCCGCCGGTCGCCGTGAGCGTCACGTAGGCCTGGGGCAGGGCCTGATTGGCGCACAGGCTGGAGCAGCTGGCGCCGGCGCCGCCGCAGGTGCAGGACCGCGCGGTGGTGACCGTGGCGCCGGCCGGGGCGTTGTTCCAGGACGCCAGCGCCAGCTGGGCTGCGGCGTTGTCGTCGGCGCCGCCGGCCTGGTAGTAGCGCGCGCCCGTCTGCACCGCGGAGCGCATCTGCGAGACCTGGTTGATCCGGGTCCAGCCGTCGATGCCCAGCACGATCAGGCTTGCCAGGATCGGCACGATGAGAGCGAACTCCACGGCGGCGACGCCGCGGTCGTCCCTGAGGGCTCGGAAAAGGCGCTTCATGTCATTCGACCAGTTTGACGGCTTGGCGCGCCGGGATGGGCGTCATGCCCATGTTGGCGCAGCTCACCGCGATGTTGGAATTGCCGGTCCACTGCACCGTGTCGGCGACGACGTGGGTGCAGCCGTTCTGACCTGAGAAGTTGCCCTGGTAGTCGACCTCCTGGCTCGGGAAGTAGATGTCGCCGGTCATCTGGGAGGTGGGCGTGCCGTTGAACTTGTTGATGCCGGTGCCGTTGCGGGCGCCGAAGAACAGGATGCCGGAGTAGGTCCCCGAGCTGGGCGCCGACAGGGTCACCGTCGCGCTGCCGTTCATGGTGACGTTGGCGCCCGCGGCCAGGTAGATCGTCACGTCGGAGCCGGTGACGACGGCATTCGAGCCGATGTTGAAGCCGCCGCCCGAGACGTAATAGACGCCCGCCTGGAGGTTCACGCTGCCCTGCAGGGTCATCCCGCTGTTGTAGCTGCCGGGCTGCAGCTGCTGCACGCCGTGCGGGTTGCCGTTCGGGATGTTCTGGTGCTGGCCGGGCGTGGGCGTGGGCAGGTTGATGAAGGGGTCGGCGACCCGCGGCGCCTGGGTGATCGGCGACGAGCAGCCGGACAGGGTCATGCCCCCGTGGTTCGCCACCCCGCCCGACGACATCGCGCAGTCGGCCGACATGATGCTGGAGCCCCAGACGTTGATGCCGTCGGTGGCCACCGAGTCCGACACGACGTCGCAGCCGTTCAGGTTGACCGTGGTGTTGCCCTGGAAGTTCACGGCCTGGGACGCGGTCTTGTTCAGCGCCAGGATGCAGGCGTTGGCCGCGGTCTGGGTGATCGCCACCGACCGCACGCCGATCCTCAGAGGCTGGGGCGTGAAGAAGGCCGTGAAGAAGCGCGGCGTGGTCGACGTGAGCGTCACCTCGACCGCGTTCGCCGCGCCGGCGTTCGGCCCCGACGTCGGCGGATTGTTGACGGTCAGCGCGCCTCCGCTCGACGCCCAGCCGTTCGCGCCGGCCTGTTGCGCGGCGGCGGCGCGGATGGTGGCCGCGTCGGAGCCGCCCATGCTCTCGATGGCCGCGGCGTAGGCGGCCGCGTCGGCGGCGCTCTGGAGGTGGCTGTGCGAGAGGTAGTCGAAGCTTGTCTCGACCGCCAGGCCGGCGCCGCCGAGCAGAACCGGCGTCGCCAGAGCGAACAGGATCGCCGCGTTGCCGCGCTCGTTGCGCCAGGCGCGGAGCAGGGGGGCGGCTCTATGTGGGGTTCTCGACATGACGCGCCGAGATTTATCGCCATCGTATTAAAATGGCCGTAAACACAATAGGTTAAATCACATCAACCATGCCGAATATTTCGTCGGGCAGCGGATCAATCGATGGTTGTGTAGATCATGATCCCGGTTGCGACGGCCAGGTTCAGGCTGTCGGCGCGGCCCCGCATCGGGATCTTCACATTGACGTCGCAGAGGCGCGCCATCTCGGGCGGCAGCCCCTGCTGCTCGTTGCCCATCAGCACCAGCGCCGGGTGCGCATAGGCGGCCGCGCGGTAGTCGGTGTCGGCGCTCAGCAGCGTGCCCACCACCGAGCCGGGCCAGCCGTCGCGCCAGGCTGCGAACTCGGCCTCGCTGGCCTTCACCAGCGGCACGGCGAAGATCGACCCCATCGTCGCCCGCACGGCCTCGACGGAGTAGGGGTCGCAGCACTCGCCAACGAGGATCACCCCGCCGCAGCCGGCGGAATCGGCGGTGCGCACGATCGTGCCCAGGTTTCCGGGGTCGCGCACCCGGTGCAGCGCCACCCAGCACTTGGCGGCCCGCGGCGCGATCTGGTCCAGGGGCCGGAATGCCTGGCGGAACACGCCCACCACCGCCTGCGGGTTGTCGCGCCGGGAGACCTTGGCGAGGATCTCCTGCGTCACTTCGATGACCTCGCCTTTCGCGGCGATCGTGGCCCCGATCGCGCGCCGGGTCAGCGGATGGCCGGCCGCTTCCGGCCCGTGCAGCAGCATCGCCGGCGGATGCCCGGTCTCGATCCCCTCGATCACCGCCTTCAGGCCCTCGGCGACGAACAGGCCGGTCTCGTCGCGCTCCTTGCGCAGGTGCAGCGCGCGCACGGCCTTCACCGTGGCATTGGTCAGCGAGGTGACGGTCCGCTGGCTCACGGCTGCCATCGCGCGAAGAAGCTCATGCCGATCTCGCGCGCGCCGTCCTCCTGGACCAGCGCCAGCTCGCCCCATTCGATCCGCCCGCCGCGCCCGGCCAGCGTCTGCGCCAACAGCCCCGACAGCGCCGCCCCGCTGATCCGTTCCGCATAGGCGTTGAGCACCAGGAATTTCGCGTTTTCCGAAAGAAGCTGGGCGCATAGCCCGGCAAGTTCAGGCAGATCCTCAAACAGCCGCCAGACCTCGCCGCCGGGCCCGCGGCCGTATTTCGGCGGGTCCAGCACGATCCCCTCGTAGGTCGAGCCGCGGCGCACCTCGCGGGCCACGTACTTCCTGGCGTCCTCGACGATCCAGCGGATCGGCCGCTCGGCCAGCCCCGACAGCTCGGCGTTCTCCCGCGCCCAGCCGACGGCGCGCTTCGAGGCGTCCACGTGCGTCACCGCGGCGCCGGCCGCGGCCATCACCAGGCTGGCGACGCCGGTGTAGCCGAACAGGTTCAGCACCTTCGGCTGGGCCCCGGCCGCGCGCACCGCGCCGTCCAGCCACGCCCAGTTCGCCGCCTGCTCGGGGAAGAAGGCCAGGTGGCGGAAGCTGGTGAACCGGCCGTTGAACTTCACGTCGCCCCAGCCGAGCGGCCAGGCCGCAGATTCAAGCGAGGCCGGCTGGCCTTTCAGCTTCCAGCGTCCGGCGTCCTCCTCGTCGGCGGGATCGAACACCGCATCGACGGCCTCCCACTCGCCGGCCGGGAGGCGAGGCGTCCACAGGCACTGCGGCTCCGGCCGCACCACCCGGAAGCGGCCATAGCGCTCCAGCTTCCGGCCCCCGCCCGAATCGACCAGGCCATAGTCGGCCCAGCCCGTCGTGCGCATCACGCTGGGCGCGTCGGCCACCTCCGGATCGGTCCTGCTCATCGGTCGGGCTTTCGCCCATCGGCGCAGCGTCGTCCAGCCTCCGCCCGCATCGTGGGCTGCGGGCTGGCAAGCCGGATTGGCGCGCCGTAGCTCAGCGAAGGCGGGTGCAGCCCCGTGGCGAATGAGTCCGAAATGTAACCGCGCGCTTGTCACCCAAGGGAAATTAGCGTCCCGTAACAGGCAGCGGCGCCTACAGCGTGGGTTGTGGAGCGCCCCCTTTGGGGAAGGGACATCTTGTCAGTCACCGCTCACGCTCCCGTTCGCCGCTCTGCGCGCAAGGCCAAGGGCGATGGCCACCTGCGCCGGGCCGAGATCCTCGAGGCCGCCGAGCGCATCTTCGTCGCCGAGGGGTACGAGGGCGCCACGATCCGCAAGATCGCCGACGAGGTCGGGGTCTCGTCCACCGCGCTCTACATGCACTTCCAGGACAAGGGCCAGATCCTCATGGAGATCTGCGCCGGGACGCTGGGGCTGCTGCTCGAACGCAACGCCGACATCGCCGCCAAGCCGCTGGATGCGGTGGTGCGCGTGCGCATGATGCTGGAGGCCTACATGCGCTGGGGGCTGGAGCATCCCAACGCCTATCAGCTTGTGTTCTCCGCCCCGCGTCCGGTATCGGCGGCGCAGTGGCCGGAGGACACGGCCGACATGGGCGCCAAATGCTACGAGATCTTCTCCGGCGTCGTGCGCGAGATCGCCGCCTGTGGCCGCCTGCGCACCGGCACGGCCGGCTCGGCCGCCCAGGCGCTCTGGATGTCGTGCCACGGCGTGGTGGCGCTGAAGGCCTCGCGTCCGAAGTTCAGCTGGGCCGAGCCGGACGAGCTGATCAACGTCACCCTCGACGGCCTCCTGAACGGCCTGGTCGTCGACTAGCTCTTTCAAGGCCGAAGGCCAGTCAAGAAAACCACCAAGAACACAAAGAACACCAAGGGTTCCGGGGTAGGTCGACCTTGGCGAACTTGGTGTCCTTGGTGTCCTTGGTGTCCTTGGTGTCCTTGGTGTCCTTGGCGTCCTTTGTGGTCGTCTTTCTTCTCGCGCCTTCGGCGCGCGCCGCGTCGCCGCCGCGGGTCATCGCGCTGGACCATTGCGCCGACCAGTACGTCCTGGCGCTCAGCGACCGGGACAAGATCGTGGGCCTCTCCAAGCGCGCCGACGACGCCGACTCGCTGCTGCGCGACCGCGCCCGCGGCCTGCCGCTGATCCGCGCGGACCTGGAGGCCGGCATCGCCTCGCGCGCCGAGGTCGCGGTGGTCAACTGGGTCGGCGATCCCAGGCTGACCCAACGCCTGCGCGCCCGCGGGGTCGAGGTGGTCAAGGTGGGCGAGGCCAACAGCTTCGCCGACATCCGGCGCAACATCCGCCAGGTCGCCGCCGCCCTGGGCGAGGCCGCCCGCGGCGAGGCGCTGATCGCGCGCATGGACGCCGAACTCGCCCGCGCGGCCGGCGCCTGGAGGGGCACGCCGGCCGTCTACCTGACGCCGGGCGGCTTCACCGCCGGGCCCGGGACGCTGGTCGACCAGATCCTGCGGGCCGCCGGCATGGTCAACGTGGAGCGACGGCCGGGCTATTCCAGCGCTTCGCTGGAGGCGCTGGCGCTGCATCCGCCGCAGACGGTGGTGCTGGGCTTCTTCGACACCTTCCAGCTGGCGGGCGACAGCTGGGGCGCTGGCCGCCATTCGGCGATGCGCCAGCTGGTGCGCACCCGCGCGGTCGCCAGCCTGCCCGGCGAGATCCTGGGCTGTCCCGACTGGTCGGCCGCCGATGCCGTGGCCCTTTTAGCCGCAAAGGCGCCGCGGTGAGGGACCTGGCCCTCAACCTCGCCCTGCTGGCGATCCTCGTGGCGCTGGCCGCCGCCGGGATCGCGTTCGGCGAGACGACGCTCACCCACGCCCAGGTCGCCCAGGCGTTCGCCGATCCGCACTCCGGCCCCGGCGAGGTGCTGTGGGCCATCCGCGCGCCGCGCACCGCCGCCGCCGCGGTGGTCGGCGCGGCCCTCGGGCTGGCGGGCGCGGTGATGCAGGGGCTGCTGCGCAACCCGCTGGCCGACCCCGGCGTGCTGGGGGTCTCGGCCGGTGCAGGCCTCGGCGCGGCGCTCGCCATCACCCTGGGCCTCGGCGCGACCGCCGGCGCGGTCGAAGGCGCCGCCCTTGTCGCGGCGCTGGCGGTGGGCGCGCTGCTCACCCTGCTGGCCGCCCGCTTCCGCGAGCCGGAGACGCTGATCCTGTTCGGCGTGGCGCTCTCGTCGTTCGGCGGGGCGATCACCTCGCTGACCTTCAACCTGTCGCCCTCGCCGGTGACGCTGTCGGAGGTGTTCAACTGGCTCCTGGGTTCGGTCGCCAACCGCGACTGGAGCGACATCGGCCGCGAGCTGGTCCCGATGGCGATCGGCGCGGGCCTGGCCGCCTACGCCGCCCGCGGCCTCGTCATGCTGAGCCTCGGCGAGGAGACCGCCCAGCTCTCGGGCCTGCCGATGATGCGCCTGCGCGCCGCCGCGGTGGCGGGGGCCTCGCTGCTCACCGGCGCTGCGGTCGCCATGGCCGGCATCGTGGGCTTCGTGGGCCTGGCCGCGCCGCACCTGGTCCGCGCCGGGGCCGGCGCCGATCCTGGCCGGGTGCTGCTGCCCTCGGCGCTCTCCGGCGCGGCGCTCTTGATGCTGGCCGACCTGGCTGCGCGGGTAATCCCCACTGACCTGGAGCTGAAGCTGGGGGTCGTCACCGCGCTCTTCGGCGCGCCGCTCTTCGCGCTGATCGCCTGGCGCGCGGCGCGGAGCTGGCGCGGATGACCGCCGCGCTGGCCATCACCGGCGCCACTGTGCGCCGCGGCCGCCAGGTCGTGCTGGAAGCCGCCGACCTGGTCGTCCAGCCGGGCGAGGTCGTGGGCGTCGTGGGCGCCAACGGGGCCGGCAAGACCACCCTGCTGCGCGCCGGCCTGGGGCTCGCCCACCTGGAGCAGGGCAAGGCCGAGCTCGCCGGCCGCGACGTCGGCCACCTGTCGGAGGCCGAGCGCGCCGCGCTCGTCGCCTACCTGCCGCAGGAGCGCCGCGTCGGCTGGAACCTGCCCGCCTGGCGCGTCGCTAGCCTGGGCGCCCCCAACGCCGCGCCGAAGGAGGCCCGCGCCCGCGCCCGCCAAGCGCTGGCCCGCGTCGGCCTCACGGCGCTGGAGGACCGCGGCGTGCTGGACATGTCCGGCGGCGAGCGTGAACACCCATTTCGCGAAGCGCATGACGGCCTCCTAGTGCAGCCGGCGGCGGCGCGCGGCGACCACCGGCCCGTGCGCGGTCTCGGCGATCGCGCCGTCTAGCCCGAAGGC
>Ga0105238_10005549_pt1 | contig 12459 bp, 10 predicted proteins | sample KBSC34metaG_FD_81526 | JGI IMG/M metagenome (GOLD analysis project Ga0105238, IMG submission 81526) | Corn rhizosphere microbial communities from Kellogg Biological Station, Michigan, USA - KBS C3-4 metaG | ecosystem: Host-associated > Plants > Roots > Rhizosphere > Soil | place: Michigan, USA... | reverse complement strand
CGATGATGGCCAAAGCGGTGAGGAAGACCTTCAGCGAGGCCGGCACGCGGCTGCCGAGCAGCGACAGAACGCCGAGCGCAAAGGCGATGTCGGTGGCTGTGGGGATAGCCCAGCCGGAAAGCGCGGCCGTGTTGTCGCGATTGATGGCGACATAGACCAGCGCAGGCACAACCATGCCGCCGGCGGCGGCGATGCCGGGCAGCACCCGGCGCGGCCAGGTCGAGAGCTGCCCGTCCAGCATCTCGCGCTTGATCTCCAGTCCGACCAGCAGGAAGAACACCGCCATCAGCCCGTCATTGATCCAATGCGAGATGCTGAGCGGCCCGAGATAGGCGTGAAGGACGGCGAAATAGGCTGCTGCCAAAGGCGAGTTGGCGACGATGAGCGCAAGCGCGGCAGCCACCATCAGGATGATGCCGCCGGCGGCTTCACCGTCGAGAAATTCGCGCAGGATCGATTTTGGCCGCTGATCCAGACCCTGCATTTCGCCTCCTCGCATTCCGCCGAAGCGATGATGCTCAAACTTCAACGGTCGGGCAAGCATCGAAGGTCAATTGTCGCCCGCTTTCCGAACGATGGCGCTGCCCCTCACCTGCCTGCCGGCATCCTCTCCACGTTTAGTGACGGGGAGAGGGAAGCTGTCATCGCCGGTTTTCGCTAATCACCAACGCCGCAAGAAGGCGCCGACACTGCGGCCAGCACTTCTCCCCGTCACTATACGGGGAGAAGTGCCCGGCAGGGCGATGAGGGGCAGCGCCGACTTCGGCAGTTTGCGTCTTCGCCCCAACCGAAACCGATGTTGGCGCGAAGTGCTTTATCCTATGCGTCCAGCGATCTCAGCGCGGCGCTCGCTTAGCGAGAATCCGCTGCAAGGTGCGGCGATGCATGTTGAGACGGCGCGCCGTCTCGGAAACGTTGCGGTCGCACATTTCGTAGACGCGCTGGATGTGCTCCCAGCGCACGCGGTCGGCCGACATCGGATTTTCCGGGGGTGCCGCGCGTTCGCCGGAGGTGCGGGTGAGCGCGGCGAAGACGTCGTCGGCATCGGCCGGCTTGGAGAGGTAGTCGATGGCGCCGAGCTTCACCGCCGTCACCGCGGTTGCGATGTTGCCATAGCCGGTCAGGATGATGGCGCGGGCGTCGTCGCGCTTCTCGCGGATGGCCGCTACGACATCGAGGCCGTTGCCGTCGCCGAGCCGCATGTCGACCACCGCATAGGCCGGCGGATGGGCGCGCGCCTTGGCAACCGCCTCTTCCACGCTCTCCGCCGTCTCGACCACGAAGCCCCGGGTCTCCATGGCCCGGGCAAGCCGGGTAAGAAAAGGCTTGTCGTCCTCGACGATCAGCAGCGAGGTGTCCTCGCCCTCAACCATTGCGCCAGTCGTTTCATCTCCGCTCATTTTATCGGCATCCTACTGACCAAGAGCACTTCGCGTCGAAAACGAATTCTAGCGAAAACGCCTTAAGTCCTTGTTTCCGGGCACGTCGTTTCCCAAAAAAGCTGCACAGTTCTGGACGATATGCCTCACTTTTACGCAGATACAGTTCCGCAACAGCAATGTCCAATTTTTACAGCCGGCAACAGAGCTGCCATGCGACAAATGCAGGGCTTACGCATTGTCGAACATGCTGGTCGAGACCTGCTCCTGATTGAGGAATACGGCGCGCGGCCAGGCGATCTGCACGACAGCGCCCTCGCCGAGCCCGCTCGAATTGCGGAAATCGATGGTGGCGCCCGACCGTTCCAGCAAGGTCTTGGCGATGAACAGCCCCAGCCCCAAGCCGCCGCCGGCCTCCGTGCCCTGGCGCGTCGACATATAGGGCTCGCCGATGCGATCGATGATCTCGGCCGGGAAACCCGGCCCGTCATCGGTGATCGAGAAGATGACTTCGTCGTTGTCCCAGCTCCAGCTGACGGTGACCGACTTGCGGGCGAAATCGACGGCATTCTCGACCAGATTGCCAAGCCCGTAGATGACGCCGGGGTTGCGCTGGCCGACCGGCTCGGGGCCGATGCGCTCGCCGGGCCGCAGCCGGATCGAGATGCCGAAATCGCGATGCGGCGCCGTCACCTCCTCGACCAGCGAGGTGAGCGGCATGCGCGACAGATGCGCTTCGCCTTCCGATGAAAGGCTGGTCAGCCGCTTCAGGATCTCGCGGCAGCGTTCGCTCTGCGAGCGTAAGAGCTTCACGTCCTCGCCGTATTTCGGGTCCTTGCCGAGCGCCTTCTCCATCTCCTTGGCAACGACGGTAATGGTGGCCAGGGGCGTGCCGAGCTCATGCGCGGCGGCCGCGGCCAACCCGTCCAGCGCCGACAAATGCTGCTCGCGCTGCAGCACCAGCTCCGTGGCGGCGAGCGCATTGGCGAGCAGGCGCGCTTCCGCCGCGACGCGGAAAGCATAGATGGCGGTGAAGGCGATCGAGGCGAAGACCGCCATCCACATGCCGGCGACATAGATGAACGGCATCGGCAAAGGCGAGCCTTCATACCAGGGCAGCGGCAGGTGGAAGAACACCAGAAGCGTGGCGGCCACCATGACCAGCGCGCCGAGGACGGCGGTGAGCCGTAGCGGCAGCGAAGCGGCCGAGATGACCACCGGCACGGCGAGCAGCACGCAAAACGGATTGGTCAGGCCGCCGGTCATGTAGAGCAGGCCGGTGAGTTGGATGCCGTCGAAGGTCAGGATGGCGAAGGCCGAAAGCGGGGTCAGGCGGTGCGCCGCCGGATAGCGGAAGGTGAGCCACAGATTCATCCAGGCCGAGCAGGCGATCAGCGCAAAGCACATCGACACCGGCAGCGGGAATTTCAGGCCGTAGGCGACGACCAGCACGGTCAGGCTCTGGCCGACGATGGCCAGCCAGCGCAGGCGGATCAGCGTGTTGAGCCGCAACCGCTGGCTTTGCTGGGAATCGGGCGCGCGCAGGATGTTGATCATCGCCAAGGATTACAGCCGGCAGCGGGGAAACGATAGAGCATCGTTTCCGTCAAGTTCCGCGTGGCTTGGCGCGGCTGGTGGCGACGGCCAGCAGCGGGTTTTCCGGCCAGACATGCCTGGGGTAGCGGCCGCGCATATCGGTACGCACATCCGCCCAGGAGCCGCGCCAGAAGCCGGGAAGATCGCGCGTCGTCTGGATCGGCCGGTGCGCGGGCGACAGCAGCTCGAGCGTCAGCGGCACAGTGCCGTTTGCGATCGCCGGATGGCGGTCAAGCCCGAACAATTCCTGCACGCGGATCGAAAGCACCGGCCACTCGCCGTCATAGCGGATCGGCACATGGCTGCCCGAAGGCGCGTCGAAATGGGTCGGCGCCAACGTGTCGACCTTGCGCTGCAGATCGTGCGGAACCAGCGCCATGAGCGCCGACGACAGCGTCGCCGGCTTGATGGCCGCGAAGGAGGCATCGCCGGAGAGGAACGGCGAGAGCCAATCGTCGAGGCGATCCAGAAGAGCGGCATCGGAAACGTCCGGCCAGGGCGCGCCAAGGCCGCGATTGAGCCAGCCGAGGCGCTGGCGCAGCATTTCCGCCTCCTTGCCCCAGTCGAGCAGCGCCAGGCCATGCTCGCGCAAGGCTTCGGTTATGGCGCCGTCGGCATCATCGCCTGAAGGCGCCGGCAGCATGCGTTCGGACAGCGTAATGGCGCCGAGCCGTGCTGTCTCGCGCACACGCACGGCGCGGCGCTCGCGGTCGAAGGTCGTCTCGCGCTTCGTCTCGATGCGATCGGCAAGGGCGGCGCGGATATCGGCTTCGTCGACCGGCGCGGCAGCGGTGATGCGGGCGTTCTGCGCCTTGCCTTGCAGGTCCGCGACGACCAACCAGGTTTCATTGGCGAGCGGATCGGCGGCATCGACCATGGCGCCCGAACCATTGGCGAGCACGAAGCGGCCGCGCTCGCCGCGCGCCCTTGCCACGCGATCCGGCCAGGCATGGATGAGGAGCGAGCCGGCGCTGGCTGGTGAGTCGTTTCCTTCTCCGCCGGCCTGCCTGGCCAGGCGCTCAGCCAATTGCCGGGCGGCACTGGCGCGGGGCGATCTTTCACTGCCGAAGCGCATCAGCCGGCGCTCGAGATCGGCACTGTCGCCGCCGAGCCCGCGCTCGGTCAAAAGCACGGCGAGCGTGGCCGCTTCCCGCGCATGGCCTGTCTTCGCCGCCTCGGCTACCATATGCGCCAGACGCACCGGCAGCGCCAGCTTGCGCATGGCAGCGCCCGCTTCGGTCGGCCGCCCGGCGGCGTCGATGGCGTGCAGCGCCTTGAGCAGAACCCTCGCCTCGTTGAGCGCCGGTGCCGGCGGCGGATCGAGGAAGGAAAGGCTCGACGGATCGGCGACACCGAAGGCGGCACAGTCGAGCAACAGGCCGGACAGGTCGGCCTCGAGGATTTCCGGCGGCGTGAAGGCTGGAAGCGATGCGGTCTGCTCGGCGCGCCACAGGCGCACCGCTACGCCGGCTTGAGTGCGACCGGCGCGGCCGGCGCGCTGGTCGGCCGAGGCCTTGCTGACGCGCACCGTCTCCAGCCTGGTCAGGCCGCTCGCCGGCTCGTAACGCGGCAGGCGCGACAGGCCGGAATCGATGATGACGCGCACGCCGTCTATGGTGATCGACGTCTCGGCGATCGAGGTCGCCAGCACCACCTTGCGGCGGCCGGCCGGCGCCGACTTGATCGCCTGATCCTGCGCCCGATTGTCGAGCTGGCCGTAGAGCGGAACGATGTCGGTATCGGCGGCGACATTGCCTTGAAGCCGCTCGGCGGTGCGCTCGATCTCGCGCTGCCCGGGCAGGAAGGCGAGCACGCTGCCCGGTTCGCCGGCCAAGGCGGCGCGCACCGCTTTGGCCATGGCGTCCTCAACCGCCACACCTGCCGGCCGCTCGTCATAGCGGATCTCGACCGGGAAGGCGCGGCCCTCGCTTTCGACCACCGGCGCCTGCGCCAGAAGCCTTGCGACGCGCGCGCCGTCGAGCGTTGCCGACATGACCAGCAGACGCAGGTCGGGTCTCAGCGCGCCCTGCACGTCGAGCGCCAGCGCCAGGCCAAAATCGCCGTCGAGCGAACGCTCGTGGAATTCGTCGAAGATCACCGCCGAGACGCCGGGCAGTTCCGGGTCGTCGAGGATCATGCGGGAGAGCACGCCTTCGGTGACGACCAGGATCTTCGTCCCGGCCGACGTACGGTTCTCCATGCGCATGGCGTAGCCGACCGTGCCGCCGGGCTCCTCGCCCAGCAATTCGGCCATGCGGCGTGCGGCGGCGCGGGCGGCGAGCCGACGCGGTTCGAGCAAGACGATCCGGCCCTGCCCTAGCCATGGCGCGTCAAGCAGCGCCAGCGGCACCAGCGTCGTCTTGCCGGCGCCGGGCGGCGCCACCAGCACGGCGCTGTTGCGCCCGGCAAGTGCCGCGCCAAGCGCCGGCAGCACGGCAGTGACCGGAAGGTCCGGCAAGGATTTCGTCGTCATGGCGCCCGCATATCAGCGGTTGCGGTCGCCGCGCAACGTGCAAGGCCGGCGCGCGCAGTCAAAGCCGGGTGCGCGTAAACGGGTTCCAGCGCACGGTGCCGAGCCGCACCTCCTCGCGCACCATGGTCAGCAGGCCAGAAGCGCCGACGACGGCAAGGCCGACCAGTGACATCGCGTCGGGGTATTCCTTGAAGAACATGGCGCCGAGAATGACCGCCCAGACGATCTGCGAATAATGCGTCGGCGCGATGCGGTTGGCCGGCGCGTATTTGGCCGCCAGGAGATGCAGCAATTGACCGCCGGCGGTGAACAGGCCGCCCAGGACCAACCAGCCCAGCTGCCACAGATTGGGGAGCGAGAACGACGTCGCGGCCGCGCCGACGCCGTTGAAAAGCAGGCCGTAGCCGATCAGCGTGCCCAACATGGTCGTGCGCTTTTCCTGCTGGGCAAGCGAGCGCAACAGGATGACGATGGTTGCCGCGACGAAAGCATTGGCCAAGGCGGCGAGATGGCCGAGATGCAATTCGCGGAAGCCCGGCCGCACCACCAGCATGACGCCGGCGAAACCGGCGACCACCGCCAGCCAGCGCCAGGGGCCGACCTTCTCCTTCAGGATGACGGTCGAAAGCACAGTGACCAGCAAAGGGGCCAGGAACAGCAGGGCGTAGACTTCGGCCAGCGGAATGGTGGTGAAGGCATAGACGCTGAGCACGCCCGACGCGATGCCGGCCCAGGCACGAGCTTGCACGGCCCATGGCCGCCTTGTGCGCCAGAAATCGCGCCAACGTTCCTCTTTCGGCCGGGTGAAGAAGAGGAAGCAGCCGGCAAACAAGGTCACGAAGAAGCCGATCTCGAAGACGGTGAACTGCCCGCCCAGACCCTTGATGACGGCGTCGCTGAACGAATAGTTTGCATAGGCGAGAAGGGCGAGCAGGATTCCGTTCGGCACTTTACCATTTCCGGGAGAGAAGACGTGAAGATACTGGCGCTGGGCGCACATCCCGACGACATCGAGATATTCATGTTCGGTACGATGGCCGCCTATGCCGCGCAAGGCGCAGAGCTGACTTTCGCCATAGCCACGGACGGCGCCAAAGGCGGCAAGGGCGATCCGGCGGCACTTGCGCGGACGCGACGCGAGGAGGCGGCCAACGCGGCAGGCCTGCTTGGCGTCGAGCCGCGCTTCCTCGACTTTCCCGACGGAGAGCTCATCGCCGATACCGCATTCATTTCGGCGCTGAAGGCGCTGATCGGCGACGTGAAACCCGACCTCGCCATCACGCATGCGCCCTACGATTATCATGGCGACCATCGTGCCTTGTCGGACGGCGTGCGCATCGCCGCATCCTTCGCTGCCCCGGTGCTGCATGCCGACACGCTCGGCGGCACCGGTTTTTCGCCGACGCATTATGTCGAGATTACCCACCATTGGGACATCAAGACGAAAGCGATCCGTGCGCACCGCTCGCAGGGTCCGGAGCACTATGTGCACAGGGCGCGCCTCCAGAACGAGTTTCGGGCCGGACAGTGCAATGGCGCCTCCGGCGCGCTGGCAGAGGCCTTCCGCTTCGAGCCGACTTTCCCCTTCGCCGACATACGCGCGCTCTTACCGCCGGCGCCGCCGATCCGGCCGGTGACGGCAAACCCGGGCCCTGCAAGCGCGGCCGGCTGAAAGCAGGACGCAAGGTCCGGCAATCATTTCCCAACGATTTCAATCACCCGTTTCGCCATGCTGCGGCGCAGCAACGAATTCGCTTGCCTTGTTTAGTAAAAATTGCATCACTAAACAAATTACTAAACATCGGCTGCGCTGAGCGCGTCATGTTCAGGCCCTCGGAGGAGCGAGGGTTGAGGGCTCTTGAAACCGTCATCCGGACGCGTTTCGCAAATGGGAGGTAAGGCATGAAATCGACCTTGAAACTGGCGTTGGGACTGGCCTCGGCGATCTTTGCGTCGACAGCCGTCTCGAACGTCGCGCATGCGGAAGACCTGACGCTGTGCTGGGCGGCCTGGGATCCGGCCAACGCGCTCGTGGAACTGTCCAAGGACTTCACCAAGGAAACCGGCATCGGCATGAAGTTTGAGTTCGTGCCGTGGACCAATTACGCCGACCGCTTCCTCAACGAGCTCAACTCGCATGGCAAGCTCTGCGACCTGATCATCGGCGACAGCCAGTGGATCGGCGGCGCCGCCGAGAATGGCCACTACGTCAAGCTGAACGACTTCTTCGACAAGGAGAAGATCAGCATGGACGACTTCGTGCCGGCCACCGTTGTCGGCTATTCCGAATGGCCGAAGAACACGCCGAACTACTGGGCGCTGCCGGCCATGGGCGACGTCGTGGGCTGGACCTATCGCAAGGATTGGTTCTCCAAGCCGGAACTGCAGAAAGAGTTCAAGGAAAAATATGGCTGGGATCTCGCCCCGCCGACCACCTTCGACCAGCTGAAGCAGATCGCCGAGTTCTTCCAGAAGCGGCAGATCGACGGCAAGACCGTCTATGGCGCCTCGATCTACACCGAGCGCGGCTCGGAAGGCATCACCATGGGCGCCATGGACGTGCTCTACAGCTATGGCTTCCAGTACGAGAACCCGAAGAAGCCCTACGAGATGGAAGGCTTCGTCAACTCCGAGAAATCGGTGAAGGGGCTGGAATTCTACAAGGCGCTCTATGATTGCTGCACGCCGCCCGGCGCGTCCAACAGCTACATGGGCGAAGGTGTCGACGCCTTCAAATCCGGCCAGGTGGCGATGCACATGAACTTCGCCTTCACCTGGCCCGGCCTGCAGAAGGACGAGAATGTCGGCGGCGACAAGATCGGCTACTTCGTCAACCCCAAGGGACCCGACGGCGACCAGTTCGCGCAGCTTGGCGGGCAGGGCATTTCGGTGGTTTCCTACTCCGACAAGCAGGAATCGGCGCTGAAATACATCAAGTGGTTTGCCAACAAGGACGTGCAGGCCAAATGGTGGTCGCTCGGCGGCTATTCCTGCCTGAACTCCGTCGTCAAGGACCCGAAGTTCCCCTCCAGCCAGCCCTACGCGCAGGCCTTTCTCGACTCGATGGCCATCGTGAAGGATTTCTGGGCCGAACCCAGCTACGCGCCGCTGCTCCAGGCCTCGCAGAAGCGCTTCCATGACTATGTCGTGGCCGGCCAGGGCTCGGCCAAGGACGCGCTGGACGGCCTGGTCAAGGACTGGACGCAGGTCTTCCAGGACGACGGCAAGATGTAAGGCTCCTCCCGAGCTCGACCGACGCGTCCCGTGCCGCCCTTGGCACGGGACGCAGTTCAGATAAATTCCATCATCGAGACTGACCAGTGACCGAAGCAGGACTTACCATGCTCAATCGGACTGCGGACAACGTTGCCCGGGCGACCCCGGAGCCGTTGGCCAAGAGGATCCGGGGCATCAGCGACAAGGGCCTCGCCTGGCTGTTCATTTCGCCGACGATCCTTCTGTTGCTCGCCATCAACATCTTCCCGCTGTTCTGGGCGATCTATCTCTCCTTCACCAATTACCGCGCCAACCGGCCGAACGAGGTGGTGAAGAACCTCGGCTTCGCCAACTATCAGCGCATCCTCGGCGACCAGGACATCTGGATCGCCATGCAGACAACGGCGCATTTCGTGTTCTGGACGATCCTCCTGCAGACCGTCATCGGCTTCACGCTGGCCTGGCTGATCGACCGCAAGTTCCGCGGTCACGCCTTCTGGACCACCATCATCCTGGTGCCGATGATGCTGTCGCCGGCCGTGGTCGGCAATTTCTGGCGCTTCCTCTACGAGCCGCAGATCGGGCTGTTTTCCTATGTCATCTCCTTCGTCACCGGTATCCCGCCGACGAGTGTGCAGATGCTGTCCAATGTCGAGCTGGCGCCATGGGCGATCATCATCGTCGACACCTGGATGTGGACGCCCTACGTGATGCTGATCTGCCTTGCCGGCCTGCGCTCCATCCCCGAATACATCTATGAAGCGGCCGAGGTCGATCGCGCCTCCAACTGGCGGCAGTTCTGGTCGATCACCCTGCCGATGGCGCTGCCCTTCATCATGCTCGCGGTGCTGTTCCGCGGCATCGAGAACTTCAAGATGTTCGACATGGTCAATTTGCTGACCGGCGGCGGGCCCGGCTCGACCACCGAGGTCGCCTCGATCACGCTGAAGCGGCAGGCCTTCGAAAGCTGGCGCACCGGCTATTCCTCGGCCTTCGCCATCATCCTGTTCGTCGCGGTGTTCGGTCTCGCCAACATCTACGTCAAGGCGCTCAACAAGGTGAAACAGAGATGAGCCTGACCACCGCCCATTCCGTCGTCGCGCCGTCGTCGAACGCGAAGCTGATCGCCGGCACGATCATCATAGCCTATGCGCTGATCTCGATCGTGCCGCTGCTGTGGATCTTCGCCACCAGCTTCAAGACGCCGCCGGATTCGATCGCCTACCCGCCGAAGATCGTCTTCCAGCCGAGCATCGAGGGCTATTGCAACCTGTTCACGACCCGCACACGGCAGACGCCGGAATATATCAACTCGCTGGGACCCGCGACCGGCTTCTGCGACGAGACCGTGCGCAAGCGCAACATGGTGATCGCCGGGCCGTCCAACTTCCTGCCGCGCTTCGTCAATTCGCTGATCATCGCCTTCGGTTCCACCTTCTGCGCGGTGTTCCTCGGCACGCTGTCGGCCTACGGCTTCTCGCGCTTCAAGGTGCCTTTGGCCGACGACCTTTTGTTCTTCATCCTGTCGACGCGCTTCATGCCGCCGATCGCGGTGGCGATCCCGATCTACCTGATGTACCGCGAGCTCGGCCTCTCCGACACCGCGCTCGGCATGATCCTGCTCTACACCGCGGTCAACGTCTCGCTCGCGGTATGGCTCTTGAAGGGCTTCATCGACGAGATCCCACGCGAATATGAGGAAGCTGCGATGATCGATGGCTATACGCGGCTGCAGGCCTTCTGGCGCACCGTGCTGCCGCAGGCGACCACCGGCATTGCCGCGACCGCCATCTTCTGCCTGATCTTTGCCTGGAACGAATATGCGTTCGCAGCACTGCTCACCTCGGGCACGGCGCAGACGGCGCCGCCCTTCATCCCGACCATCATCGGCGAAGGCGGTCAGGACTGGCCGGCGGTGGCCGCGGGCACGACCATCTTCCTGGTGCCGATCCTGGTTTTCACCATCCTGCTCCGCAAGCAATTGCTGCGTGGCATCACCTTCGGCGCGGTGCGCAAATGATGAACAGTCAGCAAGTATGGAACCAGCGCTGGGGCAGCGTCCCTTCTCCCCGTTCACGAGGAGAAGATGCCGGCAGGCAGATGAGGGGCAGCGCCAACGTATGCCTTAATCAGGGACGTTTGCGCCGCCCCTCATCCGGCCCTTCGGGCCACCTTCTCCCCGTGAACGGGGAGAAGGAAGGAGGTGCCGCATGAGCCGCACTGTTGTCTCCAAGCGCTCCTCATGGCCCCGCTGGGCAAGGCGCGGCCTGATGGAAAACATCGCGACCGCGATCATCGCGATCGGCTTCCTGATGCTGTTCCAGCCGTTCGCGCTGCCGCTCTACACCTATTCCTTCATCACCATGCTCACCGGCACGGTCATGTTCATCATCGTCTCGAAATTCCCGGAATAGACATGGCCGAGATCCGTGTTCAGAACCTGAGGAAGGCCTTCGGCGCATTCGTCGCCGTGCAGGATTCCAATTTCGTCGTCGAGGACGGCGAGTTCTTCGTCATGCTCGGGCCGTCCGGCTGCGGCAAGACGACGACGCTTCGCATGATCGCCGGCCTCGAACTGCCGACCGGCGGCAAGATCCTGCTTGGCGGCGAGGACGTCACCATGCGCCGGGCACGTGAGCGCGACATCGCCTTCGTCTTCCAGCTCTTCGCGCTCTATCCGCATATGAATGTGCGCAAGAACATCGGCTTCCCGCTACTGGCGCAGGGCATGCCGTCGGCGGAGATCCGCCAGCGGGTCGAGGAGACCGCCAGGCTGTTGCGTATCGATCACCTGCTCGACAAATCGGTCTCCGGCCTTGCCGGCGGCGACCGCCAGCGGGTCGCACTCGGCCGCGCGATCGTGCGGCGGCCGAAATGCTTCCTGATGGACGAGCCGCTGGGCACCCTTGATACCGAATTCCGCGACCTGATGGTGCATGAGCTGCGCGAGCTGCACAACCGCATCCATGCCACGACCGTCTATGTCACGCACGACCAGATGGAAGCGATGTCGATGGCCGACAAGATAGCGGTGATGAACCATGGCGTCATCGAGCAGTTCGGCACACCGCGCGAGATCTATGATCGGCCCGCAACCATGTTCGTCGCCGATTTCATCGGCTCGCCGCCGATGAATTTCCTCAAGTTCGGCGGCGGCCTCGCCAAGGGCGCGAAGGAGATCGTCGTGCAGGGCGCCAAGGTGACGGTGCCGGAAGTTCGCGAGGATGTCGCGCCCGCCGACATGGCGCTCGGCATCCGCCCCGAGCACATCCGCTTCGAGGACGGCTCGAAGCTGCGCGGCGCGATCTACGGCACCGAATATCTCGGCACGACGCAGATCGTCGCCGTCGAGACGGCCGACGGCATCATCAAGGCGCGGGTGGCGGCAGGCATCCATCTCAGCCCCGGCGAGCAGGTCGGGCTGGCGCTGAACGGCGCGCGGCTGTCGCTGTTCGAGAAGGGCTCCGGCCGCGCGGTCAGGACCGCCATGCATGATCAGGCAGCGGAGGCGCGCCATGGCTGATGTCCATATCCGGGGCGTGACCAAGAGTTTTGGCGACACTGTCGCGATCAACGATCTCGACCTCGTGATCAAGGATGGCGAATTCGTCGTGCTGCTTGGGCCGACCGGCGCCGGCAAGACGACGACGCTCAGGCTTATCGCCGGCCTGGAACGGCCGGATAGCGGCACGATCCACATTGCCGGGCACGATGCAACGGCGCTGTCGCCGGCCGAGCGCGACACGGCCTTCGTCTTCCAGCAATATTCGCTCTACCCGCACCTGTCGGTCTTCG
>Ga0105238_10005546_pt1 | contig 12463 bp, 10 predicted proteins | sample KBSC34metaG_FD_81526 | JGI IMG/M metagenome (GOLD analysis project Ga0105238, IMG submission 81526) | Corn rhizosphere microbial communities from Kellogg Biological Station, Michigan, USA - KBS C3-4 metaG | ecosystem: Host-associated > Plants > Roots > Rhizosphere > Soil | place: Michigan, USA... | reverse complement strand
GGCACCGAAGCCGCCACGACTCCTCCGGCTGCCGCCAGATAGATCGTTCCGTCCTTGACCAGAGCCGTGCGGATCGTGATGGCGCTGTCCATGTCGCCGCTGTATGAGAAGTAGCCGATGCCGCCGCCGTAGTGGCCGCGCCGTGTGGGCTCAAGCTCCTCAATGATCTCCATCGTGCGAACTTTGGGAGCGCCGGTAAGCGTGCCGGCCGGGAACGATGCCCGCAGGACGTCGAATGCATCCATGTCGTCGCGAAGGGTGCCGGTGACATGGCTTACGATGTGCATGACGTGCGAATACTTCTCGATCACCATCAGGTCGTCAACCTTAACGGTGCCGAAATTCGCCACGCGGCCGATATCGTTGCGCGCCAGGTCCACTAGCATCAGATGCTCAGCGCGCTCCTTCTCGTCCGAAAGGAGGTCTTGCGCGATAGCGTCGTCCGCTTCCGGCGTCGCGCCGCGTCCATGCCGGGTGCCGGCGATCGGGCGGATCGTCACAACTCGCTTGGATTCGGAGACCAGGACTTCCGGCGATGCGCCGACAAGCTTAGTATCGCCGAAGTCCAGATAGAACATATACGGCGATGGGTTGATTGAGCGAAGGGCGCGGTAGACGTCGAATGGATGCGCTCGCAGCTTCTTTGAGAGGCGCTGCCCGATCTGCGCCTGGAATGTGTCGCCGGCGGCGATGTATTCCTTGGCGGTCAGGACGGCTGCCTTGTAGTTCTCTTCGGTGCGGTTTGAGACGAACTCGTCGGGCTCATCGCCGACCGGAACCGGAGGGAAGTAAGGCGGCTGCGGCTGTCTCAGTCGCGCCAACAGGTCGTCGATGCGGTTCACGGCATTGTCATATGCCGCGCCAGGATCGCTACCTTCCGCGATATGGGCGTTGCAGAGCGCAAGCATCTTGTGCTTCACGTGGTCGAATACGAGGAGCGTATCGGTAAATAGGAAAATGCAGTCGTCTAGGAGAAGGTCGTCCTTGGCCAGTTCCGGCAGCTTCTCAAAGAAGCGAACAGTGTCGTAGCCGATCATGCCGACCGCTCCGCCCACGAATTTGGGAAGCTCGGGAGTGGGCACATAGGAGTAGCGATCAAGCAGCGATTTCAGCACGTGCAAGGGATCGCGCGAGCCCGAGGCCAGCATGATTTCGTGTGTCTCACCCTGCTCGGTTACCACAGCCTTTGAGCCTTTGGTCCGCAGGGTCATGAACGGATCGGTGCCGAGGAATGAGTAGCGGGCGAGCTGTTCGCCGCCTGCTACACTCTCCAGCAGAAAACTGTTCGGGCGATCGCCTGCGATTTTGCGAAAGGCGGACACGGGTGTCTCAAGGTCCGCCAGAACCTCTCGCCACACCGGTATTAGGTTGCCCTTTTGGGCTTTTTCGATAAACTGGTCGCGTGTTGGGTAAAGCATCGTTGCCATGCAGTATACCTCCGGGTAATTTCCCGTTCGATCCGGAAACGCGCCTGGCGGCTCTCAAGACAAAAGGACCGGGCGTTTGATGTTCCAAAACGCCCGGTCCTTTGTTGATATTATTCCTGATACACGATCAAGCGGTCCAGCGGCGTTCCTCGATGTTGTTGGATCGCCACCACCAGCCCAGAACAATTTGATCGCTGTAAATCATTACGGTTTGAGTATACGGATTAGCCGATGGTTTGTCAATATCCGCTGCACGGCCTTATGTAGCATAGTAACGCGGCTGATCTTCGGGAGTCGGCATGCGGCGCGAGCCTGCGCCGACGAGAATTGGATCGATCGGCCGCCGAGGTTCGCGTACGCCCGGCGCGGTATCCGGCGGTGGTTCGGAGTTTGGGCGCTGTTCACCGGCGTTGCCGATCCACCTGTCACTATCGGGCCGCTTCGATACTGTTCCTGCTGTAATGACGCCGCGTCCGGCATCTGCCAGGCGAGCGATGTTGTTCAAACGGCTCCAGCGTCGCATTAGCCGAAGTCTTTTGCGCTTGGGCACCTCAAGAAGATCCATATTATCGTATTCTTCGTGACCCAGGCGCCATGCGCGCAGACAAATATGGAATCGGCGCTCCGTGAGAGGTGTGATGGATTGCTCGCTGCAGGAACGCAAGTACCATTCATAGTCGCTTAACGCTGCGCCAATGATGATCCCGCGTCCAGCATCGGCCAGGCGCGCTACCTCGCAAAGCCGTGACCAGCGGCGGACGAGCCGCAATCTTTGGGCGGGAGGGACAGTGAATAAGTCAATGTTCGCAAACGTGCTGAAACCACGCTGGTAAGCGTCAAACATAACCTTGAAGCGCTTGGCCGAGAGGGGCTGCAAACCGCTCTTACCACATGAATACAGATACCACTGGTAATCGTTCACGAATTGGTCCTCTGCGACCGAAAAGAAGCTACGTCGCCCACCAGCGCGGCGATTCAGTTGGCGGGTATTCACGCGCTGCCGCGCCTGAAAGGACTGGAGAGAGCGGACGCAAAGGTTCTCGGACCCCGGGCGCAGTGTCCGGCGGCTCATCAAATCGTGGACCATCTATGTAATCCAGCCAATCAGACGGTGGCGTGGTCCGAGGTATGTCCGCGACGGTTCCCGCTGTACGCTGCTTAGTTCGACCAAAGAGACGCAGTATCAGCCACGACATGCGGCTGCGGGGTCTTATAATCTGGGGCAATGGCTCGGCTTCGTTGGCCAGCATTATGACAAAGCCCGATTCCGAGGGTGGAAGCGGCCCTGCCCAATCAATGCCGGCAAGCGATCTTCGATATCTCCTGGAAAGGACTGTCGCATATCGAACTCGAAAGTCGTCCGGTCCAAGCGGTATACGGTTTGCGTTGCGGCATGCGCCGAGATAAAAGGCATATCGATCCATGTCCCCCTCCGTAACCCTACATAGCCCACCAATGAGCCGCTTCGGTTGGCGGGTATTCACGCCCGGCTGAACCGGAGACAAGGGGAGCGATCGGACGGCGTGGCTCGCGCGCGCCTGCGCCGCCTTCAAGCGGAGGGCCATCGTCGGGAGGGCGTTCGTTTGTAGTCGACTGCTGCTGATTGAAGAGGCGTCCCCACGCTGACGAGAGGCGATCGGCGAGACTTGGTTCGGAAGGGGCAGGGTGGGCAAGTCGCACGATTTCCATCACGACTTCCTGGTCATCCGGTGGAATCTCTTCATACCAGTCAACATACAGCCCTTCGTAGGGCTTATCAGGATGTGACGAGAGAATTCGATCGATAAATTGCAGGCGGAAGTAATCTTCGCCTATTGGTTGGCGGCTTTCCAGATGGCAGGCCGCAAGGTAATACGAATACCGATTCATGGGCTCCTCCGGACAGAACGAAACAACGTTAATTGTAATACTTCTGCCCGCAGGAGTCAACCATGGAAATTCTAATAATGCTTAATTCTGCTTGCCAACGCGCTCTTTTGTGGCCGCGCTCAGTTTGGTCCAGCGCGGGTTGAAGCCGTATTTACGCATCTCCTTGAAAGTGGGCGCCCACTGCCAGCCCTGCTGCGTCTCCCGATAGATGCCGATCATGCAGCCTGTCCGGTCCGCGCCATGCTGGCAGTGCACGAATACGGGCTCGCCGGGCGCTTTCTTCAGTGTCGCGAGCAGGGTATTCACCTGCTTCTGTGTCGGCGGCTCGCTGCCCATCGGCAGGTTGATGAAGTTGAAGCCCATTCCCTGCGCAATAGCCTTCTCCTTCTTTACCGTCTTTGGCGCAATGCGCAGGTCAACTACGGTGCGAATGCCCATGGCCTTCAGTTTTGTTAGACCGGCTGTGGTCGGCGCAGCGCCGCGATAGATGCCGGGGCCAACCTGATGAAAGTTCGGGAGGTCCTCAGTGGCTCGGGCCGTGGCCGACAGCATGGAGACGGCGACAAGCGCGCCGGCGATCGACAGGCGGGTGAAATGGCGTGTTATGTTCATAGAGTAGGTGAATATCCGAATGGAATTCCGGCTTGCCGGGGTGTAGATAGATCTGCAAACAGTTTACGCCATTTTATCACGCCTTGGCAACACATGCCTGCTGCCCTGGCGGTTAAAACCACGGGCTGGTAAGGTCACTAAGTGTCCCTTCGGACACTCGGAGTGGACCATAGGTCCATTCTTAGTCCGCGAAGGCGGACACATGTACTCTCTAGCCGTGGTTTCAACCGCTTGGCTCTCCTGGAATACCCTGCCTCCGCACTCCCACAACAAATATTTCATTCTACTTAACCTTCCCCTTGACCTTGCCGCCGGAAACCTGTATAATCACCACTAATACGACGGACAAAGTATCATTCAGGCAGGCGATCGAAGACGCTTTTGCCGCCGTGCTTGTCCTGATCAACACGTTTCACTGCGAAAGCTGACTCGACAACAAGAGGCTGGAGACCCATATGGGCGTCTCCAGCCTTTTGTTTTATTTTGAATTACTAGTAAATCGATCAACAAACATACAGAAAGCAGGATGAGCATGAGTTTCCCGGAAACATCCCCCTATATAGCCGGCGAGCGCGAGGCGCTTGTTCTTGAAGCTGACGTCGTTGTGCTCGGTGGCGGCCCCGCTGCGACATGGGCTGCGTGGAGTGCGGCGCAGCAGGGCGCAAAGGTCGTTCTCGCAGATAAGGGCTACTGCGGGACCAGCGGCGCGACGGCATCCGCCGGCACCGGTGTCTGGTATGTCGCTCCCGATCCGGACAAACGAGCGGAAGCCAAAGCCAGCCGGGAAGCGCTTGGCGGACACCTCGCCGAACATGAGTGGATGGACCGAGTCCTCGACCAGACCTATACGAATATCAATCAGCTGAGCGATTGGGGATATCCATATTCCAAAGGCCAGGACGGCGAACCTGAGAGAGGCGGCGTTATCGGCCCGCACTACATGAAGCTGATGCGAAACATCGTTCGGAAGGCCGGCGTAAAGATCCTCGATCACAGCCCCGCGCTTGAGCTTTTGATCGATGACCATGGTGTCGGCGGTGTCGCAGGATACCAGCGTCAGGAGAAGAGACCTTATCAGGTTAAGGCAGGAGCTGTTGTCATTGCCACCGGTGGTGTTACGTTCCTCAGCAACGCCGTCGGGACCAACGTCCTTACAGGCGACGGTGCGTTGATGGCGGCTGAAGCCGGCGGCGCGATGTCGGGCATGGAGTTCTCCAATGCCTATGCCATGTCTCCGCTGCACTCGTCGACTACTCGCGGCGCGCACTACCGCTTCGCCACCTTCTACTACGAGGACGGGGCCGTGATCGAAGGAGCGTCCGGCCATTCGCGCTCGGCGATTGCCAAAGCTCTGATGAAAGGCCAGGTCTACGCTCGTTTCGACCAGGCGCCGGAGGAGCTGCGCCAGCATCTGCGTGTTCAGCAGGTGGACTTCCACACCGTCTTTGACCGCCTGGGCATCAATCCGTTCACGGACAAGTTCCCGATCACGCTTCGCCTGGAAGGGACCATGAGAGGAACGGGCGGTATTCAACTGACCGACTACGACTGCTCGACCATCGTTCCCGGTCTTTACGCCGCTGGCGATGCGGCGACGCGGGAATTGATCTGCGGCGGCTTCACCGGAGGAGGCAGCCACAACTCAGCATGGGCAATGTCGTCCGGCCGTTGGGCAGGCGAAGGCGCGGCGAAATACGCAACCGCTTTGGGAGCGCACGCGCATGACCGGAAGCTTCGCGGGGCAGGACGCGCTGCGCTCAGGCCCACATCGACATCGAAGTTCAATGCCGATGATATCGTAAAGGGCGTTCAGAACGAGATGTTCCCCTACGATAAGAACTACTTCCGCTCCGACGCCGTGCTGCAGCGATCTCTGGAAGAGCTGGATCAGCTCTGGAAAGCGGTGCAGGGACATCCCGACATCGAGAAGCGAGACATTCTTCGCTCCCGTGAAGCGGTAGCTCTGGTGGCCAATGCGCGCTGGGCATACAATTCAGCCCGCACCAGGACGGAATCCCGTGGTATGCACAAGCACATGGACTACCCGGGCAAAGATCCCCGGCAGCAGCGCCGGCTTCTCTCCGGCGGTCTCGATACGGTATGGACCGAGTTCGACCGAAACGATCCGCTTCCCGAGCGGTCGGGAGACCCGGGCCATTCCAAGGAGGCAATCGCCGCATGATCGAGTTAGTAAGCCAATCCCGCTGCATTGAATGCAATCTCTGCGTAAGAGTTTGCCCCACCAACGTCTTCGATGAAGTCGAGGGGGCTGCGCCGATTATCGCCCGCAAGTCGGACTGCCAGACGTGCTTTATGTGCGAGGCCAACTGCCCCGTGGATGCTCTGTACGTCGCGCCACAGTTCGACCGCGATGTCGACGTGAACGAAGAAGAGCTCATCGCGGCCGGACTGCTCGGAGGTTTCCGGCACAACTGGGGCCTTGCCCCAGGAGAAGTGCCCAACTCCGCCCGTATGGAACGCTGGAGAACAGGGCGCTTTCAGTAAGAGGATACCGAACCTCAATGCCGTTCAAATAAGTCGCTCCCAGCCCTAAAGGGCTTCGCTGGCCGGTAGTGGTTGCCCGCCTTCGCGGGCGTCGGATAAAGAGCCGCAGCCGAATTACCTCTTGCGCCCGCGAAGGCGGGCAGGTTCTTGACAGACAGCGAAGCCCTTTAGGACTGGAGCCGACGGTCGAACAAGCCCTATTTGAACGGCATTGCGCCTAAGCAATCGGAGGGGTAGTCCCCTTCGGTATTACCACAAAATCCACATTGCTCTGCGCCATGGCCGTTGACGAATGCGCAACGATCGGTCCGGTGCCGGCTCCTGCCGGCACCGTTGCCGTGATCTGATACGCGGCTGTGACGGCGAACGATGCCGGCACCCCGTTGATCGTTACCGATGTCGTCCGTCCAAGGCCGCATCCACTGATTACGACGGTCGAATCGACCGGTCCAGCGCTCGGCGAGAAGCTCGCAACAGCGTACTGCGCCAGGTCTTCGGCTGCCGACGCGCGTCGTGGGGCGGCGACAACCACTTCCAATAAGAGCGAGCCAAACACGGCAACCGGTATGCCGCTCCCCGCTGATTCAAATGACGGTGAAACCGTGGGCGATACGTTCCGCAATATTTGCACAATAGTTACCCGCCTTGGTCTGTATTTCCGGCGTTTGCAGGTATTGCTTGCCGGATAGCCTCATACTTAAGTTCCGTTTAGACGAAACCACTAATGAAGCTGTCGTCGACGAAGCGCCTACTCCGCGCATAATTCAATTATAAAGGGGGAGGTGTGGACGAATCCGTGGACGAGATCGCAGGAAATGCATCGCCGAGAGAGAAATGTGATGCCAGACGCGAGATGAACAGGGATTTTTAAGCCCCTTATGCCAATTCCGGCATGACCTATGCTTACAATGTGGCATAGTCTGCCTGGCTCGCTTTTGCCCTGGCCGTCTAAATCTCTTCCAACAGCGGAGCGCACTCTCTTGAACGATGGATCTCGCGATGTCGCGGCATTCTCTCTTCAACTCTTCGGTCGAAGTTTAGCAGTATTTGCCCACGGCCGGAACTCCGAACCCACGCCTCTCTCCCTGACGATCCGAACACGCAAGGGACTGTGGCTGCTAGCGCTTCTCGCTCTCAATGCCGGTAAGGAAGTGCCCCGAGAGTGGCTTGGCGCAGCGCTCTGGCCGGACAGTGAGGTGCCTCGCGATACACTCCGGCGAACTCTCACCGATCTGCGTTCCGGAATTGGAGACCTTGCATCCGCCATCGAATCTACCCATACCTGGATCTCGCTTCGTATCCCGCCGTCATCGGTCGACGTCCTGCAGTTTGATGTCCTGATCAAGCAGGGGACTCAGGCTGCCTTGCAGCAGGCAGTGGATCTGCACCGTGGTCCGCTCCTGGAAGATTGCCAGGATTCATGGGTGCTCCTGGACAGAACCCGGCGCGCCCACAACTATTCGGCGGCGCTTGAGACCCTTTCTGCGGCGCACATCCAGAGCAACGACTACCCTGCGGCGATCCGCTGTCTGCGGCTGGCAATCGCCTCCGATCCATCTCAGGAGCGGCTCTATAGGCGTCTTATGACTGCTCTCGCCGCGACAGGCGAAACCACTGCCGCGATTCTCCTTTACCGGGAACTTCGCCGGAATATGGTTCGCGATGTTGGCCTGGAAGTATCTCCCGAGACGATAGCCCTCTACCGGGAGATACGCTCGTCTGCCGGAAACGCGGCGGACGCCTCACTCAGCCTTCGTGGCTTGGCGTCTGAGTCGGCTGAAGACGCGCCATCGGCAAATCCGACCAACCTTCCCTCTCCACTGACCACCCTTCTTGGACGCGCGGACGGCATAGAGCGTGTAAAACAAGCCTTCGGCAGTTCACGCCTTATTACTCTTCAGGGTGTTGGTGGCATCGGTAAGACCCGTCTGGCAATCGAAGCAGCCAATCAGCTTCGCCCGCAATTCCCCGGCGGCGTCTGGTTTGTAGACCTCACCGTCATCGCTGATCCCACTCTGCTGCCGGCGGCCGTTGCCGCGGCCGCCGAGGTGAGGGAAGAGGGTGGAGAAGATATCACGAAGTCGCTGACGTCTGCGTTGCAGTCTAAGACAGCTCTTATCGTCATGGACAATTGTGAGCATCTCATCGAAGGCTGTGCGGCGTTCGTTCGCGGTCTGATACGTCAATGCTCCATGGTAAGCGTCCTGGCGACAAGCCGGCAATCCCTTCGGCTGACGGGCGAGACCGTTATCCCGATCGAGCCTCTATCCGTCCCCGATCGTGTCGCCCTGGCACAGGACGAAGATATCGACTCCATCGTACAGAGCTCTGCGGCACTGCGATTGTTTGTTGAGAGAGCTTCGGCGATCCAGTCCGAGTTCAAGCCATCCAGGGAGAATATCGCTTCTCTGGCTGAAATCTGCAGGCGTCTCGAAGGGATACCGTTGTCGCTGGAACTTGCCGCCGCGCGTGTCTCAGCACTCTCCGTGCAGCAGATCGCCGGATTGCTCAAACAACGCCTTCGTCTGCTGACGGGCGGCGACCGGGCGGCTCAGCCGCGCCAGCAATCGTTGCGCGCCTTGATCGATTGGAGTTACGATCTGCTGGGGCCGGATGAGCAATTGTTGTTTGCGCAACTCTCCATCTTCCTTGGTGGTTGGACCCTTGAAGCTGCCACGGCCGTTTCCGGAGCGGACGGTGAAGATGGGCAATGGGAGACGCTGGATCGCATTGACGCGCTTGTGGAGCAGTCGATGATTCTGGTGGAGCAAAAGCCCGATGGTGTGGCCCATTACCGTATGCTTGAGACATTGCGCGAATACGCCGGTGAAAAGCTGACTGTTCTTGGAGAGCGTGAGGCGGCACAGGATCGATATATTGATTGGTATGTGCATTGTGCCGAGGAGGCAGAGAAGGAAAAGGGCACTGCAAACCAGGCCACGACACTCAATGGGATCGAGCAGGACCACGATAACTACCGCCAGGCTCTCCAGCTTGCAGGGCCTGAGATCCGGGCGCTAAAGATCGCAGCATCCCTGTACTGGTTCTGGTATATCCATGGCCACTACACCGAGGGAAGAACCTGGCTTGAGCGCGTCACTGCCGACAATCCCGATGCTCCCGCTCAGCTGCTTGGCCGCGCCATCCGAGGCGCAGGCGATCTTTGCTGGGCACAGGGCAATATGGAAGACGCCCGCCGCCTCCACCTGTACAACCTGCCTCTGCTTCGTGCGGCCGGAGATCATCGCGGCGAGATGGTTACGCTGAACAGCCTGGGGCTTGTCGCATTTCATCAGGGCGACTGCGTATCAGCGTACGAATACTACCGGCAAGGCGTTGAAATCGCTCGCAGCCGGAACGATTCCAGGGTGCTTGCTCCGATTCTCTCCAATATTGCAATCGCTCTCAAGGATCTTGGACGAATCCCCGAAGCGATCGAAGCGTTGCGTGAGGCGGAAGCTATCAACAGGGAAATTGGCGACCGCCGTGGTCTCGGCCTGGTGATCCATACCCTGTGCCTGCTGGCAACTCGCCAAGGAGATTATCAGACGGCTTATCGATATGTGGAAGAATCCATCAACGCCGATCGGGAGATGGGAGACGAACAAGGGGTAGCCGTAGGCATCCACACTCGCGGCGATATTGCCCTGCTGGAAGGCGATCTCAATGCGGCTCAGGACAGTTATGTTGAGGCGCTTGCGACGTTCGAGCGGCTTGGCTCAAGAAGATCCATAGCAGCCGCGCTATGCGCTCTCGGCAATGTATCGTATGCGAAAGGGCAGGAGAATGCCGCACGCGACTACTTCCACCGAAGCCTCGTGATCGAGATCGCTCTCGACAACCGCCACGGCATGGCCGACTGCCTGCGCGGCTTCGCCCATGTCGAGCACGCGGCAGGCCGGTCTGCCATGGCAGCTCAACTGCTCGCCGTGGTGCGCCATGAGATGGAACGTCTTGGCGGCACGCCGTCGCCTCAAGCTCAAGCCGAATTCGAAAAGCTATCCGGCGACGTGCGCGCAGCCTTAGGCGAAGAAGCGTTCCAGGCCGAATGGGAAGCCGCCGGCGAAAAGGATTTCTGTGGTGTGGCAGTAGATGCTATCAGTCATCAGATATAGCTATATCTTATAGATACTTTTCGTTTCGTTAGGGTCGCAGGCTCCCCTCCCCAGCCCTGCAGTCGGATACCGAAGGCGGGGTACCCTCTGGGTCCTGTCGTGGCGACTGCACCCGAAGGAGAGGGAGTAAGAAAGAGTTTACGAATACCTCGCTTAAATCTGAGCCTCTCCCCTATAAGACCCACTGGTGGGCGGGGAGGGAAACCAACAACTACCCCACGCGATTGCGGTTCTCTCCTCGCGCGAACGCCTTTACATTTTCGATCGTCTCAGTGACGAGCCTCTCCCGCGCTTCGACCGTCGCCCAGCCGATATGCGGCGTCACGACAAGGCGTTTCGACCACGGCGTGCCGGTGGCCAGCAACGGATTGTCTGCGGCCGGCGGCTCCGTGCTCAATACGTCGACTGCCGCTCCCGCTATTTGCCCTTCCGCAATCGCTGATGCGAGGGCGGCTTCATCGACAAGAGGTCCTCGTCCTGTGTTGATGAGGTACGCAGACGGCTTCATCTGCTTCAGAAACGCTTCATTGACAAGGTGCTGCGTCTGTGGTGTTAGCGGGCAGTGCAGCGAAACGTAGTCGGCAACCGGGAGCGCTTCCTCAAGCGGCATACGTCCCGGGGTTGTCGATCCGGGCGCGGCTGCCGCGATATGCTTCATGCCGAACGCGGCGCTGATCGACGCCACTGCGCCTCCGATCGCGCCGGTACCCACCGTCACCAGTATCTTGCCGGCCAACTCATGTATCGGCGCGACAAGAAAGCTGAAATCCTGACAGCCTGACCAGGATCCGGCCTTGACGGCCTCGTCATGCTGGGTGACAGCGTTCGCAAAGTGCAGGATATATGCGAACACCAGCTGCGCGACCGAAGCCGTGGAGTAGGCCGGCACGTTTGTGACGGCGATCCCACGCGACTTTGCGGCCGCGATATCGACGATGTTGGTGCCCGTAGCCGTCACGCCGATATATTTGAGCTCCGGCAGCTGCGCAAGCGTATCCGCATTCAGAACCACTTTGTTTGTGAGAATGGCTTGAGCGGCGCGGCACCGATCAATAACTTCCGATGCGGCTGTCCGAGGATAAATTGCCAGGTCGCCAAGGTCTTTAAGCGGCGACCAGACCTGTTCATTGCCCTGATCCGCCGGATCACTGTCCACGATAACGATATGCATATAAATCTCCGGAAATTATGTTACTCGACTTTAGCGCCTGATAGGGCTGCGGCGATATAACATTCAAGAAACGGCGATAAGAAATATCGCCATCTACCTGAATTTTCCGGAGGAGCCTATGAGTAGTGTTTGCGTGAGCGTTGTGCGCGTGGCGCACAAGTATCGAATTAATTCGACCGATGTATCCCAGGCGCCATCGAGCTGCCCGCGGCCTTAATTTAAGGACCACATGGACTGCCTTGTCTTAAAGGCAGCTTGCCGGCGACCCTGGGACGCGTCGTGCTCACGACACCGTTACCGGGAGTTTCCGTTGCAGGATAAATCGCATCGAAAGCGGCACATCGTGGACCCGAACAAGTGGTTCCAGTGCATACATTGCCGCGAAGCCATCGTTCCCATCGCGTATGGGACTGAACATCGCAATCACTGTCCATGGTGCTTATGGAGCAAGCATGTGGACAATAGGCCGGGGGATCGGGCCGCCGATTGCAGCGGACCGATGGAGCCCATCGGCCTTTGGGTCCGCCGCGACGGCGAATGGGCTCTGATCCATCGCTGCCAGGCTTGTGGAGAGATCCACACCAACCGCATCGCCGGCGACGACAACGAACGCGCTCTGCTCGCCCTGGCCATCCAGCCACTCGCAAAGCCCGCGTTTCCGCTCGAAGGCGTCGCGCGCTAGACTCGAAAATAAGCCGGTTCGCCAAGACAGAATTAGGAGCCCCCTGCCCCCCAATCCTGGGGGAAGAAACAACGGTAACGCT
>Ga0105238_10005544_pt1 | contig 12464 bp, 11 predicted proteins | sample KBSC34metaG_FD_81526 | JGI IMG/M metagenome (GOLD analysis project Ga0105238, IMG submission 81526) | Corn rhizosphere microbial communities from Kellogg Biological Station, Michigan, USA - KBS C3-4 metaG | ecosystem: Host-associated > Plants > Roots > Rhizosphere > Soil | place: Michigan, USA... | reverse complement strand
TCAGGTAGATCGTCGCGCCATGCTTGTTCCAAACACCGTCGTTGTTCGCGCCGATCACCGTGAAGGCATAGCGGCCCGGAGCCAGGTTCTGGTAAAATGCCTGGCGCCGTGCCCCAGGGTTTATCCAGTGATCGTCGGCCCCCAGCATGCGATAGCGAAACTGTACGCGCTCAGGGGCCGCGAGACTGAGAGCAGTATAATCTATTTCGACGCTTTTCGTCCCGCTCGCCAGCGCGACTGCCGAAGGGTCGTTTATGCGTCGCCCATCCGCGATCATTCGCGTGATGACGACTGGCGGGGGAACGCCGTTGAGAACCATGTGAGACGGATCGATCCAGACGATCCCGGCGGTCGTCTGAAACCAGACCCGGCCGTCGCCGCCGACCGCGGCGCCGTTGTCGGCATAGTCAAGAAGATTGGCACCAGCCAGTCCGTCGCTAGGATCGAACCGTGTCGGGCGGAGTGCAGTGCCGGGTTTTTCAAATGCGGCCTGCAAATCGACCGTCCTGAGCTTGAACACGCCGAACGACGTCTGAATCCAGGTATCGCCCTTTGAGGTTTCCGCGATCCCCGTGACGTGCTGAAGCCACGGGTTATTGCCTTTCAGCCTATCTACGCGGTTGCCGTTGATCCTCGCCAGCCCGGAAACGCCACCGACCATCACGCCGTGAGATGTCGACATAAGGGGTCCTATCCTTCCCCCCGGAATGCTCGCCGCCGGCCAGACCATTGACCAGCCGGCAGGGTCCCTTCGGAGCAAGCCCTTGTCCTCGAAAAAGACAAGCGGCCTTCCTTGTCGATCGAACGTGAAGCGGCTGGCCGAGGTCGCGCGCTGTGCCTGAACTTCTCGAACCCAGTTGCTCCCATTTCGGCGAACGAGGTTGCCGAGCGTGTCCAGAAACCAGGGGGCGTGGTTTTGGTCGCCCTGGCAGCGCATGAAGCCGGTCAGTTCGGGGGGTGGCAGCTTCCGCACACCGCCTGAATTCACGACATACATCGTCCCGTACGCGGCGAGCCAGATGTCCCCGGGCTTGCCTTCGCAAAGCGACATGGGGTTGTTAATCCCCTTGAGGATCGCCGTGGGAGAGCCGCCGGGCAAGACTCGATACAGCGTCGCGCTGTCAGTGACGTAAACGATGCCTGCCCGATCGACGAACAAGCCATAGCCATAGGTGGATTTGGCCGGGATCGCTTCTTCCAGCACGACATTCGCCGGCCGAAATCTGTCGAGGCCGCCACTCGTTCCGACCCAAATCGTGCCTTCGCGATCTTCGAGGATCGCGCTCGCGCCATCTGACGAGAGACCTTGCAGCGCTCCGAACCGCTCAATGCGCTGCTTCCCCCGAACGGCAGGCAGGGGCGGTGTTATGCGAAAAATCCCGTCGGAGGAGATGCTTCCCCAGATGGTGCCGTCACGGTCAAAGAATACGCGACGAAGCAGGTTGATGCTGTCAGTCAATGCGATCGTTGGCGAAACGGGGCGACCGCCGAACGGGATCTGCCACAAGCCGCGTTCGTGCTCCGCTGCCCATACCCGACCGTTTGGATCCTCGAAAATGCCGTCGATCCTGTCGTTCAGCTTCGCCAGAATCGTCTCAAAATGATTAGTTCCTGGCTTCATGACCTGCACGGCGTCTTGCGTCAGCACCCACACGCTACCGTCGCGAGGGGCGATCGTGTCTTCGATCAAATAGTCCTCTGAGATACCGCGCGAGGGGCCATAGCTCGTCCATTTGCCATCGAGATATCGCGCAAGTGCGATCGAGGGGACGATCGTTTGCGCCCAGATGCCGCCCGCCCGGTCTTCGACAATCTTGCGGATATATTTGGCCTGCACGCTCGGCGTGACATCTGTCTGCCGACCATGCTGCAAGAGAAGCATGTGCCCGTTCTGGAATCCGACGAACAGCCGACCATCGCGTGTCGCCAGCAACGCGGTAACGCTGATTTCAGGGCCGATCGTCGTGATCCGCTCGAATGTCAGTCCATCGAAGCGATACAGCCCGGTTCCCGAGCCGATCCACAGAAAACCGTCACGCGTTTGAGCAAGCGCCTGGACGGGCGCTGGGGTGCCATCATTCGCCGTCCACCGCGTATGCGTCATCTGTCCGAGCGTTCGATCCGCCGGCAGCGCCTGTGCTGCAACGGCAGCCAGCAGCAGCGACAGGCTGAGGAGGCGGGCGATCGTGCGAACCATGCGCTTCTCCTCGCTGTGCCGAAAGGACAGCGACGCTACCCTACGCCAACCGATGCCGGTCCGTAAGCGCCCCGCCACGGGCGATGCAGCACTCCCTCGATCGAGGGAGCGTAGCTCTCTTCGGAATGGGCTGAGCGCAGAGCGCGGCGCATCGCGGGGGCATCCGCTCTTCCCTTAAATTAGGCAGCATGTCCTCCCTTGGCCGGGGCTGTCGCATGATGCCGCCTGCTGCGACTCTGTCAGTAGCAGAAAAAGCCGCAGGGACGCGGCGTACCCGACACATTGGAGCGACGACGATGGCACATGTATCGACGATATTGCTAGCACACGGAGCGTGGGCGAACGCATCGGCTTGGGCCAAGGTCTTGCCGCTGCTTCAAGAAGCGGGTGCATCTGCAATCGCCGTTTCGCTACCGCTAATTTCCCTCGAAGCCGATGTGGCGGCACTGACGCGGGCGATCTCGCTAGCCGACGGCCCGGTTCTTTTGGTGGGTCATTCGTACGGCGGCGCCGTCATCACCCAAGGCGGTAACGACGCCAAGGTGGCCGGCCTCGTCTACATCAATGGCTTCGGGCCGGATGCGGGCGAGTCCGCCGGAACCCTCGGTGCAGGCGGCCCACCGACCAGTTTGCCCGACAATCTACAGCCGGACGCGCACGGGTTCCTCAAACTCACTCGTAGGGGAGTCGAAGTATCCTTCGCGCAAGATCTGACGGCTGCTGAGCAGGCTCTCATCTTCGCGACCCAGGGACCGGTCTCGGGTCCCTTCGCGCTCGGCGGAGAAATCGAAACACCGGCGTGGAAGACGAAGCCAAGCTGGTATCTGCGCGGCACCGACGATCATGCAATCCATCCCGAGCTTCAGACTATGATGGCCAAACGGATGGACGCGACAACAGTCGATGTCACCAGCAGCCACGTGCCGATGCTGTCGCATCCCCGGGTTGTTGCAGACCTTATCCTCAAAGCGGCCGGCTGACCGCTCGCCGTCGCAGCAGTGATCGAGAATGCCGCGGACGCCCAACGCTAATGCTTATCGCTGCGACCCGAAATGGTCGCCGCGGCACCCCGCCACAGAGAGGCAATGCCATGCCCAATTTCACGCCTGACCAGAATAAAGCGATCGTCCTTGAAGCGTTCGACACGCTGTTCAATCAAAGGGATGCGATAGCGGCAGCCCGTTTCTGGTCGCCCGACTATATCCAGCACAGCGCGCATGTTCCGGCGGGGCGCGACGGCCTGTTCGCCCGAACAGCCGCCGCTCCACCCGACATGAGCTATGAACATCAGCTCGCCGTCGCTGAGGGCGACTTTGTCCTCCTGCATGGACGCTTCAACAACATCGGCCAGGCCGCCGCCTGGATCGTGGTCGATATTTGTCGGCTCAAGGACGGCGTACTCGTCGAGCATTGGGACGTCATCCAGGACGAGGTCGGCCAGGCGCAGTCAGCCGGCGGTCACCCGATGTACGGGACCGCCTTTCCATCCTGAAGCCGTTGCGAGCTCGCGGCGAGATCAGCCGAGTGCCGACTCCAATCTTGATTCCGCCGTGTCCGGAAAGGACCAATCGATGTCGACGATCGACTATTCCGCGCGCGACGAGCGTGTCCGTCGCAACGTTTATGCCTCCGTCCGGAGACGCGATGGACTGCCGCACGAGCTGTTCGCCAATTACTGGCGCGACGTACACGCCACCTTGTGTTCGCGGCTGCCCGGTCTGGACTTCTATGTTCAGCAGCATTTCGATCGAGACCACACCGCAAACCTCTGGCCGGTCGCCGATGGCGTGCGGCGGATCACCGCCATCCTCGACGGCTCCGCCGAGCTGGGCTTCGCTTCTTCGGAGGGGCAACGGGTGTTCGGCGACGCGAGCACGATCCTCTACGCCGATGAGCGCAACCTGTTCAGCGAGGCGATCGCCTATTTCCTCCCGACCGGCTCATTGACGATGGTCGATCGCGAGGAGGACGGCGTCCGCAATGGACCTGACCGTCTGCACCGCGTCCATGTCTACATGAATCGAAAGCCCGGAATCGACGCAGATCGGTGGCTCGAGGACATGAGCGCCAGCCTGGCCGCCGACTCCTCCATCCAGAAATGGAAGCTTCACCTTCCCGACCCCTACGACAATGCGCGCCCCTCCCCGCCGTCGCCGGATGTCGGCCATCATATCGAGGACGACCGGCTCAATCTCGCGGTTGCCGAGGTCGCATTCGAAAATGCGCGCACTGCCACCGCGTTCTTTGCGAGCAGCAGTGTGCAGAGAATGGTGCGCGACCAGCATCGCCACCTGAGCGCGATCGGTGCTTATCTGGTCACCGGCTTCTACACTTTCGTGCGCGGCGGCATTCCGACCTCGGCAGGGTTGCGCGGCAGCCGACCGGCTGAACTCATCGACACGGTCGGTGCTGCCAATCAACTCGCACCAGAGATCGTCGCCCGGTTCGCGCCGGTGGCTGGCGACCGACCGCACCACGAGAACGCTTAGAACTTTGCCTATTTGCCGAGCGATGCGGGCGCCGATGTCGATCCAGGGACAGGACACGTCATGGCCAGCATCGCAGCCAACAGTGCCCGGCTTTAACCAACGAAGGATCGGATCATGAAGTCGAGCATGCATGCCTCATTACGAAGCCCGTTCTGGCCACTCACATTTGCGGTCCTTGCAGGCGTCGCGTCGCTCGCCGTCGCGCGGGAGCCTCAGTCCCTGTCTCCCGAACACGCGCGAAAGATCGTGGCCCCGCTGTACGATGCACTCAACGAACCTTCGAAAAAGGACGTGCCCAGGCTTCTGAGTGAGGCGACGAACCCGGACTACAGATCGTGCTCGACGAACCAGGACTGTCTCGACCGAACGCAGCTCGCCGGCCAGTTCAAGGTTTTCGGTGCGATCATCCCCGATCTGCACTGGAAGGTGCTCGACGTCTGGACATCAGGCGATCGGATCGTCGTCCGTGGCGAGGCGACTGGCACGCCCGTGAAGCCCTTGTTCGGCGCGCCACCGACCGGTCGGTCCTTTCGAACGATCTCGATCGATATGTTCACGGTCGAGAACGGGAAGCTGTCGAGCGCCTACCATGTTGAAAACTGGGCTGCCGCGATCGATCAGATCAAGGCACCTTGATGGCGTTCACGCCACGTCGCGTTGCTGTCGCAGCACCGGGCGGTTGCCGATCTGATCGCTCTCACGATGCTCTGAACCACCGCGCCGCAGGAGAACCGCGCGGCCATTAATGCGCGAAACACATAGATGATAGCCTGGATGACCGGCTACCCGGTATCACCGGGAACGCTCATCTCCCTCCCCACCGGCGGCGCCTCGATGCGTTGCCCTCGCTCTGGATCGACATCGTGTCGATCCGGAAATCTGGAGATCCGACATGAACGAGCTGCTCGCATTCGCGGTTGAAGCCCATGGCGGCATGGAGCGCTGGAACACGTTCACCCGCCTCCGGGCAGAGCTCTCCGTCGGCGGCGCGATCTGGGAGATAAAGCAGCAGCCCGGCCTGCTTACCGACAAGCTGTTCGAGATCGAGACGCACATCGAGCATCTGACCGTCACGCCATTTGGCGCTGCCGATACAAGGCTTGATTTCGCGCCCGGTCGCCTTGCCATCGAGACCCTGGATGGAATGATCGTCGAGACGCGCAACAACCCGGAAAGCGCCTTTGTCGGTCAGGTCCGCGAAACGCCCTGGGACAGGCTCCATGTCGCGTATTTCGTCGGCGAGGCCCTGTGGACCTACCTCACCTCACCGTTCCTCTACACCTATCCCGGCTTCGAGACTGAAGAGATCGAGCCGTGGCAGGAGGATGGCGAGGAATGGCGCCGGCTGCGGGTGACGTTTCCCGATCACATCGCCAGCCACACCCGCACCCAGATCACGCATTTCGGACCCGACGGTCTGATGCGCCGGCACGATTACACCGTCGACATTCTCGGTGGGGCGACCGGCGCCAACTACCCATCGGCGTACAAGCAATTCCAGGGGCTGATGATGCCGACCCGCCGGCGGATCTACGCCTATGACGAAACCCTGCGAAAGCTGCCCGAGCCATTGCTCGTCTCGCTCGACTTCGGCGAGCTCATTTTCAGCTGATCCGACACTAATCGCGCCGTCCAACCCGGCTGGCGCACACTTTCAGAGGACTTACCCATGCACATGACCGGCAACACCATTTTCATCACCGGCGGCGGCTCCGGCATCGGCCAGGGCCTGGCCGAGGCGTTCAACCGCCTTGGCAACACGGTCATCATCTCGGGTCGCCGGATTGACCGGCTGCAGGCGACGATCGATGCCAACCCGGGCATGCTCGCGGTCGAGTTCGACGTCACCGATCCCGCCAGCATCAAGCGTGTCGCGGCGCAGCTGATCGAAGACCATCCAGCGCTCAACGTGTTGATCAACAATGCGGGCATCATGCTGATCGACGATGCGGCGGGCGCGGTGGACGAGCAGCTGCTCGTCTCGACTCTGACCACCAATCTCGCCGGACCGATCCGCATGTCGGCCGCGCTGGTCGATCATCTGAAGACACAGCCCAATCCGGTCATTGTCAACGTGACCTCGATCCTCGGTTTCGTGCCGCTGGTGCCGACCGCGATCTATTCGGCGACGAAGGCGGCGCTTCACTCCTACACCCTGTCGCAGCGCTACGCACTACGCGCGGAAGGCGTGCAGCTTATCGAGCTCGCCCCGCCATGGGTCCGCACCGAGCTTCTCAACAGCACCGAGGAGGAACGCGCGATGCCGCTCGACGCGTTCATCGACGGTGCGATGGCCCAGTTCGCCGACGGCGGCGACGAAATCCTGGTCGGTCAGGCGGCGTTTATGCGCGCGAATCCGGGCCCCGGAGAACATGCCTGGGTCACCGAGTTCAACGACCAGATGACGAGCGGGCCCGCGCTCGGCTGACGACCACCCCATTGCCTTCAAGCATTTCTCAAGGAGACCATCATGACCAGCCTTTCCCGACTTCTCGCCGCCGCCGCTCTCGCCGCAATCAGCGCGGGTGTACCTGCTGAGGCAAAGACCGGCACAACCAGGAATATCGTACTCGTCCACGGCGCCTTTGCTGACGGATCCGGCTGGAAGGCAGTCTCCGAGATACTGGTGAAGGACGGCTACACTGTGAGCATCGTCCAGCCGCCGGAGACGTCGCTCGAGGACGATGTCGCGGCAACCAACCGGGTGCTCGACTCCCTTGACGGCCCGGCTGTCCTGGTCGGCCACAGCTATGGCGGCGTCATCATCACCGCTGCGGGGAACAACCCGCATGTGAAGAGCCTCGTCTATGTTGCGGCCTTTCAGCCGGACACGGGCGAGAGCCTCGCCTCCCTCGGGGACAAGATGCCGCCGGCATCCAAGGCGATCCGGCCTTCGGCAGACGGATTTCTGTCGCTCGATCAGGGCTTGTTCCACGGCGATTTCGCGGCCGACCTTCCCGCCGCCGAGGCCGAGCTGATGGCCCGCTCGCAGGTCTATCTTTCAGTGAAGTCGGCGACAGCCCCGGCCACGGCACCAGCCTGGAAGACCAAGCCCAGCTTCGCTGTCGTCGCAACGCACGACCGGGCAATCAACCCCGAGCTCGAGCGGTTCATGTACAAGCGCTCGCATTCGGAGACGATCGAGATCGACTCGAGCCATGTCGTCTACATCTCGCAGCCGGCCAAGGTCGCCGCGCTGATCGAGCGGGCCGCCCAATAGGCGGCCGCGGCAGCCGATCGACACGCCCTCCGCGATCGGCTGCCGCACCCCGACCCAACAACGCCGGTTCCGGCGACCCTCGAAACAGGTGACCGATAATGACTGACACCAACGCGACCGAGCGCGCGCGCGCGCTCGTAAAGAGTTTCTATGACGGCGGCGCCCGCGGCGAGATCACGAGCTTCGCGCCCAGCCTCGCCGAGAATTTCGAGCTGTTCGTGCCGCCTTACCTTCCCTGGGGCGGGACCTTCGGAAAGCAGGGCTATGTCGACCTGCTCCCGGGAGTCGCCCGCGTCCTCGATTTCACCCGGCTCAAATATCTGAGCCTGACAGCCGAGGGCCTGCATGTCGTCGCGCTGATCGAGATCGGCGTCCAGGGCACCGACAAGACAATCATCATCTCTGAACATTGGGACGTGGAGGGCGACAAGGCAGTCCGACTGCTCGTCGCCTATTTCGATCCCAAGATCCTGCTCGACCAGATCGCCGCCGAGCCCGCCGCCTGAACATCCCCGCCCTCCGAAAAGGAATCCTTCCATGTCCACGCCCGATTATTCAGCTCGCGACAAAAGCGTCCGTCACAATGTCTACGCCTCGGTGCGCAAGCGCGACGGCCTGCCGCACGACCTGTTCGCCAATTACTGGCGCGACGTCCATTCCACCCTCTGCTCGCGCATCCCCGGCCTCGGCTTCTATGTGCAGCAGCATTTCGACCGCAACCACACCGCCAATCTCTGGCCCGTAGCCGACGGCGTAAGCCGAATCACCGCGGTATTGGACGGATCGGCCGAGCTCGGCTTCGCCAATCTCCAGGATCAGGCGCTGTTCGGCGAGACCGGCCCGATCCTCTATAGCGACGAGCAAAATCTGTTCAGCGAGGCGATCGCCTACTTCCTTCCGACTGGCTCGACCACCTTTGTCGACCGCGAGGAAGACGGCATCCGCAACGGCCCCGATCGTCTGCACCGCGTCCATGTCTATATGAACCGTCGGGCCGGCCCTGATCCATCGAAATGGCTTGAAGACATCAGTGCGGACCTGGCGACCCAAAGCGCGGTGCAGAAGTGGAAGCTGCACCTCCCGTCGCCCTACGATAATGCCAATCCGGCGCCCCCTTCGCCTAATGTCGACCATCATGTCGGTGCTGACCGACTAAACCTTGCCGTCGCCGAGGTCGCGTTCGAGAATGCCCGCACCGCACGCGAGTTTTTCGATGGCGGTGCCTTCCAGAAGATGCTGAGCGGACAGGCCAAGCATATCGACGCGCTCGGCGCCTATCTCGTGACCGGCGTCTATACGTTCGTGCGCGATGGTGTGCCGACAGTAGCCGGGTTGCGCGGCAGCCGGCAGGCCGAGCTCATCGATATCGTGGGTGCAGCCAACCAGCTCGCGCCGGAGATCCTCGAACGGTTCGCACCGATCCACGCCTGCGCGCCGCAACGCATCGCTGCCTAGCGCATCACGACGCCGGCAACACCGGGGTCGGCAAGGCACCATCGCAAACAAGAAGGAGCGTCTCAGTGCCGAGCATGCCCGACCCCGGTTCCCGGCTGCAGGAAATCCTGTTCCACGAGCTGCATCACCGCTTTTACAACAGCCTGCAACTGCTCTCGAGCATGACCGGCAGGCTGGGACGCGGGCAACACGGCGCAGCCGACATTTTCCTGCTACAGGATCGCATCAGTCTGCTCGGGGCCCTGCACCGATCGCTGTCACAACCCTTCACGTCCGATACCGACATGCCCGCCTTGCTGCACGACCTTTGCACCGGCCTTATCAAGGGGTTCGGGCGCGCCGATGTCGAGTTGCGGATAGAGCGAGCCATGCTGCCCAGCGACCCGATCGTCGCGCGCGGCCTGACGCTGATCGTCGTCGAACTGGTGACCAATGCGCTGAAGCACGCCAGAGTCCCGGGGTCGCCCTGGATAAGTGTTGCGGTCGAGCGAGATGCGACAGGCTACCGGATGATCGTCGCCAACAGCGCCGTTACCCGCAATGTCCAGGATTTCTGCCGTCCGCGCATCGCAGCAAGGATCACTGAAGCGCTCGGTGGCACGCTGCGGGTGACATCGCTGAATGGCTATGAGGTTGCGGTTACCGTGCCGGCCGCCGCACCGGGAGCCACCGCCACAGTCGGGTCATGTCCGACGTGCAGCGCCAGCCGATGACTTGCATCGGTCCGATATCGGCTCGCTCCCTTGAGCAGTGCGGAACGCGCGGCGATCGCGCCGCCGCCCTGCTTCGGCTCGCTCAGCGCGTGATCTCTTCGCGCAAGGCGTTTGTCAGAAAGTCAATGAGCTGGCGTGCCGCGACGCGCGTGGCGCGACCCAGCGGGAAAAAGGCCTGTACCGGGATATCGACTGTCTTCCAGTCGGGAAAGAGACGCACAAGATTGCCATCGGCAAGCTCGCGCCCGCACCCCCAACTCGTGGTCGAGGTGATGCCGAGGCCGGCGACCGCTGCGGCCACGGCGCCTTCATTATCGTCGGCAGACATATGAGCTGCCGGGTCGATCTTCAACGTGTCACCGTCCCGCTCGAACGTCCAGGCAGTCGGCACAAAGCTGGCGGGTCCGCCCACGATGCGATGGTCGACAAGGTCAGCCGGGCTGCCAGGCACCCCGGCGCGGGCGAGATAGGATGGCGCCGCCACGATGACGCGGGAGATCGTCGCGATCGATTTGGCGGTAGCGCTCGAGTCCGGCAAGCGCCCCACCCGGATCGCGACATCGGCTGCGTCACGGACGAGGTCCTGGCGCCGGTCGTCGAGCATGATCTGGATGTGAAGCGCGGGATGCCGCTCGGCGAAGGCCGGCAGGCGCGGTATCACTTCGCGCACGGCGACGCTGGTCGGCATGGCCACGCGCAAAATGCCGCGCAGCTCCCCGCCTTCGCGAACCGACTGCTCTGCTTCTTCGAGCGCGTCGAGGATTGGCTCCATGCGGTGCAGGAACTCGGCGCCGGCCTCGGTTGGTACCACCGCCCTTGTGGTACGAGACAAGAGGCGCGCGCCAAGCGATGCCTCGAGATCGGCGATCGTCCGCGAAGCCTGGGATTGGGACAGGCCGCACTCCCGCGCTGCCGCCGAGAAGCTCCCGAGCCGGGCGACCCGGGTAAAGAGCCTGAGCGCGAAGATGTCCTTCATGGGCCGGGCATATCGCGGCGGGGCCCAGCGCGCCAGCGCGTTGCCGGGATCACGATTGATGTGCGGCCCGCATGGAAGTTAGCCCAAATGCGCGGCTACCGCCCATCTCGGCCCGGCCCCACCTCAGCGCATCGGCACCAAAGCCGCTCGCGCCTCACGGGAATTGAATCATGACTCCACCGCTCGATCCGGCCCTCTTGTCCGGCGCGCACGTCGAGAAGGCCCCGCCGGCCGCGCCATCGCTGCACCACGGCGCACTCTACGCGCTTGCGCTCGGCACGTTTGCCGTCGGTACTGAAGGGTTCATGATCGCCGCACTTTTGCCGACGATCGCCCATTCGGTGTCGGTCAGCATCCAGGCCGCTGGCCAACTCGTGACGGTGTTCGCGATCGTCTACGCCTTGAGTTCTCCCATCCTGACCGCGCTGACCGCTGCACTCCCGCGCCGGCGATTGCTGATGCTGTCGCTGGCGGCGTTCGTGGCAGCCAATCTCGTCGCTGCGGTCGCTCCGGGATATTGGTCGCTGGCGGCGGCCCGCGTCCTGCTCGCGCTCGCCGCTGGTCTCTATGTCCCCAACGCCAACGCGCTCGCCGGCGCGCTGGCCGCACCCCACCACCGCGGCCGGGCGCTCGCGATCGTCAATGGCGGTATCACGGTTGCCATCGCAATCGGCGTGCCCCTCGGCGCCTTTATCGGCGCACATCTCGGCTGGCGAGCGACCTTTGCCGGGGTTGCGCTCCTGTCGGCGATGGCTCTGGTTGTTCTCGCCATCCTGCTGCCACGAGACATCGGCGCGGCGGCGCCGGCCGGACTTCGCGACAGACTAGCCGTGATCGCCGCCCCGGGCGCACTCCCGACGTTGTTCACCACGACGCTGTGGGCGGTCGCCGCTTACACCGTGTACACCTACATCTCGCCCTATCTGACCGCCGCGGCGCACCTGACGCCTGGCAAGATCGGGCTCGTCCTGATGGTCTATGGCGTCGCGGCGCTGATCGGCGTCACCATCGGCGGAGCGGGTGTCGACCGGATCGGTTCCCGCAAGGTCCAGGCAATCGCACTGCCGGTCATGGCAGCTGCGTTCACCGGCCTGACGGTCATCGGCCTGTTGCCGGGCCCGATGGCCATCGTCGCGATCATCGCGCTGATCATCATCTGGGGCTTGAGCGCCTGGGGCTTCTTTCCGGCGCAGCAGAACCGCCTGATCGGCGTGGCGGGCCTGGCCAATACACCTGTCATCCTCTCCCTCAATGCGTCCTTCATGTATCTCGGCTTCGCCGCAGGGGCAGTGCTGGGCTCGCTCGTCATCAGCGTGGCCGGCGTTGCGTGGATCGGCGTTGCCGGCGCGATCTCGCTGCTCGCGGCGATGGCGATGTCGCGGTTCGCATGGACCAGAGCGTCATCGACGCCAGC
>Ga0105238_10005538_pt1 | contig 12469 bp, 5 predicted proteins | sample KBSC34metaG_FD_81526 | JGI IMG/M metagenome (GOLD analysis project Ga0105238, IMG submission 81526) | Corn rhizosphere microbial communities from Kellogg Biological Station, Michigan, USA - KBS C3-4 metaG | ecosystem: Host-associated > Plants > Roots > Rhizosphere > Soil | place: Michigan, USA... | reverse complement strand
TGTATGAGATCGCGAAAACCTGCTGCAGACGAGCAAGAATGAAGAAGAACCAGATTGAGAGCAGCACATCGGCGGGCAGCAGGAAGAAGAAGCCCAGGGCCGCAAAGGAGCAGATGCACATGGTCGGCGACAATTGGTTCCACGGCGGAGTGGTTACAAAGTCCGACAGGTTCCACTGCAGCGTAATGTCCGGGACTGTTGGAATTGTCTGATGCAATCCCTTAACGGAGTAGACCAGTACCGGAATGAGGATGCCCAGCCAGAGCATTTTATCGCGGAACAACGTTTGACGCTGATTGTCTTCGATAATCTCCAGCGGCAGCTGCGCCAGTGGAAATGTCAGCTTCTCATTGTCCGCCCATTGGCGGCGCAGGATAACGGCCAGGCAGAGAAACGCGAACACAACGAGAGCAATCAACACGCCCCAGTTCATGATTGGCGCTGCCCAGGCGTGCCAGGGGACCTGCTCCCCGCGAGGCAGCCGGTTGTAGTAGTCGTCAACGACGGCTTGCTTATTGGGGCTGGCGGTGTCGTAGGGAACAAGGCCCGGATGGATATAGCGGTCGAACTTCCCATGCCAGTTGTTGGCGGCATCCGCATAGTATGCCGGCATAACCAACATAGGAACGAGCTTCTCGGCCACGCCATGCGAGCTGACCATGGTTCCCACGAGGATCATCGCATAGATGACGAGCAAGTCTGCACTGGAGAGAGCCAAACTGGCCGTGATGCGTTTGACGATACTGTTAAGGGCTACGATAAGCAGAAGCAGGCCCAGAGCAGCCGGGGGAAGCTGCAAGTAGCCGATACGCAGTGTGGAGAGCACCATCTCCGCCTGTGTAACGAGCACGGCGGTAACGGCCGCGCCAACGGCTCCGATAAAGACGGCCTGCGGCCGGACGAACCTTTGGCGCAAAGCGGGCGCATCACTGCTGCCCATCTCAGTTTCTTCAATTATCGATGTCATAAAAGATGCGTTCCCGCACAATCAACACAGTCCCGGTGTGCCAGAGCATCGTATTTCGACTGTTCTGGATGGCGCGAAGCGAGAATCATAATACAAAGAGACCGGCCATTCCACTGATGGGAACAGCCGGTAAATGGGCACTCGAAACTAACGGCACTCGGACCTATTGAAGATCCCCGTTGACGGTCGTTTGTGCAAGTCAATTGGAGCAGGTTGTCATCAATGCGCGGTATGTGTCGCAAGCCACTGCTGCTTAAGCCCTTCCGGCATCCTGTCGTTCTGCTGCACGGCCTTAATCTCTTCGGGTGTCGCCGGCATGTTGGTTGACGTTGCCACCGGGGCAGCTTCCTCAGCCTTGTGGCTGCACCCCGGAGCGAACGCCATAATACACATGGCTGCGATAGAGATTTTCGCGTATTGTGTCATGACGTTTACTGCCACTTGCGGTTTGGGCCGCCGAAGTCATCCACATTCTGTCCCTGCGTGGGATTCATATAGGTCTCCCAGGGCAACAGCGCTTCCAGGAGAGATACCTTTGCGCCATTGCTACCGTTCTGCACGACACGGCTCCACTTCACATGGCCGTCGGAATAGGCAATGTTTGCGCCTCCTGTGTGGAACGGCAATGATCCCTGATCGCCGGTAGGAACAACCCAGCTTGGACAGGTTGTGCCGATCCACCCGGTGTTGTTCGGGATCATCGTTCCGGTGACAAAGCAACCGATATCCTGAGCGAGTTCGGGTTCTCCAAATCCTCGAACGCCTTCGGCAAATGCGATGGTTTGTGATGGAGCTGGCATCATCGCCAGGTTAACCGGCGTATACGCAACAGTATCGCTGCCGCTAGTATATTTTGATATACAGAGGTTGTCGTTTATGAGATAGGAGAAATTGTTGAACTTGCTGCCGTTCACATTGTCCAGCTGACGTGTATTAAATTGTGAGGCATCGCTTGGGCAATGGCCGACAGAGCGGCTCTTGATATACGGATCGACCGCGTTGTACCAGAGACCATTACGATCGTTATTGAGAGATGGGCCGCCACCGGTCCGTCCTTTTGCTTCATAGCCGATCAATGGGAAACACTCGTCATTATCCTGGTTGTACTGGACAATGCCCAATCCCAACTGCTTCAGGTTGCTGGCGCAACTGGTCTGCCGGGCTTTCTCGCGCACTTTGGCGAATACAGGGAAAAGAATTGCTGCAAGAATCGCTATTATAGCTATAACAACTAGTAATTCAATAAGCGTAAAACCGTACCGCTCATTCTTCTTGGAATTAAACATATTATCCTTCTTTACAATAGTAGACTGTCCGAATATCGGTGGGCTGTGCTTGGAACGTCTTTAATAGGACTTCGTTGTTTGGGCTTCCGTCTGTCCTTTCCGGCTTCATCTTACATTTCACTTGCGATCATTAAATATTGCTCTGAACTATATCGGTGTGAAGTAATACTGCCTTAGTTAAGGTAAAAAACTTACTACACCGCAAGTATATCATGACCACACTACCCTGTCAATAGCTTTTCGGTGAAGTCAATTATCTATTTTTAATCCGGCAATTACAGCAAAAAGCATATGAATATACTCTCAATTCAGGCTATCAACCGGCGCTATTTCCAGTACGATTTAATCTGCATTAAGATGCAATTCATCTGAACTCACTACTACAATTCAGGGCTAAAATCTTGTGTAATTAAACCTCTATGAGGATCCTACGCTTAGCATTCCCCTAGCCGATCGCGCTGAGCGCCCTGGCTCCTCGTTCAGCGCCATGAGCGCCGTTTGCCGAACTGCGGCTGGACGATCTTGAGACGAGATGAGATCGCAGGCGAATTTCCGTTACCGTGGCTTCTCCGTTTACAATCGCGGCCAGCAGGTTAACAGCCTCTCTCCCCATCGCCTCGAACGGAAGCCGCAAGCTTGAACAGCCGCGTTTCAGTGTCCATGGCTGATCGTCGAAACTAATGATCCCAAAATCCCGGCCCGGCGTCTTACCATGCTCCTCGGCGATGTCAAAAACCTGCAATGCCGCCATGTTATCGTTCATCGCAATGATTCCGGTTCGCGGATGCAACATCGGCCCCATTTTGCTCGCGAAACCCATCGCGATCACCTCAAGTTCCGGCTTGGTCAAAACATCAATGGAGTAGTCGGTGTGTTCCGGATACCTGCGCACGGTTGCATCCTGCATGCCGGCCATTTTGGCGGCATCACACACTCCGGCATAGCGCTCCTGAGCCCAGCTCGGCCATACGGGGGCAAAAAACACCAGATCGCGGTATCCCTGGCGCAAAAGATGGTGCGCTGCTTGAAAACCTGCCTGTCGCTGATCGAAGAAGACGTTTGGAATGGGGCGGTGCAGATCCATATAAGAGATCAGAACCAATGGTATCGGCGATGCATGCAGCATCGGAAAATGCTGGTCTATATCATCTTCACGCACGATGCAGTCGATGATAATGCCGCTCAGCCCGTCCTGATATGCGTGGGCCAGCACTTCGTCCAGATCGTACAATTCCCCATCAGGCTTTAGAATATCGTAAATAACAAGTTCTGAATTATATTTATCGGACAGGACATTCTCGATCGCGCGAACCTTCTCCATACCGAAAATCCTGCGGGGGATTTCCGTACCCTCCGCGTGGGACATCGGAACGTCTGAAATCAGGCCTACCCGCCCTAGCGTCGAGGATGGCGCCTGCCCCCAGGATACGGATGATACGACGCCGGAGGCGGGTATCGCAGCAGCGATCGGAGTATCACGCGTCGTAGGCTTACCAATAACGAATGTGCCTCGCCCGACATGGGTCTCAAGGAGACCCTCGTCAACAAGCTCAAGAATCGCGCGCTGAAGCGTTTTCGGCTCGACATCATACTCTTTCGCAAGGTCGCGCCGGCCGGGCAGCATGCTGCCGACCTGCCATGTCCCCTGGGTGATACGCTCCCGCAAATCGCGCGCGATACGGCGGTAAGCGGGTCCCGTGGGACGATTCTTGCTCGTAGCGAGTGGCTTGATGTTCGTCATAGCTGCTGTAACGCCTTAAACTTGGATGACTGATGCAATAAATTTACCACACTACAGTTTATCATGCCCCAGGTGGAATGTCAAGGATGAGAGGATATCGCAATAACTGACACAAATGTAATAGATATTATAAATTCAAGATCTTCAGGTTGTGATGCAGTTTGTGAGAGCGGGTTTGCCATGGTATAGAAAATATCTTGACAGTTCCGCATGCCGGCCCTATACTGGGTCTATATGGAATAAATCCATATAGTTGTATCATGAATACGAAACCTTCAACAAAAAATAAGCGCTTTGTTCCGACCTATCAATTCATTGAGACGGACCTAAGGCGGCGCATCGAGTCCGGAGAGTGGACTGTAGGAGCAATGCTGCCAAGCCGTCAGGGACTTGCCAGGGAATACGGCGTCGACTTGACCACCGTTCAACGCGGGATTGCCACCTTGATAGAGGATGGAACGGTAAGAGCCGAAAGCAGGCGCGGCACGTTTGTAGCCGAGCGCGTCTCCGGTTCGCCTTCCGGCGGCGTTGCCGAAGCGCACTCTCCTGGCGTACGCAGCCCCCATGACAGGACGGAAACCGACACCCGGCGCGCTTTGGGCACAATGGGGATCGTAGCCGACCTGTACCATCAGATCGACAACCCTGCGGAACCCAATACAGCCTGGTTAGGGGCAATCGTCCCTGTACTGGAAAGCACCTTCCGGAACGCCGGCGGTGAAACGAAGTTCTTTAACCGGATCGAGCACAAACAGAGTTCCGATATCGCCGCCGTCGCATCGCTGCTGGAATCTGGCATCGACGCGCTTGCGGTGGTCATGCCGAAGGAAGCGCCGGGGGCAATTGCGCGTGTCCTGTCGTCTGCGCTGGATGTGCCTATTCCCTTGATCTTTCTCAGCGACCAGCCTTTGAAGACCACGCTCTCACACGTATTCTATGACCAGCAGGCCAACGGATACCAGGCGGCGCAGCACTTAATACGGTGCGGTTATAGACGCCTTGTCTTCCTGTTTCCATATCGAGCCGCCTGGGTGATGGAACGTATCGAAGGGATCGAACATGCGCTGATAGATGCAGGGCTTTCTTCCGGCGCTCTCACAGTCTACCTGCAGGATCACCCGCAGTTCGACATGAAGGAGCCTGACCTTGCCGCCGCAATGGCTGCCCCGCTGCTGAACGCGGGACTGATGGACGGCTGCGGGGTAATTGCGGGAAACGATATCGCGGCGCATGGAATTGCCCTCGCCGCCGCTCCGGCCGGACGCAAACCAGGACGCGACTTCGGACTGGTAGGCTTCGACGATGCGCCCAGCGCCAGGGAGATGGAGCTGACTTCCGTGAGGCCACCATTCTCGGCCATGGCCGAGCAGGCCGCCACTCTTCTCGCTCGCGCTCTGCGCGGCGAAGAATTGCCGGCTCAAATCCGTATGCGCCCGTACCTCGTGCCCCGGGCCTCAACTTTTTCTTCATCAAGAATACGTCTGCCCGAGTAGACAGAAAGGCGGCATGCGCCATGTGAGATTTTTTGCTACTATTGCAGTATAAAGAGCTATTCTCACAGATATAGCCAGTAAATTATTGATTCAATAGCAAGTATTGCAATTCAGATTCCACCCATTAGGAATGCCGAAGGAGGCGACCACATGCAAAAGACAAAAGGAATCGTAAGAACACTCTGCCGGGCTCTCCTGCCAGGCGCGCTGCTTGGGCTGGGAGCTGTCAGCCCCGGCACACGCGCTTCGGCGGCGAGCGCCATCAATTTCAGCTTCACCCTACCCGCCGCGGAAGCGACTACCGCCGGCGCATACAATTCAAGCAATCAGCTGGTCAAGACCATCTGGCGCAATGTGCGCTATACCGCGGGAAGTCACACGGGGACCTGGGACGGCACTCTGGACGACGGAAGCGCCGCGCCTACCGGAGTGACATACACTATCAAAGTCCTTCATCATGACAGCCACTATATCTGGGACGGCGTTGTCGGAAACACATCAGCCTCTTTCTCCGGCGGACATACCTGGCGCACTTTCGAAGGAGTAGGAAGCGACCACTCGCTGGCTATCTCGGGAACGACGGCGATCCTGACCATCGGTTATATCGAGGGCCAGTCCGGCTGCCAGAGTTTTGGAACGGCCACTCCCCAGATCGAAAACGATGCCGCTCCTGTGGATCAAAATGTCGTATGGGCCTATGCCGCCACCGACGGAACGCACTACTACCTGGCCAATGTCGGCAGCGGGTGGGATAGCAACAATGATACGTTCGTAACGTCATGGAACGCCTCCACTCTCGGTCAGCCTTCGACGTTCACCACCTCAGGCGCGGATGTGAAGACGTCTGCGAACACCGATTATCCCAGCGCCATCGACATCTCCCAGAATATCCAGAGCTCACATGACAACGCATTCTGCGCGCTAAACGGCGCAACCGGACTGGCCGTTCAGCAGAGTGGAAACGTGCTGGCCGTGTCCCATGGGCCATTGAATGTCGTTCGTCTCTTCCACAAGACGACCGGCGCAAGCCTCGGCTCGATCACGATCACGGCCCCCGGTCAGATCGCGTTCGCGCCGAACGGCGACCTATGGGTCGTTTCGGGAACCACCGTTCAACGCTTCGCATCCGCCACCCTTGGCGCAACCGGCACGCCCGCCACCACGATTTCCGGCTTTTCGGCTCCTCTCAATGTCGCGGTGCACCCTTCGAACAATAATATCGTTCTTGTCGCCGACGGAGGCGCGAGCCAACAGATCAAAGGCTACACCAGTACAGGAAGCGCCGCCTCGGGATGGTCGACGCCATATGGCACGGCCGGAGGCTATAGCGCCAACGGAGCGGCGGTCACCACAAGCAAATTCCAGTTCGGCCCGTTCACAGCGCTCGCCGTCGCCTCAGACGGATCGTTCTGGGTGGGAGATGCCGCAACTCAAAGATTTCTGCACTTTACCTCAGCCCGCGCCTACATCGATCAGATTGCCTGCATCCCGACATCCTATGTCGCTACGGTGGACTACAATAATCCGGCGCGCGTATTCGATGGCTTCCTGGAATACCAGGTCGACTATACCAAACCGCTCCTGCCGGGAGATCCTTACGCCACAGGCGGCAACCACAGCTGGAAACTGGTTAATAACTGGGCGGCCGGAACCCCGGCCCAGTATCTGGCAGGAGGATCCTTCAGCGGCCTCTTAACCGTTGCCACTCTGAGCAATGGACGCACCTATGCCATGGTTCCGAACTCCGCCACCGGAAAAAACGCGATCGTCGAGCTGACTGCGGCAGGAAGTATCCGCCCTACCGGAACAGAGCTCACCGCAGGATATCCTCCCACTCAGTCGTTCAGTCTGTACGGCAACGGCGACCTGCGATACAACGTTCTGGCGGCCGAGGGCACGCCCTCAGGCGTTCAAACTGTCTACAAGCAGGCCCTCACCGGTTTCGATGCAAGCGGCAATCCTCTCTGGGGCGCGGCCACCACGCTTGCCTCCATGCCGGCCCGCTCCGGCGATCCATACGCCGGTCATGGCTGGCCCGGATCTTCCCCCTGGCAGTGGCCGATCACGTCGACCAATGTGCTCGTTTCGTTCGATGAAAACCTTGGCAACACCGGAATGCATCTCGGGGGCTCTGCGGTCGGCGGTTCTTCCTGGCTCTGGCAGGCGTCACCGTCTGTCACCAGCGATGTTCCCCCGGATGGCCTCGGCTCTTATGACATCGGAGACGGCACAAATTATGGCGGAAACAAAGTGCTGGCATCCGGCCGGAATATCGTTTACGGATACCATGGCGAGTTTTGGAACCAATCCGAGATGGACCAGTTCATGCACTTCTACGACGACGGTCTCTTTGTGGGCCAGTTCGGCACTCCTGGTTCCTTCACCAGCCCTCAAGACGGCGCGACACCCGGCAAGGCAGGCAACGCCATGAGCCCGGTATTGGCTCAGTCCAACGGCGAACTCTACCTCTATGTCAACGAAGAGAGTCCGCATTGTGGTATCCATCGTTTCCATCTGATCGGAGTAAATGCTATTCAGGAGGCAGCCGGAAGCGGCGTTCTCCCCGCATCCAGTTCGACATCGATTACGCTGGCGACGCCCGCCGCCGCGTTCCCTTCCGGTCTGAAGGCGACTCCCGGCAGCGCGCGCGCAGTGCTATCCTGGCAGGCGGCAAGTGGCGCGGCAAGCTACAAAGTGAAATACGGCACGCAGAACGGCGGACCGTACACAAGCACCGTCACGGGAGTCACCGGCACAACCTGTACGGTCACCGGATTGACCAATGAGACCCAGTACTTCTTTGCCGTCTCTGCGGTGATCGGCGGCGTGGAGAGCGTAAACTCGGCGCAGATCAAAGTCACTCCCTACGACCCGACGGTCCCAGTCCATAAGGCCGGGCAGATGGCGGGCAATTACGGACACTGGGACTATTATGCCGTAACCTCTGCTGCTCCGGCGGCGGGAGAGTTTGCGTTGACCATGCATAATATGCTCGAGTCACAGGGCAACTTATCGGCTCTAAGCATCGGCAGCCGCGGCTATGAAGTGTTCGATTGGGGTGGACCGGGAGTCCATAACTCCAATATTTCTTCACCTCTGACAGTCACCGGCCTTTCCGGCTGGACCGATAGCAGTTACTCGGGCACGAACTTCACCATCAACGGCACGCCGGGCACGGCCAGCTCTGTCTGGAACAAGACCTACAATCTCCAGACAAGCTCCACAGGTACGGTGAACATCACTCCCGGCGACAGCAACTGGCACTACGTGACTGTGTTCAGCCCCGAGAACTTTTCCAACCCTCGAAGCGCCACGATCACACTCACTCCGCTGGGATTGACGACGCCGTCTGCCGCGTATTCCATCAACCAGCTTCCGCTGGGCTACAACACGGTCTGCCAGTTCCTCTTCACCGGGAATGTGACGCTAACATTTACCGGCACACAGGCCAGCCTTCAGGCGCTCTTCTTTGACGACGCGCCCACCCCATCACTCGTGCCTGCCGCTCCGACGGACCTCAATGCGACGCCGGGAGGCACGCAGGTATCGCTATCGTGGACAGCTTCGGCCGGAGCCACCAGCTACAACATCTACCGTGGAACCACGGCTGGGGGCGAGAGCGGGACCCCGATCGCAACCGGCGTCACCGGCACAACCTACACGAACACGGGGCTGACCAACGGTCAGATCTACTATTACAAAGTAAAGGCTATCAATGCATCGGGGACCAGTGGTTACTCAAATGAGGCCAGCGCCACGCCAGTGGTCCTGCTCTTTGAGGCCGAGAGCGGGTCTCTCGCCAACGGGGCAACGGCCTATGCCGATACTTTCGCGTCGGGAGGTTCTGTCGTCGGCGCTCTCAGCGGCGCAAATGCATCGGTAACGATCTCCGGTGTCAGCGGAGGCGGGGGTGGTGTCCATACCCTGACGATCCGGTACGCGACGGCTGATGTCGGCGCAATTGAAAACCTGTACGTCAACGGCGTTCTGGTAACCGGGCTATCCTTCCCAACGACCGGCGCCTGGAACGGCTCGGGGGCATACACCACAGTCAATACGAATGTCACGCTCTCCGCCGGCTCAGGCAATACCATTGCGATCAAGCACGATGCCGGGGCGATATGGGGAGTTAACGTCGATTCATTCTCCGTGAACTAGCAGGGGCGTTTAAGCCTAATGTCGCTCAAATGAAGGAGGGCTGTGGGAGCAGGATTCAGAGAGCAGGCACGGAGGACTGCTCCCACAAGGCGGCCACTATATGAAGAGGGGCACAGAGGCCCCAATATAAGCCCCTTCTCCTCTATGCGGGCTGAGGGAGAAGGGGCTGGGGATGAGGGGATATTCAGCCTGATTTGCATCAGGTTACGGAGCAAGCGTTCCCGTGCCGAAGAGGCTTGGGTTCGCGTAGTCGTTGGCCGTACCGAACCAGATCACCTGGCCGGCTCGCGCGGTTGTGCTCGCCGCATCGTCAATACCGGCATCGATACCGATGAAAGCGTTCGCTGCAGGAGTTACTCCAAGCGTGCTCCAGGGAATGGCAAACTCCATACGGTAACCGCCGGTGATGTTTGTTTGAGCATACGTTACGCCGGACGTAGCACTGTGAGCATACTCGGTGATGGTGGAATGCCCCCATCCCAAAATATACTGGAAGTCGTTGGCTCCATAGGTCGCGCTCTTGGAGTTGTCCGCGTCGAGATAGAGTTCGACGCTGTCGCCATTGTAGTCGGCCGTGCCATTTATGAGGCTGGAGTCGGTAACAGTTACCAGCAGATAGAGCTTGCTGCTGTCCCACATCGCCTTCCAGGTACCTGTATCGGTGGTCGTCCCGTTCACCAGCTTGTTGATGTTGTACGCTGTTGCCGTGCTCCAACCGGCGTCAACAGTGCCGTCGATCGTTGGGGCAGTACTTGCATGGGCGATCGATGCATTCCCGGCGCCTGCTGACGGAGTAGCCGTCGTCTCGTTGGAAGCGCTGCTCGTCCCACCGGCGTTCACGGCCTTGACCGTGAAGAAGTAAGCGACGCCGTTGGTTAAGCTGCCGTTTGTATAACTGGTCGCTGTGACACCGGTGGCCACGGGCGTTGCGCTCTCGCCTCCCGCCGTTGTGCCGCGATAGACGTTATACGAAGTCGCGCCGGCGGATGCCGTCCAGCTCAGCGAAACCTGAGCGACTCCGGGTGCAGCAACTAGACCGACCGGCGCGGCGGGAGGCGCAACAGGAATCGTATTCGCTTCGTTGGAATAGCCGCTCGTGCCGCTTACATTGACGGCTTTGACTTTGTAATAGTAGTGGGTTCCGTTGGTCAATCCCGTATCAACTTTTGTCGTGCCGGTAATGCCTGTATAGACGGGCGTGGCGCTCTCACCTCCTGCGCTCGTTCCCCGGTATACATTGTAAGACGATGCGCCTGCCGACGCCGTCCAGGACAGCGAAACCTGGGCGTTGCCGGGCGCCGCGGTAAGCCCTGTGGGGGCGGCGGGAGTAGCCGGCGCCATCAACTGCCCCGTGCCGAAGAGGCTGGGATTAGCGTAATCGCTGTCTGTACCGAACCAGACCACCTGTCCTGCGCGCGTTGTGGTGCTCGCCGCATCGTCAATCCCCGCATCGATCCCGATGAAGGCATTCGCCGCCGGAGTCACTCCAAGCGTGGTCCAGGGAATCGCAAACTCCATCCGGTAGCCGCCGGTGATGTTCGTCTGCGCATACGTTACTCCGCTCGTAGCGCTGTGGGCGTACTCGCTGATGGTGGAATGTCCCCACCCCAGGATGTACTGGAAGTCGTTGGCTCCATAAGTCGCGCTCTTGGAGTTGTCCACATCGAGATAGAGTTCGACGCTGTCGCCGTTGTAGTCGGCCGTTCCGTTGATGAGGCTGGAGTCGGTAACTGTGACGAGCAGATAGAGTTTACTGCTATCCCACATCGCCTTCCAGGTCCCGGAATCCGACGTTGCCCCGTTCACCAACTTGTTGATGTTGTACGCCGTGGCGGCGCTCCAACCGGCGTCAACAGTGCCGTCGATCGTTGGGGCGGAGGCTGCATAAGGAATAGACGCTGTTGCGATGGGAGTTGCGCTCGCTTCATTGGAGTACGCGCTCGTGCCGGATGCGTTAACGGCTTTGACTTTGTAATAGTATGCTGTTCCGTTGGTTAAGCCCGTATCAACTTTTGTCGTGCCGGTGATGCCTGTGTAAATGGGGGGCGAACTCTCGCCTCCTGCGGTAGTTCCTCGATAGACGTTGTAGCTCGTTGCGCCTGCGGAAGCTGTCCAGGACAGAGAGATCTGAGCGTTGCCTGCCGATGCTGTCAAGCCGGTGGGCGCAGACGGCGCGCCTGCCAGAGTGATCGTGCTGTTCAGCGCTCCGCTTCCGGTTAGCTCTGCAATGCCGGAGAGGCCGTCGATCCGCCACCGGTGCGCGCCGCCATGGCAGCTCTCGTCGTTATGCCAGAGGTAAGTGTTGCCGTTCGCCTCGACGATCGACTGCGTAAACGTATTGCCGGCTTGAGCAGCGGGCTGGTTATTGATGTTGGACGCGAAATACGGCGTACCGAACTCTCCGACAAACAGCCCGTCGTCCCAGAAATGCATATACTGGTTCGTCTGGCCTCCCTGCCAGCCTTCGCCATGGAAGCCGTAGATGATATTTTGTCCCAGCGCATGGACGGTATTCCCGCCATAGTTGATGCCGTCGCCTGTATCGTAGGTGCCGATCTGCTGGGTAGGATCGCTGTAATTCCATGTCGTGGCAGATGGGCTCGCCTCCCATGCCCATGAACTCGTGCCCACCTTAATGCCTCCCAGGTGCATGCCGGCGTTCAGAGATTGGTTGAACGAGACCACGATATTGGAGGCGGTGACAGGGAACTGCGCCTTTTGACCGCCGCTGAACGAGCCGCTATAGAAGGGATCTCCTGTGCCGGCCGGCGCGCTTGCCAGTGTTGTGGCCGTGCCCCATTGCGGGTTGCCGGAGGCGTCAAAG
>Ga0105238_10005537_pt1 | contig 12469 bp, 19 predicted proteins | sample KBSC34metaG_FD_81526 | JGI IMG/M metagenome (GOLD analysis project Ga0105238, IMG submission 81526) | Corn rhizosphere microbial communities from Kellogg Biological Station, Michigan, USA - KBS C3-4 metaG | ecosystem: Host-associated > Plants > Roots > Rhizosphere > Soil | place: Michigan, USA... | reverse complement strand
GTCCCTGCGATCATTCCGCTGAGGCTCGTCGTGCCGGCGACGAGCGCGCCGACGGCGAGCGCGAGCACGAGCGTCGCCTCGGTGGAGACGGCGATCGTGAGATCGCGGCTCGCGCCCATCAGCGAGAAGCCGTTCGCAACATCCCACGCTGCAGCGGCGACGGCAAAGCGTGCGAGTGCAAGCAGTCCACCGAGGACGAGCATGTCGCGGCCGGCGCCGAGCGCCGGTGCGCGGGCGGACACCGGCACGAGCAGCACTGCGGCGGTGAGGCTCGACGCGACGATCGTCGGCGCGGAGCGATAGACGAGGCTGGAGCCTGTCGGGTCGACTGCGCTCTTACCCCAGAGGCGCCGAAGCTCCCGGAAGGGCTGCAACGGCGAAGGTCCTCGCCGACCTTGCAACCGGGCCTTCCAGTGCTGAACGAGTCCGGGCAGCAGCGGCGCGAGCAACACGCCGCCGCCGAGCTCGACCGCGACGGATGCGGCAGAGACGCCGCTCATCCGATCACACCCGCCTTGGCCGCCGCGAGCAGCACCAGCACGAGCGCGATGAGGTAGCCGAGGTAGGTGCCGAGCCGACCGGTCTGCAGACGACGCGCGTGTCGCGCCGCGGTAAGTGCCGATCGGACCGCGGGCGCGTACAGCCGTTCGTCGATCAAATGTGGGACCCGCCCGCGGTAGGAGACCTCCTGCACGACGCCGCCCTCCGCGTGTACCGCGATCTCCCGTTCGGGGCGCAGCACCGCCTCGAGCACGAGCCGCAACGGTTTCGTGAAGCCCGCGCTCGTCCAGGCGAGCTGCGGTTCCACGAGTTGCCCGCACGCCCACGTCGGCGCAGTCGCCGCAACCCGTCTCCCACGCAGCGCGAACAGCGCCGATCCGAGCAGGCCGAGCACCAGCGCGATCGCGACCGTCGGCAGCGATCCGGTGCCGGGCAGCCGCAACGCAAAAGACGTGGGGATCGATACCGGCCACGGCGCCAACCGTGCCAGCGAGGCGACGAGCAGGCCCGGGACGATTCCGAGCACGACGCAGGCGGACGCGAGGGCCACGACCGCCACGCGCATCGGGAGCGGCGCCTCGTCCGCCTGCGCCACCGCGGTGCGCCGCGGCGGGCCGAGCAGCACGAGCCCGACCACCTTGACGAAGCAGAAGACGGCGAGAGCAGCGGTTGCCGCGAGCGCGGCGAGCCCGAGCGCGCCGGCCAGCCCGTCCCCGAGCCCGCCGAACGCCGGCACGTGCACGAGCGCCTGCAACGTCAGCCACTCCGAGGCGAAGCCGTTGAGCGGCGGCAGGCCGGCGATCGCGAGCGAGCCGACGAGAAACGCGCCGCCCGTCCACGGCATGCGCCGCAAGAGCCCCCCGAGCCGGTTGAGCTCGAGCGAGCCGACCGAACGCTCGAAGGCGCCGGCTCCGAGGAACAGCAGCGACTTGAAGACGGCGTGGTTGAGCGTGTGCAGCAGCGCGGCCGCGAGCGCGAGCGCAGCCCAAGTCTCGGAGCCGCGCGTGTGCAGCAGCAGGCATGCGCCCAAGCCGAGCACGATGATCCCGACGTTCTCGATCGAATGGAACGCGAGCAGCCGCTTCAGGTCGTGCTGGAACAGCGCATAGACGACACCGCCGACCGCAGAGAGCGCGCCGACCGAAAGAACGAGAGCGCCGAACCACAACGGCAGGACGCCGAGCCAATCGACGAGGACGCGCACGAGCCCATAGACCGCAACCTTGATCATCACGCCGCTCATCAACGCCGACACGGGCGCCGGCGCGATCGGATGCGCACGCGGCAGCCAGCTGTGCAACGGCATGAGCCCGGCCTTCGTGCCCATGCCCACGAGCGCCGCCACGGCGATCGCGATCTGGACACCTGAACCGGGTGTGAGTACCCGCGCGCCGTCGACCACGCCCGCGTGTGCCGCAAGCAAGACGGCGATCCACGTGCCTGCCCCTGCGATGTGCGTGACCGCGATGTAGAGGAAGACAGTCCGGCGGGCGCTCTCGTCCGAGCGCCCGACGAGGATCAACGCCGCGGGGAGCAACGTCATCAGTTCCCAGCCCGCCAGGAACGTCAGCGGATCGCGCGCGCACAACACTTCGGCGAGCGTGAGCACGAACACTCCCGTCAGACACGCGATGATCCCGCCCCGGGCTCCGGGGACGAGATAGCGCCCCGCGAACGCGAGCGTCGGCGCGGCGACCAGGCCGAGCATCCCGAGGAAGAACGCCGTCAGGCCGTCGACGCCGAACCGAGGCGTCATTCCACTCGTGAACAGCGAGCCGAATGTCGTTCCCGAAGCGAATGCCAAAAAGCCGGCGGCTCCCAGGAGCGCAGCGCCGCACGCCTGCATCGCAACGCCCGCGCGGAACGTTCGGGGCGCGGCGCAAGCTGCGCTGCCCGCGCCGAGCAGCGCGACGGCCGCGAGCAGGGCCCAGGCCGTCACTCCGACAAGTGCGCGTGCAGGATCGACTGTTCGGTCGCGAGCCGCCGACGGATGATCGCCCGGCCCGCGGTCAGTTCGCCCCTCTGCGGTTCGGAGACTTCAGACTTCAGTTCGGCTCGACTGGAAGGAGCGCTCCGTCGACCGACACGTAGCCTTCGGGGACGCGGTGTGTGCCGTTCGCCGCCACCAGCCATGGGGGCACGCCCCAGTCCGCGCGCGCAGGATCGAACCAGGCGCCGTCGACCGACACGAATCCGTCACGTCCTGCCGAGGCGTCGCGGGCGGCCGCCGGTGACGCCGGGGCCCATTCGCCGCGCTCGAGGTCGTAGCGCGCACCGTCGACGCCGACCCACCGTCTCGACTCACCTTCGGACATCTTGGTATCTTAGACTATTCGAAGAATATGCGGAAAGCAAAGACCAAGGTGAAGCTCGACGGGTCTGCGACACTCCCAAACTCGACGATGCCGTTTTCAGACCCCATCTACACCGTGAAGAGCGACATGTTTCGCGTCCTCGGCCACCCTGCTCGCATCAAGATCCTCGAGCTGCTCCGCGACGGGGAGCGATCGGTGGGTGATCTGCAGGCCGCGCTCGCACTCGACTCGGGTGGAACCTCCCAGCATCTCGCAGCACTCAAGAGACACGGCCTGCTCGAGAGCCGCCGCGAGCGAACGAGCGTCTACTACCGGGTTCGCGACCCGCGCCTGTTCCAGCTCCTCGAGGTCGCCCGCCAGATCCTGACGTCCAACCTCGCCGACGCCACCTCGCTCCTGCGTGAGCTCGAGCGGACGTAGGACCATGACGCCGGGCCGTCCGCCCCTCCCGTACGAGTTTCTCCCCGACGTTCAACGGTTCGAGCTGACGAGCGTCGACATCCAGCACGGTATGGAGCTGCCGCTCGCGCAGGTCAGCGGGCTGATGGAGGCCGGCGGCGAGGACCTCTCACCGCAGCTCGCCTGGTCGGGGTTTCCGGCGGCGACGCGCAGCTTCGCGCTGACCGTCTTCGATCCCGACGCCCCGACCGGAAGCGGCTTCTGGCACTGGGCCGTCTACAACCTTCCGGTCGAATCGACCGAGCTCGCAGCGGGAGCCGGCTCCCCGGGCTCGACGGCCCTCCCGAACGAGGCGGTCACGCTCCGGAACGACGCCGGCATGCCCCGCTACGTCGGCGCCGCCCCGCCACCAGGTCACGGCGACCATCGCTACGTCTTCGCCGTCCACGCACTCGACTGCAGCACGCTCGAGCTGCCCGAGGACGCCACACCCGCCTACCTCGGCTTCAACCTCTTCTTCCACGCGATCGGCCGCGCGCTGCTCATACCCGTCTACGGACGGTAGAAGCCGTCCCCGGCGCGGGGTTCGGCGACCGAGGTTCACGCGGCGCCGACAATGGGGTCGATGCCCGATGGTGGTTGCATCACGTTGACGCGAGGCTCTCGGGGATGCCGACGGCCGACGTCACGTCCGTTCCGCGCGAGCGGCTGATCGAGTATCCGCGGAGAGCCGACGAATGAGCGTACGGCTCAAGCGCGCCTACGAGCCAGCTGCTTCCTCGGACGGCTACCGCGTGTTGGTCGACCGCCTGTGGCCGCGAGGCGTGAGGCGAGAGGAGGCACGTCTCGACGAGTGGGCCAAGGAGCTGGCGCCGAGCGCCGCGCTCCGGCGTTGGTTCGCTCATGACCCAGAGCGCTTCGGGGAGTTTCGCCGTCGCTATACGGCCGAGCTGGCAGCCCAGGAGGAGAAGCTCGGCGAACTGCGCCGCCGGGCACGGAACGGGACGCTGACTCTCGTCTACGGCGCGCGCGATCAAGAGCACAACGACGCAGTCGTCCTGGCGGAGATCCTGCGCGCCGGGAGACGAAGCTGAGGGCGGCGCGCGCTCTGGCCCGGCGCGAGCCGAGGAGATCAGCGTGGTCCCGATGTGTCCGCTGCGCCGGGCGGTACGACGAGAACCGGACAGCGCGCGACGCCGATCAGGCTGGTCGAGACGCTGCCCAGGAACGCGGCTTTGAAGGCTCCGCGTCCACGGGAGCCCACGACGATCAGCTCGGCTCCCTCTTCGTCGGCGAGCTCGGCGAGGCGCTCAGCTGCGTAGCCCGTCACGACGCGTCGGTCTGCCGGCTCGATCCCCATCGCATCGCTGAGCTCGGTGAGTAGATCCTCGGCGACCGCTTCTTGGTGGTCGGTCGTCGGCAGCTGTGGCTGCAACACGGCTCCTCCGAGCATGGCGCCGGTGTAGGGGGTGTGACTCGGCTCGACGACGTTGGCCATGATCAGTCGCAAGCGAAGCCGCGCAGCCAAGTCGACCGCAACGCCGAGCGCAGCCTGTGAGTCGGCCGAACCGTCGACGCCGCACACGATGCATCTCTTCATCGACTTTCTCCTCTCGTTTCTTGTCAGCGTCGCGGCTCGGAAGCGTGCAGGCCATTGGTCCGCGACCCCATTTCGGTGCGGGCCGACGCTCCATCTCCGTCGCGCCGATCCGCCGTCGGGACTGGGGCGATGGGGCCTGTGAAATCGGCTCCTCACCCGATGGCGGGCAGCGGCTGCCGGCGCGACAGTGGGGTACAACCGACGGAGGAGGACATCGTGCGGGGAACAATCGTCTGCGGCATGACCGATAGCGCCGAAGGGCACTCCGCGCTCGAGCTCGGCGCCGAGCTGAGTAAGCGGCTCGGTATGCGTCTCGTGTTGGCCCATGTCGCCGAGGGTCTCGCACCGCTCGAGGGTCAGGGCGACAACAATGAGAGCGTGACCATGAAGGGCAGTCGCCGCGGAGGGGAGCTCCTCTTGGCGCGGCTCGCCCGTGAGCATGGCGTCGGGCACACCGCCGAGTGCCGCGTCGCCGTCGGCGAGCCGGCGCTGCTCGTCGGCCAGATCGCGGCCGAGGAAGCCGCGGACGTGATCGTGGTCGGCTCGCGTGCTCGTCGCTGGCCGGGTCGCGGCCTCCACAGCACGCTTGCGGAAGGGCTCGAGCGCGAGACGCCGGTGCCGATCCTGATCGCCCCGCCCGCGAACGGTCGTCGGCGACAGGCAGCTGCCGCGGGTGCAGCGCGCTAACGTCGCAGGATGCCGCGCAACACCCCGCTGTTCTGGCGCGTGTTCGCCGTCAACGGTGGCCTACTGGCGACCATCGCAATTCTGCTGATCGTCACCCCGGTGCAGATCAGTGCCCCGATCAAGCTCGAACAAGCGCTGATCATCGTCGCCGGTCTGGCGATCACATTGGCGGCGAACGCGCTGCTTCTGAGGCAGACGGTCGCTCCGCTCGGGCGGCTCGCGAGGCGGATGGAGACCGTCGACCTCCTGCGGCGCGCCGAGCGGATCGATGTGGACCGTGATGATGAGGTCGGTCGCGTCGTCCAAGCGTTCAACGGGATGCTCGACCGGCTCGAGAGCGAGCGCCAGCAGAGCGGCCGGCGCGTGCTCGCCGCGCAGGAGGCGGAACGGATCGGCATCGCCCGCGACCTGCACGACGAGGTCGGACAGCTGTTGACCGGAGTGCTGCTGCACCTGAACTCGATCGCGGACGCGGCGCCCTCGCAGCGCGGCGAGATCGATGCGGCGAAGCAGGCGGTTCGCGCCGCGCTCGACGAGGTGCGGAGAATCTCGAGTGAGCTTCGTCCGGAGATGCTCGAGCACCTCGGCCTTGCCAGCGCCTTGACCGAACTGTCGACGACGTTCGCGCGCGTGTCGGGGCTGCAGGTCGAGCGACGGTTCGACACGACGCTGCCGAAGCTCTCGCCCGATGCCGAGCTTGCGGTCTATCGCATCGCCCAGGAGAGCCTGACCAACGTCGCACGTCATGCCGCCGCCACCGAAGTGACGATCACCCTCGAGCGCGGCCCCGACAGCCTCATTCTCAGCGTCAGCGACGACGGACGCGGCTTCGACGGCCCGGCGCAAGAACACGGAGGCCTGCGCAGCATGCGTGAACGGGCGCTCCTGATCGACGGCGCGCTCGCGGTCAAGCCGGGTCTTCGCGGCGGCGTCGATGTCAGGCTCGAAGTCCCGGCATCCGCGGACGTGCAGGCCGTAGGAGTCGCAAGCTGATGCCCATCCCGCTCGTCACCCGCATCCTGGTCGCCGACGACTATCCGATCGTTCGCTCCGGCCTGAAGAAGGTCCTCGACGCTGTCCCTGATCTCGAAGTCGTTGCCGAGGCCGAAGACGGCGCCGAGGCGGTCGAGAAGGCACTCAGCGAAGACATTCACTTGGTGATCCTCGACGTGTCGATGCCTCGCATGACCGGCATCCAGGCGGCAGCCGAGCTGCACAAGCGAAAGCCCGAGCTGAAGACGTTGATGCTGTCGATGCACGACAGCGAGCAGTTCCTCTTCGAGGCGCTCAAGGCAGGCGCCTCCGGCTATGTGCTCAAGTCCGGCGCGGACACCGACATCGTCGAGGCCTGCCGGTCCGCGATGCGTGGGGATTCGTTCCTCTACCCGTCGGCGGTGACGACGCTCGTCCGCGACTACGTGGCGCGCGGTGGAACGGGGGAGGAGCAGTTCGACATCCTGACCCCGCGCGAGCTCGAGGTGCTCAAGCTGATCGCCGAGGCGCAAACGTCGAAAGACATCGCTGCGACCCTGTTCATCAGCGTCAAGACGGTCGACCGACATCGCCAGAACATCCTCGACAAGCTCGGGATGCGTGACCGCGTCGAGTTGACCCGCTACGCGATCCGTCGCGGACTGATCCAGCCGTAGCCGTCGATCAGCTGCCGCGTCCCGAGCTGCGAGCGACTTGGAGCGGCGGTCGCCGTCGGTGAACCGATAGGTACCGGACGCCGCTGCGGCCGGCCCTGATCTCGCGCCGCCGGCCCTTCGCGATGATCGTCGTCTCGCCCGCGGTCAGCTCACGCTCGTCTTCCTCCGTCTTCACGATCGCCGACCCGGTGAGCACCACCACGAGGACGTCGCGCTCGTGATTGACGTGTTCCGCCGGCCCGTCTCCCGCACGCCACTGGAGAAGCGTGGCATTCAGATCCTCCGACGCGGTCCCCCATACGGGGCCGTTGTCCTTCCGAGCGCCGGTGACCGCCAACGCGGCCAACGTCTCCTCGGGCAGCAGCGTCTCGATCAACGGGAACAGGCGCCGTTCCTCGAGCCGCACGTGGCTTTCGAGGAGCGTTGCGAGCTCACGCATACGCGCGGCGAGCGCCGGCTCGGCGTTGCCCTGCGCGACGAGCTCTCGGAGTTTCGCGGCCGCGGCGTGTAGCCGTTGGTGCTCGACGAGCGCCTGCAGGACCAGCTCGCGCGCCTCCACGGTGTCGACGACATGCGGAAACACCAGCTCTTCTTCCTCGCGAAAGTGCGGCACCGCCGACGCCGCGAAGAACGCCAAGAACGCCGCGGCCGCCGCGGTCGGGTCCGGCGCGTCCGCGCCGAGGCGGAGACGCCGCGCTGCGACCAGGGTCTCGTGGTGGTCATGCGAAAGCGGGATCAGCGCTCGATGCCGTCTCATCTCTCGAGCGTATCCGCGCCGGACGCGGGCAGCGTCGCGCTCGACTGCGCCTCTAGCCTCGTGGCCACGGAACCGAGCAACTCGGCATCGGCGCCTTCGGCCTGCGAGTGCCGGTACCGAGCCCACTCGGCCACCCGAGCGAGCCGGTCGGCGATCAACGATCGTGCAGCCTCGCCTGACATCCAGCCATCCGGGACCCAGTTCAGAGGGATGTCTCTCGCCAAAGAGCGCACCCTGCCGTCCGGCGCGATGTGAGACTCCACGAGTCGCGCCGCCACCTGTTCCGCCCATGCGCGCCACTCGGGGGCGGCTTCTGCGAGCCAGCCGGCGAGCTCGTCGTCGTCCGTCAGCACCCAGCGCAGATGGTCCGCGATCGACGCGAGGCAGATCAGGTCGCGCAGCTCGTGTTGAAGCGCGTTCTCGTCTATCCACCGCTCACGGCGTGCGGTCACGACGCCTGCGACTCCTTTCCATCGGCGTGCACGATCACGACCGGGCACTCGGCGTGGTGAGCGCACTGCTGGCTGACCGAGCCGAGCAGCAGCCCTACGAACCCACCGTGGCCGCGCGATCCCACAACCAGCAGATCGGCGTCGCGCGACTCGTCGACGAGCACGCCTGCCGGCGAGCCCTGGATCGTGCGCAACGTGATTTCGACGTCAGGCTCAGGCAGCGCTTCACGCACGCTCGCTGCCAGTGCGGCCTCGGCGGCGCGACGCAGCTCGTCGATGTCCCCACCCATCGCCGGCACGCTGCCCTCGAGCCCTGGGTATCCGATGTATCCGTACTGCCACGCGTGGACGGCGAGCAGCGTCGCTCCGCGGAGGCGCGCCTCTTCGTTGGCAAACACCAGCGCCGCTTTGGCGCCCGCGGAGTGGTCGACTCCGACAACGATGACGTTCATCGCGTGGTCGCCCTCTCATTGTAAATCGCCATCATCTGCTCCTCTCTGGTTGCTACTCGGGTGCGAAGACCGTTTCGTTCCGTCGGTCCCGTGGCGCCTGCGCCACGTGCTGCCTGCACACATCGGGCAGCGCGCGGGTCGAGTGGCGACGATTGCCGCGTAGCCGCAGTCGACGCAGACGATCTCGACGCGGAGTCGATGGACCTGCGCGCGCCGATCGCGTCGCTCGCGAGTCGAGTGCCCTGGAACGGTCACGCAGCTCTCGTCTCGTGACGGTGATAGGGGCGTCCTCCGACGCGGCACGACGCCGCTCGAAGCTGCCGCCCGGCGCCGCGCCAATCGTCGATCGCCGCGAGCGCTTCCGAGAGGGGCTCTCCGCGACAGCCCGGCGCCCGGGCATGGACGACCCAGCGCTCTTGCTCGTGTTGGACGAGGAAGGAGTGGAACGGAATCAGCAGCTCCGACAGGGCGAGTGCGTCCCAGCGGCCCCGGACCTCGATCTCGATCTCGATCGTGGTCGCAGTTTCGTTCTGAGCCGGATGTGGGTGCACCTGAGCCTCCTCGATTCGCTTGCCTCGAGCGTCTCACCGGTTCGCCCAGCACGGTATGCGGTGATCGCCCCATCAATCCCGAGGCGCGACCTCATGTGCGTCGCAGTGTCGTGAGCCCGGTCGCGGCTGTTTGACCACTGGTGGCTCGAGTCGAGCCACATGGGGCGACGAGCCCATAGCCCTCGCGCCCCGGATACGTGATTCTCGAGACGAGCGAGGAGGTGAGATGGAGCTTCACGAGACATACACGAGTGTTCTCACGTCGCTGAGCGTCGGCCTGCTACTGATCGCGGCCGGCCTCGCCAAGAAGCAACTCGTCTGGAAGCGGCCGAGGCCGCTGCCGGTTCGGCGTCGCCGACGGAACGGCTAGGCGGATCGCGCCCAGATGGCGCGCGCGGCCGGACCGCGCGCGACGTGCGCGCCGGCGTTTCCGAATGTCGTTTGCTCTCCGGAGGACCGGCGCGCTCGAGCCCTAGGTGTGGTCAGAACCGAGATCGAAGCGGACGATGCCGCCCACGTGGCTGACACCGAGACCGCCGTGAACCGCGCGGAAGCCGTCGGCGGGGTCCGTTCGTCCCTGATTCAGGCGGGCCTCGGCGCCCGGAGGTACGACCACGACCGGGCAAGGTGCGCGCCTCGAAACCTCGGCGGAGACGCTGCCGAGGAGCGACGAACGAGGGCCGTGCGACCCAACGACGATCATGCTCGCGTCGGCGTCTTCGGCGGCGGCGACGAGACGGTCGGCCGGGTGTCCGACTTCGACCAGGCACTGCGAGCCCGAGTCGACGGTAGGGCTTGCGCTCGCGAGGCGCTCGAGGCTCTCGGCGGCGCCACCGAGTTTCTCGCTCGATGACCCTGCTTCGACCACCCGCACGAACACGAGCCTCAGCCCCAGGTTTCGGCTCAACCTGCGTGCGACGAGCGCTGCGCCCTGCGCGGATGCCGACTCGTCGACTCCGCAGATGATCGAACCAACCATCTGGTCTCCTTCGTTTGATTTCTCCGAGCTTCACGGTCTCGGACGAAGGCGGCTATCGGGCGTCGCACCCATTCGTGCGCGGCACGGACTCCATGTGCCGAGTTGCCGACGCCGGTGCTAGAGAGACCGATCGCCCGCGACGAACGCACGCAGGCTCTCGTGCTCCTCGCGGCAGGCGGGGCAACCTTCGAGATGAGCGCGCAGGCCGGGCACCGCAGCGTCTGCGTCTTCGCCCGCGATCTCGAGCTCCACGTAGCGATCGAGTTCCTCGAAGCAGGCGTCGCAGCCGATTTCGGGCTCGGCCGGCCCGAGGAGCCGTCCCAGCGTCTGCCTCAGATCGGGTTTCTCCATCATCTGTCCTCCAGCCGATCGTCGAGCGCGAGGCCGCGCTCGTCCAAGTGTTTGCGAAGCTTGCGCCGCGCGTCGTGCAACGTCTTGTAGAGCGCGCCGCGGTTGGTGTTCAGGCGGTCGGCCAGAACGTCGATCGGCACGCCGTTCAGCGCGAGCGCGACGAGGACGCTTCGCTGATGCGGGGTCAGCACTTCGGCGATCGCGGTCTGCAGCGTGGCAAGAAGCTCGCTCTGCTCGGCTTCCGCGTCAGGCTCGGGGCCGCCGCTCGCGAACATCCCCCAGGCTTCGGGCTCGAGCGGAACCTCACGCCCTTGCCACGCGCGCTTTCGTAGCTTGGCCGATGCTTCGAGCAGCGCGAACTTGTAGACCCAGGTCGTGAAGCGGCTGGCGCCGCGGAAGTCGTCGAGCCGCCTGAGAACACTCACGACCGCGTCGGCAGCGGCCTCATGTGCGATGTCGTCGAGCTCGTTTCCGCGCAGGTGCGGCAGGGTGGGGCGGCGGCGCGCGATCTCGAATCTTGCGGCACGAAGGAGGAGCTCATGCAGGCGGGCGATTGCCTCTTCGCGCGTGTCGTCGGCACGCAAGGAACGCAGCCACTCCTGTGACTCCGCATCGACGAGCTCCGGCCGAGACGTTGTGGGCGTGATCGCCGGGGTCACCGATTCCACGTCGTCAACGGTAGCCGTGCCGCGAGCGCTCATGGGCCGTCATTCCCGTCGAGCGGCGCCAGGATACGCGCAGCGAGGTCGGGGGGACAGCCCCTCTCGACGAGCTCGATCAGCAGGTGCACGTCGTAGCGCGGATCGCCTGCGATCGCTGCCGCGAGCGTCGAAGGGAAGCCCGAGCCCGCGAGCTGATCCCGCCGCCAGTCGACGACCTCGTCGACGGGGGGATTCGCTGTCGCCTTGGTCTGCATGCCGTGTTGGTGTCAGCCCCTTGCCGGCTCTTACGTTCGGCGATTCCCGCCCCCCGGAGTCCCGGGGGGCGGGGAGTCATGAGCTCCGTCCGTGCTCTCAGTTGGCGAACCGGGACGGGAACTGCTTGACGATCCCGTCGCTGAGCATGTCCGACATGTGGAGGATGTGCCGATTCACCTTGTCGTAGGCGGCGACGTCTGTCGTCCACTTGCCCTGAAGCCGTGCAACTGCTTCGTCCGTCGTGAGCTTCAGGTGCATGTGCATCTCCGCCTTCATCGTCGCGAGCGGCCAGTAGCGCGGATTGACGCTGTTCAAGACCGCCGCAATCTGGTCGGCGTTCTTGACCCAGCGCGCCTGCGCGTCCGCGAGCTTCGCCTCGTCGCCGGCCTTGGCGGCGAGGACGACGTCCGCGGCGATCAGGATGTGCGCCCGCAGCTGCCGGGTGAGCTCGCTTCCGGCGGCTTGTCCATAGTAGGGCTTGATCGCGTTCCCGATGTCGGTCTGGTTTCGAAGCAGTCGCGCGACGGTCGCGTGGGTATCCGGCGTGCCGGACTCGAGGCTGATGATCGCAAGTCGCGTCCAGGTCACATGGTCCTCCCAGAGCTTGCGCATGTCGGCGTGGAGCGCCACGCTCTTCGCCGACAACGTCGTGGTCGGGTGAACGTTCATCGCTATCGGCGCCGCGGCCTGGTGCGGTGTGTTGGAGTGAGCCTGGGCCATGTCCATCCCGTTCGAAACGGCGAGAGCGGCGAGGGCGCTGAAGAAGGCAATCAACGCCGTCAAGGCGATCGGAATTGGGCGCGCGGCCCGTGTGCTGTTCATTGCAGGGTCCCTTTCGGTTGTGTGAGCGTGCCGAACG
>Ga0105238_10005535_pt1 | contig 12473 bp, 9 predicted proteins | sample KBSC34metaG_FD_81526 | JGI IMG/M metagenome (GOLD analysis project Ga0105238, IMG submission 81526) | Corn rhizosphere microbial communities from Kellogg Biological Station, Michigan, USA - KBS C3-4 metaG | ecosystem: Host-associated > Plants > Roots > Rhizosphere > Soil | place: Michigan, USA... | reverse complement strand
CGGAGGCCTTCTTCTCGTAGGCCAGGGCAGCATCGAGCAGGTCGTTGATGGTCTTGCGCATCAGCATAAGGAAGTAATCGGCAAACACGATGCTGGCGACGCTCGGCCCGGTCGGCGGCGAAGCCATGTCGAGCCTTGCCGACGTCTCGCTTGGCGGCGCACTGCCGAATAGTCCAAGCCCCTCGAAATAGCAGGACACTGCCTGGCTGTAGTTCGCCGGCGTTGGATGCACGAGTGCGAAATCGATCGAGACGCCGCCGACGGACAGCGCCAGCACATCGAACATCGGCAGGAAGGTCGCCAGGCTCTCCGGTTGGCTGGCCATGGTGGCATCGGTGCCGACGATCCGGAAATGCAGGTTGTCGCTGAAGAAGGCCTTGGTCGCCGCGGCGAAGCCCATCACGGTGTCGAGTGGCGGCCCGGGCGGCTCCTGGCCCTGCCCGAGCAGTTGCTTCAGCACGCGAAGGCGGTCGGACAGTCGCTCGTTCGGCGAGCCCGGGGGTGCGTAGTCGTTGATCAGCCAGCAGACCAGGCGCGCGAGAAGGCTCTCGAAACCGGTGCCGCTCTGCGGAGAGGCCGGCGATGGCTTGGTTGTCGGCGGGCTGTCCGTGACCAGCAGGGCCACCACGTTGACGACGGGCGTGCTGCCGCCATACACCACGGTCGGATGCAGCACGAAATGGACATCGATCCGCGGCAGGAGGGCGGTCGTGTTGCGCCGCTGCGCGAACCGCTCGGACCGCCGCTGGCTTGCCAGCCGCGGCGGCGGCTGCAGGATCTCGTCCCACGCGCGCAGCGCCGGCGCCATTGTATCGCGCAAGTGCATCGCCAGCGCGACATGCGCCTCGAGCAGGTCGACCACGGCGTCCGCGCCAAGTCCCACCAGCCCGGACTCCAGCGGTCCGTCGACCGAGGCGACCTGGCTGCCGGAGCCGATCGTGAAGGTGTAGTGGATCTCGGTACTGAACGAGAAGCTGATCCGGAAGAACAGCACCTTGATGCTGGCGCTCACCGAGACATGGGCGGCAATCGCAATCAGGGTCTTGTAGCCGTTCTCGAACGCGACCTGGGCCTGGAAGCCGAAGCTGATGGTCAGCGAGGCCTTGATCACATAGAAATCGACTGAGCCCTGAATCAGCACCTGCAGCGAGAAGGTGCCGGCAAACCAGTAGGCGTCCGGCGGGCCGCCCATCGACCCGGCGCCGGCCTTCCACGCGAGCAGGCCCTGCATTGTCGTGGTGGCGGTGGCCGACAACGACGCCGACAGCGGGCCGGCGTTGAAGGAGATGCCGGCGACCAGGGAAAATCCGATGCCGAACGCCAGGATGGGGTCGAAGTTGTTGCTCGACTGCGCGCCCGGATTATCCGCGCTGCTCAGTTTGGCAACATAGAAACCGGCCCAGCCGGTGAGCAGTTCGACCGAGACTCCGATCGAATTGGGTCCGACCGGCCAGCCGATGTTGAGGCGGAAGTCGCCATTGGTGTAGACCCATAGCGAAAACCCCGGCAGGATCAGGATGAAGCCTTCCAGCGGGATGCGCCGCATGGTGTCCGGCAGCGTCAGGGCGCCGTAGTAAAGCCCGAGATTGGGGCCGAGCTTCTGGTAGAGGATCTCGAACAATAGGCCGCTGAAGAAATTCGGCGGAACGCGGCCGACCGTGACTTCCAGACCGTACATCGCGGGATCGTTGAACAGCACCCGCAGCCGGAAGCCCTTGTACTCGACGTCGGCGGCGATGAACCAGCCGCGGTCGGGCTGATAGAAGGTGTTGGCGAGGCGGGTCAGCACCTCTTCGGGGTCGTTGGTATCGAAGTTTCGTTCCAACTCGTCGAAGATGGCGGCCAGCGGATCGAGCGTGCCCGGCGAAATGCTGCCGACTTGCGGACCCACGCGCTGGCCGAGTCCGAGGTAATGCACCTGAAACGAATTCGAACTGCCTTGCGCCGGGAGCGGAAACGGGTAGTCGACGACCTTGGTGATCTGTCCCGACGCCCGACTTCCCGCGGCGACGGCGTTGCCGCCCTTCTGCGTCGGATACGAAACCCGGGCACTGAGATTGAGCCCGTTGGTCGCGTCGTAGCCGATCATCAGGGCGTGGATCGTCAGGTTCGGTTCGATCTCCACCGTAACCGGTCCCCAACTGGATGATCCGCCAACGGAAATCGGAGGCTGAAAGTCGAGATCGAGATAGATGCTGACGCCGTTCTGCTTGGTGGGTGTAATGAAGACCGACGGCATGACGTCGGTCGCCAGCAGTTTCTTCCACGGCCCGTCATCTAACGCTGGCAGCGATACGCCGAATGCCTGATGCACCTGGGAACGGATGGTCGACCATAGATCCGCAAGCGACAATGGTTGGGTCGGACGCAGGGTCAGGGAAACCGGTCCGCCAGCAATACGAAGATCGACCTCGAATCCGGCATTGATCCCGGCGATGGTCAGGGCGCCCTCAAGCTGAAGACTAACATCGGTCATGGTCGTCGCGCCCGACTGGTTCTCGTGGCCGCCGCAGGTTTCGCCAGCGCCTCCGCTCGCGGTTCACGGACTGGTCGACTTGCCCGCAGAGGAGACCTGGATGCCGATCGCTGTGACCTGCAGGATATCCAGGATGTTGAGCGGCGGCTGGGGCGCGATCGAAGCCGCGACCTGATAGAGGCTGGTCTTGGTGTTGATGTTCAACACGGTCAACGTGACGTGGGCGTGCGCAAGGCTCTGCAACGGCGTTTCGAACGGTTCCGGCACCTCGGCGATGTAGGCCACGACCTGGTCGCCCGTCAGCGGAAAGTGCAGTTGGCCATGCATCCAGTCAACGAGGTCGAGAAACGTTCCCATCTGCAACGGATTGGTCAAAGAGAATACCAGTCCGTTCTTCTTCAGGTCGGTGATGCTCTGGCTATTGATGGTCACCGAATTGTTGTTGAACAGGATAGTGGCCGATACTGAAACGCCGGCCGTGGCGGGCGGGCTCGTGGTCGCCACTAGGGTCGTGGTCATGGTCATGGTTCTCCCTGGTGTTTATGGGCTGCTGGAAACGAATCGGCGTGCGCCGGGGCGGCGGCTCATGGCGAATGGCTGCTTCCGGTCTGGACAAGGATGGATGCGGCAACCGCTTCGACGGTCCCGCCCCCCATCGGAATGATCAGCGGGTTGCTGCTGTCGACGGCGATCTTGACCACCGCCGGGACCTGGGCGCCTTGCGACCAGTTGGTCGTGACCCGGTTCCACAGCGTCGCCACGAACTGCGGAAATCCGGCCAGCGGCAGCGTCGGCAGGCTCCAGCTGAATTTGCCGTTCAGGTAGACCATGAGATCATTGACGATGGCCATCACGGACTCTGCTTGTTGGTGGTGGCGGACAGCAGCCAGGCGATGTTGTTGGTATTGCCCATCGCGCCCTGTTTCGGCGGCCCGGCGAACAGTAGGAAATCCACCAGCACGCCGGGCGGGAAGCTGTAGCCGAGCACGCTGAGCTGGATGTTTCCGAACAGCAGGGCATAGACCAGCGACTGATCCTTCAGCGTGACCTGCAGCAGGTTGGCGTCGCCGAACCTGGTCTTCAGCACGCCCTGCAGTTCAAACCCCTTGTAGCCGCCGGACAGCGATGGGAGGCCGATCAGCACCGCGGCCGCGTCATTGTCCGGCACGGTCGGCGACGGGCCCCAGGCCAGGGTCAGGGAGGCGGAAATGCCGGCACTGGCGCTGGACAGCGATCCCAGCGATCCCAGTGAGACCGTATAGACAAGGCCGTAGGTCGGCGAAGTCGTCACGTAGGGTGCGGTCGCGGGTGTCGGCGGCGACACCGGGGACGAATGCGTCGTCGGCTTGTTCGCATGCGGCATGAGTTGCAGCACGTTCACGGCCTGCGCGCCGGAGCCGACCGAGCCGCCCTTGCCGCCGGGGCTCTGCGCCTGGAAACCACTCAGCTTCAGGGGCAGACTGGCCATCAGGCTGTCTGGCCGGATCGCGCTCGGCGCCGCCCGTGGTGTCAGCGTGTCGATCAGCAAGGTCACGGTCTTGCTCGACGGGATCACGGCGCCCTGATCGTCCAGCGTGAAGGCGATGCGCGTGGCCAGGCCGGCGAATGCGAGACCGGTCGGTGTATCGCCGGCTGTGCCGTACGAGAACAGGTCCAGGGCGACGCCGGGAAACGGGGCCTGCGCAAAAAAGATCTCGCCCGCCAGCACGAAGTCCGCGGTGACCTGGGTGCCGCCGGGGCTCGATTGCGCGAGCCGCGGCAGCGACGGCGAGCTCGTGCCGCCATTGGCCACGGGCACCAAGCTGGCACCCGTAAAAACGACGCGCTCGATGATGCGGGTCTCGCCGACGGGGGCCGGAAACATGAACGTAAAAGGATCCGTGGTGGTGAAGGTGACGCGCCCGGTGTCACCGTGGCGTTGATAGCGTCCCTGGATGCTGATCGCGTCCTTCGGGACGTGCGGGCTTTGCGGCTCCGGCGTCAGCGCCACCGCCCGGCCGAAGAGTTGCGACAGCACCAGCGACACCTTCACGTTCAGCTCGGTCAGCGCCGAATTGCTTAGCACTGCGATCAGGACGTCGACATCGTATTGCGGCTCCCCGGACGCCGGAGGCGGCGACGGCGACGCCGTGTCGCGCTGATAGGCGACCACCGCGAAGATCGAGGACTGCGCGATCGAGAACGGCGCGGCACTGCCGGTCGCGGTCAGCGAATTCATCTGGATGCCGAGATGGTGCGCGCGCAATTCGCCGGGGATGCCCCCGAGCAGGATCTGGAAGTCCAATGGCATGCCGTTGCCGTTGACCGGCACGCCGAAGGCTATGAAGCCGGTCCATGCCGGATCGTCCACGATCTCGTTGAAATGGATGAAGGGATCGCTGCCTGACGCGCTGAACTGGGCGGCGAAGATGAATGCCTGCTCCAGTTCCTGGCGCACCTCCTTGACGTCGCCGACATAGGTCTCGGCTTCCGCCCAGGCCGTCACGTCGAGGGCCAGGTCGCGCAGCGTGCGGCGGTTGTCGTATTTGAAGATCAGGATCGGCTGCAGGCCCGAGGCCGTCAGCGGCAGATTGAATTCGAAACCGCCGAGCGCGATCCTGTCCTGGAAGCTCCATGCGGGATCCGGCCTGGTGGCGACCAGAAAGAGCTGGTCGCGGGTCAGCACGCTGGAGAGGTCGGTGGCGGGCAGCGGTGATCCTCCGGTGCGGGCGAAGACCAGCGCGTTGTTCTCCAAGGGCCCGTTGCCGCGGGCCAGCGTGATCCTTTGCCAACTTCCGTTGTCGCCAAGGTCGATCAGCAGGCCTTGCGGATTGGCAATGCTGCGCAGCTGCGGATCCGGCACGGATCGACCGGCGGGGACCGCGATCGGACCGTTCGGCGCGGCGAGCAGGTCCTGATGCCGGACCTGGGTCAGCACGTTCAGTTCAAACGCGGCCACGATCTGCGAACCGAGATCTGGATTGAACGGCTTTTGGGTCGCGGCGTCGATCTCGAACAGCGCGCTGTAGGGCGCCAGCGGAAACGGTTCGGGTTCGGTCAGCGGGGACAGATAGATGTCGACCGCCGTGGCAATCGCCACCGCGTCGGGCGATGCCGCCGCGGGTGCGGCATGGGTTTGCCCCACGCCCGGCGGCCCAAAGAACGCCGCAGCGCTGGGCTGCGAGAAATAGCCGCGCTGGGCCGAGGCGCCCGCCGGCCATACCATCGCCCAGGAGGTGGTGGCCTCGGTGCTGAGCAATCCCGTGCCGAGCGGGGCGAGCACGGGCGGCGAACCGCCGCCGCCAAACGCGGCCGCGAAGCTCGGCCGATTGTTGGTGAAGATCAGCCGGTCGCCGGCGGTCAAGCGGACGAACTCGCGCGCGAACAGCCCCGGCATGAGGTCGAAGGTTGTCGCGCCGGGCGAGCCCGCCAGCATGACGGTGAAGGCCCCGACCGGCGACAGATAGCTGCGCTGGGGGCTGAAGGCAGGCCCCAGCGAAAACGCAAAGCCTGCGCCCAGTGCGCTTGCGCCGGGCCCGCCCGCAAGCGGCGAGGAGCTCGGATGTTCGAGCGGGTCCCATGGCGTCAGGAGCAGCGCTTGGCCGTCATTGGTGACGAAGACCTCGGAGCTCAGGGCCCTGGCGTTTTTCACCCACTGGCACGCAGCCCCGCCGCAGAGCCGCCCGGCACGATCTATCTGCAGCCTTGTCGCGATCGCATCAAACGGCCGCGATGGGTGGAGGTGCAGCTCGAAAGCAACGTAATCGGCCGCCGATGGCGACGGCGCGACCGACGGAAACAGCGGAAGGTTGAGCGATTGCAGCGCGCTTCCGCTGCCCCAGGAATATTGCAGCAGGCAGCCGAAGGCTTGGTATAGCGTGCCGGGATCGAGCGCCAGGCAGAACACCAGCGACCCGACCCGCGGCCCGGTCAGATCGCAGCCGATCGACCAGCCGGCGGCAGGATAGACGACGGTCTGAACCACGCCGTCATAGCTCAACGTGATGTCCTGCACCGACGTGGTGTAGATCGTGAACGTCGCAGCGGACTCCGGGTTGCCGGTCTCGAGTTTGATCGCCGCCGATGTCCCCGACTGCAAGGCCAGCGAGAGCCGGGACGCCACAAGTCCGCTGACGGCGCCGACCAAATAGCCCACGCCGGAAATGCGCTGCACCGAGACGCTCGGCACGTTGGAGAAGTTCGTGATCGACGCCAGCCACACGATGACGCTGATGCCGTCGCCGGCGACGGGCTGCAGCGCGGCCCGCGCCTTGACCACGAACTGTTGCGCCGGCGTCCCGTCCGGAATGGGCTGCGCCGAGATGATGTACCAGGCGTCCTCGCTCTGCCAGCATTCCGCGATGGTCAGCGGCGCTGGCGCCGGCGAGGAGTCGGTTGCGAGCAGGACGTACACCGCGTCGAGCTGGGTCGCCGAAGCGGCGGAATATTCGTAAAGACCGGTTGTCACCAGCCGCATGCCTGCAGCCGGCGGCGATGCGCCGGAACCAGCGTCAAACGTCATGGTCATGAACCACACGCTGTGTTGGGTGTATCGGCGGATCGGCCGACCGGCGCCACGGTGATCGGCGCCGGCGCGTCTGCGCTAGCTTGGGAAGGTGAGGTTTCCGGAAACCGCGCGTCCATTGTCCAGCAGCACCCAGCTCACGGCCGTGGTGTTCTGGTAGAACAGATAGAGTTGGATCGCATCGGAGGGGTTGATGGACTCGGGCACATTCACCGATGCCGTCGCCGTGCCGCCGCCGGTCGATGGCGTGATCGCACAATTGTTGACGCCGTAACCGAACTGACCTTGCGCCGGCAGGCTGCCAGTGAAGCTCGGATTGGTGGTTGGCACGCCGGGTGCCCAGGTGGTGGTGGAAGCGGCCGGCACACTGAACTGCGTTGTGCCATTATTGACGATCACGTTAATTGGGACCGAGGCCGCATTGAAGATGTATACGACGCTTGCCATGATCTAACTCCTGACGCGAATGGAAAGTGAATAGCCGGGAAGGAGAGGCTAAAATTTTGATCTCGAAAACCGAAAAGGTTACGCCATTGCTGGAAGGGTAATCTACCTAAGCGTGTATGGCAAGAACAGACTCGCTTGCCAGCGTTGATGTCGGACAAAAGTCCAATGCAGCGTTATCTGTCGGTCGCACGACGGCTGGCCCACTTCGTCACCAACACGTCCTCCCCGGCACAGCCGCGCAATGGCACGATGAGTGGGTCGATGATCTCCCTGCAGCCGTCCGCCTCATCGGTTGCGCCGCGGCGTGAATCTATTGACTACCTTTGGTAGCAATTCTAACACTATTGATCGAAGCGAGCGGCGAGGATTGATCAACAGCCGGCGGCTTGTTGAATTGGGGGCCTATGAAACCAATGAACACGCCGAAGGCGGTGTGGACCAGAAGATGGTTGTTCGCGCTCCTTGCTTGGCCGGTGACCGTCGTGCTGCTGCCGGCGGTTGCGGCGGCGGAGCCTGCGGCGAACGTCGCATCGGCCTATCTGTTCAACATGACCCGGACCCTGATTGTCGAGGTCGATATCAACGGTCATTCCATCGGCGTGGAAGTCCAGCCAATGCCACCCATCGAACCGTGGCAGGTGAATGCTCCCGCCAGCTTGAATGTCGCGCTGTTCTTCGGGACCAACGTCACCGTGGTTTTCGCCGATGGTCACAGCTGGACCGACACGATCCGCGCCGCCCCAGCACCCGGGAAGCCTCCGCGAAGCGTCGGGATCCTGCTTTTCCGCAACGGCTGCGTCGTTGCGACGGAGAGTGGCTGGATCCAGCAGCTCACCAGAAATTCCAACAAGCATCTCCGCCGGATGTGAAGAATCCGTTCGCCATGCCCACCGCGGCACACGCATCACCTCGCCACCGTCCCTTGCCGGGGACCTCGGGCGCCGCGATCACGTTGCGTGCCGCGGCTGAGAATCGACGAAGTTGGATGTCCTGAAGCGCCGGACGGCGAGGATCGACCAGCGGTCAACGGCTTGTTGCCAAGAGGAAGTAGAGGCCGATGCGTCCCAAAGCCGCCTGGTTCAAAAGGACCGTCCTTGCCGTCCTCGTCTTGTCGATGAGCACTGTGCCGCTGCTGTCGCCGCGGGCCCAGAATGCGAGCAGCGCATCGGCCTATCTGTTCAATCTGACCCCGGACAAGATCAGCGACGTCGCGATCAACGGCATTTCCACCGGCGTCAGCATCCCAGCCATGCGAAGCAGCGGACCGTGGCAACCCGGCGCTCCGGCAAGCATGGATGTCGCCGTGTTTTTTGGCGCATCGCTGACTGTCACGTTTGCGGATGGCCAAACATGGACGGAGACGATTGACGCAGCCCCGTCCGGCGGAGCACCTGCGCGCGATGTCGGGATTTGGCTGTTCCGGGATGGCTGCGCGGTCTCGACCGCGAACGGTCGCGTCCAGCAGTTCACGTGGGCCGGCCTGTCGCTGATGGCAATGCGGCGCCAGCGGCCGTGCAACGACGGCCTTGCGATGGTTTGCGCCCCAGGGAGTGGAGGGTTGAAATGACCAGCATCGTGAGCATGTTCAATGCGAGTGCAACCGGGATCAAGGTCGTCGTCAACAACGGCACGCAGTTCACCATCTTTGCCGCCAGCCCATCGCTGAACTGGTACCCGGTCTCCGCGGCCAAGCAGCCCGCCTTCAGCGGCAGCGTGCCCAGGCAAGGGGTCTTCGGTTACGGCGACAACCAGTGTGCGATAACCCCTGCAAGCGGTGGCTCGACCAATACCCTCACCATCAACATCCCACAGACCATCAACCCCAACGACGCCGTGCAACTGTACCTGTTCTACCAGGATGACAGCCACGTGACATGGGTCCTGCTCGACAACGGCCGCGCAGTGAATGGGAGCCTCAACCTGTCCGGCGCGTCTCCATCGGCCTGATGGCGCCAAGACGGGCTGAGGTGCTCTGTTGACCGAGAGCGCGCCCGCCTGTCGCGGCGGGTTGTCGAAGAGATGGTCCGCGCGTGCGTTATGCCGACTAGCCCGGCTCATCGCGGACGCGGAGCACATGCGGACGCAACTCGGCGATCGGCGGTGGCATTTGAGCGATCCGGCTGATCAGCGCTGTCCCGCTGTCGATCGCGCGCCGCAATGCGTCGGCAATCCGGTTCCGGTCGGCGCAACCGGCCTGATAATCCCGAAGTGCTGTCGTCAGGCGCTGATGTGCCGGGCAGCGTTCGAAATCTGAAAGCCCGCAAGCCTCGTCCGGTTGCCGATACAGCGGGTCGCTCGGAAGCAGATAGGCACCGTTCATGCTGAGATAGTCGGCGTCAAACCAGGAATAGAGCAGGTTGTCGAGTTTCCCGACGAAGCGGTAGCGGCCAAAATCCATCAGTCGCGCGCGCAGCGGTGCGCATCCAAAGTCGCTCGTAACCTGGACGTTGACGCCGTCGATCAGGAGATCGTCGCCGCGCCATCTGGCGAGCGCGAACAGATCCGATTCGATCGGTTCGGGCAATGCGAGAGCGTCGTCGTCGCGATAGATGCGCCGGCAGCCGTCCTGTTTGGTGAGGCGGATGCGCACCGCTCCGCACGCGCTGGCGCTGATGCCCGCCCAGCGCAACAGCAATTCCACCTGCATCAGCGCGCGGGCCATGTCCGGACCCTGACGAGCCCGTTCCCACTGACAGCGCGGGCGGGTCGCCGCGCGGCGGAGCAATAGCGTGGCGCGCTGCGGTGCCCGTCCATCTCCCCATACGGCATCGAAGCCCAGATCGATCAGGGCGTAGCTCGGCAGTGGAAATATATCGGCACTGACGCGCCGCATGATCGCGAACACCAGATGCTCCATGAGGATTTCGTGGACGGCCTCGTCCAGCGTCAGCAGGCCGTTGGAGTTTGGCAGCTGCGGTTCCTCGTCAGGAGGGACACCCGTGCCCTTGACGTCAAACACGGCCCCATCGGCGTTCGGCATCACCGCCGCCCGCCCGTATCGGGGCGGCCGCCATCCCTGCCGCTCGGCGCCGCTCAGCGCAATCGGCGTGTTTACGATCGGATTGCCGGCCTGGCTCGTGGAGATGTAGGCGGTGCTCTCGACCAGCCATTGCTCTACGGCCGCGAGCGTTGCACTGTCCCGTCGCTGCTGCAGTCCCAGGCGGGCGAGCGGCATCCCGAAATCCGCGAACACCGCGCCGTAATTGGCGCATATGACACCAGCGCCTTTTACGCCCAGCATCAATTCGGGCGCGAGACGCTGGCCCGACTCGTTGAAAGCGGCAAGGTCCCGGATCGGAGGATCCGCAACGAATGGGAGATCGAGGTCGGCTCCGCGAACGAAGTGTCTGTCGCTGTCGCCAGACATCCAGATCTCCCGCTAGCTCAGCACTTCCAGCGCACTGACCGACCAGGCGAAGTCCAGGAATCGTCGAACCTCCGCATTGCCGTCGTGTAGCTGACCCAGGCTGAAGACGGACCCGCCTTCGAGCCGCCGGATTGCATCGAGGAGCGGCTCGATAGTCGAACTCGGCACGAACGAGACGCCGTTCAATGCGATGGTCCGCTGGCCCGCGATGTCGGCGTAGAACGGGCGGGCCAGCAACCGAACGCGCGAGGTGGGTGTTATCGGGCAGCCGGTCCGCGGTGCAGGGAAGATCGGCTCCAGCCGGCGCGTCCGGGTGCCTTCGACCAGGCCGGACAGCCGGTGCAGCGTGCGGAGCCGCAGCGCGGTCTCCACGGCGTCGAGGATGACGCCATCGCGAAAGAGCTGCCGCGCCTGGGCCAGCGCGATTGCATTCTGGCCGCTGAGCGCCGTGTCGGCATCGAGGCCAAGATCGGTCGTGGCGTGGTCCGCGCGCTGGGGGTCCAGTTCAAGACGGGCCAGCAGCGGCTCCAGCGCGCGTTGCAATTCACGGCCGACCAGGTCCGAGAGGTCGGCTGCGGGCGTACGCTCGAGTGCGAATCCCAGGCCGATGCTCGCCTGGAAACGGCAGTCGTCGCGTTTGTGCGAGACGTGCCACCAGCCCGGCGGCATGTAGAGCATGTCGGTGGGCGTCGTCAGGCACCATGACGTTCCGGTCTCGGCCAGCTTCGCGATCCGGGCGGGATCCTTGGTCACCCGACTGCCACCGTGGGCGCCGGTCAGCGCCGATCTGGGCCACGTCACCATGGTCTTGCTGTCGCTGCCGGCCAGGACGGTAAACGTATGAGACCCGTCGTAATGCACGCCGAACGGCGTGAATTCGCAGGTACTGATGAACGCGTTATATTCGATGCGTCCAGTTGGATACCCGGTTGGCCGGACGATCCGGGCCGCAAAATCCCGCATCCGTTGCCAGACGTCGTCATTCAGAAGCGCCGCATCGTCGATCACGACGCAAAACGGACGGCCCGCGAGCCGCCGCGATACCGTCTCGACGTAATCGGCCAGGGTGGCATCGGCGTCGTCGGCTATGAAGGCGTGTTCGAGGGGATGCTGTTGGGGAACCTGGAGACCATCGACGAAGAAGCGCGCGCCCGGCTCTAACTGCGCGGATATGTTTCGGGACAGGCCACGCACGATTTGCAGCATATCGGCCGCGCTGCACAAGGGCCGCGTGACGATTGTGCGAAGCAGTCCGGGCGAATGACCCCAGTTGTCGGACAAAAAGCAATGAAGATGATCTGACGACGCGCCGGAATTGCGGTCGGGCGGCTGCTCGCCCGGCGTCGTCCACGCTCCGCGGGCGCCTTCGCTTCTCATGGCGCGTCCTCCTGCTGATGACGATGGTCCTGGGGCTCGATCACGGTCGTGCTCGCTTGGCCCAGCGTTCGAATGACGTCCGCTTCGCAAGCGCCGCGTGCGGATCGAGCAGCAGCCAGAGGTTTGCCGCCTTCCGCGCACCTCGAAAGATATATCCGCTCAGCATCGGAACATCCTGCAGCAGGGCCGGGGCGGCCACGCCAAGCTCGATCGACTCGGGTGCGAAGCGAAGCCGTTCAAACGCCGCCGCGTTCGGCGCCCGCACCGGAATGAAGTGCCAGCTAGGAGGTTGCCGGGCATCT
>Ga0105238_10005534_pt1 | contig 12474 bp, 13 predicted proteins | sample KBSC34metaG_FD_81526 | JGI IMG/M metagenome (GOLD analysis project Ga0105238, IMG submission 81526) | Corn rhizosphere microbial communities from Kellogg Biological Station, Michigan, USA - KBS C3-4 metaG | ecosystem: Host-associated > Plants > Roots > Rhizosphere > Soil | place: Michigan, USA... | reverse complement strand
GACAAAGTGATGCACGTAAAAGATTTTAGAAAATCCTTTTTAGAGAAAAATATAGTTGGTTTTGTAGCTAGTACATTTGATCTTATGCATCCTGGTTATATCTTAATGTTGCGAGATGCAAGAGAAAGATGTGATTATCTAATAGCTGCTTTGCATAGAAATCCAACAATTGAAAGGCCGAATAAAAATCAGCCAGTTCAAACAGTAGAAGAAAGACGTATGGTTCTTGAGGCAAATCGTTATATTGACGAAGTAATCGAATACGATACAGAAAATGATTTATTAAATATCTTAACTTTAAGAAAGCCAGATATAAGAATTCTTGGGTCAGATTGGAAAGATAAAGAATATACTGGTAAAAATTTACCAATTAAAATTCATTGGCATTATAGAAATCACGATTGGTCAACAACAAATTTGCGTCGTAAAATAGCCAAAGCAGAAGAAGAAAAAAAGCGATAAATTGGTGTTAAATGAAAACTTATTCAAAATCACTCGTTATTGGAGGCGCCGGATTTATTGGTAGTAATCTTGTTGACAGACTTGTTGCTAATAGTAAAGAGTCAGCCGACGAACAAATTATTGTTTTAGATAATCTTTCAACTGGAAAGATGCAAAACATTAACGGTAGTAGAAAAGTTAAGTTTGTTTTTGGAGATATATGTCAATATGATCAAATAGAAGAATTTTTTGAAAATATTGATACAGTATATCATTTTGCTGCATTGCCAAGAGTAGAGCCAAGTATAAAAGACCCTATAGAGTTTAATAAAATTAATGTTGATGGAACTTTAAATGTTTTTTGGGCGGCCAAAAAACATGGTGTCAAAAAAATTGTATTTTCATCTTCGTCATCTGTTTATGGAGAACCAAAAATTCATCCAACACCAGAAACTGCTGAAATGAATCCAATGAGTCCATATGCTTTGCAAAAATTGCACTGTGAACAATATGCAAAACTTTTTTGCGAGCTTTATGGAATGAATATAACTTGTTTGCGTTATTTTAATGTTGCCGGAAACAGAGAACCAACTGAAGGTATGTATGTGCCAGTTATTGGTATTTGGTTGAGACAGTTTAAAGCTGGTGAGCAACTTACTATTACAGGCGATGGCAGGCAGATAAGAGACTTTGTAAATGTCTCTGATGTAGCTGCTGCAAATGAAGCGGCAGCCTTGTATGCGCCGAATGGTTTTAACATTTACAATGTTGGTTCTGGAAAAAGTTATGAACTTAATGAAGTTGCTAGATGGATAGCGCCAGAAGATAGAATAAAATACATTCCAGAAAGAATAGAACCCAAAAAAACTCTTGCAGATATTTCTAAATTAACAGAAATGACAAACGGTAGAATTAATCCACCAGAAGATTTAAAAGAGTATGTTTTTAGAGAATTGAAAAAGATAGAAAAATGACAAAAAAAGTTAATTTAATAACAGAATTTCCTGTTGCATATGAAAGTCCAGATCATTTAGTTCCAACTGGAACAAAAAATGACAATAACACAAATATTGGTTATATTGAAGAAGTTGAAAAATTATTCAATGGTAAAAAAATAAATGTAATGGATTTAGGTTGTGCTGGCGGACAATTAATTGTTGATTTTTCTAATCGAGGCCATACTGCTGTTGGGGTTGAAGGTAGTGACTATAATATCAAACATAAATTACACAACTGGCCCAATAAACACAAAGAAGTTTTATTCACAGCAGATTTGACAAAACCATATAAAGTTCTTGATGAAGATGGAAATAGAGTTAAATTTGATTTAATTTCCTCTTGGGAAGTTATTGAACATATAGCATGGGAAAATTTAGATAAATTTTTTGAGAATATGTTTGATAATTTGAAAGAAGATGGGTTGTTTGTTGGCAGTATAAATACAGGCCCAGACATCAGAGAAGAAAAAGACACTTTGACATTTTTACATCAATCTGTCTTTCCTGAAGAATTTTGGAAAAAGCACATTTTAAACAAATATGAAGTCGCAGAATATCCATTTGTCAACAGAGTAAGAACCATGCAAGAATATTTCTGCTTGTCAATGAAGAAAAAGAAATAATCAGTTTATGAAAAAAACAAAACAAAATTCCTTAAAAGAAGAATTTAATTTAAAAGATAAAATCATTTTTGGAACTTTACAACCTAATGATTTAGAGCATTTTTCTCCAATAATTTTACATTCTTATAAATTTGTAATGGATGACAACACTGCATTTATATTACTTGGTGGACATGAAAATTATTTGAAACAAGCTGCTGAGCTAAAACTGAAAAATTTCTTCTCTTTTCCTTATACGGAAGATGAACAAAAAATAGATTCTTTTCTTGAATCTTTAGATGTTTATGCCCATGGAAGTCCGATGGGAAGTCAAATGTTGTTAAATTTGCAAAAGGTTCTTAAATTTGGTATTCCAATTGTAAGTCATTGGGGTAACGAAACAAATGACCAACTGGCATATACGGTTGGTAGTGCTGGCGTTATTCACGGTGATCCAAAGTCTTATTGTTTTGAATTTTGGAATCTTAAAAAACATAATCTATATCGTACATGGCGCAGTGAAAAAGCTATTGAACAATATGAAAATTTGGTTGGTAAAAAAATAGTAGAAAAAAATGAGTGGCTTGATGATTGGCTCGTTGGAGAATAAAATGGAAAAAAATTTCAAATGGTATTGTGAAAATTATGAAGATACAGAGGCATGTAATGAATCTGTGATTGTTGATTTTACTAATGGAACAAATTCAAATCCAAAAATAAAAGCACACAGAGATTTGATAGAAAAGGCTAGAATTGAATCCAACGTAAATCTTGGTCATGGCGATCGTTCTTTACAATATATGTGGAAAATACTTGTTGATGAAATGCCGAATGAATTTAAATTTCTTGAAATAGGTGTTTATAAAGGACAAATTTTATCATTAATGGAATTGTTAACAAAAGAAGCAAATAAAAAATCTTCTATTGTTGGCGTTACTCCATTATATGACGCTGCCTTCGCAGAATATGATAGAATGCCATATATAAAATATCTTTATCAGGCAAACAACCTTACAATGGACAACACAATAGTTCATGATGGATTTTCACAAAATGCAGATATCATAAAAAAGGTTTATGAAGAAGGACCATATGATATGATTTACATTGACGGTGATCATTCATATGAGGCAACCGTACTGGACATAAACAATTTTGATTCATGTTTGAAAAATGGCGGCTTTATGATAGTTGATGATGCAAGTGATTTTATCAAATTGCCTCCACATAGATTCAAGGGAATTGTTGACGTGTCAAGAGCTGTACAGGATACTTTAGAGAAAAACAATAAATATAAAAATGTTCTAAACTGTATGCACGTAAGAATTTTCAAAAAAGAAGAAAAGTGAAATGAATAAGAAGGCAAAAAATAATAAAATCAAAATTGCAAGCATAAAATTTGGCGGATTGGCTGCTGGAGGAACTGAAAAAGCTCTTCAGACAATCATGGCCAACTTGCCAAAAGAAGAATTTGATGTAGATTATTTTTATTGTGATGCTGCGCCATATTTTGGGTCTGATTATAAACACGCCGACACTGATCCAGACCGAAAAGCATATATGGAGTCTAAAAAAGTAAATCTCATTAAATTTAATGTTATGTTTAAAGACATTACAAAACCAACACATCCTTGGCTAGAAACTAATTTATGGGAGCTTTTTGATGAAAAAAATTACGATATAATTCAAACAGCACGAGCAGGTCACCCAGAGTATCCTTTTATTCATATCAATGAAACTGCACAAGTTGATTTAATCACATTGCCAGGAATGGCAGAAAAAAAACAAAATGTTCGCAAGGTTGTTCATATTTCTCAATATCAAGCAAATTCCTGGATTCAGGCGGGTGGTGAAGCTGGTAAAGTTGAAATAATTCCATTATTTGATGAGTTAAAACCAAAAGGTAAAAAAAATCTTCGAAAAAAATTGAATATTGATGATGATGTTTTCATTTATGGTCTGCACCAAAGAGACGACGATGGTATTTTTTCTCAAGTTCCCCTTTTGGCATATTCACAAATAGAAAATGATAAAACAGCATTTGTTTTATTGGGCGGCAGTAAAAAATATGCAGAACAAGCAAAAGAATTAAATCTGAAAAATTTCATTCGTTTGGATCACACAGGTGATTCAAAAGTTATTAACGAATTTTTAAATACTTTGAATGCATATGCACATGGTCGTGCAGATGGAGAAACATTTTCTTTATCAATAGCTGAAGCCATGTATCATGCGTTGCCAGTGGTTAGTCACGTTGCGCAGGCAATGGGACATAAAGAAACAATAGGAAATGCCGGTTACGTAGCCGAAACAATGGAACAGTACGTCTCTCTTATGGTTCAAATGAAAGAAGACAAGAGCTTATATGAAAAACTTTCAAAAAATGCGCTGAGTCGTTTCGAAGAAGAGCTTTCGTTAGAAAAAAATATGAATAGATGGATTAAAATTTACAAAAACATTGCTCAAAAAAATGTTGAAAGTAAACTATCAGATGAAGATTTCTGGGGAAATATGTGGCAGTGAGGAAATAAATGGAAAAATTTTATTCATATGATATTGAAAAATACCCGTTCGATAAAATTGTTTTGGGAGTATTCGACAATACGCCTTTAAATCAACTTCATTTATTAATTCCAACAGAATTAATTCCAACTGAACTCTATACGCAAAAAAATGATAGTGAGTCAGTTTTACATAAAAAATTCTACAAAAAATTAAATGAAGGTTGGCCAGAAATGAACGAAGTTTATCGGTCGTTTATTAAAAATGTTATTATGCCCATTCTTGGAGAGGAAGAAATAATTTTTCAAAAAACACCGACGTTCAGAGCTCATATTCCAAACAATTTAGCAGTTGGCGCCTTTCATAAGGACAAAGACTATAATCATCCTCCAAAAGAGATAAATTTTATAATTCCTCTTACTAAAGCCTATGAAAGCAATACGGTGATTGTTGAAAGTGAGCCAGGGAAAATGGATTTTCACCAAGTTGAAATGGAACACGGACAACTTCTTCAGTTTAATGGAAATGAATGTTTGCATGGAAACTTGCCGAATAAAACTGGAGTTACTAGAGTTTCTTTAGACTTCAGGGTTATGAAATTAAAAGATTATGATCCAAACTTTTCAACAAAATCTATGACAATTAAAAAGAAATTTGAAATTGGCGGCTATTATGAAAAAATCTGAAATAAGAAGTGTTCTAGTCCTCGGAGGTGAGGGCCAAATTGGCAAACCGCTTGTTCAATATTTGATGAAGCAAAAAATTAAAGTTTATAATGTTGATTTATTGCTTGGACAAGATAACGACTTGAGAGGTGATTGTAATTTAATTGATTATTGGTTAAGCAGTGTTGATTTTGTTTTCTTTTTAGCTTATGATATTGGAGGAGCTAAATTTCTAAAGACACAACAAGGAAATTATGATTTCCTAATGAACAATACAAAAATTATGGCCAATACATTTTCTTTATTAAAGAAACATAAGAAACCATTTATTTTTGCATCATCTGCAATGGCAGAAATGCCTTGGTCTTCCTATGGAGATTTGAAAAGACTAGGAGAACATTTTACTGAATCACTAGGAGGTATTACAACACGTTTCTGGAATGTATATGGTCCGGAACACGATGAAGAAAAGTCACACGTTATAACTGATTTTATCAAAAAAGCCAAAAATAATGGCAAAATAGATATGATGACTGATGGAACAGAAATGAGACAATTTTTATTTGCCGAAGATTGTTCTGATGCTTTGTTTACACTGGCTAAAAATTTCGATGAAGCAAAAATGCATAAGAAATTTGATGTTACAAATTTTATATGGACAGATATTAAAACAATTGCTAATATAGTTGCAAAACATTATAATGCTGTTGTAAATGTTGCGCCAAGCAAAGATACAGTTCAAATGGATCGTCGTTTAGAACCAAACAGAGAGCCAATCAGTTTTTTTTGGAATCCTGACAAGTGCGTTGCTATTGAAGATGGCATTGAAAAAATGATTGAATATTATAATAAATTATGATTGAAAAAATTTTAGTAACTGGCGGCACGGGTATGTGCGGCAAAGCAATTAAAAAAGTTATTAGTGAAGTTAATAACTCTAATGAATTTATTTTTATTGGAACAAAAGATTGTGATTTAACTGATTGCAAAGCAGTTGATGCTTTTTTTGAAAAAATTAAACCAACAAAAATCATTCATTTGGCAGCAAAAGTCGGTGGAGTAAAGGCAAATACTGATTATGTTGCAGATTTTTTTAATGAAAATATATTGATTAATACTAATATTTTAATGATGGCACACAAGCACAATGTGCAAAATATGGTCTCTCTATTAAGCACGTGTGTATATCCAGATGCAAAATATATTTCATATCCTTTAACAGAAAAAATGTTGCATCTTGGTCCACCACATGAGTCAAATTTTGGATATGCTTATGCGAAACGAATGATTGAGGTACAGTCAAGAGCTTTTAGGCAACAATATAAAAGAAATTATACAACAGCAATCCCAAACAATCTTTACGGTTTACATGATAATTTTGACTTGGAAGCTGGACACGTCATACCTGCTATTATTAGAAAAATTTACGAAGTTAAAAACGGAATCAATAAGGATTTGTTAGTATTTTGGGGTGACGGATTAGCATTAAGAGAATTTACTTTTGCTGATGATATCGCTGTAAGTCTTTTATCTATGATTGGCGAATATAAAAATTCAAAAATTTATGATAGTGAAAAATCGCTAAACATTGGTTCAAGCGAAGAGGTTTCTATTAAAAAAACAGTAGAAATGGTTGCAAAAATATTTGATTACACTGGTCCAATTTTTTGGGATATGTCAAAACCAAATGGACAGTTTAGAAAACCAAGCGTAAAAAATAATGTAATTTCATTAGATTACACACCTTTAGAAAAAGGTCTCACAATAACTTGTAGATGGTTTAGTGAAAACTATCCCAATTTACGTGGTATTGAGAAAACTAATGGATAATGAAAATAAAGAACTTCTTGAAATTCTTAAAAATAAAAATGTAATATCATACAAGCCACTCAATGAACGAGTTGCATTTATTACTGGTGTCACTGGACAAACTGGCTCGTATTTAGCCGAATTATTACTTGATCTTGGATATAAAAAAGTAATTGGCTTACGAAGAAGAACGTCAACATTCAACACAGAACGTGTTGAACATTTGTATGATAATCCAAAATTTTTTATGGAATGGGGAAACATGACCGATACCCATTCCTTATGGAGAATAATACAAAAGTGGCAACCAGACGAAGTATACAATCTTGCTGCCCAATCACACGTAAAAGTATCTTTTGATGTTCCAGAAGAAACTTTTGAATCCGTAGCAATGGGAACATTAAAATTATTGAATGTATGTAAAGAAGTTGCGCCATCGATAAGATTTTATCAAGCATCAAGTAGCGAAATGTTTGGAGACAATCCAGAAGCTCCACAAAGCGAAGATACAAAAATGATGCCAGCAAGTCCATATGCTTGTGCAAAAACTTTTGCACACAATATTTGTAGAAACTATAGAGAAGCATATAACATGCATATTTCTTGTGGAATACTTTTTAACCACGAATCTGGCAGAAGAGGGGAAACTTTCGTTACTAGAAAAATTACTCAAGCGGCTGCAAGAATTAAATTAGGTAAACAAGAAATTTTAGAATTAGGAAATCTTGATGCTAAAAGAGATTGGGGTTATGCAAAAGAATATGCAAAAGCCATGTTCCTGATGTTACAACAAGAAATACCTGATGATTATGTTATTGCCACTGGAGAAACGCATACAGTAAGAGAATTTTTAAATGAAGTATTTTCTCTTGCTGGTTTGAGTGCGGATGAGCATGTAAGAATAGAACAAAAATATTTTCGACCACACGAAGTTCCATTGCTTTTGGGCGATGCAACAAAAGCAAAAGAAAAACTTGGATTTGAGCCAAAGGTAAAGTTTCGAGAACTTGCCAAGTTAATGTTTGATTACGATTTAGAAAAAGAATTAGGTCTTTGATTCAAACAATTTCAAAAGTTGGTTTTATATTAATGAGAGTTTAGTAGCGTCTACAAACTAAAATAACAATTTATAACGGAATTAAAGAGGAATTCGATGACCGAAAATTTATTGACAGTTGATAATGATTTATTAAAAGAATTGGGCGATGACCTATTCATTAAGCCACAAAAAAAGAATAAAATATTGTTTCTGTCAGATCACCCATTAGCACCATCAGGGGTAGGTGTTCAAGCTAGATTCTTAATTGAAGGTTTGATAAAGACAGGCAGATTTTCATTTTTCTGTTTAGGAGGCGCTATAAAGCATCAAGATTATAGAACAGTGAAAGTCAACGATGATTTTATCGTGAAGCCTGTAGATGGCTTTGGTACTCACCAAATGATAAGAGAATACCTTTTGCTTGAGAAGCCTGATGCTATTATCATCTTCACTGATCCAAGACAATTTATCTGGCTTTGGGAAATAGAAGAAGAAGTGCATCAAGTGTGTCCAATAGCATATTGGCACGTTTGGGATAACGATCCATACCCAGCTTTTAATAAACCGTGGTATGATTCAACGGATTTGATTAATTGTCTTTCTTACAAGACATTTGAATTAATTAAACCAAATTATCCAAATAAAACAAATTACATTCCACATGCATTTCCATCAAATGTATATTTTGAACTATCTGAAATGGATAGAAATAACTTGATGTTACAAAACTTTGGTCCAAAATCAAAATGGTTCAAAGCATTGTGGATTAATAGAAATGCAACTAGAAAATTACCAGCAGATGTTTTGGACGGTTGGAAATTATTTTTAGAAAATCTTTACCAAAAACACGGTCACAAGAACGCAGTTTTGATAATGCATACTGACCCAGACGATCCAGAAGGACCAAATTTGTTAGCTTGTGCTGAAATGATGGGTCTTCAGGAGCATGTTTGGTTCTCGACAGAAAAAATTGGTTTTGATAGAATGAATATTCTGCACAATCTATGTGACACTGTAATAAACGTATCGAAAAATGAAGGTTTTGGTCTTTCGACATTAGCATCTTTGCAAGTTGGTAAACCAATTATTGCTCTGAAAACTGGCGGCGAAACAAGACAAGTAGTTGATTGGCGTGATGGCACCGAGCACGGCGTTGGTTTGGAGCCAATCAAACGATGTCTCGTGGGTTCACAAATGGTTCCATATATCTTTGAAGATTATGCAGGAACAAAAGAGCTTGCAGATGCTTGTTTGAAGATTCACGATCTAACAGCAGAAGAAAAGGCAGAACTTGCTAAAAAATGTAAAGATTATGTTTCTTTTGAATTCAACTTTGATAACGTCATTAAACAATGGGATGAAACTTTAACTGCTTGCATAGAATCGTTCAAAAATGGCGGTTACCAAGCCTGGGAAGTTGTTTCGATAGAACCTGGTACAGTATCGTTAAGTTCGGCTGTTGTCGAAAGAAATCCAGAAAAACTAGCTGAATCCAACAAAGCTCATCTCGATGCAGAAGCAACAAAAACACAGAATTATATGACAAATGCCGGGAATTCTGAACAAGATGTAAGTGCAAATAAAAAGAAAAAAATAGCTCCAACGAAAGTTAGAAAGGTGTCAAAATGACAGATAATAAAATTGAAATGGCAGATTTGCTTCCATTACCAACGGCCCCGTCGTTGTTAATGGAAAATACGAAAAAAATTAAAAATGTCATTTTGAGGGCGCCTGTATTCACTTCATCTGGCTATGGAGTTCATGCAAGACAAGTTGCAAGATGGCTATTTGAACAAATTGATTCAAGAGAAGACTTGAAATTATTTATTGAACCATTAAATTGGGGAATGACACCTTGGATTGTTAATACTGACAAGCACAATGGTTTAATTGGTAGAATGGTCCAGCATGTTCAAAAGAGTGAACATTATGATGTTTCAGTGCAACTGCAACTTCCAAATGAATGGAATCCATTTTTAGCAGATTATAACATTGGTTTAACTGCTGCTGTTGAAACTGATCGTTGCAATCCAGAATGGGTTAAAAATGTAAATCAAATGGATATGGTTATAGTACCATCCGAATTTGTTAAAAACGTATTTTTAAATTCTGGAACTGTAACGACAAAATTGGTTGTTGTTCCTGAATCTTTTATGGACTCTTGTCTGGAAAGCAATAAAGAAGCTGTAACAGCTATAACTTTACCACAATTAGAAAAAATTAATACCGAATTTAACTTTTTAGTTTTTGGTCAATTTACTGGTAACAATCCAGATAATGATAGAAAAAATTTAGCATATACCATTAAGTGGTTAGCAGAAGTTTTCAAAGATCAAACAAATATTGGTATTATTGTTAAGACAAATTTTGGTAGAAATACAAAGCTTGATAGAACAAATACCATAAATGCTTTGGCAAAAATATTGCTTGAAGTTAAAAAAGGTGCAGGACCAAAGTTTTATCTGTTGCATGGGGATATGTCAGATGAAGAAGTTGTTTCGTTGTACAGAAGTCCTAAAGTCAAAGCGTTATTGAGTCTTTCACGTGGCGAAGGCTTTGGTCTTCCTCTGCTTGAAGCTGCCGCTTGTGGACTTCCAGTTATAACAACAAATTGGAGCGCACCAGTTGAATTTTTAGGTCAAGGAAAATATATCAAGGTTGATTATACTTTGGGCGCAATACATCAAAGTAGAATTGATGATAAAATTTTCTTTGCTGGGCAAAAATGGGCTCATCCAGATGAGAATGACGCAAAAAGAAAAGTTGAAAAATTCTTTAAGAGTCCAGGAATTCCGCAGCAATGGTCCAAAGAACTAGCAGCTAAATTGCAAGAAACACATAGTTTTAATTCAATTTCAAAATGTTATTCTGAAACATTAAAGGATGTAATTTAAACTTATATGTTAGTTGCATTTTTATCATTACTAATAATAATTTTGCTAGCTTGTTTAGGTTTAGCATGTTATTATATTTGGAAATTTGCAACTATTATAATGGTTTTTGAAGATGATCTTGAAGAATCAATTGAGTCAATGAATAACGTTGACAAATCCATGAAGGGACTTTTAGAAATGCAAATGTTTTTCGATAGTCCTGAAATTAAAAGTGCTGTTAAAAGTGTTCTTGAGGAAGTTACTCTTACACGTGCAATCTTGAATCTAACAATTAAAAAGTTTACAGATAGAAGTAAGCAAAAATATATAACTGTTTGGGAAGAAGAGGAAGAAGTACGAGAAGAGGATGAGCCGACTACACAAGATCTAGAAGAAGCTAGAATGTTTTTAGAACAACAAAGACAGCAAAATTCAATGAATAATGATGATATGATGTTTGATAATGTAAACGGGCAGCAACGTCCAATGGGCAAGCAACGTGGTACAGTATTAAGTGTCGGCGGCAGAACAGCTCCAAGAAGATAAAGAAAAGCGAATAGCAATGTTTAGAAGAAAAAAGAAAATATTAGATAACAATACTGCACCGTCAAAAAATACTCGTAAAAAAAGAGATTTTAATAACGATGACAATGCTGATGAAGCTACATCGTTTTACGATACGGACGATATGTCTGTAATTCCAATGGGTCGTAAAACTTTGACTAATTCTACTTTGGGAAAAGGTACGGCCGGTGGAAATTTTCTTAATAGAAAAAAAATTACAAGAAGAAAACCTGGCTCTAAACCAACAACAAAATATTTTACTCAAGCAACACAAGATTCAATTGTCAAATGGCAGCAGTCTGGCAATTCGATGGAAAAAGAATTAATTTATGTTAAAGATATTCTTCCGGCATTTGATGCTCTGGTAGAAAATCTTATCAACGTTTATGGATTCAAGGTCATGTATGAATCAAAACAAGATTTAAAAAATGAGTGTCTTGAGTTTTTATATTCAGCAGTACATAAGTTCGATCATACAAAAGGTTCTAAAGCATTTTCATATTTCAACGTTGTTGCCAAACATTGGCTTACAATTAAAAGTAAACAAAATGCAAAGAAGACCAAGCAATACATTAGTTTGGATTATCAAGAAGCCATCTCTGTTACGGATATGGAAACTATCGAAAGATACAACTTCATTCCTGGTTATGATGAAATTATAACTCAAGAAGAAATGCAAAAATTTCTTGTAAAAATTATTGATGAATTAGATAGTCGTACAAAAACAGACAATGAAAAAGCAGTGGTTGATGCTATCAGACAAATTATGGCAAGAATAGAAGACATAGATTTGCTAAGCAAAAGAGCAGTTCTATTATATGTAAGAACTCTAACAAAGCTTTCTTCGAAACAACTTTCAATATGTTTGAGTGGACTTAAAAAGCATTACAAAGATATTAGAAAGATGGAAGATTTTATTTCTGTAGTTTGAAATTCAAGAAAAAATAATTGTAAACATATTGATAAAGGTATTGACACCGT
>Ga0105238_10005525_pt1 | contig 12483 bp, 10 predicted proteins | sample KBSC34metaG_FD_81526 | JGI IMG/M metagenome (GOLD analysis project Ga0105238, IMG submission 81526) | Corn rhizosphere microbial communities from Kellogg Biological Station, Michigan, USA - KBS C3-4 metaG | ecosystem: Host-associated > Plants > Roots > Rhizosphere > Soil | place: Michigan, USA... | reverse complement strand
GTTGGGATAATAGCGGTCCATCATGTCTTTCCAGATCGCCAGCGGCATGCGGAATTTGGTTTCTTTGTCCCAGGAGATCGGCGCTACTCTCAACCCACCGTCGGGGTCTGCGTAAAAAACCGTCCCGCTGAACATAAGGAAGATGGGGATATCGCCGTCCGTCAAGCCATCGAAATACTTGGTGGTGGCGATGCTGAAATCGAAGGTGCAAGGCACTGGCAGGTCGACCGTGGTGGCGCCGGTGAATTGCGGGGCGACTGTGCTGGTATTGGTCCACAGCAGCTTCTTCAGAGTCTGACCCCAGCGTTCCGGCTCGCCAAAGAGATCGCGGAGCCGCTCCTGTTCGTGAGGAGTGTAGCGGCGGCGCGTCACCTCGATCTGGATCTGGCTGCGCAGCACGACGGTATGGATCACTTCGGAAGGGTTCTCGTTCGTCACCCGCAGTTTGAACGCGAGCGTGGGAGAGGCCGCGAACGGAACCACTTCGACTTTCTCTACGGCGATGGCGAGATCAGGCATGGGAAGCCTCCAGCACCCGCGTTTGCGGCGACCGGGTTTTGAGGCCGGCAAAGAACTCGGCGATTTCCCGCCAGACTTCGGTGCCACCGGACAGACCTTTCCAGCGGCTGCGGATCAGGCCGACTAGCCTGAAACATTCATCAATCGGCACGATGTAGTATTCGGGCTCTGCGAATCCGCGCGCGTGACCAATTCGGTTGACGAGCAGAGCCTCCACGTCCGCTTCCATTTCAAGCAGAGCGGGATTCTCGCGCTCAATCTCATCCCAAGTGTCGAACGACAGGAGCGACTCGGTGGCGCCGGCGGGGCTGGGGTAAAGTGCGATCACGCGGTCCTGTGGCGTGCTCTTGAAGAAGAACGCCATGTTGATGGGCATCATGAGGCCGTCCCACTGGCTATCGGTCATGTGGAAATCGAGGAGAAAGCGAATTCGCCTCGGCACGCGCTTGTATTTGGTCTGGCCTTGATTGTTAAAGAGGATCGCGCACGCGTCGCAAGCGCAGATGAGCTTGCGGCTCAGTGGGTCGAGCAAGTGCTGGTGGTTGTTCGCCAATTCCTTGCTACACATTTCGCAGGCCTCTACCGCAGTAGCGCGGCGGACGAATTGGCGGAGAACTCCGAACGAATTCGCAGCTTCGCTCACAGCCCTCCTTTGACGCCGTTGGCAAGCGGTGGGGCGGATTGCAACATCTCCAGCGGCACAAAACCTGCCTTTTCTTCCGTGCCCTCAATGATGAGTGACGTCAGATCAGGGGCGGCTTGATAGATGGCGTCTTCGACCATCTCTTTCAGGGCCTGCGCGGTGGAACCGCAGCCGTGGCTGTTGGCTTGAATACGCAAACGGATGGCTCCGCGTTCCAGGCTGAGCAGTTCCACCTGGCGCGCATCCAGTTTGTCTACGGCTTGTATGACGCGAGCCTCCAGATTCAGCGGGTGAAGTCCGTACAAGACCAGAAGGCTCGCCACCAAATCGTCACGGCCCAGTTTTTGGACCAAGCCCTCGCCTCCCTCGCCGGGCGCACGGATCAGTTCCAACATGCGCTCGAGCCCCGCGCCGTGCAGGTCCATGACTAACTGCACCAACTCCTGCACGCGCGTCCGCAGGTTGGGATCAGCGCTGGCTTCGATCTCGCCGAGCAAGGTTTCGATCGACTTCAGGCGCTGCTGGAAATCCGCTTGTGCCGGCATGAGTCGTCCTCAGGTGTTGTTGCCAGACCCGTCGGAACCAAACATGGGCGAATGGCGCGTCTCCAGAATTTTGCCGCCGCCGTCGTACATGTGCACGCCGCAGGGCAGACAGGGGTCGAAGCTGCGCACGGTGCGCATGATGTCGATGCCCTTGAACTTATCGCGTCCGTTCTCTTCGAAAATCGGCGTGTTCTGCACCGCGTCTTCATATGGACCCGGCGTGCCATAGGAATCGCGCGGGTTGGCATTCCAGGGCGTGGGCGGATAGGGATGATAGTTCGCGATCTTGCCGTTCTTGATGACGACGTGATGCGAGAGCACGCCGCGAACCGCTTCGTGGAAGCCGCAGCCGATGGCTTCTTCAGGCACCGTGAAGTCAGACCAGGTGCGGGTTCTGCCGGCGTGCAACTCCTGGAGCGCTTTCTCGGCGAAGTGCAGGGCGGCTGCCGCGGCGTACGCCTGGAAGTAAGTGCGGGCGCGATCGCGTTCGATGGCGTTACTCCACTTTGGAATCTTCCATTCAAATTCCACTTCAGGCTTCGAGGCAGTCTTCGGCAAGTAGATCTTTACGCTGTGGCCGGTGGATTTTACGTAACCGAAATCCACCAGCCCGGCTAGCGCCGTTGCCCAGAAGCGGGCGATGGGGCCGCCGCCGGTGTCGAGAGCGAGGTAGTCGCCGGTACGTTTGTCGAACCAGCGGGGAGACATTACCCAGGTGTATTTATCCTTGAAATCGCGCTTCTGCGGGCGCGGGGTGGTGGTCTGGTTCCAGGGGTGCCGCTGATCGACAGGATTGCCCAACGGGTCCTGTTTAACGAAGGTCTGGCCGCCCTGCCAGTCGTCATAGTAGGAACTGCCAAGCAGAATGCGGATGTTCAGATTGATGTCGACCAGGTCGGTGGTGACCAGTTCGCCGTCGACTACCACGCCGGGGGTGACAAACATCTTCCGTCCCCACTCGGTCATGTTCCTGTAGGTGTAATCGCAGTAGTCGGGATCGTTGAAAGACCCCCAGCATCCGAGCAGAATGCGGCGGCGGCCCACTTCTTCATATCCCGGCAACGCTTCGTAGAAGAAATCGAACAGGTCATCATGCAGCGGCACTACTTTCTTCATGAACTCGACATACTTCATCAGGCGCACGATGTAATCGGTAAAGAGCTGGACGGTGGGAACGGTGCCGACGCCGCCGGGATACAGAGTCGACGGATGGACGTGGCGGCCTTCCATCAGGCAGAACATTTCGCGCGTCATACGGCTCATCTGCAGGGCTTCCAGATAGAAGCCGCCGGTGAAGGGATTCAGCGCCTTCATGATGTCGCCGATAGTCCTGTAGCCGTGCAATGCGGCGTGCGACGAAGGGGTATTTTCCGCTTTCGCCCACACGCTGGGATTGGTTTCCTTGACCATCTGCTCGCAGAAATCCACGCCCACCAGGTTGTCCTGGAAAATGTTGTGGTCGAACATGTACTCGGCCGCTTCGCCCAAGTTGACGATCCACTCACCTAGCGCGGGCGGGCGCACGCCGAAGGCCATGTTCTGGGCGTAGGTGGCGCAGGTGGCGTGATTATCGCCGCAGATACCGCAGATGCGGCTGGTGATGAAGTGGGCGTCGCGCGGGTCTTTACCCTTCATGAAGATGCTGTAACCGCGGAAGATCGAAGAAGTGCTGTGGCACTCGGCTACGCGGCGATTCTCGAAATCGATCTTGGTGAATATGCCCAGGCTGCCGACGATCCGCGTAATCGGGTCCCAGTTCATCTCCACCAGGTTTCCCGACTTGCTGGGAGTCTGTACGTTGGGTGCGGTGATGGTGCTCATAATGATCTCCTTGGTCGTCAGTACGCCCTGGGCCGATAACCGGTGGTGAGCTCGGCACGCGGATGCCGCCACCTCGGTTCCTTGTTCACGGTGTCATTCGTAAAGGAGCGCAGCGCCCTTACCGCGCGGCCGTAGATGCCGATGGTGCCGGCGGAGACTCTGGCACCGGGCGGCTCATCCATGAACGGCATGAATTTGTCGGGGAATCCCGGCATGGTGCAGCCGATGCAAATGCCGCCGACGTTGGGACAGCCGCCCATGCCGTTCATCCATCCACGCTTGGGTACGTTGCAGTTCACGACCGGACCCCAGCAGCCCAGCTTGACGATGCATTTCGAAGAGTTGTAGTCCTCCGCGAAATCGCCCTGCTCGTAGTAGCCGGCGCGGTCGCAGCCTTCGTGCACGGTTTTACCGAAGAGCCACTTCGGCCGCAGTTGGTCGTCGAGAGGTATCATCGGGGCCAAGCCGGCTACTTGATACAGCAGATACAGCAGCGTCTCCATGAAGTTGTCGGGCTGCACCGGACAGCCGGGAACGTTGACGATCGGCAACCCGGCCTTCGAGCGCCAGTCCCAGCCAAGATAATCGGCGAGCCCCATGCAGCCAGTGGGATTTCCCTCCATCGCGTGGATGCCGCCGTAGGCCGAGCAGGTGCCCGCAGTGACGATCGCCAGAGCTTTCGGCGCCAGGCGATCGATCCACTCATTGGTGGTGATGGGCTGGCCGGTGTGGGGATCGGTGCCTAACGCTGCCCAGTAACCTTCCTTCTTGATCTTCTCGTTGGGAATGGAGCCTTCCACTACGAGAACGAACGGCTCTAGCTTGCCCTGCTCGGCGAGATACCAGTATTTAAGAAAGTCGTCGCCAACTTCGTAGGCCAGGACCGGATTGTGTAAATGTACTTTAGGGAGGCCGGGAATGGCGCCCAGAATGACGTCTTCGATGCTGGGCTGAGTGGCTGCGGTTACCGAGACGGAGTCTCCGTCACAACCTAAACCGGCCGTGATCCACAGGATGTGAACTTCCGCAATAGGCGAGGGCTTTTGAGTCTTCCGGCCGTAAGGGACAACGTCGGTGGGCATGCGCGGCTCCTTTGCACTGCACGTAGTACCGCTTTATTAAAACGCTAAAGGGCAACCCTCTCAAGCGGAATGAACCTGATTTAGAGATCGGGGATTCCCCGATGGCCGAAAGAAAAGATTCAGGTATGGCGATTACGCGGGTTTATCGGCAACGGTCCACTGAATCGCGCGCTGCATCAGCTCGCGGGCGTTCTTGAGAGACAACTTATCTTTGATGTGGGCCTGGTAGGACTCTACTGTCTTCACACTAATGTGCAATTCTTGCGCAATCTGCCGGGTGCCGTGGCCTTCGCCGATCAGCCGGAACACTTCGAGCTCGCGATCGGTTAAGTCGGCGACGGGAGATCGCTGTTCTACCTGGGAGCCGCTCGCGAAGCGGTGGAGCATACGGTTGGCCATGCGATCGCTTAAGTAAATCTCTCCGTCGAGGATGCGGCGAATGGCTACCAGCACGCGATCGGTCGCCTCCTGCTTCATGATGTAACCGTTGGCGCCGGCACGCAGCGCGCGCTCGGCGTACAGCGACTCATCGAGCATCGACAGAATGAGCACCGGCAAATCCGCATCGCGGGTGCGAATCTCTTTGAGCAGATCCAAACCATCGGGCCCATTGAGGGAGACGTCTACCACGATCAGGTTGGGTTTCAGCTCCTCGATGCGGCGCAGAGCGGAGGCAGCCTCCTCGGCATCGCCGCATACCATCAGGTCCGGCTCGCGATTAATCAGCAGTGCCAGTCCCTGGCGGACGATGGGATGATCGTCGACAATGAAAACCGTGCTTCGTGCAGCTGGCGCGGCACTAGGTTGCATTTTGTGCATTCACCAGACGATCAGTAATCGGAAACAAGCACCTGACCATGGTTCCCCCGCTCGTTGAGGATTGAACGCTCAGGGATCCCGAGATCATTTTAGCCCGATAGCTCATAATGCGCAGGCCCAAACCCTGCGGGCTCTGCAGGACCGTGTCGAAGCCGCGGCCGTCGTCCCGAATGGTGAGCACGCCACCGCCTTTCACCACGGCGAGCCCGATGACGATGTTGCGGGCGTGTCCGTGCTTGATCGCGTTGGTGACCGCCTCCTGTGCCAGGCGGTAGAGATGTTCCGCCAGTACTTCTTCGTGAACGAACACGGGATAGTCGCATTCGAACCGGCAGCTTACGTGAAACAACTCGCTGACCTCGCCGGCCCAATGCTCCAGCGCGGACATTAGACCGTGGGCCGCGGAGACCACCGGCAGCAGCCCTCGCGCCAGGTCGCGTGTCATTTTAATGGACTCGTTCACCAGCTTCACGATCTTCGCGGCTTCGCCCGCCTCGGGAATCGACGATTCCGCCAAGCGGTCCTCCAAGGCCTTACCCATGAATGCGACGCCGGTCAGGTGCTGGCCCAGACCGTCATGCAGATCCTGCCCGATTCGGCGGCGCTCGATCTCGCTGATTTCAAGGATGGTCTTTTCCAGATGCTTGCGCTCGCTGATATCGCGGATGGCACTTGAAATCAGCATGCCCTCTTCGGTTTCGAGCGGGCTGAGACTGATCTCCACCGGAAATTCATGACCATCTTTATGTAAGCCATACAATTCCACGCCGGCGCCCATGGGCCGAACCCGCGGCTCAGAGATAAAGCTTCTGCGGTGGCCAGGATGCTTCCCGCGCAGTCGCTCCGGCACGAGCTTCTCGATTTCTTCTCCGAGCAACTCGCGGCGGCTGTAGCCGAACAGCTTTTCTACTTGGGCGTTTACCAGCACGATCTTCCCACTTTGGTTCACCACCACGACGGCATCCGGAGCGGTTTCGAGCAGGCCGCGGAATTTGGCCTGCGCGCGTCGCTGCTCGGTGACATCGATCCCGGAAACGATGACGTAGGTAGGCGTTTGTTGGGAACCGGCGAGGACCGCGGCCGACCACGCAATATTTCTCTGATTGCCATCGCGCGCGATCCAGCAACTCTCATACTCGGTGCACGGCGAGCTTTCACGGACCTGGCGGAATACATTGCCAAACTCCGCGGCTTCCTCGGGCGCGAGGAAGAGATCCCACATATACTTGCCGCGGGCCTCCTCTAAGCCATAGCCGGTCATCTGCTCGCAGGCACGGTTAAAGCGCACGATGCGCCCTTCGCGATCGAGCACCACCACCAGCGCTCCTACGGTATCGAAGATCGCCGAGACCAGGTTGCGTTCTTCCTGCAGCGCCTCCTGCATCTGCTTGAGCTCGGTGATGTCGAAGCCGACGCCGTGAATGAACCACGGCTCGCCATCGTCGCGGCGGACCAGGCGGGCTTCGCAATGAAACCAAACCACGCGGCCATCCCGAGCCAGGACGCGATAGGACGAACGCAGCGGCTTCCCGGAGAGAAACATCTCTGCAGCTTCATTACTCCAGCGGATTTTGTCATCCGGATGAATTTGCCGATACCAGCGAACCGGATCCTCCAGCCATTCTTTTTGCGAAAAGCCCAGGGTGGCTTCGATCTGAGGGCTCACGTAGGCCTCGCCGATTCCTTGATCCAAGTACGCCATGAACACGACCGCGGGAATCTGGTCGAGCAGTACTCGGTAGCGATCCTCCAGCGTCGGTGCGTGCGCTTCCGGCGACGAGCGCAGAGCCTGCGGCGCCGCATCGAAAAACACACTGGCCAGATTTGCCAGGACGGCTTCGGCGGCCCCTAGATCGCTGCTAGGTATGCTCGATTGCGCGCTCATCGGTCCGCCCCCGCCAACTTGGCTCTTGATTCAACGACGCCTGGGTAAAGCGCCGCAGCGCGTGGATCGCACGCCCGTAAGTCATCACGGCTTTCGAAGAAAGTAACGACCCTGGCGGCTGATTCATAAACGGCATGAACTTATCGGGGAAACCGGGCATGGTGCATCCGATGCAGATTCCGCCCACGTTGGGGCACCCGCCGATTCCCCCCATCCACCCACGTTTGGCGACGTTGCATTGCACTACCGGGCCCCAGCATCCGAGTTTTACTATGCACGTTCGTGACCCATATTCTTCGGCGAACTCGGCTTGTTCGTAGTATCCGCCGCGGTCGCAGCCCTCGTGAACTGTTTGGCCGAACAGCCAGGTGGGCCGTAGCGCTTCGTCGAGCGGGATCATCGGCGCGCGGCCAGCCGCCATGTGGAGCAGGTATAGCAACGTCTCCATGAAATTGTCGGGCTGCACGGGACATCCGGGTACGCACACAATAGGGATGCCAGACTGCGCTTTCCATTTCCATCCCAGGTAATCGGCGAGACCCATGCAGCCCGTCGGATTGCCTTCCATGGCATGAATTCCGCCGTAGGTGGCACAGGTTCCAGCCGCGATAACGGCCCAGGCTTGGGGCGCGAGGCCATCGATCCAATCGCAGGTGGTGATGGGCTGGCCGGTTTGATTGTCGGTTCCGAAGGACGCCCAGTAGCCCTCGGCCTTATTGGTTTCGTCGGGAATCGAACCTTCGACAACAAGAATGAACGGCCCCAGTTTACCTTGGACGGCGCGGTGAAAACGCTCCAGAAATTCATCGCCGTTTTCGTAAGCCAGGAATAGATTGTGAAAATTGACCTTCGGAATCCACGGCAAATTTCCGAACACCAGGTCTTCGAGGCTGGGCTGAGTCGCCGCCGTCACGGCGATGGTGTCGCCGTCGCAGCTCAGGCCGGCGTTGATCCACAGGACGTCGATCTCTTGAATCGGTCCGGCCGCGAGGGTGCTGTCAGTCATTCGCTTCCCCCTTGCGATAAAGGCAGGAAATCGCCGCCGCCTTCTGTCAGGATTCTACACCATACCGTCTGAACGGATGCGATAGACTCACCCAGAGGAGTACATCATGAAATCGCGAACCGGAGTGCCCGTCCTGATCGCCTTCGTGTTAGCGGGAAGCTTGTGGCTCCTCGCCCAAGTCAAGGAATTCCGACCCGTCAGCGAGGCGATGCTCCGCAACCCGGCGCCGGGCGACTGGCTTAACTGGAGGCGCACTGACAACGCCTGGGGCTACAGCCCGCTGGATCAGATTAAACGCGACAACGTTCAAAAACTCCAACTCGCTTGGTCGTGGGCCATGGAGGACGGGGCGCAGGAGTCAGCGCCACTGGTCCACGACGGCATCATGTACCTGCCAAATCCACACGGCGTTATTCAGGCGCTGGATGCCGCTACCGGAGATCTGATCTGGGAGCACCAGCCCAAGGAGCGGGACGTGGCGGCCCCCACCGGCAGTGTCACCGGCGGTGTCCAGCGCAATATTGCCATTTACGACGACAAAGTCTTCGGAACCACCAACAACGCTCACATCGTTGCCCTGGACGCGCGCACCGGGAAACTGGTGTGGGACACCGTCGTGGCGGATTCCAAGCAAGGTTACGGTTACACCTCCGGCCCGATCGTGGTACGCGGCAAGGTTATCGCAGGGATCAACGGATGCAGCCGGTATAAAGAGGATGTCTGCTTCATCACCGGTCATGACGCAGCGACCGGGAAGGAGCTGTGGCGAACCTCGACCATTGCCCGTCCTGGCGAACCGGGTGGTGAAAGCTGGGGCGACCTGCCCCTGCATTTTCGCGCGGGAGGTGATGCGTGGATCGCCGGCAGCTACGATCCGGAAACCAATCTCGTCTATTGGGGTACGGCGCAGGCCAAGCCGTGGGCGCGTGCGGTTCGCGGAACCGACGGCGACGCTCTGTATACCAACTCCACGCTCGCGCTCGATCCCGACACCGGGAAAATGCGCTGGTACTATCAGCATCTTCGCGGCGAAACACACGACATGGACGAAGTCTTCGAGAGCGTGCTGATCGACTTCAATGGCCGCAAGTCGCTTTTCAAGATGGGCAAGCTTGGCATCCTCTGGCAGATTGACCGCACCAACGGAACCTTCGTACACGCCACGGACCTGGGATATCAGAATCTGGTTGAAGTTGGACCGGAGACAGGCAAGGTAACCTACCGGCCCGATAAGATTCCCCAGATCGGCGTGGAAGTCGACATGTGCCCCAGCACGATGGGATTCAAGGATTGGCGCGCGATGGCCTTTAGCCCACAGACGAATGCGCTGTATATCCCCATGGCGCTCACATGCGAACGAGCGACTTTTGGTGAAGTGGAAAAGGTGCTAGGCAAGGGCGGCAACGGTCCGGTCCGGCGCATCGATTACAAATTCCCCGCGGGAGGAGGGAATCTGGGCGAGTTCCTGGCGCTGGATCTCAAGTCGGGCAAGGTTTTGTGGCGCCAGCGCATGCCGACTCCGTTTAATACCGCCGCCCTCACCACCGCGGGCGGCTTGGCCTTCGGCGGCGATTGGGATCGCCACTTGTTCGCTTATGACGTCTCGACGGGAAAGATTCTCTGGCAGACCCGCTTGCTAACTTCGGCGCAGGGATTCCCCATTTCGTATATGGCTAAAGGGAAACAGTACGTCGCCGTCCCCGCTGGGACTGGCGGTGGGAGTTGGGCGACCTCTGTACCGGCATCACTCGCGGGCGAAGTCCGGCCGCCCAAGGCGGTCAATGCTATGTTTGTTTACGCCCTTCCCTAGGGGCGCTGAAAGCAACTCAAAGGAGAAACACCATGAAGACTCTGCTAACGCGAATGACCTTGTTAACAACGACAGTTTTCTTGGTCGCGGCTGCCGTCTTACTCGGTAGCGGCGTACCGGCGGCGGTTCACTACATTGGCCACGACAAGGTCACGGACGTCATGTCCAAAGGCGGGCCTATCGTGAGCGATCCAGGCTTGGTCGTTTTGGCAAATCGCCGGACATCTGGTGAGGTTGAATACCACGACCATACTAACCACGTGTTCATCATGGTCGAAGGCGAGGCGACGCTGATAGTGGGAGGCACAATGGTCGAGCCCAAGCGGACCGCGGCTGATCAAATGCGGGCTCCCTCGGTCCAAGGAGGAACGACTTACCATCTCGGCAAGGGCGATGTAATTACGATTCCGGCCAAGACGCCCCACTGGTTCAAGGAAGTCCCTACCAAGACGGTCGCCTATTACGCGGTTAACATTGAGAGCGAATAGCAAAGCGGCTAGACTTAGCTAACTCAATCCGATATAGTCTGTCGGTGGCGATTGGAAGGACCATGATTATGCTTCGCTTATTTGTGGCGGGTTTGGCAATGGGAGTGGCTGGCGTGGCGGCCGATCCATCCTCCCCCGTTACTTTTACCAAGGACGTACTTCCGGTTCTCCAGAAAAACTGTCAAAGCTGCCATCGGCCGGGTCAGGTTGCGCCGATGTCGTTCCTCACGTACCAAAGCACGCGACCCTGGGCCAAAGCGATGAAGGCCGCCGTGACCACGCGAAAGATGCCGCCGTGGAACGCCGATCCGCATTACGGTCCTTACCTGAACGATCGATCCCTCCAGCAAAACGAAATCGACACCATCGCACAATGGGCCGATAGCGGGGCTCTCGAAGGAGATTCGAAAGACGCGCCACATCCGGTGCAATGGGCCGAGGGCTGGATGATTCAACCGGACATTGTCATCAACGGGCCGGTAACCGACGTAGCGGCACACCCGAAGAACAATGTCATCGAGTGGACCACGGTCATCATTCCCACGGGTTTCACAAAAGATACCTGGGTTACTTCGGTGCAGATCAAACCGGAGTTCCCAGCCGTGACGCATCACATTTGTACCGGCTATGTGCCTCATCAAGCGGGTGTGAAGTACGGGCTCGGGGTATGGATGGACAAGCCGCGCGACGAAGAAGGGTCGGCGATTCCGGAGAAAGGGTCCACCTTCGCGGCGCTTCCGCAGGATGTCAATCGCCTGGATGCTGATGCTGCCGCCATTTTGCGGGAAAGCGCGCTCCCCGGCGGTGGTGCGCAGGACTGTTACCTGCCGGGAAATGTTGCCGCGGATTACCGGGTTTTGAACGCCGCTAAGCTGATCCGCGCTGGTTCCGACATCGTTTTCGTGGTCCATTACAACCCCAATGGGACCGCGGTTACGGATCATGTGAAGATCGCTTTCACGGTTGCGAAGGAGCCGCCGCAACGGCGCTATGTATCCTTGCTGATTTCCTCGCCATTCGATCCCAAGCAGTTCGCCATTCCACCGAACGATCCCAATTGGGAAAGCCCCCATGCCGAAGCGACGTTCCAGCAGGACGCGGAACTGGTCTACATGATGCCGCACATGCATGTCCGCGGTAAGGACCAAACCTGGACGCTGGAGTATCCAGACGGGCGGAAGCAAGTAGTGCTGAATGTGCCGCGTTACGATTTTAACTGGCAGATTGGCTACAACGCCGCGATCCGCGTTCCCAAGGGAACCAAGCTCCGGGTGGACGCTCACTTCGACAATTCGCCGAACAACAAGTTCAACCCCAACCCGAACAAAACCGTCTACTTCGGTCAGATGACCTGGGAAGAAATGATGACTCCCTTCTTTGGAGTTGTGGTGAATGGCGATGCCGAGGAGAGCAAGCTCATCTCGACACCTGTCCGGGCCGGGCGCGGCGGCGGCTGATCTGCGAGATCGAGTTCTTAATCCTCGTGATCGGAACCGCCAGGGCAGGAATTCCCTTCCCCGCCACAGATTGTCCCACGCGTCACTGCGCTTTCATCTACCGACAGCGTCATGACGCTGCCGATGAGCGGATCTCCCAGCAAGAAATCATCACAACTGGCACTGGCGGAACTGGTCGTAACGGCGCAATGGACCAACTCAATTGCTACTGTCGTGGGCACCGTAAGCGAAGCGGATGTCCCGGCGACACCGGTGATGTTGGCCTGCAGACGGGTGCGTCGGCCGCCGTCGGATTTTGTGCGCACGGTGCCTGAAAGGGCTCCACTACCGCTTAGATTGGTTACAGATTCGCCATCGGAGTCTTGCGCTGGGCGGGTGGTGTCGTGGAACACCAGAATACCGGCGGTG
>Ga0105238_10005524_pt1 | contig 12484 bp, 27 predicted proteins | sample KBSC34metaG_FD_81526 | JGI IMG/M metagenome (GOLD analysis project Ga0105238, IMG submission 81526) | Corn rhizosphere microbial communities from Kellogg Biological Station, Michigan, USA - KBS C3-4 metaG | ecosystem: Host-associated > Plants > Roots > Rhizosphere > Soil | place: Michigan, USA... | reverse complement strand
GTCAAGGACGGTGACAAGCCGCCTAGCGCAAGGAAGCTAACGCCAGATCAAGTGAAGTGGCATGCGATGGCAGCGGGGCAGGGCGTAAAGGTTCACGTAGTCAAATCGGTAGAGCAAGCGTTGGCGATATTCACGGAGGGCATATGCCAAAAGTGAGCGAGATTTTTGACGAGCGAGAGGATGAGGCGGAAGAAATGATGTGCTCGCATGACGGGTTTCTCACGGATGAAGAACTAAACGAGCTTGGGTTTAGGACTGGCTTTGAAGATTTTCTTAGCGAATGCGAGATGAACGCAAGAACGCAGTGGGAGTTTAGCTTCATCGAAGATATCGCAAACAGGTACGCCTATGAGGGCGGAGATTTGGTTCTGTCAGATGCGCAACTGGAAAAGTTGAACGCAATAGCTTCGGGTACGAACAGCACACGGCACATACGCTTTTAAGGGGAGCGGGATGATTCTTGATGACGATCTGTACCAAGCATATTTGCGGGCGGGCGCGTGCGAGGCAACTGCAAAAGAGGTTGCGTCCGAGCACGGATTTCAAATGCGCCGCAGGATTGAGCGAGAAAAACGACACCTAGACATTATCGACTTGCTCGGGAGAACTCAGCTCAGCTTGGCTGGGATCGCAAATCGGGTTGGGTGTCACAAGGAGACGGTTAGACAGGTGAAGTTAAAAAGCGTCGCGTAGATTGAAAAAACGCGACGGTCAACAAGTTAATCTGAAATTAGGGAGACACCAAAACAATGCATATGGGCAACCGACTTACATAGACCGAAATGCAGCAGCTCGCAGCCGTAGGCTTGTTTCACAATGACCCCGGAGAATTTGGGGATACTCTCGCCCCCCTGTCTTTCGATGAAAAGAAAAGCAGGAATCAAGATCAAGATGATCTAGGGCAGCACGTCGGGCTTAGCCGTTCGGCGATGGATGCTCTCTTGGCAAGTCCAGCATTTAACGGTTTTGCAGCGCACAGCGGACGGTCATAAAGACGGGGCTATAAATGGCCTGCAAAAAACTTCGGCGGCAGCATCAAATACGGCCAGCGTACGCGTTGGCGGGATCAAGGAGGCGCAGGGCAACCCTCGCCGTAACTCCCGAAGCCTTGGATTGCTGAAAAGGATACCGGTATCCGTTCCGCCGAACCTATGCAACACCGCAGCGCCATGGCTGGCGATGCGTGGAACAAAACGAGGAAGCATGAAGGGTTATCCGAACGACAATCCCAAGGCTGCTATTGGCGCGCTGAAGGTTCCGCTACATCTAGTCCCGCCGAGTGCTAAGCACTTCTTGGCGCTGGCGCTAGAGGACGGAGCTAAGAAGTACGGCCCGTACAACTGGCGGCAGTCGAAGGTTTCGTTTTCGACCTACTATGGAGCCGCGCAGCGTCACTCTGACGCATGTTGGGATGGTGAGGACGTGGCGCGAGATAGCCTCGTGCATCACCTTAGTCACGCGATGGCCTGCTATGCAATCGTGCTGGACGCACTGCACTGCGGGATGCTGATTGACGACCGCCCGCCGCGCGGAGGTACGCCGAAGCTTCAGGACGATTACTTGGCGCGGAGTGGGCATATTGAACCGGGCAGCGTTGACGCTGAAATAGCGGAAACCCTGCTGGCATCCGGCGCAACTCCTGCGCAAGCCGAAGCGGTGGATTGATTGAGAATTGATTTCCGAATCGCGGCTCTAGCTTTTCTTTGGTGGTGGATGGAAACGGCCTACTTTGGCTGGAATCTGACCCCGCAAAGTACAGCAGAGCTATTTGCCGATGGCCTCGCGCTCGCGCTGTATGCGCTGGCATATGCGGCAGGAAGGCATTGATGCATCGCCATTTCATCATCCCGGATCGTCAGGCCCGTCCTGGCGTTCCGCTTGACCATAACAGGTGGCTAGGCCGCGCAATCGCAGACTATCGGCCCGACGTGCTGATTGACCTAGGCGATAACGCGGACTTCCCGAGCGTATCGAGTCATTCGGCGCCGGGATCACTGGACAAGGAAGGCGCGCGGCTTAGCGCAGACATTGCGGCAGCGCAGGAAGCGGATCGCATCTTGTTTGAAGGCATGGGGAAGTTCCGTCCGAAGCGCATGGTGCGGCTTCGAGGCAACCACGAGGACCGGCTAGACCGCTACCTGCGGGCGAATCCGGTACTTGAGGGGCTGATTAGCCTAGACCTTCTGCAAGATAGCGCTTGGAAGATTGTGCCTTTTCGCAATGGCGCTCCCGGTGTAATCGAAATTGACGGTATCGGCTACGCGCACTATTTCGCGAACCCGAACACCGGCAAGCCGATAGGCGGAACCGCAACGTACAAGCTGGCAGCAATCGGCCAGCCGTTCGTTCAGGGCCATGTGCAGGGATATGACATAGGCACGCGGCAGTATGCAACAGGTCGCGTCGTGCGCGGGATTGTGGCGGGAAGCTGCTACTTGCACGATGAGCCTTACAAGGGCGCGGCAAACTCGCACGACCGCTGTGCTGTAGTGTTGAACGAAGTACGCGGTGGCAGGTTTAGCGAAATGCCCCTGACGCTCGATTACCTTTGCCGGAAATACGAAAAAACGAGTCTGGCGCGGTTCCTACAGAGGAAATATCGCAATGCAAAACAGCGATTCAGCCTCGCCGCCTGACGAGTAGAAAGACGATGACCTCGACATGGTATCCGTGCCATGCGAGACCGCCTACATGGGCGAGGGGGAATTACTGATATTCGATTGGGCTGAGTTTTGCGAGGCGTTCGATTGCTACGCAGCCACCTTCCGAAGCGGTCAGTTATTCATCCTTGATCGGCAGACAAAGCGTTGGCGCGATGCCGAAAGCCCGAAAGGAGAGAGAGGCAAATTAGCCTCCGTGAAGAAAACCATAGGGGATTAGCAATGAATAACCAGATAGGGTGCTTTTGATCGTGGCGCAGCTAGGCGGCTACGACCCCGTTGGCTTCGGGAAGGTAATGCAGTCGGTCGAAAACTTGTCCGAGTAGCTTGATCGTCTCGGGGACGAGCTAGAGAAGATCGAAAACAGAATCGAGGAAATGGAGAAACGGTTCTCTACTGGTAGAGCATGGTTGCTCGGGCTGATGTTCGGCCTTGGTTGCGTGGTGTACGGCGCAAAGGACTTCGTGCTGAAACTGTTCGCTGGCGGCGCATCGCATTGACAATTAAGGCGCTCCATATTGAGTGGACTTACGACTGCCATAGCTGCGAAGTGTGCGGGTCAAGTGACGCCTATGGATATAGGGCCACTCTCGATGGCGAGCTGTTGTCAGAGTTTGAGCCGATAGCACATTGTTATGACGGCAAGTCAATTGATTCTGCCGAGGCTTATCGAGCCATATTCAAAGCACTCGGCTATGCGATCACCGAGAGCGAAGGAGAATGAACCTCGGAGACGCGCTCGCGATATTCCTGGCGGCGTTAGTCGTCGGATTCGTAGCCTCGTTATTCCGAGAACCAAAATGGGCTAAGGGGCAGGACGAAGATGGATCTACTTGATTTAATCATCGCCTGTGTAATCGCCACCCTCATCGTGAGTGAGATTGGCCGACGACTGAAACTATTGGAGAGATTCATCATGACGACCAAGCAAGAAGTGCTCGATACCATCGCTGCTGACTTCAAGAAGATCAGCGACAAGCTTTCCGCGCTGCAAGCGGCTGCCGATGAAAACGGCAAGGTGGAAGCTGCGGACCTCGGCGACGTTAAGGCGGCGGTTGATGCCGCGACTGATGCGTTGCTCAACCCGCCTGCTCCTGCGGCTTAACTGAATTTGCATGCTCGGCGTGGAAGGACACGCGGGGTTCTTGAAGGCCCCTTAACAGACCTAGGTCGCAACTCTTCAAGGTGACGACCAAGGACTAGTGAGCAATGAGCGTCGAAGGTGCCTGACGCCGCCCCGAGGGGTTCTAGTAGGCAAGCCGGAATCAAGCCCGGCAGCATGCAAACCTATTTGCGGTCGAGCCAAGTGCTGGTAAGTCGTAGCGGACCAATCGAAAGGCATAGGGCGAAAGCCTGACCTACCTGCCGGGTAATAGGGTTGGTTAAAAAGAGCCGCATAAGTCCCGTGGACGCGCACCGCAAACCCAATACGAAGTAACACATGATTAGTTTTTTTGGTTGGCTGCGCGCTTGGATTTTTGCTGGCACATGTGCCGCAGGCGCGCTTGGATGCAGTTTGGGCGTGGCTCAAGTCGAAATACAGCAAAGCTACCGCGAGCAAGTAAGTGACGGACAGCACGGTCCCGGCCCGACTGTGGGCGAAGGTGGACAAGAATGCCCCAAATGGATGCTGGGCTTGGACTGCAAAAGCGACCTGCCGTTATGGATATGGTCGCTTGAGCAATGGGCGGCATCAGCAAGTCAGGGCGCATCACGTTTCTTGGAAGTTGGCAGGAAACGTAATCCCAGCGGGCATGATGCTTTGTCACAAATGCGACAACCCAAAATGCGTAAACCCGGATCACTTATTCCTCGGGACCGCAAAGGACAATACGCACGATATGATGAGAAAGGGCCGCATGAAGAAGCCGCCAACTCATCGCGGAGAAAGCCATCCTCGGGCAAAGTTCAGCCTGGAAACCGCGAAGTCAATTCTGACTGACCCGCGTCCGGTGAAAATCATTGCGAGAGAGCTTGGTGTGTCTGATAAAACTATTTATTGCATTCGTGCTGGCACTTCATGGCGGCAACTTCGGAGCGGACAAAGTGCAAATCTCTGATGCTGGCATAGATGCGATCAAGCATCGCGAATGCAGGCCGCCTGACTTCGACTATGTTCTCGTCGCGTATGACGATGGATACGGAAACATCACGGCGGGTTGCGGTCATGTCGCGCCAGAATTGAAAGCTGGCGAGAGGATAATGCCGGAATAGGCCAAAGCATGGCTGCTTAGCGATATGTCCGGCGTAGAGGCGTCGATAAATCGCAGCGTAAAGGTCGCGCTCACATAGGCGCAATACGACACGCTTTGCTCAGTGGTGCTAAACATCGGCGTTCCGGCCTTCGAGAAATCGACGCTGCTGAAGAAGTTGAACGCAGGGCAATACGAACAGGTTCCGGTAGAACTGCGGCGCTGGATTTACGCAGGCGGTCAGGTAAGCCCCGGATTGCAGAATCGGCGCAACAGCGAAATCGGGCAGTGGTCGAAAGGACAGTTCGTTAGCAGCCTTCAGCCTGATGCACCGCCGCGTATTTCGCCTGAGGCAAAGCGCAGACTGGCAGCGGCGGCATCAGCGGTAGCTGGCGCATCGACGGGCATCGGCGCTGCTGTATCTCAGGCGCAGGCGCAGGCAGCGACAACCGGTCATTGGACGACCGGCCTGATTATCGGCGTCCTCGTCTCAATCGCGCTGGCGATCTTCGCGGCGATTCACAGTAGGGCGGAATGAAAACAGTCCTCGCCATCCTCCTGTTCGTATCAATCGCGCTGAACTTCGCGCAGCGGTTCTACGAAATGGCGTTGGTCGAGAAGATGGATCACATGGCCGATGGCGAACAGGTGATTGCGCTGGCCCGAGAGGTTGAGCGCCAGTGCATCGCCAAGGCCACGAAGCAAATGCGGTTTGAGATGGGGACGACTTGCACATGAGTGGGTTTACATTTGAAGAGGCAAGCCTATACGTCTTCACAAAGCGACGTGGGCTGCTTGATCGCTTAGCAGACGCCTCAGAGGTAAACCTTCCGTGCCCCGAGGATTGCGGCGAAGGTCCTACAAGAAACGAAATGGTCGCCAACCTGCTCGCGAAACTTAATTCAAAGGAGATCAGCCCCTCATGAATAACGACGACTTCCACGGGTTCTGCGCTAACGGCACGACAGACGTTGCAAAGACTGGCGGGTGCGACAAGGGAACGGTTGACGCAATCATTGCTGGCGTCGTGAAGATCTGATGTTCGGCATCTTCACCCGCATCAAGGAATGGCTAATCGGCATCGGCATTAGCGTAATGCTGGTCCTCGCCGCGCTAGTGGTCGGATTCCGCAAGGGTGACAAGGCGGGCAAGGCTGACGTAGAAGTGAAGGCTGCGCAGGCGATGAACGCCAACGTCATCAAAGCCACGACGATCACGCATGAAGTCCAGGCCAAGCCAGCGGGTGCGGCAGCGAAGCAACTGCAAAACGAATGGAGCCGCGACTAATGCTGCGCAGGCTGAGATTCTGGCTCGATATGGGCCTATACGAATGGCGCGTTATGTGGGCGTGCGTGGCGCTCTCCGTTGGCTGTTCGGTGCTGACTGCGTGCGCCACAACCCCGGTCACTGTGAATGATTATTGCGCGATAGCGTCGCCGATATTGGTCTCCCGGTCTGACGTTCTGACTGACGCTACTGCGAAAGCCATCCTAGCCGCCAACGAAACCGGCGCGAAACTCTGCAAGTGGAAGCACAAATGACCAAAGAACGATGGGCATACATCAAGGCGCTGCCTGCCAACTCGCAGCGCTACACCCATATCTCGTGCTACGCGCGCATGGTCAAAGACGACTAGGGCGCGATTGTCCCATATATCCAGAAACCCGGATTCACCTACACGCGCACTGCGCGAACCTAAAGGACAAGTCATGTCGCATCATTCGCACCCAGCCAATCCAGCGCCTGCCGCGCCGGTCCTCGCGAGCATCCTTTCGACGGATGAGCGGGGCTTTTCGGTTATCGACCTTCTCGCCTAGGAAAAGGCGAATAACCCGAATTGGTCGCGCGCACCGGACCTGTACAACATCAAACTTGCGAATGGCAATCTGTCGAATCAGGCGAATTGCCTTCTCTGCGACGTGACCGCCAATAGCGTGCTGAACGGCGATCACCCTTTCGACGCCCGCGCAACCAATCAGTGCTTCGCTATCTCGCCGCCCGCACATCCTGGCCGACTGTTTGAGCAGTGCTTGCCGTACAACGACGCGGTTTCGTTCGGCAGCAGCGTAACGCTCGCGGATATCCCGCGATTCATCGCTACGTGTAACGCTCAGTACGCCGCAGCAGTTGCGCGAGGCGATGCCAACGCATGGCAGCTCATCCCGGCAATTGACCATCCTGTTGGGCCGGTTGCTGAGTAATGAGACTCACGCTGCCTTGGGTTCTTGCAGGGGAGCTGTTCCCCGATCCATTTGCATGGGCGGCAAACCACGAGTTCAGCGGATTCACGCCATTCGACTTAATTGATTTCGATGGCAAGCGCGGTTATCGCGCAGTCCTGAAATACATCCTTGATCGGCTGGACGAGAAAGACGCCAAGGAACCGGGCTAAGTGGAGTACAGCGAATACACCACGAAGCAACTGCTAGATACCATGGCGCTGTACCTCAAGCACGTTAGCTCAATCCTCGGCGAACTGAAGGCGCGGCAGATCGACCACAACGCGGCGCAGCAGGTTAAGGCGCTACTGAGCAGGGCTAGGAACGCAAGTTGAACCCAACCGAACGAATCCTAGCCAGCATCAAGCGCGAACACCTGTTAGCCGAGATAGCCCAGGTGTGCGAGTGGAACAAGCAGCGATTAGCAATGAATGATGGGGCGCGATTAGGCTCTGAAGCGGTCCCTAAAACCGTTAATGTCGGTGCGATTCCGACCGCCCCCGCCAAACAGGAAAGTTAATGTCAGCCAGTATTCCGGCATATCGACTCACTGCTCCCAACGGCTTAACGAGCGACCTATAGCTGGTTGACGTACAGACAGGCGAGCGCATCAGGAACATATCGCGCATCGTGGTTGATCTAGAGCCGGATGATGTAGTTAGGGCAACCGTTACGATAGTTGGCGTTGAGCTAGACCTGAACCTGTTAGTGCCTGGCGTGACGGTGCTGAATGCTACGGTAGACGAACCGTTTAAACAGGTGTTCGTAGATCCGGACGCTAAGTATGTTTAGTACGCAGAGGCCAAGTGCGGCGAGTTAGAACACGCCAATACCGTAGGTGAACCATGAGACTCAGCGGCGACAAAGCAGACCACGCATACCACGACCTAGCAAAGGGCGGCTGGTATGAGGCAACAGTAGATGGTCAGACAGTAATGGATTGGGTCACTGCCGATGAGGAACAGGGCGTAGTGATAGACGATAGAGACGTTGCCCACTCGGGCAGCGTTGTCATTCGTGTCATTCCTTCAATCGCAGTCGGCGCGCAGCAGATGGCGCGAGCAGTGCTACACGGCATGCGGACTGAGTACAACACAAGGGCCAGCCGTGCCAACCCAACCGCCCAAGTTCAAACCGCCCAAGGTGAAGGCGTAGTAGCTGCAACCGCCGAGGTCGGCGCGGAATTATCAGACGAACAGCCCATAGTGGCGCAGGATACGAGCGCACCAGCTCAGGAACTACCCACTATGCGCAGACTGTTTGGCAAGAGGACTAGCAGTAGCCGCTAACGAGGTTGATCACGTAGACGGCGACGCGACAAACGATAATCCGAGCAATCACCAATCGCTATGTAAGCCCTGCCACAGTAGAAAGACAGCACTAGAGGATGGTGGATTCGGAATGGCAACACAGCGTAGCAGGGGAGCAGGAGCGCCAAGCGGATCGTTCTATCAGCGCAGCCAGTGAGTCGAGGGGATGCACAGAGAGGGCATGAACGGTCAGCGACACGGGGTAACCCAGTCTATTCTCTACACTTTTCAGCTTGCGATCCGTTCGCGCCTCGTTTTTTGACACATGCAGTTCAAAGCTTTCAAAAATGAGCAACTCACGTAAGCCCCACAACCTGAAGGTCATAGACGGCACGGTCCAGAAATGCCGTGAAACCGAGGGCGTGGAGCTTCCGCTGGTCGATTCCGTGCCGCCCGCGCCGGACTGGTTGCCGAACACTCATGCGGTGAACGAGTGGCAACGGCTTGCCTCGGTGCTCACTGCGAACCGGCTGTTGACGTAGCCTGGGTTATCGACGCTCGCGCACCTTTGCGCGTTGCACGGCAAGATTGTTTAGCTATATGCGGCTGGTGAGGCTCCAAATGGGGCGATGCTGTCATGTTATCGCGGGTTGGCGAATGACTTCGGCCTCACGCCAGTTGCTCAAGGGAAAGTAAGACCGAGTGGCGAAGAAACGAAAAAGAACCGATTCGCCGGAAGAGGGCAGCGGCCAGCGTGATTTCATCGCGATTGCCAAGGCTTACGCAGCCAAGGCGGTCGCGAACGAGTGCGGGACATTTGGAAAATGGATCCGGCTTGCGGCGCAACGGTTCCTGACCGATCTGGACCGGGCGAAGTAGAAGGACGCTCCATTTACCTTCGATGAGTGGCACGCCTGCGATGCGTGCCTATTTATCGAGGACTTGCCCCACGTTGAGGGCGTGTGGGATACGCCGAACATCGTCTTGCACCCCTCGCATGTGTTCTTCGTGGTGCAGTTGTTCGGGTTTCGGAAGCTGGACGGCACTCGGCGGTTTACCTCTGCGCTTTTTGCAGTCGCGCGGAAGAACGCCAAGAGCACATTAGCATCGGCAATCCTTCTCTACTGCCAGTGCTGCGAACAGGAACCTGGCGCGCAGGTCATCAGCGCGGCAACAACCGGCTCACAGGCTCGCATCATCTTCAACGTGGCGAAGGCGATGGCGACGAAATGCGCCGACCTTCGCGAGTATTTCGGGCTGGAATGCTTCGCCAATTCGATTGCCCGCATGGAAACGGGCGCGAGTTTCAAGCCGATCAACGCGAAAGCGTCAACGCAGGACGGTTTGAACCCATCGCACGTCGGATTGGATGAGATCCACGCGCATAAGACACACGATCTGCTTAACGTCATCACTTCAGCGGCCGGCGCTAGGCGAAGCCCGCTGTTCTTGTACACGACCACGGAGGGGTTCGAGAATCCCGGGCCGTGGGGCGAGCTTCGGCACTTCGCGAAGCAATTGCTGGATGGAATTGTCGAGGCCGACCATTTTCTAGCACTGCTGTACGCGATTGATGACGAGGACGACGAGTTTGACGAGCGGGCATGGCCGAAAGCTAACCCGCTGATGGACGTAAACCCGCACCTTGCAGAGGCGATCCGCAAGGAAGCGGTAGAAGCTAAGGCGATGCCGGGCAAGCACGCCGAGTTCAAGATCAAGCGATGCAATCGGCAGTCAGCAACAAACGAGGGATGGGTAGACCTCGGCAAGTGGAAGGCGTGCGATGGCAAGGTTGACCTAGACTTCCTGCGCGGCAAACCCTGCTGGGGCGGCCTTGATCTAGCCGCAACACGCGACTTCTGCGCGTTCCGATTGGTGTGGCGGGTGGATGGGGTCTACTACACGCTAGGAAAGCGCTGGGTGCCTCGCGACGCGGTTTTCCAGCGCACCAAACGCGGCAGTGTCAACTATGCCGGGTGGGTCGCGAGCGGCCTTCTGACGCAGACTGAGGGCGATGTAGCGGACTACGGCGTCATCGAGCGCGAGATTGTCGCGTTGTGGGAGGAGTTCCAGCCGAAAGCCATCGGGTTTGACGACTGGAACGCGACGGACATAGTAAACCGGCTCATCACCGCGGGACTGCCCATGTTGCAGTTCATCCAAGGGCCGAAATCGTATCACCCGGCGATGCAGGAGCTTGAAAGAGCCTACATTGGCGGTCAACTACATCACGGCGGCGACCCGCTGCTTAACTGGTGCGCATCTAACGTAGTGGCGAGGGCTGACGACAATATGAACATCAAGCCGAGCAAGAAGAAGTCGCCCGACAAGATAGACGATTTTTGCGCGCTCACGATGGCGATTGGCGTCTCACTCGCTGATAAAACCGGCACTTCATTTTGGGAAACGGCAGCATGAGCTGGTATCACCGCCTTTTGCCTTAGTCCCGCAAGAGTATCGACAACTCGATGGATCTTTTCGCCGAGTTGTACGGCGGAAGGCTCACGAAATCGGGCAAAGTCGTCAATTACAAGACGGCGGTAGAGGTTTCTAGCGTTCTGGCGTGCGCGCGAGTCATCGCGGAGGGCATTGCATAGGTTCCGCTGAAAATCTTCTAGGACAGCGGCACGACAAAGCTACCTGTTCCGAATCACTCGCTTTACTAGCTTCTTCACCTTCGCCCTAACCCCTGGCAGACAAGTTTCGAGTTTTTCGAGACCCTAATGCTGCATTTGGTGCTGACGGGCAACTCCTATTGCTTCAAGAACGTCGTTCGCGGCAACATCATCGAGCTTTTGCCGCTGGATCCGGGTACGGTTATGGTGCGGCGCGCGCCGGACTGGACGCTGACGTATGAAGTCACGATCTAGGGAGAGACGCGGACGCTTACGAGCGATCAGGTATGGCACGTCAAGGGGCCGAGCTGGTCAACATGGCTCGGACTTGATGCTACCTACCTCGCGCGCGACGCCATTGGTCTTGCGATTGCGACGGAAGAAAGCCATGCGAGCCTGCACAAGAACGGCGTGCGCACCAGCGGCACGTTGTCCGTGGAGGGAACGCTTGACGACAAGCAATATAAACAGCTCGCAGACTGGCTGAAAAAGCACTATATCGGCTCGCAGAATGCGGGCGTGCCGCTCATTATGGACCGCAACGCCAAATGGCTGGGCGATCAGATGAAAGGTGTAGACGCACAGCACCTTGAAACGCGCAAATATCAGGTTGAGGACATTTGTCGCCACTTCCGCGTTATGCCGATCATGGTCGGCTACTCGGACAAGCTGACAACCTATGCCAGCTCGGAACAAATGTTCCTTGCTCACGTTGTACACACACTTTCGCCCTGGTATCGACGCCTTGAGCAGTCGATGCTGTGCAATCTAATTTCGGAAAAAGATGCTGCGGCAGGCATCTACCCGAAATTCATCGTGCAAGGGCTGTTGCGGGGCGCGCTGGCGGATACGAAGGACTATTTGGTTGGCCTTTGTACCATTGGCATCATGACGCGCAACGAAGCGCGCGACATGCTCGACATGAACCCGATTGACGGGCTAGACGAACCTCTGACGCCCGTAAACCTTAGCGACGATGACCCTGACGCACCTACCGATCCCGCTGACGCTGGTTCAGGCGGTGACGAGCCAACAAATCCTGCCGGAGCTGCCGCAAATGAATAACCTGAAAGCCGTTTCCTAGAATGCCGATGAATTGCGCGTAGGAAACTATATGGTTTTGTTCGGCGGTAAGGATCTGGCGGGGGAGTTCTTCACCAAGTCCACGAATTTCACGAGCAACTATACCGATTTGGGCGTGATGTACGTGGATTTCGAGCACGGGCTAGACCCGGATGGCATGGGCAACAACCCGAGCAACGTCCTCGGCATCGTGGATTGGAAGTCTGCAAAGGTTGACGACACCGGAATTTATGTAGAACGCATCCTTAATCGGCGCGCTGGCTACATGAAATTCGTAGAAGAAATGATCGCGGCGGGCATCGTCGGCACGTCCAGCTAGGCAGTTCCGGGCAAAACGGGCCGCAAGAGCAACGGTGAAATCGTGGAATGGCCGCTGATGCGCGATTCGCTCACGGTTACGCCGATGGAGCCGCGCATGGTTGGCTCCAATGCGCTGAGTGCGGCGAAATCGCTAGTCGAGACGTT
>Ga0105238_10005523_pt1 | contig 12485 bp, 10 predicted proteins | sample KBSC34metaG_FD_81526 | JGI IMG/M metagenome (GOLD analysis project Ga0105238, IMG submission 81526) | Corn rhizosphere microbial communities from Kellogg Biological Station, Michigan, USA - KBS C3-4 metaG | ecosystem: Host-associated > Plants > Roots > Rhizosphere > Soil | place: Michigan, USA... | reverse complement strand
TGCTGTGGACCTCACCGCTGGTCGGCTTCGTCAAACTGTCGGACAAGTTCACGACCGGTTCGTCGATCATGCCGCAGAAGCGCAACCCGGACGCGGCCGAATTGGTGCGCGCCAAGACCGGCCGCATCATCGGCGCGCTCAACGCGATCCTGATCGTGATGAAGGGGCTGCCGCTGACCTATCAAAAGGACATGCAGGAGGACAAGGAAGGCACTATGGACGCCTTCTCCTCGCTGTCGCTCGCGATTGCGGCGATGACCGGCATGATGCGCGACCTCGTCGCCGACAAGGCGAAGATGGCGGTGGCTGCCGGCGACGGCTACTCGACCGCGACGGACCTGGCCGACTGGCTGGTGCGGACGCTGAAGATGCCGTTCCGCGACGCCCATCACGTCACGGGACGGATCGTCGGCAAGGCCTCCGATGCCGGCGTGCCCCTGCACAAGCTGTCGCTCGCCGAGATGCAGGCGATCGAGCCGCGTATCACGGACGCGGTGTTCGGGGTGCTGACGGTTGAGAATTCCGTGGCGAGCCGGGTAAGCTTCGGCGGCACCGCGCCGGCAAATGTCCGCGAGCAGGCCGAAGGCTGGCGGAAACGCCTGGAAAAAGACGCGATTTCAGGGTGATAGTGGGTCTGTCGGGTGGTCCGGGCCCTCGCCAGCCGATGGCCGGTCCGGTACAATGGGTGCGACGTTTTGGGGACATCAGCGTGACAGGTAACACCCGTTCGGCCGCGGCGAAACTGGCCTTGCTTGGCGCCGCAGCACTCCTGATTGCGCTCGGCGGCTGCGGTCGCAAGGGCCCGCTCGACCTGCCCCCGACGGCCTCTAATCCGCCGCCCCAAGCCGGCGCGACCGCGCAGGCGCCGGGCTCGCCGACCGCCAATCCGCTCGGCCTGCTCGATCCCAATCAGCAAGAGCAAAGCCCGCAGGCCGCGCCTGGCCGCAAGAAACGGATCATCCTCGATCCGATCCTTGACTAGCTGCGCCTTCTCCTCTCACTAACGACCATGCATCATTTCGATTATCGCGACGGCGAATTACACGCCGAGGCGGTCCGTCTCACGGCGCTGGCGCGCACCGTGGGCACGCCGTTCTATTGCTATTCGACGGCGACGCTGGAGCGGCACTACCGCGTGTTCAGCGAAGCCTTCTCCGGCACGAAGGCCGTCGTCTGCTACGCCATGAAGGCGAATTCCAATCAGTCCGTGTTGAAGACGTTTGCCCGGCTCGGCGCCGGCGCCGATGTCGTGTCGGGCGGCGAGCTGCATCGTGCGCTGGCGGTCGGCATTCCGCCGGAGAAAATCGTGTTCTCCGGCGTCGGCAAGACCGCGGCCGAACTCGAGTTCGCGGTCAAGACCGGCATTCTGTCGATCAATGTGGAATCCGAGAACGAACTCGAGCTGCTGTCACACGTCGTCGGCTTGACCGGGCGCACCGCGCGCGTCTCGGTGCGCGTCAATCCTGATGTCGACGCGAAGACCCACGCCAAGATCTCGACCGGCAAGTCCGAGAACAAGTTCGGGATTCCCGTAAGCCGCGCGCGCGAGGTCTATCAGCGCGCCGCCGCGCTGCCGGGCATCGAGGTCACCGGCGTCGACATGCACATCGGCAGCCAGATCACCGATCTCGAGCCGCTCAGCAACGCATTCAAGGTGCTGGTCGAACTCGTCCACGTGTTGCGCGCCGATGGTCACGCCATCTCGCACATCGATTTCGGCGGCGGGCTCGGCATTCCCTATGTCGACGGCAACGAAGGGCCGCCAAGCCCTCAGGCCTATGCAGAAGTAGTCAAGAGCGCGGTGAAGGGGCTCGATTGCAAGCTGCTGTTCGAACCGGGGCGCCTCCTGGTCGGCAATGCCGGCATTCTCGTCGCCCGCGTGCTGTATGTGAAGAAGGGCGAGGCCAAGAATTTCCTCGTCATCGATGCAGCGATGAACGACCTGATCCGGCCGACGTTGTACGAAGCGCACCACGATGTGTTGCCGGTCAAGCAGCCCGCGGCCGATGCGCCGAAGATCATCGCCGACGTTGTCGGCCCGGTATGCGAGACCGGGGATTATCTCGCACTCGGTCGCGAACTGCCGGCGCCACGCGAGGGCGATCTCATCGCCATCATGAGCGCCGGCGCTTACGGCGCGGTGCAGGCCGGCACCTACAACACACGGCCGCTGGTGCCGGAGGTGCTGGTCAACGGCGACCAGTACGCGGTGGTGCGGCCGAGGTTTGAGGTGCAGGATATCGTGGCGCTGGACCGGATCGCGCCGTGGCTGTGAGGTAATGTTGTCATTTCCGGGCTTGACCCGGCAATCTCGATCAGGGACGCAGTGCCCATATAAGCGAGATGCCCGGCACAACGCCGGGCATGACAAGGTGAGCGTTGCGGCCTGCGCCGGCTACCTCACCAAGCCGCCATCGATCGGGATCACGGCGCCGGTCACATAGTCCGACAGATCCGTCGTCAGGAACTCCACCACCTTGGCGCAGTCCTCGACCGTGCCGACGCGTTTCATCGCGATGCGGGCGGCCGGGTCGCGATTGGCGCGAGCGGAGCCCGGGATCACGCTTGCCATGATGCGCCCCGTTCCGATGGTGCCGGGCGCAATGCAGTTCGCGGTGATGTTGTACTGGCCGAGGTCGTGGGCGAGGTAGCGTGTGTAGTGCGCGATCGCCGCTTTCGCCGCGCCGTAGTGGGCGTAGCCGCCGTCGCCCGACGGCGTGGTGCCGGCAACCGACGACACCGTGACGATCTTGCCGTAGCGCTGCTCCTTCATGATCGGCGCAACTGCGTTGACGAAGTAGACGGTGCCGTAAAGGTTCATCCCGATCACGAGATGCAGCAGCGATGAATCGAGCGTCGAGGCCTTGGTGTCGACCGGCCGGCCGCGGCCGCCGCCGGCGTTGCAGACGAGGATGTCGACCCGGCCCCACTTCTTCTTGACGTCGGCGACCATGGCGTCGACCGCCTTCTGGTCGGCGACGTCGAGCTCATAGCCGAGCGCCTTGACGCCGAGTGCCTCGAGCTCGGCGACCGTGCTTTCGCCGGTCATCGATTTGGCCTCGGCCTCGAACTCCTCGAAGGATTTCAGGTTGAGATCGCAAATCGCGACATTGGCGCCGAGACCGGCGAGCCGCAGCGCGTAAGCGCGTCCCAACCCGCGTCCGCCGCCGGTGACGATTGCGACCTGGCCAGTGAGTTTACCCATGATTGTTGTTCTCCCTGCTGTTCTGTTGTCATGGCCGGGCTTGTCCCGGCCATCTCGCTTAGAGAGGCAGTGCCTCGATGATCGGGGTCACCGGGACATAGGCGAGTGAAGCGACATCGTTCTTCGAACGTCTATGCCCGGTGACGACAAATCGTTGGCTTATGCGCGCCTCACGCCTTCACCTTGCGCGCGACTTTCGCGAGCGGCGAGGTGATGTCGGCGAAGGTGATGTCGGTCAGCGACGTCACGACGTCGATCACGGCGGGCTGGCGCGAGGCGATCGCTTTCTTGATCGCGGGCCCGAGCGCTTCCGGATCGGTCACGCGCTCGGCGTGGCAGCCCATCGAGCGGGCGATCGCCGCATAGTCGAAGTCGCGGAATTTCGCGGCGAAGCCCGTGCCGCCGTGCAGCACCCAGCCGAGTGCGCTGTTGTTCATGATGACGACGACGATCGGGATATCCTCCTCGATCGCGGTCATCAGCCCGTTCATCGACATCGCAAAGCCGCCGTCGCCGCACACCGCGACCGCGACCCGTTCGGGATGCACCAGCTTGGCGCCGAGCGCGGCCGGCAGCGCAAAGCCCATCGGACCTGAGCCGGCGGCCTGCAGGAAGCCGCCCTCGCTCTGCGTCTGGTAGAGATGCGTCATCATGATGCGGTTCTCGCCGGCATCGCAGGTGACGATCGAATCGGCGGGCAGGTTGCGGCGCAGTTCGCCGATGAAGCGCTGCGGGTGGATCGGAGTCGTGCCCGCGTGATACGCCGGCTCGTCGAAGTAGCCGGTCTCCTTGCGCTGTGCTGCGACGCGCGCGATGCCAGCCGTGCCGCGCTCCGGATGTTTGCCGGCCGCGTCGCGCAGCTGCGTCAGGATCGTCGCGGCGTCGCCGAGCAGGATGTGCTCGGCCGGGAAGGTCCACGACGCGTTCTTCGGCTCGATGTCGATCTGGATAAAGGTTTGCCGCGCGGGATCGAGCAGGTCGGGATTTTCCCGCGCCGTGTCGGAGGCGCCGAGCTTTGAGCCGACCACCAGCACGAGGTCGGACTTGCTGACGACGGCGTTGGCGGTCGCGGTACCGAAGGTGCCGTAGACGCCGAGCGCGAGGTCATGAGTCTCGGCGAAGGTGCCCTTGCCGGAAGAACTCGTGGCAACCGGGATACCGAGCGCCTCGGAGAGGCGGCGCAGCTCCTTGTAGGCTTTCGCGATCCGCACGCCGTTGCCGGCAATGATGACCGGGCGCTGCGCCTTGAGCAGCGCTTGCGCGGCACGCTCGACCAGCGCGGTATCGGCGGCAGCGGGCGGCGGCGGCAGGTAAAGTGCGGTCGGATACAGCGTCGGGTTGGTGTCGGGTCCGACCTTGCCGTTCAGCGAGGCGAACGAGAACAGGACGGCGACCGGGCCTTTCTGGCCGCTCATGGCGTGCTTGATCGCAAACTGCGTCGCCTGCACCGCCTGGCTCGGCTCCATCGCCTGGAACACCTGCTTGGTGACGCCGGAGAATGCGCGGCGCGCATCCCAGCCGCCGTAGTCGCCGGTGCCGGACTGGTAGGGCGCGTGCAGTGCAAGATTCGGCGGATCGGAGAAGTCGGTAAGCAGCAGCATCGGCGAGGACGACAGATGCGCTTCGAGTGTGCCGAGCAGGCCGTTGCCGAGCACCCACGGACCCTGGCCGATCAGCACGCCGGGCACGCCGCGCAGGCGTCCGTAGACTTCGGCCATCACGCCGCCAAGCGACTCCTCACGCACCAGCACGGTGCGGACAGCGTTCTTCTGCTTTTCGAGACCGGCAAAGATGCGGCCGGTATGGCCGCCCGAAATGCCGAACACAGTGTCGATGCCGGCCTCATGCAGGACGCGGGCGACCACATCGCCGGCATTGGCCTCGGCAGTCATCAGCGGCTGAACGGCCATGGTCTCCTCCCAAATTTTCCGCGGAGCCTCATTGGATGGGCTCGATGGCAGGGACTATCGCAGGCGGCCGGAGGCGGGCGCAAGCACGCGGGCACGCCGTCAGAGGACGTATGCGCTGGCGAGCGTGTGAATGCTGAGACTTTAAGCGATCAGCGGCAGAACTTCAGGCCGAGGGTCTGGCCGCGGCGCCACACCACCTCGCAGGTCTGGCCCTTGCGGCCGTCGCGGGAGAACGAAAGCTTGAGCTTGCTGTTCACAGAGCTTGGGTCTTCGGTGCGGATCTTTGCGCCGTTTTCGGAGAGATCGAGCACGGTGCAGGGGCGGGCGGCAAAGCCACCCTCCAGCACGATCCAGCCCGATTGCTGCACGGACTTGCGCGTCTCGCGCTTCCGCTGCTGCTTTGAACCAAACATCGCCGAGGCCTCCGTGCCCCCAAGGAACCTTCCTTACGCGCGGATGCTTTAGGAACCGTTGATATGGAGGCGGGAATGGCCCCGTGATTTACCGGGGAACCAGCTGCAGGTACGGCTCGGCTTCCTTCCGCGCCCGCGCGTAGGCCGGCCGCTGGCCCAGCCGGTCGAAATAATCAGCAACATGGCGGTGGTCGCCGAACGGCACGACCATGTTGGCGTAGAACAGGGCCGGGGCGGCGGCGCAGTCGGCCATCGAGAAGTCGGCGCCGGCGGCCCAGCGCCGGTCGGCGAGGGCGGCCTCGAGCACGCCATAGGCGGTGCTGATGGCGTCGCGCGCCTCGGCGACGCCGAATGGATCGCGGCTGCCGTCCGGCCGCCGGCGATCACCCATCACTTTCTGCATCGGCGTGTTGACGTGCAGGTCGAAGAAGCGGTCCCAGAGCCGTACCTCGTGTGCACGGTCGCGATCGCCTGGCACCAGCATGGTTTTGCAGCGCGCATGGTTCTGCACGTATTCGATGATGATGCTGGATTCCGGAACGATGCGGCCATTGGCCTCATCGCGCAGCACCGGGAATTTGACGATCGGCCAGATCTTCACGAACGCAGCGCGGCCTTCCGGGCTGACGACGTCGGTGATGTCGCCGTCGAATGGAATGTCGTTCTCGTAGAGTGCGATCGTCACCTTATGGCAGAACGACGACAGCGGGTGGTAGTAGAGCTTGAAGGACATGGCAAAACCTCGCGCAGCCGGGTTGATAGCGCAGGATTCGGCGGCGCGGAAGCGAACGGCGAGGCGATCAGTGGCGTCAGCCGCGCTCGCTCTTTGTCACCGCCTCGATATTCATCGACCACGGCAGCGCGGATGCGCAGAAGATCTGCTGCTTCGGCTTGCCGATCAGGGCGCGCTGCTTCAACGCGCCGACCCGCAGCGAGTAGCTTGTCGTGTTCTCTGGTGCTGCGGCATAGACCGGCCCACCGCAGTCAGCGCAGAACGCGTGGGCGCGCTTGGCCCCGCTATCGGCGGTCTTGATGTAGATTTTTGGCGTGCCGCGCGTCAGCCTGAACTTGTCGGCCGGCGCCGCCACGTTGACGCGAAACGCCGAGCCGGTCAGGGTCTGGCAATCCGTACAGTGGCAGATCCGTGCGGCCTCCGGGTCGACCTCGGCCTCGTAGGCGATCTTGCCGCAGTGACATCCACCTTCGACTTTCATGTCGGGCCTCCCTGTTCGAAGGCAGTGAGGCTATCGTTCGCACTTGCGGTCGCCAACATTGATCCTTTCGATCAACCGGTAATCACAGGCTGTGCAAGCCGGTAAAGATTCTTAAGATCATCGCGCTCGTCCCGGGAGGATCGACCATGTCCCGCCATGTTGCTTCGCCTTTGACCCGCCGCGACGCGCTGGCGCTGCCACTTGCGCTCGGCGCCGGCGCGCTGACGTCGCGCCTTGCCCACGGACAACAGCCGCGGCGCGGCGGCGTGCTGCGCGTCGTCACCTACGCCAATCCGTCCTCGCTCGATCCCGCGACCGGACGCAGCGGTACCGATCATACCTATCTGTGGCCGATCTTCGACACCCTGGTCGATGTCGAACCCGCAACACTCGCGGCGCGCCCGGGCCTCGCAGAATCCTGGGACTACCGCGACCAGACCACGCTGGTGCTGAAGTTGCGGAAAGGCGTGATGTTTCACGACGGCACGCCGCTCGACGCCGATGCCGTGAAGGCGAACTTCGATCATATGCTCGGTGATCCGCGTTCGACCGTGAAGGGTGACGTTTCGACCATCAAATCGGCCGAAGTCGAAGGACCATTGCAGGTGGCGCTTCGCCTCAAGGAACCCGACACCTCGCTGCCGCTGGCGATGAGCGATCGCATCGGCATGATGTCATCGCCGAAGGCATTTGCCGAGGGCGCAGCCTACGACCGCAAACCGGTCGGCACCGGCGCCTACCAGTTCGTCGAATGGGTCGACGGCGACAAGGTTATCCTGAAGCGCAATCCCAACTACTGGAAGCCAGGCGCCCCCTACATGGACGGCCTCGAGTTCAAGGTGATGATCGATGCCAACACCGGGCTGCGCTCGGTGATGTCGGGCCAGAACGATTTCATGTTTCGCGTGCCGCCACATCAGGAGCCGACCGTCAAGCGCGACAGGAACTTCGTGTTCAGCACCAGCCCGACGTTATTTTGCCAGCTGATCTACCTGAATTGCTCGCGGCCGCCGCTGGACGACAAACGAATCCGGCAGGCGCTCAACCTTGCGATCGACCGCGAGTCTTACACCAAGGTCGTCACCGCCGGCCTCGGCGAGCCCGGCTATACCGTGATTCCGAAGCATCACTGGGCCTATGACGCGCAGGCTGCCTCGATGTACCACTACGATGTCGAGCGCGCGCGCAAGCTGATGGCGGAAGCCGGATTCGCCGGCGGTCTCGAACTGCATTCCAACACCGCCTCTGACCCGTTTACGACGCAGCGCATGGAAATCATCGCCGCGCAATGGAGCAAGATCGGCATCAAGCTGAAATACACCACCGGGACACTGGCGCAGTCGAACCAGACCTGGAACGAAGGGATCGGCGACATCCGACTGACGGCATGGACCGGCCGTGCCGATCCGAGCATCACCTTCGCGTCGCTGTATTCGCCGGAAGGTTTTTTCAACCGCGGCGGCTCCGAACCCTCAAAAGAGCTGACCCAGGCGATCAAGGACACGCGCGCGACCACCGACATCAATTTGCGCAAGGAAGCGTTCTCGCGCGCCGCGCGGCTCGAGCGTGAGGTCGCGATGAGCCTGCCGCTCGCCTTCGAATCCGAAGTCGTCGTGCATCACAAGAGGGTCAAGGGCTACGTGCCTAACCTCAACGGCAAGCCACGCTTCGACGGGGTCTATCTCGACAACGCGTGACGATCGGGCGCGATCAATGTCCGGATCGACGTCTCAGTAGTCCTTGAGCAAGCGCTCGAGGTAATCGAGTTCGACCTGCGGCCGATTGCTCTCGCCAAGCCGGCGCCGCAACTCCTCGAGGATGCGACGCGCGCGCTGCACGTCGATCTCTCCCGGCAGTTCGACGGTCTGGTCCCAACCCTCGTGCACCTCGCGGCCAAGCGGATCGGTGCGATTCGGTGACGTGTCGGACCGCCGACCCGGACGATTACCCGGTCCAGGGCCGTCGTCGTCGCCGCCCTCTTGCATCTGCTGGGCGAGCTTCCGCGCGCCCTTGCGCAGGCCTTCCAGCGCTTTTCCCTGCGAGTCGACCGCGTTCTCGCTGTCACCATCGCCGAGCTTGTCACCGGCGTCGCCCATCGCCTTGTCGGCTTCCGACAAGCCGTCCTCGCCCTGATCGATCTGGCCCATCGGCCCCTGATCGCCGTCGGCGTCGTCGCCGGGATCACCCTTCGGCGGCATCATGCCCTGCTTGGCGAGGTCGTCGAGCAGTTTGCGCAGCCGGTCGCGCAGGCCCTGCTGGTCGCGCTGCAGGTCGTTCATCGCGTTCTGGTCGCCGCGCTGACCGCGCATGCGGTCGCGGCGCGAATCCTGGCCCTGCTTGAATGTCTTGTCGCGCAACTGCTGCTGCTTGCGGATGACGTCGCCCAGTTCGTTCATCTGCCTTTGCATCTCGTTGTCGCCGCCCTGTCCGGGCTGCGCCATCTGCAGATTTTCCAGCATCGACTGCAGCTGTTCGAGCAACTGCCGCGCGGCATCGCGATCGCCCGAGCGCGCCATGCGCTCCATGCGATCGATCATGTTTTTGAGGTCCTGCTCGCTGAGGATCCGCGTGTTCTTGTCGAGCGGACGGGCCAGCTGCTGCGGATTGTTCTTCATCTGCTCGGCGAGCTGGCGCAAGTACTTGTCGAGCGCGGCGCGCAGCTGCTCGGTGAGCTTCTTGATCTCCTCGTCACTGGCACCACGATCGAGCGCCTGCTTCAGCGCGTCCTGGGCGGCGCGCAGGGCCTTGTCGACATCGCTGATGTCGCCGTCCTCGATCAGGGTGGCGAGCGCCCACAGGCTGGCGACGACCTCGCGCAACTGGTCATCCGTCCTGGCGCGGCCGATCTGATCGTCGATGTCGCGCAGGCCGAGATACTGGCCGACCTCCGGCATGAACACTTCCGGCTCGATCAGCAGCGCGCCGATCGCTTCCTTGATGACCGGCGCCTTGTTGGCGTCGAGCGCAAGGATGCGGCGCTGCTCGATCAACGCGCGCGCCAGCGGCTTGACGAACAGCCGCTCAGGCAGCCGCAAGTCAAATGGATCGCTGCGGCCTTCGTTGCCGGCTTCGTCCTTCGCGGTCAGCGTCAGCGTCACGTCGGCGCCGGCGTAGGGGTTATCGCTGAGGTCCTTGACGGTCTGCCCGACGCCGTTGCGGGTGCGCGCATTCGGCAGCACCAGCTGAAATTGCGGCGCATCGTAGAGCGGACGCGGCGCGGCCGCATTGGTATCGCCGGCGTTGGCGGCCGCGGCTTGATCCGCCGGAGGCTTCGGCTGCTGCAGCTGGAACAGCGCGCGCGCTTCGGACACGCCGTAGTCGTCGACCAGCTTGTAGGACAGCGCGAGCGAACCGCGCGCCTGCCGTTCCGGATCCTTGGCGAGCGAAATCGTCGGCGGCTTGTCGGGCGCCGCGGTGAAGCGCCACTTTGGCTGGGACGCCGGCGAACGTACCTGGGCAGTGCCGTCGCTCGCAATCGTGAAGCGGCGCTCGTCGGTACCGGCCGGCGGCGCTTTGTCGCTCGGGCCGGCGTCGGTCACGCCGCCGCTGACGCCGACGTCGAGCGAGCCGCTCGGAGTGCGCACCACGAGGATGCTGCCAGCAGGGACGGCGTAGGTCGTGTTGTCGGCTGTCGCCGCCGTGTTGGCGCCGCCGGTGAGCACGATCGGCGGGCGGCCGGTGTAGGACGGCGGCGTGACCCAGGCGTCGAGCCGGACGTTGGCGCCGGACAGTGCACCGTTGAGATCGAAGGCCGCGGTCACGCGCCCGGTCCGTTCGGGGCCGGCGGCGATGAACGTTCCGACCGCAAGCAGAACGACGAGCGCGCGGATCGCCCATGGGTCATGGATCGACAGCCGCGGCGTCGGCAGGCCGGCGCGAATGCGCTTGATCGAGGCGAGGGTGCGCTCGCGCTGCGCCTGCCACAGCGCACGCGCCACCGGATCCTGTGTCGCGAGTGTGTCGGTCAGCGTCGTTGCCGGGCGATGTCTGACGCCGCTGCCGCGATCGAGCCGCAGCAAGGCTTCCGCGCGGCTCGGCCAGCGGAGCCAGGCCATAGGCACAAGCGAAGCGATCAGAAGGCCGGCAAAGACGAGGAGGCCGATCACGCGTGCGGTGAAAGGCAACGTCACCCAGGCGCCGATCCACGACACCGCGAGGAACAGGCCGGCGAGCGTTAGGATGCGCGCGAGATGCGGCCACAGCCGCTCCCACGCCAGCGCGAATTGAGCGCGCTGCACGGCTTTCGCCAGCTGCAGGCGGGCTGCCGGGTCACTCGCGCCGGGGGCCGGCGTTTCAGGTGAGCGCTTGAACAACAACGTCTCCGGGTTCAGCTCTGCATACTAGCACGATTGCGCCATCGACACCTAACACCTCCAGTAAAAACCCACACATCCCAAGGAAATGCCCGGCGTGGGACGATCGAGCCACGCTGGCCGAGCAGGATTTCGGCCATTTGCCGTATTTCGGCCATCCGCCGGGCCAGCTTGATCACACGAGGGCCAACTTACGGCACCGTGACGTTGGCGGCTGGAACCGCTAACGTTCGCGGCAATCGCGGGAGAACGCGATCTTGTGGTCATTCTGGAGGCAACGGTCATGGACAAGAAGACTTTCGACAAGGGCGTGGAAGTACGCACCGCAGTGCTCGGCAAGACCTACGTCGAGAATGCGCTCAAGAATGTCGATGACTTCAACCGGCCGTTCCAGGAACTGGTCACGGAGTATTGCTGGGGTGCGGTGTGGGGCCGCGAGGAGCTGCCGCGCAAGACCCGCTCGATGCTCAACATCGCGATGATCGCGACCCTCAACCGCCCGCACGAATTGAAGCTGCACATCAAGGGTGCGCTGACCAACGGCGTTTCCAAAGAGGAGATTCGCGAAATCCTGATGCAGCTTGCGATCTATGCCGGCGTGCCGGCGGCGGTCGACAGCTTCCGCATCGCGCGCGAGGCGTTCGCCGAAGTCGCCAAGAGCTGAACACGCAAGAGCCAGAGGTCGCTTACAATGGATATCGGTTTCATCGGCCTCGGCCGGATGGGCTTTCCGATGGCGCGCCGGCTGATCGAGGCCGGCCACTCGCTCGTTGCCTATGACACGCGGCGCGAGGCCGTCGACCGGCTGGTCGCGCTCGGAGCGAAAGCGGCGACGTCCCCGAAGGACGTTGCGGACAAGGTCGAGACGGTGATGGCGAGCCTGCCATCGCTCGATATTTCGCTCAATGTCGCCACCGGCAAGGACGGCGTCATCGACGGCAGCCGGGTCAAGCGGCTGGTCGATCTGTCGACCACCGGCTCGCAGATGGCGGTGCGCATTCATGACGCACTCGCCAAACGCAACATCATCCAGGTCGACAGTCCGGTGTCGGGCGGCGTTGCCGGCGCCGAGAAGGGGACGCTCGCGGTGATGGTCTCCGGCCCACGCGCCGAATTCGAACGACTCAAGCCGGCACTGGACGTGATCGGCAAGGTGTTCTTCATCGGCGAGAAACCAGGCGCCGGCCAGACCATGAAGCTCGCCAACAACTATCTGTCGGCGACGGCGATGGTCGCGACCTCGGAAGCCGTTGTGATGGGCGTCAAGGCGGGTCTCGATCCGAAGGTGATGATCGACGTCATCAATGCCGGCTCGGGCCTCAACACCGCCAGCCGCGACAAGTTTCCACGCTCGGTGCTGCCGCGCAGTTTCGACTTCGGCTTTGCCACGGGGTTGATGGTCAAGGACGTCCGGCTCTGCGTCGAGGAGA
>Ga0105238_10005522_pt1 | contig 12486 bp, 14 predicted proteins | sample KBSC34metaG_FD_81526 | JGI IMG/M metagenome (GOLD analysis project Ga0105238, IMG submission 81526) | Corn rhizosphere microbial communities from Kellogg Biological Station, Michigan, USA - KBS C3-4 metaG | ecosystem: Host-associated > Plants > Roots > Rhizosphere > Soil | place: Michigan, USA... | reverse complement strand
GGGCTGATCGCTGCGCTCGATGCGGCGGGGATCGGGCATACGACGCTGACGCTTCATGTCGGCGCGGGGACTTTCCTGCCGGTCAAGGTCGACGATACCGATAGCCACAAGATGCACGCTGAATGGGGCCGGATCGACGCTGCCACCGCCGACCGGCTCAACGCGGTGCGCGCTGCCGGCGGCCGGGTGATCGCGGTCGGCACGACCAGCCTCAGGCTGATCGAGAGCGCGGCGGGCGACGACGGAATCGTCCGGCCGTTCGAGGGCGACACCGCTATTTTCATCACGCCAGGCTATCGCTTCCGCGGCGTTGACGGGCTCGTCACCAATTTTCATCTGCCGCGCTCGACCCTGTTCATGCTGGTCAGCGCGCTGATGGGGCGGGAGCGGATGCGGGACGCCTATGCCCATGCCATTGAGAATGGCTATCGTTTCTACTCTTACGGAGATGCGTCGCTGCTGCTGCCATGAGGCGGCCTGATGGAGCTTAAGGGCAGCCCGTCGTCATGCCATCGACACCGGCTGATGTTTCTGTAGCTATGCGGCGCCATCCTGGTGATTCCCTGAAAGGCCCCGTCCCGAGATGCGCTTACCGATCCCTGCCGCAATCCTGGCCGCAATCCTTGCCATCGCCACGCCGGTATCGGCACAGGATACGCGCGCCACGATACCCGTGCAGCCGGGGTCGCCGGGCAGTCCGCAGATTGCAAACGGCTCCAATGGCCAGCCGCCGGCGACAATGGTGGTGGAACCTGTCGCGATGATGATCGCTGCCTGCGATGCGGACAATGACGGCAAGACGACCCGTGCCGAGCTCGTCCTGTGCGTCACGAAGAGCTTCGATGCGATCGACACAGCGCACAAGGGATCGATCGGCTATATCGACTATAGCGACTGGGCGCTGAAATGGCTCGGCGACCGCAACGCGCTACCGAGCCCCTTCACCGTCGACCGCGACGGCGACAACCGGATCACGATCACCGAATTGCAGGCTGAGTTCGGCACCCTGTTCACACGGTTCGACACCGACAAGGATGGCGCGGTCACACGCGCTGAACTGCTGACAATCCGGGTGAGCCCGGCGGGCGATCGGCCGCCCGGCAAGCGTGGCAAACGCGGTGACTGATTGCGCGCCGGGGGGCGCTTTTTCCATGGACGAGACTGACGCTGCGCCCCGATCGCCGGCTTATGCGCTCGCGATTTTCGATTTCGACGGCACGCTTGCGAACAGCGGCGACTGGTTCCTGTCGATTGCCGACGACCTCGCGCTGCGTTTCCGGTTCCGTGCCGCCGGGGCGGATGAGATTGAAATGATGCGCGGCCTCACCTCGCGCGAGGTGATCCAACGCCTCGGCATCCCGCGCTGGAAGCTCCCCGCGATCGCACGCCATGTCCATGCGCTGCTCGCCGACCAGATCGACCAGATCGCCCCGTTCGATGGCATCGACACCCTGATCGAAACCCTGGAAGCCGGCGGCATGCGGATCGCGATCGTCACCTCGAACAGCGAAGCCAATGTCAGGGCCGTCCTCTCCCCCGCAACGATCGCACGGATCGAGCTGTTCGAATGCGGGGCCTCGTTGTTCGGCAAGGCACGCCTGTTCAAACGCGTGCTGCGCCGGAGCCGCGTGGCGCCGCATGAGGTGATCGCGATCGGCGACGAGACCCGCGACATCGTCGCCGCGCGCAAGGCGGGCGTTGCCGCGGGCGCAGTGCTGTGGGGATATGCCAACCGGGCGGCGCTGACCCGGCTCGAACCGGACGTCCTGTTCGAAACGCCGGCCGATGTCGTGCACGCGCTGTTGCCGGGTCTGCCGAAGGACGAGAGTGGTTCATGATGCGTTCGATCCCGGACAATTTCGATGCCCCGACCGTCGCCGCGATCGACGGGCGCCTCGACGAGATCGTACGGGGCGAGCATGTCGCAATGCCGCTCGCGATTGAAAGCGGCAGCCGCGCCTGGGGCTTTGCCTCGCCCGACAGCGACTATGATTGCCGCTTCCTTTTCGTGCGCCGGCGGCGCGACTATCTCACGCTCTGGCCGCGGCGCGATGTGATCGAGACACCGCTCGATGGTCTGCTTGACGTGAATGGCTGGGATGTCGCCAAGGCGATGCGCCTGATCGTGAAGGGCAATGCGGTCGCGATCGAATGGCTGCGTTCGCCGATCGTCTATCGCGGCGATCCGGCCTTTCGCGATGCCCTGCTTGCCTTTGCAGATGCTCATGCACCGCTGCCCCTGGTCAGGCGGCACTATCTCCATCTCGGCATGCAGCAATGGAAACGCGCCGATACGGAGGGCGGAGTCGCCATCAAGCGGCTCTTCTATATTCTGCGCCCGGCTGCGGTACTGCGCTGGATGCGGCATCATACCGGCGCCACGCCGCCGATGCATTTCCCAACTCTGGTCGATGAGGGCGATCCGCCGACGCATGTCGCCGCGATCATCGCCGATCTGATCGCCCGCAAGGCCGAAACCCATGAGCTCGGCCAGGCGCCGATGCCCGCCGAAATTATTGCTTTTGCCCGCGCCGAATATGACATCGCCAAGGCTGAACCAAAGGGGCTGGTGGACCCAAGTTCCCATGCGGCAGCGGATGCGGCGTTTCTCGAGATGCTTGAGCGATTTGCACCATCCTGATTAGTTGACATCGTCAAGTAATAAGCGCATTTCGCGGCAATGGATATGACCATTCCGTCGCTGCGGGCGTTCAACCGATTCTACACGACCTTCTCGGGCGCGCTCGACCAGCGCTTCCTCGGCAGCGCCCTGTCGCTTGCCGAGGCGCGACTGCTATACGAGATCGCAACGCGGGAGCAGCCGGTTGCAGTCGAGCTGCAGGAGGCGCTTGGGCTCGATGCCGGCTATGCGAGCCGGATCCTGCGCAAGTTCGAAGCAAACGGCTGGATCGAGCGCGGGCGCGGCGCTGACGCGCGGCGGCGGCCCATTGCCCTGACCGCGGCCGGCCGCGCCGCCTTTGCCGACCTCGACGGGCGGCAGCGCGCTGTGCTCGAGGCACGGGTCGAGACGCTTGGCGAGATCGACCAGCGCGCGCTCGTCACTGCGCTTGATACCGCGCGCGGGCTGCTCTCGAACAAGATCGAGGGCGGCTATACCGTCCGCACCTTCGGCACCGGCGATATGGGAATGATCACCGCGCGCCAGGCGATCCTCTATCATGAGAGCCATGGCTGGGACGCGCCGATGGAAGTGTTGCTCGGCGAAGTGACGGCGCACTTCTTGCGCGACTATCGCGAAGGCCGTGAGCAGTGCTGGGTCGCCGAGAGCGGCGGCACGATGGCAGGCTCAGTGTTCGTGGTCGATGCGGGCGACGGCGTTGCGCAGCTGCGGCTGCTCTATGTCGAGCCCTGGGCGCGGGGCATGGGGATCGGCAGCGATCTTGTCGGCCGCTGCATCAGCTTCGCGCGGGAGGCGGGATACGCGCGGCTCAGGCTCTGGACTCACACAGTGCTGGAAAGCGCGAGGCGGATTTACGCCGGCGCCGGGCTCGAGATCGTGAAGACTGAGATCCATCATGAATTCGGGCGGCCGGAACAAGGCGAGATCTGGGAGATGGCGCTAAAATAGAATTCTTCTTCCCCCTCTCGAACGGCACATCGGCGTGCATTCGAGAGGCTCATCCAATATGCACCGCGAGCCACACTGTTGGCTCATCCTTCGCAGTGTAGGTCACCCAATGCATCTGTCCGGCCGCGATCATCAGATGATCGCCGGGCCGCAGTATCGCCACGGCCGAATCCTCGATCCGAATTCCCGCTTCGCCCTGCAGCAGCACGACCCATTCTTCCTGCTCCTGCACCATCGGCTCATCCTCCGGCGTCGCCTGCCCTTGCGAGACGATCCGCTCGATCCGCACGCCCGGCCGCTCAAGCAGCGCAGTGAAGGCTTCGGCCCGTTTGGCGGTAGGAAGTTTCGCGAACAGGTTGCCGACATCCAGCTTGGGCTTGGGCTTGGGCTTGGGCTTGGGCTTGGGCTTAGGTGCCGGCTCCGGCGCGGGCTTCAGCTTCGGTTCCGGTACTGGCTCCGGCTCCGGAGTGGGCTCAGCTTTGGGCGGCGGCTTGGGGCGGGCCTTGACCGTTCCCGCCGAACTCTTCCAGGTCGACCGCGCCGCGTCGCGAAGCCAGGCTTCGATCTCTTCCCCGGTCGCCTCAAGCCCCGCCTTGCCGATCCCCAGCACTGCGTTGCCGCTCGCATCCTCAAGGCCATAAAGCCCGAAATCGCCGCCGGCCTTGCGCCGCCTCGACTTGCGGAGTTTCAACCCCCGGTGCAACGCCATCGCGCGCAACGCTTCATCCCGTTCGTCGGCCATCACCCGCCAACGCATAAGGCGCATGCGCGATGCATGTCGACAGCCACCACAGCACGACGCTAGGGGACCGCAATGCCTCCCCGCTTCGACTTCACCATCCACACCACCGACGGCAAGGCGCGCACCGGCGCAATCGCGATGCGGCGCGGCACGATCCGCACGCCCGCCTTCATGCCGGTCGGCACCGCCGCGACGGTGAAGGCGATGAAGCCGGCCGATGTGCGCGCGGGCGGCGCTGACATCATCCTTGGCAACACCTATCATCTGATGCTCCGCCCCGGCGCCGAGCGGGTGGCGCGGCTTGGCGGGCTGCACGGCTTCATGGGCTGGGACCGGCCGATCCTGACCGATTCGGGCGGCTATCAGGTGATGAGCCTGTCCGACCTGACCACGCGCTCCGAGGACGGGGTGACGTTCAAGAGCCATCTCGACGGAACCCGCCACACCCTCTCCCCCGAACGCTCGATCGAGATCCAGCGGCTGCTCGGATCGGACATCGTCATGGCGTTCGACGAGCTGGTGCCGACGACCTCGACCAAAGAGGTGCAGGCAGCCGCAATGGCACGCTCGATGCGCTGGGCGAAGCGCAGCCGCGACGCGTTCGATGGCGGCGGCGCGCATGCCGAGGGCGCGGCGATCTTCGGCATCCAGCAGGGCGCGCTCGACGAAACATTGCGCGGCGAAAGCGCGCAAGCGCTGATCGAGATCGGATTCGACGGCTATGCAGTCGGCGGGCTTGCGGTCGGCGAGGGCCAGGAGGCGATGTTCGGCTGCCTCGATTTCGCGCCCGGCCAGCTCCCCGCCGACAAGCCGCGCTATCTGATGGGCGTGGGCAAGCCCGACGACATCGTCGGCGCGGTCGAGCGTGGCATCGATATGTTCGATTGCGTGCTGCCGACCCGATCCGGTCGGACTGGACAGGCCTTTACCCGCACCGGCCCGATCAACATCCGCAACGCGAAATTCGCCGAAGATCCGGGGCCGCTCGACCCGGCCTGTGCCTGCCCGGTTTGCAGTGGCTGGAGCCGTGCCTATCTCCACCATCTCGTCCGCGCGGGCGAGATTCTCGGCGCGATGTTAATGACCGAGCATAATTTATACTTCTATCAGGCGTTGATGGCTGATCTGCGCGCTGCGATCACAGAGGGGCGGATAACCGCTTTTGCCGACGCGTTCAGGCGGGATTATGCCGGCCCGCCAAAAGGAGAGTGAGCTTGCCGACGACCGACGACCAGGAAAGCACCAACGAGATCATCGCCGAGACGCTTGCCGCCAAGCAGCAGCGCGCAGCCGCGGCCGCGACGGCCGAATGGGCGCGGGCGAAACGCTGGCCGCTCGCGACGATCGGGCTTGGGATCGGTTCGGCCGCCGTGGTGGCCGCGTTGCTCTATGCGAATCGCCATCGGAAGAAGTGACGCCGAATCGGTCCAATCAATGGCGATTGGCGAGCGCGCGCGGCAATCCCTGCGCTTCGAACCCGATGGCCCGCTCGCGCATGAGCGCGAGAATCGCCTGATCGAGCCGGATACCGACCGTCGACAGGCCGAGTTCATCGGCGGTCGCCTGGGAGCGTTCGAGAGTCGCGAGCAGGTCCAGAAGCGCGAAATCCCGGATTTCGGCATCTGAAACAGTAGGTTGCGCTTTTGAAACCGGCATCGCGTTTCCCATTCTGCCCGTTACGTGGCGGAGCGTGGAGTCATGCTACCTTACAATAAGATATCAAGAGCGGAAAATAATGTCCTTTTGGCGACGAAAATCATATTCGTGATGAATGCAGGCTGACGCGAACGACGACCCGCGTGAAACGCTGACCGACCGCGAGCGCCAATGCCTGCGCCTCGTGTTCGAACGTCTGAGGCCGAAAGAGATCGGGCGCGAGCTCGGCATCTCGCACCACACGGTCAACGGCCATCTCCAGCAGGCGATGCGCAAACTGGGCGCGACCAGCAGCATCGAAGCCGCCCGTCTCGTCCATGCGGCGGATCGCTTGACCGCCCCCGAAAAAATAACCGGTTATCCTTTCGGGGTCGAATTCCCTCCCGTTTCGAGCAGCTTGAGCCCATCGCAACTGGGGGCGGGTCATGATCGTGTTCGGGATGGTGCGTTTGGCGAGCGATGGGCGACGGGCGCCTTTCCCCTTGCCGGGCGCTTCCCGCGGGCACGATGGCCGCTCCCCGCCGCGGGGGAGAATCGCAATGACCTGACACCGGCCGAACGCCTTTTCTGGATCGCGACCGGCATGCTTGCCGTTGCGATCATCGCTTTCATGGGAGCGGCAGCGGTCGAATCGATCCAGCGCACGCTCCAGGCAATCGTTTACCACAACTGATCACCCGATCCGGGGTGAGAGAAGCAATCGCGGCCCGGGGGGTTCGCGAAAAGGGGACAGCTATGCTCAACGAACGCCTCGCCGCCGTAAAAGCGGTAAAATCGGACTTCCTGAGTGCCGAACGCGCCCAGGACGATGCCGCCATCGCCGCCGCGCGCTGTGTCGCAACCATGCTCGAGGTGCGCCGCGCCAGCAATCTTCCGCTCGGCGTCGGCCTCGACGCGATCGCCGCCATGTCGCGCGCGGTTACACAGTCGATCGAGACGAGAGCCTCGCTCATCAAGGTGCATCCGATGCTGGCGGCATTGCCGGCTGAGCTCGGCGTCTCGGCTTATGGCGACTCCGGCTGTCCGCCGGTCGATGCGCCCATCACCGGCGAAGATCGCGCACCGCTCCGCGCAGTCGCGTGAAATCATCAGCCAAAGATTGACGAGGAACGATTGACATGGCGTCATCGAACCATGCTCCATCTCCTCATCTATTACGGGCTTTTTGCCGCCAGCTCTCTTTACGCGCTCGCTCGTGGTGGGGCGCCGGAGAGGCTGGTGGCAATCGTGATGATCATCGGAATCGCAGTCACGCCGCTGCTGCTGAATCCGGTCTCGAGCCGCTTCTATGGGGTCGAGACTCGGGTGTTCATTCTCGACGTAGTGATCCTCCTTGCCTTTACGGCGATCGCGCTCAGAGCGAACCGTTTCTGGCCGATGGGGATCGTGGTTTTTCACGGCATGTCCGTGCTCGGCCATTTGCTCAAGCTCGCCGATCCACGCCTTATCCGGACCGCCTATCTCGTGATGCTGGCATTGTGGCTCTATCCGCAACTGATGCTCCTTGTCCTCGGGACCTGGCGGCACCGGGTTCGCCTGAAGACGGCCGGGGCCGATCCCTCCTGGCGGACCTCCTCGCGCCGGTAGACGGCGAAGCGGCTGCTCTCTGGGCCGAAAGACTGATCGCCGAGTTCGGTACGCTTGCCGCGGTGCTCTCGGCACCCCGGGAGCGGCTGCTTCGCCTGCTCGATGGTTCGGCGGATGCCGCCGCCTGTATCGTGAACAACCGGCGCGCGATGCGCTTCGCGCTTCGCCACCGGATCGAGGCGGGGCCGGTCATCGCCAGCGACCGCGAGTTGCACGACTATCTGTGGTTCACCATGGCGCATGAGCGGATCGAAACGGTGCACTGCCTGTTTCTCGGCGCCACCCACCAGTTGCTGCGCGACGAGCGGCTGTCGACCGGCACCCAGTCGGAAGCACTGATCGCACCGCGGGACATCGTCTACCGGGCGCTCGAACTTCAGGCGACAGGCCTCATCCTGGTGCACAACCATCCTTCGGGCGATCCGACCCCGAGTCCGGCGGATATCGCGGCGACCCGCGCCCTGGTCCGGGCTTCGACACCGCTCGGCATCACTGTCCATGATCACATGATTATCGGCGCAACCGGCCATGCGAGCCTTCGCGGCAGGAGATTGATCTGACATGTCAAACACGCATCCCAATTCACCGCGTCGCGGCTTTCAGGACCTCAGCCGGGCCCTGAGCAACGTCCATGCCGAACTGCAGCACATCGCGCAGGAGGCGCCCGTCGCTCAGACCACGGAGAGACAATTTCTCCCGGCCCGCTATCTTGCCGAGGCCCGCGACGCGAGTGTTGCGCGTGCCGTCGAAGTCTATCGTTCGAGGCGCCGGCGCGACGCTGCGTTCGGAGAGGATGCCGATCTGTTCGGCGAGCCGGCATGGGACATCCTGCTCGATCTGCTCGATGCCGATGCTCATGGCCGCCGGATTTCGGTCACCAGCGCCTCGCTCGCCTCGAGCGTGCCGGCGACGACGGGCTTGCGCATGATCGCAATCCTCGAGGAGCGCGGCCTGGTCGTGCGGACCGATGACCCGCTCGATCGGCGGCGGTCCTATGTGAGCCTCACCGGAAAAGGCAGAGTCGCCATGCAGGCCGCGTTGCGCTGAGCTGAGGGGGCGCTGAGCTGGCGCCCTGATGAAGGATCGTCCGATTGACACCGCCCCTCCCCGGCGCGACAGTTTTCGACTGGCCTCCTGCCGGACCGGAGTAATCCATGCAGCTTCACCGTGCCGCCCTGTTGCTGGGCGCCGCCCTGCTTCCTTCCCTTGCAACTCTTGGCGCTACGCCCGTCGCCGCACAGGCAAAGGAAGCGCCTGCATCCGCAGCCGTGAAGCCGCTCGATTTCACCGAGCGCACGCTCGCCAATGGCCTGCGCGTCTATGCGATCCGCGACACCGGCACGTCGAACGTCTCGGTTCAGGTCTGGTACGATGTTGGATCCAAGGACGATCCGGCCGGGCGCTCGGGCTTCGCGCACATGTTCGAGCATCTGATGTTCAAGGCGACCCGGAACCTCGCGTCCGAACAGATGGACCGGCTGACGGAAGATGTCGGTGGCTACAACAACGCCTCGACCAATGACGACTACACCAATTATTACGAGGTCGTCCCGGCCAACCATCTGCAACGGCTGCTGTTCGCCGAGGCCGACCGCATGGCGAGCCTGGTCGTCGAGCCGAAGAGCTTCGCCTCGGAGCGCGACGTGGTGAAGGAGGAGCTGCGCCAGAGCACGCTGGCGCGGCCCTATGGCAAGCTGTTCTCGGTCTATTTCTCGGCGATCTCCTACAGCCGCCACCCCTATGCGCGCTCGACGATCGGCAGCATCGAGAATCTGGAAAGCGCCTCGATCGACGATGTCCGCGCCTTTCACGCCACCTATTACCGGCCCGACAATGCAATCCTCGTCGTTTCGGGCAATTTCGATCCAAAGCAGCTCGATGCCTGGGTCGACCAGTATTTCGCCGGCATCGCGAAGCCTAACCGCCCGATCCCGCGCGTGACCGTGACCGAGCCCGAGCGGACCGTCGCGACTCATTACAAGGTCTATGAGCCGAACACCCCGCTGCCCGCGGTGATGATCAGCTACCCGATCCCGCCCGACAATGATCCCGACAATCCCGCGATCGCCGTGCTGAACGCGATATTGTCGCAGGGCGAGAGCTCGCGGCTGTACGAGACGCTCGTCTATCGCGACCAGCTCGCCCAATCCGCAGAGAGCTTTCTCGATTCCAAGCAGGGCCCGAGCAGCCTCGGCGTGCTGGCGGTAATGGCCGGCGGCAAGACCGCCGATGCCGGCGACGCGGCGCTGCGCCGCGAGGTTGCGCGGCTGCGCGATGCGCCGGTCACCGCAGCCGAATTGACCGAAGCGAAGAACGGGATCCTCACCGGCGCGCTGAAGGGCCGCGAAACCGCCGAGGGCAAGGCCTCGGCTCTCGCCGCCTCGGTGATCATCGACGGCGATCCCCGCGCTTCGGATCGCCAGCTCGGCGAGATCGCACTGGTGACCGCTGCCGATGTGCAACGCGTCGCGCGCAAATATCTCCGCGACGAGCGCTCGGCGACCATCCAGTATCTCCCCGCCGAAGCTGCGCCCGTGGGCGTCAAGGGTGACACCATCAAGGTGGCCTCGACTGTCGTCGTCTCGCCCCTGGCGGCACCCGCCAATGTCGAGGTTGTCACGCCGGCCAGCGATGCGGACCGTCTGAAGCCGCCGCTCGCCGGGCCGGCGGTTACTGCCGTGATCCCCTCGCCGCGCGACTTCAGGCTCGCCAACGGCCTTCGTGTCGTGACGGTTGAGAAGCATGATCTTCCGCTGCTCACTGCGTCGCTCGTCTCGGATGCCGGTGGCGCCGGGGACCCGGCAACCCGCGCCGGCCTTGCCAGCCTGACCGCCGATGTGCTGACCAAGGGCACCGCAACCCGCTCCGCGACCCAGATCGCAGCCCAGATCGAAGCGCTTGGCGGATCGATCGAGAGCAGCGCCGATTGGGACGGATCGTCGGTTTCGGTTACGGTGAAATCGGATCAGGCGACGCCGGCGCTCGCGATCCTCGCCGATGTCGCGCGTAATCCGGCCTTTGCCGCCGAGGAACTGGAGCGTGCCAGGTCCCAGGCCATCGACGGTGTCGCGGTCACGCTCAAGGACCCGGCACAACTCTCGGGCCTAGTCGCCGGCCGGGCGGTGTTCGGCAACGCGCCTTACGGACATGTGCTGTCCGGCACGCCGGAATCGCTCAAGGCAATCACGCAGAAAGATCTGCGCGCTACCTACCAATCGACCTGGCAGCCCGGACAAGCGACGCTGATCCTGGTCGGTGACATCACCCCCGCCGCAGCCAAAGAGCTTGCGGAGAAGAATTTCGGAAGCTGGAAGGCACCTGTCGGAAAGACGCTACAGGCTGGCGCTGCCGCGCCTGTCACACCGCCCGCTCCCCGCATCATTGTCGTCGATATGCCTGACGCTGGCCAGGCCGGCGTCGTGGTTGCACGGCCCGGTATCGCGCGGAGCGATCCGGCCTTTTACCCGGCAAGCGTCGCCAATACGGTGCTGGGCGGCGGCTTCTCGTCGCGGCTCAACCAGGAGATCCGTATCAAGCGCGGCCTCGCTTATGGCGCCGGTAGCTCATTGATCGCGCGGCGGGAGCCGGGCGCGATCGCGGCGCGGACCCAGACCAAGAATCCGACCGCACCTGAGACCATCGCGATCATGATCGCCGAGATGAAGCGGCTCGGCGCCGAACCGGTCGCCGCGAGCGAGCTCGAGCCGCGCAAGGCTACGTTGATCGGCAATTTCGGCCGGCGAGTCGAGACGACCGACGGCATCGCCGATGTGCTCGGCGACTACATCGTCGAGGGGGTGCCGCTTGACGAGCTCAAGACCTTCACCGCCTCGGTCTCGGCAGTCGACCCCGCGGCGGTCCAGGCTACAGCGGCGAAGCTGCTCGATCCGTCGCAGGCGAGCATCGTCGTGGTCGGCGACGCCAAGCTGTTCATCGATGCGCTGCGGAAGGACTATCCGAACCTCGAGCTGATCCCGGCAAGCGCGCTGAAACTGGACAAAGCGGCGCTGAAGTGAGCACCCGCGCGACAAGATTACGTTAACCTTCAACTGTTTCGCTGCGAGACACCCGAAAATCAGGGGCGGCGCCCACGGGTGAATCCAGCTATGGCAAAGCCATGTCCTGGGGCGCGATCAAAAACTGGTTCCGAATGCGGCGGCTCGGCAAGCTCGGCATTGTCGGAATCGTCGCGTTGATTTGTGCCGGCGTCTCGGCGCAAGCGGCGATCCGTGCGATCGTCGACCAGAGCGCCAAGGCAGCCCGCGCCGCCCCAAAGCCGACCGGCTATGAGGCTGAAGATCATTTCCCGGGCGCAGCCTATTTCTATGTCGCCGAGGAAAGCGCAGCCCCAGGCGCCGGCGCGACCGGGACGACCGCTTTGCCCGATCTGCCGGTACCGGCCGCAGCCGCCGCGCTCACCACCGATGCCTCGATCCGCCCCGCCCAGCCCTTCTCGGCCGCGGCGGCGAGCGCTGCCGACAAGGGCCGTGCACTGGAATGCCTGACCGCCGCCATCTATTATGAAGCTGCGACTGAACCGGATGCCGGGCAGCAGGCAGTGGCTCAGGTGATCCTCAACCGGGTTCGCCATCCCGCCTTTCCGGCGACCGTGTGCGGCGTCGTCTATCAGGGTTCGGAGCGCAGCACTGGCTGCCAGTTCAGTTTCGCATGCGACGGGTCGATGGCGCGCATTCCCTCGCGCGCCTATTGGCTGCGGGCAATGCGGGTCGCGGCGGCTGCGCTGAACGGCCGGGTCTTCGCGCCTGTCGGCCTTGCGACTCATTACCATACCTATGCGGTCACGCCGTCATGGAACCGGAGCCTGGTGATGACCGCTGCGATCGGCGCGCATTTCTTCCATCGCTGGCAGGGCTGGTGGGGTACGCCGGCCGCGTTCAGCCAGGCCTATGCC
>Ga0105238_10005521_pt1 | contig 12487 bp, 10 predicted proteins | sample KBSC34metaG_FD_81526 | JGI IMG/M metagenome (GOLD analysis project Ga0105238, IMG submission 81526) | Corn rhizosphere microbial communities from Kellogg Biological Station, Michigan, USA - KBS C3-4 metaG | ecosystem: Host-associated > Plants > Roots > Rhizosphere > Soil | place: Michigan, USA... | reverse complement strand
CACGAGCGAGCCTTCGCGCAGCGCCACGCGCGTGAGGCCGCCGGGCACGAGGTTGACCGAGGTGCCGGAGAGGACATAGGGCCGCAAGTCCACGTGCCGCGGCGAGAGCGCCTCGCCGATGAAGGTCGGCACCTGCGAGAGCGAGAGCGTGGGCTGCGCGATGTAGCGCTCCGGGGCGGCCACGATGCGCGCACGGTAGCGCTCGCGCTCCTCGCGCGTGGACGTAGGTCCCACGAGCATGCCGTAGCCGCCCGAGCCCTGGGCCTCCTTGACCACCAGCTCCTCGAGGTGGTCCAGCACGTAGGCGCAGTCGTCGCGCTTCTTCATCACGTAGGTCGGCACGTTCCTGAGGATCGGCTCCTCCCCGAGATAGAAGCGGACCATGTCCGGCACGTAGGGATACATCGACTTGTCGTCGGCGACGCCGGTGCCGATGGCGTTGGCGAGCGTCACGTTGCCGGCCTGGCACGCGCTGAGGAGGCCGAAGACGCCGAGCGTCGAGTCGGGGCGGAACACCGCGGGATCGAGGTAATCGTCGTCGATCCTGCGGTAGATCACGTCCACGCGCTTCGGCCCCTGCGTCGTGCGCATGAACACGCGGTCGTTCGCGACGAAGAGGTCCTGGCCCTCGACCAGCTCGACGCCCATCTGCTGCGCGAGGAAGGCGTGCTCGAAGTAGGCGCTGTTGAAGGGGCCGGGCGTGAGCACGACGATGGTGGGCTCGGCACCGTCGGGGGCCACGCCGCGCAGCGTCTCGAGGAGCAGGTCGGGATAGTGGTCGACGGGCCGGATGTGCTGCTGCGCGAAGAGCTCGGGAAAGAGCCGCATCATCATCTTGCGGTTCTCGATCATGTACGAGACGCCCGAGGGCGTGCGCAGGTTGTCCTCGAGGACGTAATGCTCGCCGTCCGCGTGGCGCACGAGGTCGACCCCGGCGATGTGCGCATAGACCTGTCCCGGCAGGTCGAGCCCGCGCACCTCGGGGCGGAACTGCGCATTGCCCAGCACCTCGTGCTCCGGGATCACGCCCGCGCGCAGGATCTCCTGCCCGTGGTAGACGTCGTGCAGGAAGCGGTTCAGGGCGGCGACCCGCTGGCGCAGGCCCGCCGCGAGCCGCTCCCAGGTCTCGCCGGGCATGATGTGCGGCACGATGTCGAACGGGATCAGGCGCTCGGTGCCGGAGGCCTCGCCGTACACGGCGAAGGTGATGCCCACGCGGTGGAAGAGCAGGTCGGCCGCGTGGCGGTTCTGCGCGATCCGCCCCGGGGGCGCGCTCTCGAGCCATTCGTGGAAGGCGGCGTAGTGCGCACGCACGTCCCCGTCGGGCGCGAACATCTCGTTCCAGGTCTTCATGGCGCAGGGCGGTGCAATGGACGTGCCTGATTCTGGTCGCTTTTGGGAATAGAATCGAGACACCGCAAAGCGTTCCCTCCGTGCTCAGCCAGACTGCCGCTACAGACGTCGCGCCCTTCGAGGCGGAGCTGCGCTCGACCTTCGGCGCGGCCGCCGCGGAGCTGCCCGTGCGCGCGCTCCAGTTCGCCAATGGCGCGACCCAGGCCGGGGCGCGCCACGAGGCGTTCGAGCGGGCGCTCGCCGTGGCGCGCCTGCTGCTGGTCCAGGGCGCCGATCCCACGACGATCGCCGCGGCACTCGTGAGCCAGGCGATCCCCGAGAAGGAGCTCGACTTCGAGGCCATCGAGAGCGCCTTCGGCCCCGAGCTCACGGGACTCCTGCGGGGGCTGGAACGCGCCGGCCGCATCGAGACGCTCAACGCCGCGGGCGTGGACGTGGAGCACCTGAGGAAGATGCTCCTCGCCATCGCCGAGGACGTGCGCGTGGTGCTCATCAAGCTCGCCGAGCGCGTGGTGTACCTGCGCGGCCTGACCCGGGCCGACGACGCGATCCGCCGCGCCGCGGGCCACCAGACGCTGGCACTCTTCTCGCCGCTCGCCAACCGCCTCGGCGTCTCCGACATGAAGTGGGAGCTCGAGGACTTCAGCTTCCGCTACACCGAGCCCGAGCTCTACAAGAAGATCGCCCAGCTCCTCGACGAGAAGAGGAGCGAGCGCGAGGCCTTCATCCAGCGCGTCATCAACCAGCTCGAGCGCGAGCTGCACGGCGTCGGCATCCAGGCGGTGATCCAGGGGCGGCCGAAGCACATCTACTCGATCTGGCGGAAGATGCGCGGCAAGAACGTTCCGTTCGAGCGCCTCTATGACATCCGCGCGGTGCGCGTGATCGTGCACAACATCCGCGAGTGCTACACGGTGCTCGGCATCGTGCACGACCTGTGGACGCCGGTCGAGGGCGAGTTCGACGACTACATCGCCAATCCCAAGCCGAACGAGTACCGCTCGCTGCATACGGCCGTCATCGGTCCCGAGGGACGCACGCTCGAGGTGCAGATCCGCACCGAGGAGATGCACCAGCATTCGGAGCACGGCGTCGCGGCCCACTGGCGCTACAAGGAAGGCAAGCGCGCGGACAAGGCGTTCGACGCCAAGATCGCGTGGCTGCGCCAGGTGCTCGCGTGGAAGCAGGAGGTGCTCGAAGGCGCGCCGCAGCGCCCGGGTGACGCGGACCGCGGCCTCTTCGAGGACACGATCTACGTGCTGACGCCGCAGGGCCGGGTGGTCGACCTGCCCGCGGGCTCGACGCCGATCGACTTCGCGTATCACGTGCACACCGACCTCGGCCATCGCTGCCGTGGCGCCAAGGTCGACGGCCAGATGGTTCCGCTCAACTACCGCCTGCAGAACGCGCAGCGCGTGGAGATCACCGCGGTGAAGCAGGGCGGGCCGTCGCGCGACTGGCTGCAGCCGGGGTATCTCGCGAGCCCGCGCGCGCTGGCGAAGGTGCGGCAGTGGTTCCGGCACGAGGATCACGCGCGCGACGTGGCCAGCGGGCGCAGCGCGCTCGACAAGGAGCTCCACAAGCTGGGTGCCACGAGCGAGGCGCACGACAAGGTCGCGGCCGCGTGCGGCTATCCGAAGCTCGAGGAGTTCTACGCGGCGCTCGGCCGCGGCGAGGTGAGCAGCCGGCAGGTGGAGATCGCCGTGCGCGGCGAGGCGCCCCCCACGACACCGCCGCCCTCGCTCATCAAGCCCGAGGCGCGCACGACCAAGACCTCTTCGGGCGTGCTCGTGCTCGGCGTGAACAACATCGCGACGCTCATCGCGAAGTGCTGCAAGCCGGTGCCGCCCGACCCGATCGTGGGCTTCATCACGCGCACGCGCGGCGTGATGGTGCATCGGCAGGACTGCACGAACATCACGTCGCTCACGCCCCAGCAGCACGATCGCCTCATGCCCGCGGACTGGGGCAACACGGGCGAGGCGCCGTTCTCCGCGGAGATCGAGGTCGTGGCGCTGGACCGGCAGGGGCTCCTGCGCGACATCTCGGAGGCGATCTCGCGCGAGCGCACCAACGTGACGGCGGTGAACACCGTCACGCGCGGCGCGCATGCCTTCATGCGCTTCACGCTGCAGGTCACGTCGGCCGAGTGGATCCAGCGCGTGCTGCGGCAGGTGCGCGACGTGCCCGGCGTCGACACCGCGAGGCGCCTGTGACCCCCGAGGGACTCCACCACCTCGAAGCGCGGCTGCACGAGCCGCTGGCGCTGCCCGAGCGCGTGCGCCTGCTGAACGAGATCGCCGAGCAGCTCTACGAGCGCGAGCCCGTGCGCGGCGCCAAGCTGGCACGCGAGGCGATGGACCTCGCACGCGCGAGCGGCGACATCGCGGGCGAGGCGCAGGCGCTCTATTGCCTCGGGCGCAACCTGCACGCGCAGGCGGACTACCCCGCCGTCTTCGAGGCGCAGGACACCGCGCTGTCGCTCTTCCGCTCGCTGGGCGACATCGCTGGGGAGGCGCGCTGCCGCAACCTGCTCGGCATCACCTACCGGCAGCTCGGCGAGTACGGCCAGGCGCTCGAGATGTACGAGCAGGCGCTCAAGGGCTTCCGGGAGGCGGGCGAGCGGCGCTGGGAGGCGCGGGTGCTGTCCAACATCGGCACGATCGAAATCCAGCTCGGCAACCATTCCGCCGCCCTCGAGCTCTTCGGGCACGCGCTCGAGCTGCGCGCGGAGCTCGGCGACACCGAGGGCGAGGCGTTCGACCGCAACAACGTGGCGTTCGGCCATGTGCAGCGCGCCCTCGGGCTGCGGGCGGCGGGCGATGAGACGAGCGCGCGGGTCGAGTGCGACGAGGCGCTGCTGCAGCTCACGCGCGCGATCGAGATCGCGCGCCTCTACGGCTACAAGCGGCTGCATTCCACCTGCCTGCAGACGATGGGCGAGACTTACCAGGCGATGGGCCGGCCGGAGGTGGCGCTCGACATCGCGCGCGATTTCCTCGCGCTCGCCCGGGAGTGCGGCGACAAGTGGATCGAGGCTTACGGTCTCGCGTGCGTGGGCGACATCCGCCACCAGCTCGGGCACGAAGCGGAGGCGCTGCAGTCGCTGTGCGCCGCGCTCGCCGCGTTCGAGACGCTCGGGTCGCGCGACGAGGTGGCCCGCGTGCTGCGCATCCTCTCGCAGGTGCACGAGCAGGTGGGCGAGCTGAACCAGGCGCTCACATGCTTGCGCCGGGCCGGGGTGATCGAGCAAAGGCTCAAGAGCGAGGAGACGGAGCGGCGGGCGCGCGCGCTCTCGGCGCGACGCAGGCTCGAGCAGGCGACGCGCGAAGCGGAGCGCTACCGGCGACTGGCGCTGGAGGATACGCTCACGGGGCTCGCCAATCGTCGCCAGCTGGACGAGAGGCTCGCGTCGCTCCTGCGCGAGGCCCGTTCACGCGGTTCGGTCGTAACCGTGGCGCTCGCCGACGTCGACCACTTCAAGGGCATCAACGATCGCTTCTCGCATGCGGTCGGCGACGAGGTGCTGCGCTGCGTGGGCGAGATCCTGCGCGGCCATTGCCGGCTGGGCGATGTCGCCGGGCGCTTCGGCGGCGAGGAGTTCATGGTGATCTTCCGCTCGCTCGACATGCGCGCCGCGGCGGAAGCGTGCGAGCGGATGCGCCGCGCGGTGGAATCGTGGGACTGGAAGTCGATCCATCCGCAACTGCGCGTCACGTTGTCCGTGGGGCTCGCGTCGAGCGCTTCGCTCGATCATCCCGAAGGCCTCATCGACGCGGCCGATCACTGGCTCTACGAGGCGAAGCGCCACGGGCGCAATCAGGTGCAGCCGCTGGTGCTGGCTCCGGCTTAGTCACCCTCTCCCTGGGGGTGCGCGTCAGCGTCCCATTTGCGCGAACCGCGCGTCGGACTCCGAGAAGAACACCAGCCGCACCTCCTCGATGCGCGTGTGCCGCGCGAGCGACCGCGTGATGGCATCGAGCGCGACTTGCGCGGCTTCGTCCTTCGGATAGCCGTAGACGCCGGTCGAGATCGCCGGAAAGGCGAGGGTGCGCACTTCGTGCTCCACGGCGAGCGCGATCGAATTCTCGTAGCACGCCGCGAGCAGTCGCGGCTCCTCGCCGCCGTGGCGGCCATGGATGGGCCCGACGGTGTGGATCACGTAACGCGCGGGGAGACGCCCACCGGTCGTGATCACCGCCTCGCCCGTCGGCAGCCCGCCCGGATGCGTCGTCTCGCGAATGCGCTTGCACGCCTCGAGGATCCCGGGGCCGCCCGCGCGGTGGATCGCGCCGTCGACGCCCCCGCCGCCCATAAGGCTCGAGTTGGCGGCGTTGACGATGGCGTCGACGGATTCGCGCGTGATGTCGCCGACCTTGATGGTGACGCGGGGGTGCATCGCGAAATGGGGTGACGCGCTAGCCGCCCAGGAACAATCGCCCCACATCGGGATTGTCGAGCAGCTCGTCGCCCGTGCCCACGAGCGCGGCCTGGCCCGAGACCAGCACGTAGCCCACGTCGGCGAACTCGAGGCCCTTGCGCGCGTTCTGCTCGACCATCACGATGGTCTTGCCGTCCTCGTGCTGCAGGCGGTAGAGGATCTCGAACACCATGTCGATGAAGCGCGGCTCGAGGCCGATGGACGGCTCGTCGACCAGCAGCACGTCGGGCTCCATCACGAGCGCGCGCGAGATCTCGAGGAGGCGCCGCTCGCCGCCCGAGAGCACCTTCGCCGCGTGGTGCCTGCGCGCCGCGAGCCGGTCGTAGCGCGCGAAGACGCGCTCGGCCGCCTCCCTGGCCTTCGCGCGCGAGCGCAGCAGGAAGCCGCCCATGAGCAGGTTCTCCTCGACCGTCATGTCGGGGAACACGGACTTGTCCTGCAGGATGTACGCGATGCGCGCGTCGCGAAGCTTGCGCTCCGGCGTGAGGCGCGTCACGTCGCGGCCTTCCTCGTCGCGGCCGACGATCACCTCGCCCTCGAAGATGCGCGTGAAGCCGTAGATCGAGTGCAGCACCGTCGACTTGCCCGCGCCGTTCGGCCCGATCAGGCACACCGACTGGCCGCGCGCCACGTGGAGCGTGAAGCCGTGCAGGATCTCCATGTTGCCGTAGCCCGCGCGCAGCCCCCGCACCGAGAGGAACGGGTCGTCCCGGGCGAGCTCCAGCAGCCGCGTCTCGGGAATCTCCGTGCGCAGCGACTCGGCCTCGCGCGCGACCTCGTCCACGGAGAGGACCAGGTCGACGTCGCCCTCGTGGTAGCCGGTCGCGCGGCGCTCCGGCGGCTCCTGCGGCGTCACGGGCTCGGCGCTCACGCGGCCGCTCCGAGGTAGGCGTCGATCACGCGCGGATCGTTCTTCACCTCCTCGGGCGTGCCGGAGCAGAGCACCTTGCCGACGGCCATGCAGTAGATGTGCTGCGCGAGGTTCATCACCACCCGCATGTTGTGCTCGATCACGAAGAGCGTGATGCCGTAGTCGCGGTTCGCGCGCTTGAGGCGATCGATGAGCCCGTTGATGAGCGTCGGGTTGATGCCCGCCGTCGGCTCGTCCAACAGCAGCACCTTGGGCTCGTTCATGAGCGCCATCGCGAACTCGAGCAGCTTCTGCTGCCCGAAGGAGAGCGACCCCGCGGCGAGCCGGCGCTTGGTGTACAGGCCGACGAACTCCAGCAGGTGCTCCGCCTTGGCGATGAGGTCCGGGGGATACGGCTTGAACATGTCGAAGAAGCCGCTCTCGGCCTGGGGGAGCGAGACCAGCATGTTCTGCACGCAGTCCATCTTCGCGAAGACGCGCGTCTGCTGGAACGTGCGCTGCAGGCCGAGCCGCGCGATGCCCTGCACGCCGAGGCGCGAGATCTCGCGCCCGTCGAACCGGATGGAGCCCGAGTCGATCGGGTGCTGGCCGACGATCGAGCTGAAGAGCGTCGTCTTGCCCGAGCCGTTCGGCCCGATGAGCCCCGTGATGGAACCGCGCTCCACCGTGAGCGACACCTCGCGGTTGGCCACCACGCCGCCGAAGGCCTTGGTCACGCCGCGCACCTCGATGATCGGGCCGCTCACGCGCTCACCGCTTTCGGCGCGGGGGCCGGGCGCGGCTTGCCGGAGTCCGGCCCCCCTCTCTCCTCCACCTTCACGCCGAACCATTCGGGGCGGCGGCTCTTCACCCATCCGAGGATCCCCTGCTGGAAGTACACCACCGTCACGATGATGAGCACGCCGAGCGCGATGTACTGCCAGCCGAGCAGGTAGGTCCAGGTGAGCTCGCGCATCACGTAGAACACCGTGGCGCCGATGATCGGTCCCCAGAGCGTGCCCTTGCCGCCGAGGAGCGTCATCGCGATCATGAAGATGCCGAACGTGAGCGTGGGATAAGCCGTCTCGAGGGGCTCGACGAAGCCGGTCATGTTGCCGAAGAGCGCGCCCGCGATGCCGAGGAAGAACGCGGCCGACGACCACGCGACCGCCTTGTAGCGCCGCGTGTGCAGGCCGAGGGCCTCGGCCTTGTCCTCGTCGTCGCGGATCGCGTTCACCGCGAGCTTGAAGCGCGTCCCGTAGAGCCAGCGGAAGAAGAGATAGCACGCCACCGCCGCCGCGAGGCACGCGAAGTAGAAGAAGCGCTCGCGCATGCCCGGGGCGCCCGGGAAGACCGGCATCGAGATGCCCTGGCCGCCGCCGACCCACGGCCACGCCGCGGTGAGCTCGGCGGCCGCGATCGCCACTCCCAAGGTCCCGATGGCGAAATAGGGGCCGCGAATGCCGGCGAGGACCCAGGACAGGATCGCCGCCATGATGGTCGCGCCGACCGCGGCGAGCGCCGTCCCGAGCGCCAGCCCGCCGAAGTACTGCGCGTCCGTGAAGTGGATCGCGACGGCGCCGTTGGCCGCCGTGTACTCGCCCACGTCGTACACGAGCCCGATCTGCGTGATGGCGCAGATGTACATGCCGATGCCGAAGAAGGCGATGTTGCCGAGCGAGTTGTAGCCCATCTGCCCGCCCATCGCGTCCCACGTGAGCGCGAAGAGCACCATGATCCAGAAGACCGCGAACTGGACCGAGTGCGCGGGGAAGACGAACGGCGCCGCCAGGCCCACGACGAGGATGGCCGCATGCAGCGCGGCGGTGCGGCTCGCGAGCTTCATTGCAGCGCCCTCCGGGACCTGAGCAGCGAGAGCTGGCGGAAGACCAGGATGAGGATCAGGAGCGACACCACCGTCGCCTGCTGGAACTGCGCGCCCAGCACGAAGCCGCTGTACTGCTCGATCACCCCGAGCGCGAGCGCCATGACGATCACGCCCGGCAGGTTGCCCAGGCCCGCGGCGGTGACGATCACGAACGCGCGCACCGAATAGCCGATGCCGTAGAAGGGCGCGATCACCCACACCATGGCGACCAGCACGCCCGCGGCGCCGCAGATCGCGGCGTTGAGCGAGAAGGTGAGGGCGTAGACCGTGTCGGTGTCGATGCCGAGCACGCGCGCGGCGCGCGGATCCTGCGCCGTCGCGCGGATCGCCTGGCCCATGCGGCTGTAGCGCAGGAAGGCGACCATCGCGATGGCCAGGAGGAAGCACAGCGCGATGGCGATCAGGCGGATCTGCGTGATGTCCACCTGGCCGCCGAAGAGGTGCAGCGTGTCGAAGCCGGATTTGATCGTGCGCACGTCCGGCCCGAAGATGAGGTTCAGCGATTGCTGGATGACGATCGCCATGCCGAACGTGGCGAGCAGCGACGTGAAGAGGTCGAGCTCGATCACGCGCCGGATGATGATGCGGTAGATGAGCCACCCCAGCGCGAACATGATCGCCGCCACCGGGATGATGGCGACGATCGGGTGCACGCCATGCTTGTTCATCTCGTAGGCGAGGAAGCCCCCGGTCATCACCATGTCGCCCTGCGAGAGGTTCTTCACGCTCGTGACGCCCCAGACGAGCCCGAGCCCGTAGGCGATGAGCGCGAAGATCGCGCCCACGGAGAGCCCGTTCAGCAGGAGCTGGACGTTGAAGACCGGCGCGCCGGTGAGGATCTGCAGGTTCTCGACCATAAAAGAGCGGACGCCGCCATGCGGACGGCGCCCGCCTCCTCCGCGCTTATTTCGCCGCGACTCTCGGGAACTGCACCTTCTCCGAGGCGTACTTGGTCGGTGCGACCACCGCGTACTTGTCGTTCTGCACCTGGCGCAGCACCATCGGCTTGGTGAGGTTGCGCCCGTCGGGCGCGAACTTGATGTGCCCGTAGAACGTGTCGAGATCGGTCGCCGCGAGCGAGTCGCGCAGCTTGTCCTTGTCGAGCGAGCCCGCGCGCTTGAACGCGTCGGCCCAGATCTCGACCGCCGCGGAGGCCTGCGCCACCTGGTACGGGACTTCCTTGTAGTCGGGATGGGCCTTGAGGAACGCGTTGTTGTAATCCATCGCGCTCCCGAAGAGCGGATCCTTGTACTTGAGCGTCTCGGCCCACTGCGTGGGACAGAGGATTCCCTCGGCCGCCTTGCCGAACTTGTCGGTGAGGTCCGCCGACTCGCAGTGCGTCATCGCGACGATGGGCGCCGAGACACCCATCTCGGACATCTGCCGCGTGGCGGTGGTGGCGCCCTTGGTATGGCCCGAAAACAGGAGGACGTCGGGCTTCACCGCCTTCACCTTCGTGAGCGTGGCGGAGATGTCCGACAGGTCGCGCGGCATCTTGTCGTCGACCACGACGTGCATGCGGTAGTGCTTGACGCGGTCCATCACGCCGTCGCGCACGTCGAGCGAGAACGGGTCGTTCTCGAACGCCATGGCGACCTTGAGCGTCGAGGGATCCTTGCCGCTCTTCTGCGCGAGCTCGGCCGCGAGGTCGATCACCGGCGAGAGGTACTGCTCGGAGGTCGAGAGCGCCGCGAACGTGTATTTGTAGCCCTGGCTGAAGAGCGAGCGCGACGCGCCTTCGGCTTCGACCATGGGGATCTTGTACTTCTCGACCACGGGCGCCGCCGCCTTCGTGGGCCCCGAGCCGTAGGGACCGAGGACGAACTTCACGCCGTCCTGGTTGATGAGGCGCTCGAGGAGCTGCGCGGTGCGCGACGGCGTGGATTCGTCGTCGTAGTATTTCACCTCGATGCGATACTTCTTCCCGCCGACCATGATGCCGCCCGCGTCGTTGATCTTCTTCACCGCGAAGTTGTAGCCGTCGCTCGCGTTCTTGCCTTCCTGCGAGTACTTGCCGGTGATCGAGATCGCCGATCCGAGCGTGATGGTGTCCTCGGCCAGCGCCTGCTGCGAGATTGCGCCTGCGGCGGCCAGGACCGCGGCCGCCATTGCCTTCCGTGCGAACCGATCCGTCTTGCCCATGTGCGTTCTCCTCGTCATGGTTGCGGAATGTGGCTGAGGCCAATATGGCACCAATCAGGCCGTACGGGATCGGTCCCGGAGGGCAAAGCCATTGCCGCTCGTAATGAACCGGCCGTTGTTTGGATAAAATTGCAGTTTCGGCCTGCAACTCCCTTCCCGTGACCTCCGTTCCCGCGCGCGTCGTGCTCAAGCCCGGCCGCGAAAAGTCGCTGCGCCATCGCCATCCCTGGATCTTCTCGGGCGCCATCGCGCGCGTGGAGGGCGAGCCGGGCATCGGCGACACGGTGCAGGTGGTCGCGCATGACGGAGCGTTCCTCGCATCCGCCGCCTATGGGCCGGCGTCGCAGATCCGCGCCCGCGTGTGGTCCTTCGATCCCGAGGAGGCGATCGACGAGGCCTTCCTCGAGCGGCGCATCGCGCACGCGATCGAGCGCCGGCGCGGCCTCGAAGGCAGCGACGGCATGCGGCTCGTGCACGGCGAGTCCGATGGGCTGCCGGGATTCGTGGCCGATCGCTATGGCGACGTGGTCGTGGTGCAGATCCTCTCCGCCGGTGCCGAGCGCTGGCGCGACGCATGGCCGCGGCTGCTTGCGAAGCTCGCAGGCGCGAAGGCAGTGTACGAGCGCTCGGATGTGGAGGTGCGCACGCTCGAGGGGCTCAAGCCGCGCACCGGCGTGCTGATGGGAGACGTGAAGGGACCGGTGCAGATCCGCGAGGACGGCATCGCCTACGAGGTCGACGTGGCGCACGGGCAGAAGACCGGCTTCTACCTCGACCAGCGCGACAACCGTGCGCTCGCGCGATCGATCGCGAAGGACCGCGACTTCCTCAATTGCTTCTGCTACACCGGCGGCTTCTCGCTCGCGGCGCTCGCGGGCGGCGCCAATGAGGTCACGTCGATCGACACCTCGGAGGAAGCGCTCGCGCAGGGACGGCGGCAGGTGACGCTCAACGGCTTAGACGGCGCGATGGCGGAGTGGGTGTCAGCGGATGTCTTCTCGCAGCTTCGCAAGTATCGCGACCAGGGGCGGCGCTTCGACGCGATCGTGCTCGACCCGCCGAAGTTCGCGCCGACCGAGAAGCACGTCGCGAACGCGTGCCGCGCGTACAAGGACATCAACCTCTGGGCGATGAAGCTGCTCAAGCCCGGGGGCCACCTCTTCACCTTCTCGTGCTCGGGCGCCGTGGGGAATGATCTCTTCCGCAAGATCGTCGCCGGCGCCGCGGCCGACGCGCAGGTCGACCTCGAGGTGCGCCGCCAGCTCGGCGCCTCGGCGGACCACGCGTGCTCGATCCACTTCCCGGAAGGCGAGTACCTGAAGGGCTTGTGGCTGCAGGCGGCTTGAGGAAGCCCTTGTCCGACCGCGAATGGATCGTGGCCTGCCTCTGCGCCGAGTGGTGCGGGTCGTGCCGCGAGTACCGCGACACGTTCGACGCGGTCGCCCGCGAGCTGGGCATCACGGCGCGCTTTGCCTGGATCGATATCGAGGACACGCCCGACGTGATGGGCGAGATCGAGGTCGAGAGCTTTCCGTCCGTGCTCATCGCGCAGGGTGACGCGATCGCGTTCTACGGCGCGCTCACGCCGCACGCCTCGACCCTGTCTTCGCTGGTGCGGAAGGCGCTCGCGGGCGAGATGGGCCGCGTGGAGGATGCCGCGCTCGCCGGACTGCCCGCGCGGGTGCGCGACGCGGTCGCCTGAGGGCGCCCGATCCGCTATAATCTTGGGCTCGAATCCGTAGGCGCGTAGCTCAGCTGGTTAGAGCACCACCTTGACATGGTGGGGGTCGTTGGTTCGAGTCCAATCGCGCCT
>Ga0105238_10005516_pt1 | contig 12495 bp, 8 predicted proteins | sample KBSC34metaG_FD_81526 | JGI IMG/M metagenome (GOLD analysis project Ga0105238, IMG submission 81526) | Corn rhizosphere microbial communities from Kellogg Biological Station, Michigan, USA - KBS C3-4 metaG | ecosystem: Host-associated > Plants > Roots > Rhizosphere > Soil | place: Michigan, USA... | reverse complement strand
TGATGAAGACGGTGTTGTCGTCTCCGAGGAAATCGTGAAGTCGGAGGTCCCGGAGGGTGCCGAAGCGCTCGACCGCCGCTAACCTGACCGGTCGCACATGACCCGCCGAGCAGCAATCTTCGTCGTCGGCCTCGTCGCCGCGGCCCTCGTCGGGGTCGCGCTGCTCGCCATCCCCGGATCCCCGATCGAGCAGCGTCCGACGCTCGGGCTCGACCTGCAGGGCGGCCTCGAGGTGACGCTCCAGGCGGTCCCTCCGAAGGACCGCAAGCTGACCAAGGAGGACCTCGACCGGTCGGTCTCGATCATGCGCTCGCGCGTCGACAAGCTCGGCGTCGCAGAGCCGGAGATCCGGACGCAGGGCTCGGACCAGATCTCGATCCAGCTTCCCGGGGTGAAGGATCCCGCCGCGGCCGCCGGGATCATCGGCAAGACCGCACAGCTCGAGCTGTTCGACCTCGAGCGAGACCTCGTTTCTCCCTCGATCGACGCACGCACGCGACAGCCGATCGCGACGCCGAAGCTGTACGACCTGCTCGCCGGCCAGCAGGCGCTCGCGGACAAGGGGACGCCCGACACGTACTACGTCTTCCGGACGAAGGGGAAGACGCTCGTCCGCGGGCCCGTGCAGACGAAGCAGGCGGCGCTCGCCAAGTGGGGCGGGAAGCTGCCGCCCGGCCACAAGCTCTTCGCCGTCCCGCCGAACACCGTGGTCATTCGCTGCGGCGCCGGCGGCGCGGTCGTCTGCCCGGGTGTCGCGCAGACCAACCCGACGCAGAACTCCTGGTACCTGATGCGGTACACGCCGCCCGAGGTGCCGGAGATGACGGGCTCCGACCTCAAGCTCTCGGGCACGAGGCAGGACTTCGACACGCGCACGGGTGAGCCGATCGTGCTCATGGAGTTCACCGACAAGGGCGGGAAGAAGTTCGAGGAGATCACCCGCGACATCGCACAGCGCGGGAAGCTGCTCTTCAACACGGTCGGCGGCGGCCAGGGCGACCCGAGCGCCTTCCTGCAGCACTTCGCGATCGTGCTCGACCGCGAGATCAGGTCGTGGCCGACGATCGACTTCACCGAGTACCCGGGCGGGATCACCGGCTCGAACGGCGCGCAGATCTCGGGCCTGCAGTCGATCGGCGAGGCGAAGAACCTCGCGCTCGTGCTGCAGACCGGCGCGCTGCCCGTCGAGTTCCGCACGCTCGACCAGACTGCGATCTCGGCGACGCTGGGCAAGGACTCGCTGCAGGAGGCGAAGCTCGCCGCGATGGTCGGGCTTCTGCTCGTCGCGATCTTCCTTCTCATCTTCTATCGCTTCCTCGGCATCGTGGCCGTTCTCGGCCTCATCGTCTACGCGGCGCTGCTGTACGCGGCGATCCTCCTCTTCCACGTCACGCTCACGCTCCCGGGCTTTGCGGGCCTCGTTCTCACCCTGGGGGTGGCGGCCGACGCCAACGTGGTCATCTTCGAACGCATCAAGGAAGAGGTGCGCGCCGGGCGCTCGGTCCGGGCGGCGATCTCCACCGGTTACACGAAGGGATTCCACACGATCGTCGACGCGAATGCGGTCACGGCGATCACCGCGCTGGTGTTGTTCGCCGTCGCCACGGCGAGCGTCCGCGGCTTCGCGCTGATGCTGCTCATCGGTACTGCGATCTCGATGCTCACCGCCGTGGTCGCCACCCGCGCGATGCTGACGGTGCTCTCGGGCTTCCGGTGGTTCGACAACCCGCGCTTCATGGGCGCGACCGCGACCGAGATCCCCCGCTGGCAGCGGATCGACGTCATTGGGAGGCGCCGGCTCTGGTTCATCCTCTCCCTCGTCGCGATCGGCGTGAGCGTGGTCGCGCTGATCGTCCAGGGCCTCAACCTCGGCATCGACTTCAAGGGGGGCACGCAGGTCCAGTTCTCGACGCCGACGCCTGTCTCGCTGTCGTCCGTGCGCGAGGAGATGGGCGTGATCGGCCGGTCCGACGCGATCGTGCAGGGCCGCGGCCAGGCGACCGGCGACAACTACAAGGAGTTCGAGGTTCGCACCGAGGCGCTCACCGATCCCGAGCAGACGAAGCTCGAGAGCGCGCTGACGCGCCGACTCGATGCACACATAGATGCGGTCCACAACGTCTCCGCGAGCTTCAGCCGGCAGATCCTGAAGGGCGCGATCGTCGCCATCCTCGTCTCGTTCGCGCTGATCGCGCTCTACGTCGCGCTCCGTTACCGCTGGCGCTTCGCCGTCCCCATCCTGCGCACGCTGGGGAACGACGTGCTGATCACGCTCGGTGTGTACGCACTCTCCGGGCGCGAGGTGACGGCGTCGACCGTCGCGGCCGTGCTCACGATCCTCGGCTTCTCGATCTACGACACGATCATCGTGTTCGACCGGATCCGCGAGAACATGAAGCTGATGCCGCGCGCGTCGATCGCCACGATCGCGAACGTGTCGGTCTGGGAGGTGCTGCGGCGGTCGATGGTGACGACGTTCATCACGCTCGTCCCGATCGTCGCGCTGTTCCTCTTCGGCGGCGCGACGCTGCAGGACTTCGCGTTCGCGATCATGGTCGGGATCCTGGTCGGTGCCGTGTCGACCATCTTCATCGCGACGCCGCTGCTCACCGTCCTCATGGAACGGGATCCCGAGTGGGCCCGCCGACGCGACCGCGAAGGCGATCCTCTCCCCGCCGGGGTCGGGGGGTCCGTCGGTGGAGCGCTGTTGGGCGCCGAGCCCGAGCCGGCGCCCGCCGCAGTCGCTGCGCCCGCGCCGTCCGCAGCCCCGGCGCCGGCCGGAGTGCCTCTGGGCGACTCCAGCAGCTCGAGCCGCGAGCGGCGCCGCCAGCGTCGCAGCGGCCGCCCGCACGGTAGGCCTCGCTAGCACTTGTTCGCAAGCCGGATTCCGCAGAACGGAAACCGGCGCTCGGATCCCCGCCCTGCGGGCGGGGCAGATCCCTGAAGGCGTCCGCTTCCGGGCCGCAACTACCTTGAGAACTCAAGCTTGGGAACTCAAGCAGCTGCCTGGAGGCTGCGTGTCGGCGCCCGTAGAATGGGCGCGATGAGCGCCGAGCCCGATCGCGAGCCGCGGACCGTCTCCGAGTTGCTCCTCGCCGGTATCGGCTGGGCGACGATGAGCGTGGAGGCGATGGAGGAGATCGCCGACGACCTGGCGCGACGCGTCGGGGTCGAGCGTGACGCCATGCGGGAGGCGGTGAGCGACACCGTCGCCTCGTGGCGCTCGGAGCTCGAGCGCGTCGGCGCACGGCGCGACGAGGCGATGGAACGGGCGCTCGCCAAGGCGGGGCTCGCGCGCCGCGAGGAGGTCGAGGACCTCGCGCTCCGCGTGGCGCAGCTCGAGCATCGACTGCGGCTGCTCGAGCGGGACCGCGTCGCCTGACCGTGCGACACTGAGCCGATGCCGGACGCCGGCCAGCAGCGGACGCTCTCGCGCGTCACGGAGATCGGGCGCGTCGCCACGCGGCACGGGTTCGGCTACCTCCTCGACCGCCGCCGTTCTGGGGACAGCGAGCAGGACGGCGACCGGGGGCGCCGGTTGCGCGAGATGTTCGACGAGCTCGGCCCGACGTTCGTCAAGTTCGGGCAGCTGCTCTCGACCCGCCCGGACGTCGTGCCACCGGACATCATCGGGGAGCTTCGAAAGCTCCAGGACGACGTCTCGCCGGTCCCGATGGGGGAGGTCGAGCGCGTCATCGGGGAGGAGCTCGGCCTCACCGTCGAGCAGGCGTTCCTCGACTTCGACGAGACGCCGATCGCGGCGGCGTCGATCGGCCAGGTGCATCGTGCGACGCTGCCCAACGACGTCGAGGTGGTCGTCAAGGTTCAGCGTCCGAACGCGGCACGCCAGATCGCGTCCGACCTCAAGCTGATGGCGTCTGCGGCGCGCGTCGCGCGCGAGCGCGTCCGCCAGCTCGACTTCATCGACACGGGCGAGCTGGTCGACGAGTTCGGCCGCTCGATCCGCCTCGAGCTCGACTACCAGCAGGAGGCCCGCAACGCCGAGACCTTCCGGCGGAACTTCGCCGGCGACGATCGCATCGCGGTGCCGCGCGTCTGGTGGCGCTACACGACCGGCCGCCTGCTCACGCTCGACCGGCTCGAGGGGACACACGTCCGCGACCTCGACCTCGACGCCTGGGACGACGCCTCACGTCGCGAGCTCGCCTACACGCTGACGGACGCGTGGATGGCGATGATCTTCCGTCACGCGTTCTTCCACGGCGACCCGCATCCGTCGAACATCCTCCACCTCGACGACGGCCGGCTCGGCCTTATCGACTTCGGCCTCGCGGGGCGGCTCACCGACCTGGACATGGCCCGCCTCACCCGGCTCTTCGTCGATGCGGCGACCGAGAACGTCGAGGCGCTCCCGCGGCGGCTCACCGACCTCGGCGTGCGGTATCCGCGCGAGCGCGAGGAGGAGCTGCGCTCACGTCTCGAGGAGCTCTACTACCGCTACTACGGCTCGCGCCTGTCGGACATCGACCCGATCGAGGCGATCCGCGAGGGGCTCACGCTCATCTACGCGATGAACCTCCGCCTGCCGACGCGGTTCGTGATCCTCGACAAGGCAATCGCGACCCTCGGCTCCGTCGCGGCGGAGGTGTACCCGGATTTCAACGTGTTCGAGGTCGCGCGACCGTACGCGAAGCACCTGATCGCCGAGCGCTACTCGCCCAGGCGCGTCGCACTCCGTGCCCGCGCCGAGGTGCAGGACATCGCAGAGCTGGCGCTCGAGGTGCCGAGGCAGGTGCACGACATCCTGAACGAGCTCCGCGACGGCGAGCTCGAGGTGAGGATCTCGAATCCCGGCATCGACGATCTCGCGCACCACATGGACGTCTCGGTCAACCGGATCGCCGTCGCCCTCGTCATCCTCGGCGGCCTCGTCGGCTCCTCCCTGATCGGGGTCCTGGCGAAAGACGGGCCGCACCTCATGGGGCTGCACCTCCTGTCCGTCGTCGGCTTCGTCCTCTCGGGCGCATTCGGCGTCTGGCTGCTCTGGGGCGTCTTCCGCTCCGGACGTTTGTAGGGGTCTGGCACCGTCAGGTGCCTGACCCCAGCAGGCGCCGGCGCGTGCATTCCGTTCGCTGATCGCTTCGAGCAGAAAGGCCGATCGCCTAGCCCGGACCGTCCCGGGTAGCGTGGTCGAATGGCGCCGCAATGGTCTGGAGCGGACTCATGAGCCGGCGCGGATGGCTGCTCTTCGCCTCGATGTGCGTGATCTGGGGCGTCCCGTACCTCCTGATCCGTGTCGCTGTGCGCGACCTCAGCCCGGCGATGCTCGTGCTCTCTCGAACGCTCGTGGCGGCGGCGATCCTGCTGCCCCTCGCTCTGCGGCGGAACGAGCTCCGGCCGCTCGTGCGCCACTGGCCGGCGCTGGTCGTATTCGCGGCGATCGAGATTGCGATCCCGTGGGTGCTCCTCGGAAGCGCAGAGCAGCATCTCTCGAGCTCGCTCACCGGCCTTCTCGTTGCCGCAGTCCCGCTGGTCGCGGTCGTGGTCGCAGCGACGACCGGCGCGCGTGAGCATATGAGCGGTGCCCGCGCAGCCGGGCTGCTCCTCGGCGTCCTCGGCGTGGCGGCGATCGTCGGCGTGAATCTCGACGGCGCGAGCGCCCTGCCGATCGTAGAGGTCGGGGTCGTGGCCGTCTGCTACGCGGTCGGGCCGCTGATACTGCAGCGATACCTCGCGCATCTCCCGGCGATGGGAGTCATCGCCGCATCGCTTGCGCTCACCGCCGTCATCTACGTCCCGATCGCGGCGTTCAGCCTCCCGCGCGAAATGCCTTCTGCCGCCGCGGTCGGTGCGGTTGCAGGGCTCGCCGTCGTCTGCACGGCGCTCGCCTTCGTCGTCTTCTTCGCGCTGATCGGCGAGATCGGCCCGGTGCGCGCCACGGTGATCACGTACGTCAACCCTGCCGTCGCCGCGATCCTCGGCGTTCTCGTGCTCGGAGAGCACCTGACGATCGGGGTGATGCTCGGGTTCGGGCTGGTTCTCGCGGGCTCGGTTCTCGCGACCCGGGCGCCAAGGCCGAGAGCGCCACTCGAGCCGGCTACCGAGCCCGCCTGAGAGCTACCGAGACGCCACGGGCGGCGACTCCACCGCGCCGCTCGGCGTGAGACCGGCTCCGGGCTACCCGAGCCAGGCGACGAGCAGGATTGCGAGTGCGGCGACCGACGCGAGCGCGACGGTGACCACGTTCGCGATCAGGAGCCGCCGGACCGTGACGGCCGAGAGCCCCGACGATGCGGCCGCGCCGCTCTCCTGCGTCCTTCCGACGGCCTCCCCGAGTCGGGCGATGATGTAACCGTTGAGGCTCGTCCCGTCGCGCTCCGCCGCCTGGGCAAGCTCGCCATGGAGGTCCGGAGGCATGCGGAGGAGGAGGCGTCCGCTCGGCGACGGCGGCGTCTTCGTGCGGCTCCCCTCGTGGATGTCCGAGGCGGACGGTTGGGCACTCACCAACCGTCGAGTGTACGGGCTCGAGGCGGTACGCACAATGCGGCGCATGGCGGCGTCAGGCCGCCTCGAGCCTGTCGCGCATCTTCGCGAGCGACGCGGACAGCACCCGCGACACCTGAACTTGCGAGAGCCCGACCTCCGCGGCGATGCTCTGCTGGCTCCAGTCACGGTAGTAGCGGAGCGCGACGATGCGCCGCTCGCGCGGAGTGAGCACGTCGAGGGCGGCGCGCACGAGCTCGCGCGTCTCGCTCACCTCTGCCTGCGAGCGGGCGCCCGCTGCGAGCGTCTCCTCCTCGAGCTCCGCGACAGACGACGCGGAGGCACGCTCGCGGACGTGCCGGCGCAGCTCGCCGACGATGGTCGGCACGGCGTACGCGCCGAGGTCGCGCCCTCGGTCGTCCCGGAACCCGTCCACGGCCTTGATCAGGCCGATCGTGCCGGCCTGGACGAGGTCGTCGAGCGGTTCCGACGGACGCCAGAACCGGCGTGCAAGCGAATGGACGAGCGGCAGGTTCTGCTCGATCACCCGGGTTCGGGCGGATCGGTCGCCTCGATGGTGGTAGGCGGCGAGAAGCGCCGCGGTCGAGCGTCGCCGTTGCCCCTCACCGTGATTCCCCCGATACCTCACCAGATCCACCGCCTCTTGTACGGGGAAAACTACATCGCAACGGGCGGCATGTCCAGAAAGACATCGAAGAATGACGAATAAAAAATCGGAGAAGATTGCATAGATGTCGTTGCATGGCGCCTATCACGACTGCACGTCTCGCGACATGTGTCGTTGCCGCCACTCTCGTGAGCGCGGCCGCGGCGACCCTCCCCACGGAGGCCCTGGCCGACGACGGCCCGGTCTCCGTGCCAGCGGCACCGCTGACGGCGCCGTCTCTCGACACCGGCGCGGTGCTCGCGGGGGAGGCGAGCGCCGCGGTCGAGGGCGCGATGGACGACGCTCTCGGCGAGGCGGCGCAGGCGACGGAGCAGGCGGCTCCTGCGGATGCCACGCCGCCCGCCGCACCGAGCGCTGCGACCCCGGTCGAGACCGTGCCTGCGATCGAGACGCCACCCGTCCAGGCCCCAGCCAAGCCCGATACCACGCCGGTTTCCTCCGATACCGCGGCTGGTATCGCCACAACGGCGGCTCCGGCGACGACGGCCCCCGCCGCGGCCGTGCAAACCTCGCCGACCAACCTCAACGTCAGCGTCCGGATCGGGAGCCCGGGCGACAACGGGCCCGTCACGCAGGTGAATGTCGCGGCGGCCGTCGCGACGGCACCGAGCCCCAGCGGTTCCGGCACGAGCGCTGCTCCCGCGACCACCGCGGCCGCTCCGAGCACGACGTCCGGCGCGCAGGCCTCGACGCCGGCACCGCAGCCCGCTGCCGCTTCTTCTTCGAGCGCGCAGGACGATCCGGACACGTGGAACTGGCAGTGGAACTGCCTCTCGAATCCGGATCTGTCCGTGATACCGCTCGCTGGATCCACCACGGGATCTGTTCCGAAGAACTGGACGTGGATCTGGAACTGTGGGGAGAATTCGTCTCAGTATCAAAACGAAACCGCGACGCAGTATCAACCCTCCAACGCCAATATCTCGATCCGGATTTCAAGCCCCGGAAACGACGGCCCTGTGAACCAGACGAACGTGGCCATCGCTGCTCACGTCGGCCTGCCGGTGATTGCGACGCCTGCAGGCCCCGCGGTCGTCGTTCCCGTACCGATTCCCGTTGCCGACGTCGTGTCGCAGGCAGTGATACCGGGCATGACATCGCTCCCCGCGCTCGTTGCCCCGCCCGAGCCGGTCTGGCTCGGCGGGGACACCGGCGTGCGGTCGATAGTGGAGACGGTCGACGACGTCGTCGACCTGCCGTACGTGCTCCCGCCGCTTCCCGGTACCCGCACGTTCCGTCTCGTCGAGCGGCAGCGGCGCCTCCCGGGACCTGGAGGCCGCGCCGTCCCCGTGGTCGGGCGCCTCGCACCGCTCGGCGTGCTCGAGCTCGGAACGCTTTCCGTCGCCGACGCCGACGCCTCCTCGGCGGACGGTCGCTCGGCGGCCGCGGGCGCCTCACCCTCGCGCGCCGCCAAGAAGCAGACCCGCTGGCGCGCGCCGCTCCCCCAGCCGATGCCCGCGCAGGTCCCGTCGGGCGCGAGCTTCGCTCCCGCGACCGGCGGGAGCTCGTCCGGCGGCGGCATCCCCGTCTTCCTCGCTCTTCCGTTCCTGGCTGCGATGCTCGATCTGGCCAGGCGCGTCACGCTCGATCGCGTGGCGCTCCCTTCGGGTCACCGCAGCCGCGTGCCCGAAAACCCCGGTTAGCGCTCCTTCCGTCCCGATCAGGCCCGGGGCGCCGGCCTCAGGGCGTTGTGTTTTACGGAAGGAGCAACGATTCGCATGAAACGCATCACGACACTCCTCGGTGCGCTCCTGCTCGTCCTGTGCTTCGGTGCGGGACAGGCGGTGGCGGCCGACGGAGGTGGCGCTGCGCAGACCGCGGGCCAGTCCGCCACGAGCGGGCAGTCGGCCGGCGGCGCGAGCGGCGCCTACCAGGCAGGGCCGTCCAACAGCGCGTCCTCGATTCTCGTGCTCAGCCCCGGCAACGACGGGGCCGTGTCGCAGTCGAACACGACGACAGCGGGCGCCCTTGCGGCAAACGGCAACACGACGAGCCAGAGCACGAACCAGTCGCAGGCTGGCGGCTACGGCTCCGACCAGACCCAGATCGCCGGACAGGCGGCGCAGAACACGCAGGACGCGAACGCGGCCGCACTCGCGGTGCAGCTCGCGCCCAAGAACGACGACCAGTCGATCCGCGTGCTCAGCCCCGGCACCGGCGGCGATGTGACCCAGTCGAACTCGGCGACCGCCGGCGCGGCCGCCCTGAACGGCAACGAGACGGACCAGACGACCGACCAGACGCAGAGTGGCGGGGGATACGGGTCCGACCAGACCCAGATCGCCGGCCAGGCGGCTTCGAATGACCAGAGCGCCGACGCAGCCGCGGCGGCGTTCCAGGTCGAGCCGTCCAACTCGGCGTCGTCGATCCGGGTGCTCAGCCCGGGCAACGACGGTGACGTCTCACAGGAGAACGCGGCGACCGCCATCGGCATCGCCGCCAACGGCAACGCGACGGATCAGTCGACCGACCAGTCCCAGACGGGCGCTGGCGGCGGCGGATCCAGCCAGACACAGGTCGCCGGCCAGGAGGCCTCGAACACCCAGGACGCCAACGCGTATGCGGCGGCGGCCCAGATTGCGCCGAGCAACACGGCATCGTCGATCCGCGTGCTCAGCCCCGGCAACGGAGGCAACGTCTCGCAGTCGAACAGCACCACCGCGATCGCGGCGGGGCTGAACGGCAACGCGACGGAGCAGAACGTCGACCAGAGCCAGACCGGAGGCACGGCAGCGCCCGCGTCCCGGATGGCCGACGGGTACGGCAAGTCCGGCAAGGGCTCGGACGCCACGCAGATCGCCGGCCAGAAGGCGACGAACGACCAGAGCGCCAACGCGGAAGCCGCGGCGGTCCAGGTCAAGCCTTCGAACTCGGCGTCGTCGATTCGGGTGCTCAGCCCCGGCAACGACGGTGACGTGTCGCAGTCGAACTCGGCCACCGCGGCCGGTGTCGCTGCGAACCTGAACCTCACCGGGCAGTCCATCGACCAAGAGCAGAGCGGCTCGGGGTACGGGTCCGACCAGACACAGGTCGCCGGCCAGGAGGCCTCGAGCAACCAGTCGGCCGACGCGGGGGCGCTTGCCGTCCAGCTGAAGCCGTCGAACACGAACCAGTCGATCCGGGTGCTCAGCCCGGGCGACGACGGTGACGTCTCGCAGTCGAACAGCACCACGGCGATCGCCGCGGCGCTGAACCTCAACGCGACGTCGCAGTCGATCGACCAGTCGCAGGCAGGCGGAGGCCACGGTGGCTCCGCGCTGCAGGTTGCCGGTCAGGGCGCGTGGAGCCGGCAGGACGCCGACGCAGGCGCGGCGGCGTTCCAGTTCGGCGCGTCCAACGAGAACGCTCCGACCCGGGTTCTGAGCCCCGGCGGAAGCGGCTCGGTCGAGCAGTCGAACGACGTCACGGCGGCCGCCGTGGCGCTCAACCTCAACCTGCTCTGCCAGAACCTGATGCAGGAGCAGACGGGCCACGGCTCCGACCAGCTCCAGGTCGGAGGGCAGGGCTCGTGGGACGACCAGCGCGGAGGCGCCTGGTCGCGAGCGGTCCAAGGGGGGATGCCGAAGCACAAGAAGCGCTAGGTGCATCGAGGCAGGGTGGCCGCCGCGTCCGGCGGCCACCCTCGCCCGTATTGACACGCGTGCGTCGACCGACGTACCGTGAGGCTCCGAAAGGGGGGACGTAGGTGTCCAGGTGGACGTCGTCTCTGCGGCTCAGACGCGATTTGCTCGCGGTGTGCGCCTGCCTGGCCGCGTTCGCCTGTCCGGCGGCTGCATGGGCCGCCGGTGGTACGCCGATGCCGGCGCCCGACGACCCGCCCGGCGGGTTCGCCACGGCGTCCTCGACGGCGACCAAGTCCTCGAAGTCGACCCAGTCCTCGAAACCCGCTCGAGCCGTGCCCACGCCCGACGCGCCGGTGGTCGGCTCGTCCGCGGCTCCGGTCCCGACAAAGCCACGGGCCGTCGTCAGGACGGCGACGCCCGCGCCCGCGGCCACGCGGCCGTCGAGCCCGGCTCCGACGCCGCGCCCGGTCTCCACGTCGACGACCCCGTCGCGTACCACGCCGGCCGCGCCGAAGCCGAGCGCGAAGCCGCGGCCGGTCCCGGCTCGGAAGGCGAAGCCGAAGCCGACGCACGCCGCGACAAGGCACGCGATCGCCTCCCCCGCGACCACGCCGCGCGACGCTGTGCGGTTCGGTCTTCCCGCTGCCGTGCTCGCAGCCCGAGGAGACGGCGATGCCCCGCGGGCCGTGTTGCTCGTCGCAGCGGCGCTCCTACTTGCCGTCGCGGCGGGAGGGACCACCGTGCTCGGAGTGGCGGCGCGGAGCGCCATGAGGCAGGCATGAACATGCTCCGCGCGCTCTGCGCACTCGTCGTCGTGACGGCGGCATGCGCGGCTCTCCCCGGTTCTGCTGCGGCGCTCGATCCGCCCTCGGCGAGCTGCAACGGTGGCGGTTGCGGCGGCTGGTTCAGGTCGAACGTCACCGTCTCGTGGTCGTTCAACTCCAGCGGCGCCACGGGGTCGAGTGGCTGCGGCGCGTCGACCCTGACCGAGGACACGTCCGGCGCGGCCTTCACGTGCACCGTCAACTACGGCGGGTCGTTCGTCGGGAGCAGCGTCACCGTCAGGAAGGACTCGTCGCCGCCGAACGTGACGGCCTCGGCGTCCCGCGGGCCGGACGCGAACGGTTGGTACACGAGCCCGGTCAGCTTCAACTTCTCGGGCGAGGACGGGGCGTCCGGTGTCGCATCCTGCACCTCGGGCACGTACGGCGGCCCCGACGGGGGAGATGTGACGGTCTCCGGGTCGTGCACGGACAACGCCGGTAACGCCGGGTCGGCCTCGCTCAAGATCAAGTACGACGCAACGGCTCCGACCGTGACCGGCACGCCGTCCCGGAAGCCGGACGCGAACGGGTGGTACAACCACCCCGTCGATGTGGCGTTCACGGGAGTGGATGCCGGCGCCGGGGTCTCCGAGTGCTCGCCCGCAGTCAGCTACAAAGGCCCCGACGCGGCGCCCGCGAAGCTCGTCGGACAGTGCCGGGACGCCGCCGGCCACCTGAGCGCCCCGACGACCGTCGAGCTGCGGTACGACAGCACCCCACCGGCACGCCCGAACCTCCGCTGGGTGCGCCGAGGCCCCTCGCTGTCCCTCTCGTGGACGGCCACCAAGGACGTGGTGCTCACGAAGGTCACGAGGTCCCCGGGGCCGAAGGGCAAGAAGACGGGCGTCGTCTACCAGGGGAAAGCGCGGAAGTTCGTCGACAGGAAGCTCGGCGCGGGAACGAAGTACTGGTACCAGGTGACGCTCGTCGACCAGGCCGGGAACGAGTCGTCGAAGACGATCGGGATGCAGCCGAC
>Ga0105238_10005514_pt1 | contig 12499 bp, 10 predicted proteins | sample KBSC34metaG_FD_81526 | JGI IMG/M metagenome (GOLD analysis project Ga0105238, IMG submission 81526) | Corn rhizosphere microbial communities from Kellogg Biological Station, Michigan, USA - KBS C3-4 metaG | ecosystem: Host-associated > Plants > Roots > Rhizosphere > Soil | place: Michigan, USA... | reverse complement strand
CTCGATATCCTCGACCCCTCGCCGGTCGACGTGGAGCTCAGCGATATCGCACATGGGCTGGCGCGCGTGGCGCGCTGGAATGGCCAGACGCGCGGCGACTATCCATTTTCCGTGGCGCAGCATTCGGTGCTGGTGCTCGAAATCTTTGCCGCCCACGCGCCTGAGGCGGACGCGAAAGCGCGGCTCTATGCGCTGCTCCACGACATCGACCTGCTGCCCTTGGGGCACACGCTCCGCTACCAGTCCGGCGCGTTCGCCGAACCGGCCGGCCGCCCGCGGCTGCGCGCCTGCGTCGCGGCGATCGCCGCCTCCGCACGGGACGCAGCGTTCCTCGACGCGCCGGACACCGCGTCCCGCGAGACCTGGCTCGAGGCGTTCGAGGCCCACCTGGGCGCCGCCGCGGACATCCTGGCCGGCGCGCGCTCGCCGGCCGCGAAGCTGATCGAGGAGATCGTGAACAGCGGCCTTGGCGCGGACCTGGTCGACTTCGCCCTGCGCGATTCCGCGGCGATCACGCGACCCCAGGCGCAACCGGAAACCCTCGTCGACGATCTGCGCCTTGTGGAGACGCCAGACGGACCGGGTCTGGCTGTCTGGGCGCCGACGCCGCAGATGGAGGCGCGCAGCGTGGCGATCGCCGACGACCTCTACCGGGCCCGGTTCGAGGTCTTCGCGGGCTCGGTCTACCACCCCACCAAGCTGGCCGCGGACGCCATGTTGGATTTCGCGCTCCGCCGCCTGGGTGCTGGCATTCGTGACACGCTTCCGGACCAGGTCCTCATCGGCCTTGGGGATGATCAGCTGATGGACGCCCTTGTCGAAGCCGAGGCCGCCGGCCGCGGGGGGGCGTCGAGCGTATCGGACGCCCTGCGGGCCGGGGTGCTGCACGCCGAGGTTTGGCGAACCGAAGACCTCGCCGCCTTCAAGACGCAACCCGAGGCGGCGGCGGCGCTCGCGCTCGATCCGGCCTGGCGCACCGGGGCGGAGTCGGCGCTGCAGGCCCGCCTGCCGACGCTTGCGACGGGCGACGTCATCGTGGCGATCTCCCCACCGGCCATGCAGGCCAAGCCGGCCAACGCCCGCATCGCCGGGCCGCACGGGGTCTTCGCCTTGGCAGACGCGCAGTCGCGCGGACACCGGGTCGCCGCCGCGGAGACCGCCGCCGGCTATTCCGGCCTCTGGTCGCTTAGGGTCTGCCTCGCCCCGCGGGCGATGTCTCACGCGTCGGCGGTTCGCGAGGCGGCGCAGTCGCTGTTCGGGTCGCAGGGGATCGTCCCATGACGACCCGCTCCCTGGTCCAGGACGAAGATCAGTTCTGCGTCTATCGCTCGGTGGCCAGCGCCGGCACACGGGTGCTGTGGGAGCTGACCAGCGCCTGTAACCTGAAATGCGAATTCTGCCTGGTCGAGATCAAGCGCACGCACCTGCCGGTCTCTGCCGCCCTGGCGGTGGCCGACGAGCTGATCGCGGCGCAGGTGGACAAGGTCTTGCTCTCCGGCGGCGAGCCGCTGCTTTATCCCGGCGCCGAGGCGGTGATCCGCCGCCTCAGCCAGTCCGACGTCCTGGTCAAGCTGCTGACCAACGGCACGGTCGAGAATGGGGCGGTCTTCGACCTGATCCGCGCCTCGGACTCGATCGAGGTCTCCATGAGCGTGCCCACCGCGGACGCCGCGCAGGCCGACGCGATCTTCAAATCGCCCGACAGCCTGGCGCGGATTGCCACCTCCATCGCCGCCCTGCCCGCGCCTCGCCTGAACATCATCTGCGCCGTCAGCCGGCTGAACCTGGGCGGCGTCGAGGATGTCATCGACTGGGTGGCGGCGCACGGCGTGCCGTGCCTCAGCCTGACGGACATCTTCAAGGACCCGGTCAGCCCGGCTCGCTTCAAGGACGACTGCCGCGACCTGCGGATCGACCCGGACCAGCGGCGGGCCCTGTTCGAACTGGTGGCGCGCAAGCGCGCGGAGTATCGCGGCCGGCTGGTGATCCGCACAACCCAGTTCGCCCTGCAGCCGCACGAGGCCTGCATGGCAGGCCAGACCGTCTTCTACATCGACGCCAAGGGCGTGGTGTCGCCCTGCACCGTCACCGACAACCGTAGCTGGTCGGCGGCCACGGCGGGCCTGACCGTTGGCGAGGCGATCGCCTACTACCGACGCACGATCACGACGGCGCCGGCGTCGTCATGCGCGGCCCGGCTGGCAGGTGCGCCGGGTCTGGAGCCGGCCTTCGCGGCAGCGCCCTGATCGCCTTCAGGCAGACCGTCTTGCGTGGTCCAGCAGCAGACCTCGGGCGGCTGAGACCTTTTCGAAGGCGTCCAGGATCTGGGCGATGAGCCGCGGCCTGGGTTCGGTGTAGCTGGGCAGGCGGATCGCCCGGGTGGCGTAGGACTCTGCATTGGGCAGATCCCCGTCGGCGTAGACTCGCCGGTTCTCCTCCCGCCCATAGGTTCGGCTGCCGTCCTCGCGCACCTGGAACAGCCGCTCGCGATGGAGCGGCAAAGAGGTGGAGTCCTCCACCGGCGCTCCCTCGGCCCTCAGGGCCGCAAGGAACAGGCCGCGCTCCAGCCCGTCGAGAGCGTCGCCGTCATAAAGGGGTTTGTAGTTGTAGTAGGGGTGGCGAGCCACGTAGGCCTTGCGCGCCGGCGGATCGACGCCCGCGATCTCCGCCAGGCCGGCCGACAGCGCCTCCAGGTTCTCGGCGCGGCCGTCGATGTAGGCGTCGAGGTCCTGGAACTGGCGGCGGGCGAGCGCCGCGGCCAGCGGATGGATCCGATAGTTCAGGCCGTAGCCGGTCGCGGCGAAGGCGCGGTAAGCGGGGGTCTGCACGTCGTCGAAGGCGCGCATGCGGAAGTGCCCGAGCATCACCGCGCGCTCGAACACCTCCTGGTCGCGGGTGAGGAGCAGGCCGCCCTGCCCGGCCGCGGTCAGCTTGCTGCCCTGCAGGCTGAACACGGAGATGTCGCCCAGTCCGCCCACGCGGGTGTTGCCGTAGACGGCGCCATGCGCGTGGCTGCAGTCCTCGATCACCCGCACGCCGCGGCGACGGGCGATCTCCAGGATCGGGCTCATGTCGCAGGGGTGGCCGTTGATGTGGACCACCACCACGGCGCGGGTCCGCGGGGTGATCGCCGCCTCGATCACCGCCGGATCGATGTTGCCGGTGTCGGGTTCGCTGTCGACCAGCACCGGCGTCGCATTGACCACGAACAGCGGCATGACGGTCGAGAGGAAGGTGAAGCTGGGCGCGATCACCTCGTCGCCGGGCTCCAGCCCCAGGCCGAAGAAGGCCGAGTGGAGGGCCGCCGTTCCGGAACTGCAGGAGAGTGCGTAGGGGACGCCGACGTAGGTCGCGAAGTCGCGCTCCAGCGCCGCCGCCTCCCCCTCCCGCCCGTAGTACGAGATCTCGCCCCTCTGCAGGAGCGCCGTAACGGCGGCGATGTCCGCCGGGGTGATCGGCGGCCAGTGGAAGTCGGTGGGCTCGGTGACGGCCGGAGGCCCGCCGAACAACGCCAGGGTCACGCCCAGTCCCTCCATCGCGCCCCAGGCCCGATTGCGCCTGTGCAACCGCGACGTTAGCCTAGTGCAACCCGCCACGGCCAGGACGCCGGCGCAGGAGACGGCGATGCCCAAGGCCAGCTCGATCCTCCAGACCGAAGACCAGATCTGCTGCTACCGCTCGATCACCAGTTCGGGCGTGCGGGTGCTTTGGGAGATCACGAGCGCCTGCAACCTGCGCTGCGACTTCTGCCTCGTCGAGATGAAGCGCGCCCAGGCCCCCCTGGACCGCGCCCTGGCCATTGCCGACGCCCTGGTGGCGCGGGGGGTCGACAAGGTGTTGCTGTCCGGCGGCGAACCGCTGGTGTTCAAGGGCGTGGACAAGGTGATGCGGCGCCTGATGGACGGCGGGATCCTGGTCAAGCTGCTCACCAACGGAACGGTCGAGAACGAGACGGTGTTCCGGATGATCGAGGCCGACCGCACCCTCGAAGTGTCGATGAGCATCCTGTCCGTCCGCCCCGATAAGGCGGACGCGATCTTCGGCCGGCCGGGCGCCTGGGCGAAGCTCTGCGCCACCCTCGACCGCCTGCCGCCCCGGCAGGTCAATATCATCACCGCTTGCAGTACGCAGAACGCAGAAGAGATCGAGGAGATCATCGACTGGGTGGCGGCGCGGGGCATCCCGGGCCTCAGCATCATCAACGTCTTCAAGGACCCGAATTCCCCGGCCCGGTTCCGCGACGACTGCCGTGATTATCGGATCGACCAGGGAAGGGTCGCGACCCTGTTCGAGTTGCTGGCGGCAAAGCGGGCGGAGTACGCCGGGCGGCTGGTGATCCGGACCACCCAGTTCCAAGGCTGCGGCGGCGAAGGCTGCGGCGCCGGCCGGTCGGTGCTCTATATCGACGCCCTGGGGCGGGTGCTGCCCTGCACGCTCACCGACAACGCCGTCTGGCGCGCGCGGGCGGCCGGCCTCGACGTCGGCGCGGCCATGGATCTCTACGCGCGCGAGCTGAGCGACCTGCCCGCCTCGTCCTGTACGGCCCTCCTGCGGCCGACCCAACCCAGCCTCGCCCTCAGCCCGTGACGCCGGCGGGCCGTTGGTTCGCCGTCTACGTCGATCCCGCGCCGTTCGACGGCGAGGCGTTGACGTTCGATCTGGCGACCTACCACAGCGCCATCACGCGGCAGATGCTGCAGGCGCGCCTGCGCAAGACCCCCCAGGCCTTCGGGTCTGACGACGCGCCGCTCGCGGCGAACCTGGCGCCAGATGGTCGAACGCTAGCGGTCAACGCCGCCGATCTGGCGGCGGCGAACGCCGCGGTGAAGGCCCGCCTGGCCGCGGGTTCCGGAGGCGCGGTCGACCTGCTGCGGAGGATGGCGTCCGCGCGCGGCCGCCTCGACCGGCGCGCCCGCGCCGTCGCCGCCGCCATCGCCGACGGCGCCCTGCCATCGCGCCAAGGCCTGATCGCCTATCTGGACGCTTCGGCCACCGACCAGGCGCTGGGCGCCCTGAAGTTCTGCCTGCCGGCGGACCTGCGGCCACGCCTGGCGGACTGGTTCGGCGGCGACGCGACGTTGGTCGAGGCCCTGCTCTCGCCGGAAGGTCCCTCACTCTGGAGCCGCCTGAGCCTGCAGGAACTCGGGCTCGCCGGACTGCGGCTGTCCGGCCCGGCCGCACTGTATCGGCGCCGCCTCGATCAGCACCGTCGCGCGTTCGGCTACGTCTTCGCCGAGGACATCGAATTTCGCGAGCAGGAGACGCTGAGCGCGCTCGACCGGCGCATCGCCGCCCTGGGCTCGGGCTCCCGCCAAGGTCTGGCCCGCGCCCGCCACGACCTTCGCGCCGCCCGCCGCGCCGACCAGGCGCGCAAGCTGGCCGCCCGCGAGCGCTTCGCGCTGCGGCTCGCGCAGGGCGCTGGCGGCCCGGAGCCGGCGACCCTGGTGTCGCATGTGATGCTGGCCCGGGCGCTGACCGGCCACGAGGATCAGAACCGGCAGGGCAAGATGCGGCTGCTGCGCGACCTGCGTGATCTGACCCAAGCCGCGGGCCTCGATCTCGAAACGGCGCAGCTCCACGAAATCGCTACTGCCTGCCCGCCTTTCACCGCTCGAAGACCGGTGTTAGGGTCGACCTGCGGTTGAAAAGATTGGGGCGCGCATGGACGTCAAGACGGCCAATCCGCTGCTCGGCCAGGCGCTGATCCACGAGTCCGAGGACTACGATCCGTTTGACCACTATGCCCTGAACGTCGGGCCGACCCACGAATTCGGCGACCTGCCCGAGGTCTTGCCGACCATCCGCAACATCGGATGGACGCTGGGCAATGATTGCCCCTACCGCTGCACCCACTGCTACAGCATGAACGCCCGCCAGAAGGGGGCCGACATGAACGTCGAGATGATCGACCGGGTCGTCGATCAGTTGGCGCTGAACGGGGTCGAGACCGTCAATCTGGGCGGCAACGAGCCGCTCTTCACCAACGGCATCAATCCGCGCCTGACGATGCTGCCCTACATCATCGAGCGCCTGACCGATGCAGGCATCGTGGTCGGGCTGACCACCAGCGGGGTTACTATCCTGCGGTTGTACCGCGATCACCGCGACGCCTTCGACCGTCTGAACGATGTCGACGTCTCGTTCGACTCTCCGGACCGCGACGAACACAACCGCAACCGCGGCGCCAACATCTTCCATCAGGCCATCGAGAGCCTGGAAATCTGCCAGCGCCACGACAAGCCGCACAGCATCATCATGTGCGCGATGAAGTGGAACTTCACCCTCGAGAACATCGACACCGTCGTCGACCTCGCCCGGAGATACGACGCCAACGTGCGGATCAATCCGGTCAAGCCCGTGCAGCCGCAGCACATGGACATCGCCCTGCCGCCCGAGATGTACTACGCAGGCTTCGCGCGCCTGATGGAGCTCTGCCGCCCCATCGATCTGGGTGAACCCCCGATCGCCGCCGTCAGCGACTTCCAGGGCGCCAAACGCTGTCCCTGCGGGCGCACCTCCTTCCGCATCCATTCCATCACGCCCGAGGGCGAGATCCACGTCAGCCCGTGCGTCTACCTCCACGACTACAAGGCGCCGCTGGACCTGCTGAAGCACGATCTGGCCGACATCATCCGGTCCCCGCAGTTCCGGGTGTTCCGCCAGCGCAACGCCAACCCTGACCAGGTCAACGGCTGCGCCGGCTGCGCGAAGCTGGCGCAGTGCGGTGGCGGGTGCGCTGGACGCTCCTACCTCTATGCGTTCCACGAGACCGGCGCGCGCACCTTCAAGGCGCGGGATCCCTATTGCCCGGTCCGCGAAGCCCCGCCGCAGAGCTTCCCACAGCAGCCCGAACTCCTGGGGGAAACGCGGCTGGTGCACATGGACTATCTTTGCACCTGGATCGGCCGGCCGAATTGAACGGGGCCGACGGCCGCCTACTGCGCCTCGCTGAGTGCGCCGGCCGTCCGGCCCGCGAGGTGGGTCGCAAAGCCGCCGTGCTGGGCTGGGCGGATACCCAGGGCCTCCAGACCCCCGGCGGCCTGGTGCTGACCTCAGGGGCCTTCTGGGACGCGCTGGAGGCGGGGAACGTGGCGGGACAGGCGCGTTACCTTGCCGAATCCGCCCTGCGCCTCGACCCTCAGCACACACTCGACATCGCCGCCTCGTTGCACGCGGCCTTGGGCGCACCGGCCGTGGCGGCCCAGGCCCGCGTCATCGCGGAGACGGCGTTCGCGACGGTCGACGCGGCGACGATCGTCTGTCGATCCTCAGCGGCCATGGAGGACGGCAAGAGCGCCTCATTTCCCGGTGTCTTCGTCAGCATCCTCGGCCTGCGCTCGGCCGACGCCCTCGCGGCCGCGCTCGTCGCCTGCTGGCGCTCGGCCTTCGCGCCCACGGCCATGCGCTATCTGCTCCGCATGGGCGTCGAGCCGATCGACGTCTCCCTGGCCGCGCTGATCCAACCCCAGGTCGCGGCGGCCTGGTACGGCCTCTATGTGAGCGCCGACCCGTTGTCCGGCTGCGCCGGCGGCCAGGTCGAGCTGACCGACGCTGGGCCCGAGGCTCTGGTCCACGGGGCCAGCGCGACGCTGGCGGCCCGCCACCGCGACGGTCGATGGACCAGCGAAAACCCCCGGCTGGCGGAGTTCATCCCGGCGATCGACCGCATCTCCGCTGCAGCGGCGCAGTTCGCCGCCCATCTGGACGCTGAGGTCGATATCGAGTTCGCCCTGCCGCACGGCGGGGCGGAGCCGATCATCCTGCAGGCCCGGCCGCTGAGCCGCACGCCCCGCACCGCCAGCGCCGCCATCGACGCGTCGCGGGAGGGTCGGGTGCTGCGCGGGCGGGGCTGCGCCGCGGGCCGGGTCTCCGGCCGCTTGGCGCCGCTGTCCGAGACCGAACCCGACGCCTCACGCATCGCCGTGGTGAAGACCCTGACGCCGCAGGACTACGCCGTGGTCTTTGATCACGCCGGCGTCGTGATGACCGACGACACCTCGCCACTCGGCCATGTCGCGATCCTGTGCCGGGAACTCGGCGTGCCGCTGGTCAGCGGCGTTCCCAACGCTACAGATCTGATCGGCCGATGGGCGCTCATCGACGGACAGACGGGAGAGGTGCAGCCCATACGCGCGCCGGAGCGGCCTCAGCCGCCTTCCCCCGCGGCCGAGGACTGTCGAATCCTGACGGTCACCGACCTCGAACTTTGGCTCCAGACGCTCGTCGAAGGCCGGGCGGGGATCGATCCGAAGGTCGAAGCCGATCGCATCGCCCGTCGCGCCGCCCGTCGTCTCGGCGCCAAGGCCATCCGGCAAATTGCCGTCCCACGCTTGGAATAGCTGTCAGCCCTCTAGCACGGGGTGGCTGCTATGCGACGGGAGCGGTGTTCTAGTCGTGTCCTTCGGACAGGCCGGCGAGAAGCGGTGCGTACGCGTTCAGCCGTCTCGATACGAAGTCGACGAAAAGGCGCACGCGTTTGGTTTTTCGGGTTTCACCCTGGGTCAGGATCCACAGCGTACTGTTTAGCTGCGGCGCGATGCCGGGCGCCCGCGCCAGCAGCGGGTCGGCGTCGCCCACAAAGCACGGCAGTTTCGTCAACCCGATCCCTTGCCGCACTGCGGCGATCTGAGCGTCGGCGTCAGGAGCCCTGAACGACGCGTCGGTGGCGCGAACCTCGCCTTCGACGGCCCAGTTTGGCTTGTCATTGTCATTGATGACGATCGGCCGGATGGGACCCGGCGCGCCAGCACGCCACGACCTCAACAAGTCACGGGACATGTAGACTCCGCCAGCCAGTTGCGGTCCCACCAGACCGTGGAGATTGAGCGGCAGGGTCTTGCGGTCCATGACGAGGCGGATCGCCACATCGGCCTCTCGATTGGTCAGGTTCGCCAGTTCGCCGGTCGAGATCATCTCCAGCTCGATGGCGGGGTGCAGCCGCATGAAGTCGGCCAGGTCCGGCATGAGCAGGTGGGCTGCGAGGAACGGCGGCAGCGTCACCCGAAGCAGACCCCGGGCGCTCTGATCGCGGCCGGAAATGCGCGTCTCAAGCTGGTTCGAGGACGCTTCCATTTGCTCCGCGAACTGCAAGACCTCCTCCCCTGGGTCGGTCAGACGATAGCCGGACGGCCGCTTCTCGAAGACCTGCACCCCAAGGCGTTCCTCGAGGTGGGCGATGCGCCGCAGTACGGTCGCATGGTTGACGCCCAGCCGCGCTGCGGCGGCGCGCACCGAGCGTCCCCGCGCCACGGCCAAGAAGTACCGAACGTCGTCCCAATCGATCACGGTGCGATCGTGCACCGGCGGATCGCTATGTCAAAGGGATGGGCCGGCTATCTGCTCAGGATCGACACGCGGCCGGATTGAATTTGCACCACCGCTGTGCGTGCCGTCGCACTGAACGACGGGCGCCCAAGGCTCCATCTGCAGTCCGGACCCAGCTGAATGAGCAGGGCCGGATCCTGAAGGAGAAGTCATGGGCAAGTTGAATGGCAAGATCGCTGTCGTCACAGGCGGATCGAGCGGCATGGCGCTGGAAAGCGCCAAGCTCTTCGTCGAAGAAGGCGCGCACGTGTTCATCACGGGCCGACGACAGGAAGCGCTGGACGAAGCCGTCAAGCATATCGGTCGAAACGTCACTGCCGTACGTGGCGACGCGTCCAACCTTGACGACCTTGACCGACTGTTCGACGCGGTCAAACGCGAGAAGGGCAGGATCGACGTTCTCTATGCCAGCGCAGGTTGGGGCGAAGCCGTTCCGCTGGGCGAGATCACCGAGCAGCAGTTCGACGCGATGTTCAACCTGAATGCCCGGGGCACTCTGTTCACGGTGCAAAAGGCGCTGCCGCTGCTCAGCGATGGCGCGTCGGTCTTCATGACCGGGTCGGTGGCCTCCATCAAAGGCTTCCCCGGATACAGCGTCTACGCCGCCAGCAAGGCGACGCTGCACGCCTTCGCCCGCGGATGGCTCAACGAACTCAAAGGCCGAAATATCCGGGTGAACGTGCTGCACCCGGGGCCGATCGCAACGCCGATGCAGGACCAGGTCCTCACCGCCGAAGCGAAGACGATGTTCGAAACCTTGATCCCGCGGGGAACCATGGGCCTTCCCACAGAGATCGCGGCGGCGGCGCTGTTCCTGGCTTCGGACGACTCCAGCTTCGTCAATGGCGTCGAACTGGCGGTTGATGGTGGCTTTTCGGCCATCTGAACCGCGCAAATTCAAGCCAGGAGGTCGGCATGTATGACCAATCCAAAACGAGCGAACTGAGCCGCTTCGCGGGGATCGAATTGGGATCTACCGTTCTCGACGTGTATCCGGGCAAGGGAGATTGGACCCGCTTGTTCTCGGATATCGTTGGGCCAGGAGGACGCGTCTACAGCTTCGTGCCAGCCGAGGTCGCCCATTTCGAGAGCGATCCGGTCGGTCAGATGACCGCTCTGGCCAAGCAGCCGGGGCGGGGAAATGTGCGGGTTGCTTCGGCAGATCTACTAACGTTGCCGAACGGCCCGCAATCTCTCGATGTCGTCTGGATGCATCTCTTCTACCACGATCTCCACACGCCCCTGATGCAGAGCAAGGGCGCGACGCCGGCCCGTTTCAACGAAGTCGCCTATGACCGGCTCAAGCCGGGCGGGCGCTACGTCATCGTTGACCACGCCGCAACTGCGGGGACTGGCGCGGCCAACGCTCAATCGCTGCATCGGATCGACCCCGCGGCTGTGCGGACGGAAGTGGAGGCGGCAGGCTTCGTTCTGGACGCCGAAACCGCGCTGCTGGCCAACAACGACGATCCGCACTCCGCCAAGGTCTTCGACCCATCCATGAAGGGAAAGACGGATCGCTTCGCCTATCGCTTCGTTCGTCCATGACGGTGAGATGAAGCGGGAAGCGGAGGTCGTCAGCAACGCCAACCCGGCGCCAGGAGGAGACCTTGGTATCACGCAATGAAGTCGACATCGGCTGCTCAGCGCTCGTCAGCCCGCGGTTCAGAGGTCACAATAGGCGATGGCTACCGACCGCAAGACCGTAGACTACATCATTGATCAGGTGGCGAAGGCCGGCGCCGTCGCGGCCAGGCCCATGTTCGGCGAGTACGGCGTCTACTGCGACGGCAAGATGTTCGCGATCATCGGGAACGAGCAGCTCTTCATCAAACCGACGGCCGCCGGTCGCGCTTTGGCCCCGAACGCCGAGCTGGTTCCACCCTACCCCGGCGCCAAACCCTACCTGCTCATCGAAGCGGATCACTGGGAAGATGGCGATTGGCTCGCCGATCTGGTGCGCGCCACGGCAGCCGAACTTCCCGCCCCTAAGCCAAAGCCGGCCAAGAAGCCTAAGGAGACTAGGTAGTTGCGCTCAGGGACAGGTCTGTCAGGCGCCAGTCGAGTTCGAAGCGCGCGCGAATGTGCTTGCCGGCCGCAACCGCGCGCGCGACATCGATCGCATGACCGCGCGATATGCAATCCGGCCGGACGCCACAGGCTTCAGTGTCTACGACTTGCGCACCGGTGAACCTGTGATCCTCGCCTCGACGCCGCAGAGGGGGCTCTCGGAACAGGACGCTCAGCACACAGCCGAACTGCTGAACACCCGTGCGCCGGCTGGAGACCAGGCGGCCCGCGGATAGGCTCCGGGAAGTCGCGGCGCAAAGAGGGTCGTCGCACCAAGGCAGTCCGCCCGCGCCAGCGAGGGGATCGCGAGTTCGGCGGCCCAGGTTCGACCATGACCCGCTCCTAGCGAATCGGCGTGCCCGGCTGGAGGCCTTGGAGACCGGCGACGGACGGCGCTTGCCGGCGGGTTGAAGGTGTGGCGGGAGCCAGCCTCGAAGAATGTTGAATCGCGAAGGATTTCTAGCGAACGCCGATACTCGGACATATCCGCTAACCACCTGATTTTCCGTGGAAAATTGGTGGGTGCTGGGGGATTCGAACCCTCGACCCGCTGATTAAGAGTCAGCTGCTCTACCAACTGAGCTAAGCACCCGTCCCGGCTTCGGACCCTCGTTGAGGCCCCGACGGCGAGGGCGCGGAAAATACGCAAAAGCGCGGCGTTGGCAAGGCGTCGTTTCAGCGGGGTGCGCGCGGCAGGGTCGCAGGCGCTCGCAGCCGGACGCCGCGGCGCGGCTGGCGGCGGCGCGGACGCTCCAGGCGCTTCTAGTTGCAGGCGCATCCGGTTGACCGCGGCCTGCGTAGGCTGAATGACTGCCGCCAGGTGGCGGCATGAGGGAGCCGGTCATGCGCGTGATGACCTTTCGGACGTTCATCGGAGGCCTCGTCCTGGCGACGGTGGCCGCGGGCGCGGCCTGGGCCGGCGATTATGTGGTGGTGTCCTCCACAGACGAGGCGCTGAAGCCCGGCATGGAACTGAACGGCGGCACGCGGGTGGCGCTGGCCGCCGGCAAGACGCTCACCGTCATGCACATGTCCGGCGACGTGGCGGTGCTGCGCGGCGCGGCGGCCGGCGTCCTGATCCCCACCCGCACCGGCGCCTCGGGCG
>Ga0105238_10005513_pt1 | contig 12499 bp, 12 predicted proteins | sample KBSC34metaG_FD_81526 | JGI IMG/M metagenome (GOLD analysis project Ga0105238, IMG submission 81526) | Corn rhizosphere microbial communities from Kellogg Biological Station, Michigan, USA - KBS C3-4 metaG | ecosystem: Host-associated > Plants > Roots > Rhizosphere > Soil | place: Michigan, USA... | reverse complement strand
GCCGCAGACGAACTCGGCCGGATCCAGCGGAAACAGCAGCGGTTGTCCGGCGCCGCGATAGACCGGCGTGTCGGGGTGGCCGCCGAGTTCGACGATCCGCAGCGCGTTCGCCGCGGTGAGGTCGACACCGACATTGCCCGCGACCGCAGTGATGCCGGGCAGATCGAGGCGATCGCGCGCTGCGAGCGCCAGCAGGATCGCGACGGCATCGTCCTGGCCGGGATCGGTGTCGATGATGATGGTTTCGCGCGCGGTCATCCGGGGCCAAAACTCACGCGGCGAGCGCGTGGCCCTTCATGATCAGGTGGGTGAGATCGTCGGCCGAGAGGCCCGGCGTCTCACGGTCGACGAATTTCTGGCCTGCGCTCAGGATGGCGACGCGGTCGGAGACCGCGACGACGTCCTGCATGTTGTGGCTGATCAGGATGACGGCGCGGCCGTCGTCTTTCAGGCGGCGCACGAGGTCGAGCACCTGCGCGGTCTCGCGCACGCCGAGCGCCGCGGTCGGCTCATCCATGATGACGATGTCGGCATTCCAGCGCAGCGCCCGCGAGATCGCGACGGCCTGACGCTGGCCGCCGGACAGCGCCGCAACCGGCTTGGTCATGTCGTCGATGGTGATCGCAAGTCGGGCGAGATAGCCTTTGGCGTCGCGCGCCATCGTGCGCTTGTCGAGCACGCGCAGGAACGGCAGGCCGAGCGTGCGCGTGAGCTCGGCGCCGAGAAACACATTCGCTGCAATCGACAGCCGCGGCGCCAGCGCAAGATCCTGGTAGATCGTCGCGACGCCGCGTGCCAGCGCATCATGGGGCGAGGTGAAACGGACCTGTTCGCCGCGCAGCGTGATCGATCCCGACGTCGGTTCTTCGGCGCCGGAGATCACCTTGATCAGGCTCGACTTGCCGGCGCCGTTGTCGCCGCACACCGCGAGCACCTCGCCGGCATGGAGGTCGAGGTCGACCCCACGCACGGCGACGACGGCGCCGTAGCTCTTGCCGATCCCGCGCAATGACAGGATCGGCGTGTTGGTGCTGTTCTCCGTCATGTGCCCGATGCCGCAACGAGCCGAGGCGGCACGCAAAAGATCACTTCAGGAACTGCTTCACATTGGTCTTGTCGACCATGACGGCGTCGGTGAACAGGTAGGGACCGCTGGTGATCGATTCCTTCGGCTGCTTCTTCACCACGATGGCTTCCATCGCATCGACGGCCTGCTTGCCCATCTGCTCGAACGGGATCGAGACGGTGGCAACGAACGTCGACTCCGGGTCGGCAATGCGGGCGTAGCTCTCCGGGCCACCGTCCATCGACACCAGCGCGATCTCGCCCTTCTTGACGCCCTGCGCCTTCAGGAGGTCATCGATGATGTAGGCCTGGCCGTCGAACGACGCCCAGATGCCGTTGACCTTGCCCTGGTTCTGCAGCAGCAGCGCCTGCATGCCGGTGCGGACATCGTCGCGCCAGCTCTGCGTGCGTGCCATCGAGAACTTGCCGAGCTCCTTGACCGCCTGGTTCTCCGCCAGCACGTCGTCGATGATCTTGCCGCGGATGCGCGAGGCGGCGTTGAGGTCGAAGCGGGCGGTGAGGATGTTGCCCTTGTAGCCGAGCGAGCCCATCAGATAGAGCGCGGCCTCGGCGCCGTTGACGTACTCGTTGGTCTGGATGTCGAACAGCGTGTAGGGGCTCGAGCCAGACTGCACGGTGATCACGGGAATGCCGGCTTCCTTGGCCGCCTTGAACTGCGCCTCGGCCTCGACCGGCTTGCCCATCGCGATGATGATGGCGTCGACTTTCTTGGCGATCAGCGTGTCGAACTGCTCGGCGTGCTTGGGCAGCGCGCCCTCGGAATTCAGCAACGTGACGTTCCAGCCCTTGGCCTTGGCGGCGTCGGCCGCCGCATTGGCGACGCGGGCGTGGGTTTCAGCCGAGAACTGGAAGCCGATGATGCCAAGCTCGAACGCGTTGGCGGTCTGGCTGAGGGCGAACAGCAATGCTGCCGCCGCGATCGTACGTGTGAACGCAATCATAGTTTTCCCCTGCGATGTCAGCGTCAGATCTTGAACGCCGCCTTCTTGAGTGCGCTGGCCGAGAACGCAACCGATCCGATGATGATCGCGCCCAGCGCCATATCCTGCACATAATACGACGCGCCCATCAATATCAAACCGTTGCCGAGCACCTTCAGCACCAGCGCCGCGAACACCGTGCCTGCGACATTCGGCCGTCCGGGATCGAACATGGTCATGCCGAGCAGCACGGCGGCGATGGCGTAGAGGAAATAGTCGCCGGCCATGTTGGGCGCAGCCGACGACAGATTGGCCGACAGCAGCACCGCGGTGACGCCGGCAAGCAGGCCCGACAGCAGGAGGCCGAGCCGCTTCATGCGCCGTGTCGCGATCCCGGCCAGACGAGCGGCCTCATCGGCCTCACCGGTCGCGATCATGTGCGCGCCGGTGCGGGTCCACGCCAGCAGCACATAGGCCAGCGCGACGACCGCGACGAGCCACAGCACGAGGTTGGAAATGCCGAAGGTGTTGCTGCGGGCGAGGCCAGTGAAGCTGGTCGGCCAGCGCCCGACGAAGGCGACGCCCTGCGTGATCATGAAAGCCAGTCCACGTGCAATCGCCGCGGTGCCGAGCGTTGCGATCAGCGACGGCACGCGCAACACCGTGACAACGAAGCCGTTGAAACCGCCGAGCAGTGCGCCGAGCGCAAGCCCGGCCGCGACTGCCAGCGCCGAATCGTAATTCTTGTAGACCAGCCATCCCGTGATGACGGCGGCGAGGCTTGCGATGTCGGCAACGGAAAGATCGAGTTCGCCCGTCGTGAACGCTAGCGCAAAGCCGAGCGCAAGGATGGCGAGGAAGCTCGTATCCTTCAGCACATTGAGCAGGTTGGCCGGGCTCGCGAAGTTTGGCGCGAACAACAGGAAAAACAGCGCCAGCGCTGCGCCCGCGATCGCCGTTCCGTAGCGTTGAATCAAGTGAGTGCCCACGCCTTCTCAATGCGTCGGATTTGGCGTGGCGGCAAGTGCGACGAGGCCGCGCGACACCGGCGCGAGCGCTGCCTCGGCCTGCTCGAATAAGCCGAATTGCGCGCGGTATCTTTCGGCGCGTGCCGCGTCCGGGGTGTAGCGGCTGGCGGCCTGCACGAGATGCGCCTGCGCGTCCTGCAGCGAGGCAAAGCGGCCGCGCCCGGTCCAGGCGATCACGGCAGCGCCGGTCAGGCCCGGCTCGGAGCTGCGGCCGACGACGACAGGCCGCTCGCAGATGTCAGCCTTGATCTGGCACCATCGGGCGTTGGCTGCGCCGCCGCCGCCGAAGCGGATCTCGGACACCGTTGCGCCCGTCGCCTGTTCGGCGCGCGCGAGCACGATGCGATTGAGGAATGCGACGCCCTCGAGCACGGCGTAAGCGAGGTCGGTCGCGGTGTGGTCGCGCGACAGCCCGACGAAGGCGCCGCGCAGCGCGGCGTCCCAATAGGGCACGCGCTCGCCGCGCAGGTAGGGCAGAAACAGCAGTGGTTGCGGATGCCGTGGGCCGCCGAGCAATTGGTCGATGCGCGTGCCGGCATCTGTGTTCCCGGCATTGCCGAGAAGCTCGAGCAGCCACGCCACCGTGTCGGCGCCACTCTGGCTCGGCCCACCGATCTGATGCAGGCCGCGCCAGTCGACCGTAACCAGGCCTTCGGCCTCGGCCGCGCGCGGCGAGAGCACGCCAAACACCTCGGTCGTGCCGGAGATATTGTAGGCAACGCCGTCGCGCAGTGCGTTCAGGCCGGCCACTGCGGTCCAGGTATCGTTCGATCCGCAAAACACCGGCGTCGCGGCGAGACGATCGAATGGTGCGGGCAGGCCTTGTGCGACGACGCCGATCTGTGCAGTCGGCTCGCTCAGCGCAGGCACGATCGATGGTGGGATACCGAGTGCGGCGAACAGGCTCGCGCCGTTGCTTGCAGGCGTTGCCGCAGCTGCGAGCCGAGCCATCGAGACATGATCGCTGGCGACGCGTCCCGTCAGCCGCAGGTTCAGAAAATCCTTGGGCTCGATGACGGCCGCAAGCCGGCCGAACGTCGCGCGTTCCTCTTGCTGCAGCCATGTGACCCGCGCCAGCGGGTGGAACGCGTTGACCGCGGCACGTTCGGGATGCGCGGGCAGACGTGCGACAAGATCGGCCATCCGGGCCTGCATGCGCACGTCGCTCAGGCTGATGGCCGGACGCAGCACCTCGCCGGCGTGGCCGACGAACACCTGCGTGCGCGTGATGCCGCAGATCGCGATCGCTTCGATTTGCGAGAATGCGGCAGCGTCAGCACGCGCCAGTGCGCTCGTTGCCTCGATCAGGCCGTGCCACCAGCCATCGGTGTCGATCTCTGAAGCACTGCCGGACTGCTTGGGCTGCGGACTTGCGGTTGCCGCCTGCGCGACAAACGCGCCGCGATCATCGACGAGCGCGGTCTTGAGGCTGGTCCCCCCGACGTCGCACGCAAGCACCAGACCCAACGCAGCTCTCCACGCAGATAAGAAGCATTTGTTCAGCGCGTGTCCCTTGCCGGAAAACCGGTAGCCACTTTTCCGGGGACATGCGCACTAGCGCGCCGGGACCATCGCCTGCTTCAGGAAACGGACCGAGTTGGCGATCACCTTGTCGCGCGCCGCGCCGCGGCCTGAGGCGCTCACGGCGCCGCCGATCGTGCCGACCAGCAGTGCACCGAGGATTTCGGCATCGTAGGCCGCATCGATCGTGCCGCGCTGGATCGCGCGTTGCAGCACACCGGCCCACGTGCTGGCCCATTCTTTCGACAGGTCAGGCGCGTCGGTTGCGATCGTCGACACGTCGACCATTGCCGTGCGCAACAATCCCGGATGCTCCGCGGCGTAGTCGACCATGCCCGCGATCAGGGCACTGAACAGCGGTTCGAGGCCGACGGCGCCTTGCAAGCGTGTTTCGATATATTGCTTCAGGTCGAGCCGGGCCGCTGCAACGAAGGCGACGAAGCACGCTTTCTTGTCGGGAAAGTAGAGGTAGAACGTGCCCTGGCCGAGGCCGGCGAGCCGCGCGATGTCCTGCGGGCGGGTGGCGTGATAACCGCGCGCCACGAACAGTTCGCGGGCTGCGTTCAACAACCGGTCGCGCGTTGCGTCACGCCGGTCCGTTACGCTTTCGAGTGCTGTGGCCGTAGCCATTGTGTGGGCGCCCCAATTAATTGAAAACAAAGCGTAATCGGCTTGCAGCGCAAGTCAATTGAGCGTTTCTCAAATTGAGGCGCGACAGAATGGAAACTCAGAACAATCCGGGGCTGAGGTCGAGCCCGTAGGTCAGGAGCAGGATCCCGACGAAAGCGGCCGCCACGACGAACCAGAACAGGTGGATCAGCAGCCGTCTGGACCACGATGTGGCCGGGTGCCGGGTTGTTGCTGTTGTTCTTGGCAGTGAGTCCATTCGCGAACTCCGTTGTTATGTTCCCGCGGGTGCGGTTCCAGCATTATCGGACCGGCGCAGCAATAGCCGTGCCAGCATGAGTTGGATGCTATCGCGGGAGGAACGACGACCTTGTGATCTGGATCACAACGCTGCGCAGTCGCTGATTGCACGCGACGATGGCGAGACGCGGCAAACGCAATCATTGCAAAGCAATGTGGTTCTTTCCGTCATGGTCGGGCTTGACCCGGCCATCTCGCTCAGACGGGCACAGTGCCTCCTTGAGCGAGCTGCCTGGCGGCATAGGCGAGCGAAGCGACGCCGTTCTTCGAACGGCCAGGCCGGGCATGGCAACTTGGAGAGTCCGCCGCACTCCCGCTCCGTCCTCAGTTCTTCACCGCGCCCGCGGTCAGGCCCGACACCATGTAGCGGCGGAAGACGTAGTAGATCGCGGCGGGCGGCAGGGCGTAGATCAGGCCCGTCGTCATCAGCAACTCCCATGGCGAGTCGTCGGCGGCGAGGAAGTTGCCGAGGCCGACCGGCAGCGTGACTTCAGTGTCCTTCGACAGCAGCAGGAAGGCATAGAGGTACTCGTTCCACGCCAGCAGCAGCGCATAGGTGCCGATCGCAACCAGCGACGGCGCCATCAGCGGCAGGTAGACGCGGAAGAACAGCTGCATCGGTGACGCGCCGTCGATGATCGCAGCTTCATCGAGCTCGGCGGGCAGGTTGTCGGACGACTGCTTGAGCACCCAGATCGCGTACGGCGTCGCGATCGTGACCATCGCCAGGATCAGCGACCACTGGTTGTTGAGCAGGCCGTAGAGCCCCATGGTGCGATACATCGGCACCGCAAGGAACGCCGCCGGGATGAAGTAGGTCAGCAGTGCCAGATTCATCACGACGCGGCCGCCGCGGACCTTCAGGCGGCTGATCGCGAACGCCGCGGCGGTCGCGATCAATAGAGTAATCGCGCCGGTCGCGACCGCGACGACGACAGAGTTCCAGAGCTGAAGCCAAAAATGTTTCAGGAAGTAGTGCTGCTGGTTGAACACGACGACGAAGTTCTGCAGCGTCGGATGGTCCGGCCACAGCTTGCCCGAGAACGCGGAATCCTTCGGCGAGATCGCAAACAGCGTCAGGTGATAAATCGGCAGCAGAGTCCAGATCAGCACGGGAATGCCGATCAGGAGCAGCTTGGCTTCGTTGCTGATGTCGCGGAGCGATGGGATCTTCATTTCGACAACCGCTTCATCATGAAATAGACCAGCGGCAGCATGAACGGCAGCGCGCAGACGATCGAGGCCATCGACATGTCGACCTGGTCGAGGCGCAGATAGCGGATGCCGAGCGTGGCCAGCACATGGGTGAGGTCGGCCGGTCCGCCGCCGGTCATCAGGTAGACGCTGTTGAAGTCACCGAGCGTCCAGATCATCGAGAGGATGGTGCAGGTCAGGTACAGTGTCCGCACCGACGGCCACGTCACGAACCTGAATTTCTGCAGCTTGGTGGCGCCGTCGACCGACGCTGCCTCATAGAGATCGGCGGGAATCGCGAGCCGTCCGGCGATCAGGATCAGCGTCCAGAACGGCAGCGACTTCCAGATGTGCACGCCGATCGCCATCGACAGCGCAATCCACGGATCGTTGAGCCAGTTCGGGCCGTCCTCGGCGGTGAGGCGGAAGATCAGCGAATTGACCAGGCCCCACTCCGGATTGAGCATGAAGCGCAGCGACAGAATGGTCGGGATCGATGGCACGGCCCACGGCAGGATGAACAGCACACTGAGCGCCTTGATCCACCAGCGCGCCTGGATGAAGAATCCGGACAGCCCGAGCGCGACCATCATCTTCAGGTTCACGCCGATCACGAGGAAGATCAGCGTGTTCAGCGCCGAGCGCAGGAAAATCGGATCGTCGTAAAGCTCGACGTAGCTGTGGGGATGCCGTGCAGTCCATAGCCCGTAGCCGATCGGATAGACGACGAACATCGCAAACACGAGCAGGTAGGGCGCGATCAGGATCAGCCCCCACAGCTGCCACTCGTTCAGGAAGCGGCGCGGCGGGGCCGTTAGCGCAGTGGTGTCGGTTAATGTGATTGCCGATGCCATGATCGTCTCTGATCCGGAACGCGCAAGCATTGTGCGCTCTTCTCCCTCCCCCTGAAAGGGGGAGGGTCGAGGTGGGGGTCTTCACGGGAAGCGCCCGTCGTGAAGACCCCCACCCGATCGCTACGCGATCGACCTCCCCCTTGCAGGGGGAGGTAAGCGCGTCGTGTCGTCTCCCGTCAGCCTGCGACCTGCTTGATACGCGCGATCATCTCGTCGACCGCCTTGTCGACGGGGATCTTGTCGTTGAGCACGCGGTTCGCTGCTTTCATCCACACGTTCTCATTGTTGAGCACCGTGAACTTGTAGTTCTTGGTGAATTCGAACGAGGTCGTGCCCGCCTTGAACTGGTTGTAGACCGCCTTGCGATGGCGATCGGCCTGCCAGAACGGTGACTCCTGCGCCACCTTGGTGACCGGGAACCAGCGGCCGAGCGCGCCTTCGACATAGGGCCGCAGGTTCTCGTCCTGCAGCATGAACTTCACGAAGTCCTTGCCCTTCTCCTTGTTCTTGGCGTCGGCGAACACCACGCCGATCTTCACCGCGGAGCGATAGACCATCGGCTGGCCGCTCGGCTTGTTCGGGAAGCCGGCCGTTGCGATCTGCTCCTCGTACGCCTTCTTGCCGGCGGCGCGCACTTCCGGCGTTGCCTGTTCGTTGTTGGCGTCGTCGAGCCACTTGGCGGCGATCGAGATCGTCGCGTTGTGAGTCATGACAGTGGTCTTGTTGTGGAAGGCGACGTTGTTGTCCGGATCCTTCCAGCTCGTCGAGGACGGCGGCGAACAGCCCTTCGAATACGGTGCGGTGTAATCGGTCAGCGCGTTGACAAGGCCGGCTTTCACCTTCGGATCATCGACCAGCAGCTTGCCCGAGTCGTCGACAAGCTTGACGTCATAGGCGTCCATGAAGGTCAGGAACGAATAGAACGAGTCCGAGGCATCGACGCCGAGCGGCTGGCCGATGCCGTAGGTGCGCTGGCCCGATGCCTTGCGGCTCGCCGGCTGCACCTTGTCGCACCAGAACGACCAGTACTCCTTCCAGGTCTTCGGGATGTCGCTTTCCTTGAAGCCGGCCTGGTCGAGCATGTCGATCCAGTACTCGATGTGCATCGTCTGCTGCTTGAGCGGGAAGGCGTAGTAGGCCTTCTTCTTGGCCTTGTCGCTGTAGAGGAACGTGGTTTCGGCGGTGTTCGGCGCGAACTGGTCCTTCATCGGCTCGATCACGCTCGAGATATCCTCGAGTTTGCCGTCGAACGCCCACTTGCCGCCGACCTGGAAGTCGTAGACGTCGCCATAGGCCACGTCAGGCGGCGTGCCGGCGTCGAGCGCGGACACGCTCTTCGGGATGATGTCCTGCGGCGCGTATTGCGACAGGTCGACCTTCACGCCGGTCTTGGCTTCGTATTTCTTGATCGCTTCATAGAGCGCGTCGTCCTCGGACTTGTAGAAGCCCTTGGTCCACCACACCGTGACTTTTTCCTGCGCCGAAGCCGGCACGGCCGGCAACAGCACCGCGGTTGCGATGGCCGCGACAATCAGTTTCTTCATTTGGTTTTCTCCCCTGAGTGCATTGATCTAACCAGAAAACGAGATGGCGTTGGAATGAGACTAATGGCTGCCGGCGGCTTGCGGTGCCATGCCGCAGTCGCGCGCTTGCACGCGCACGCCGTCGCCGGCGCGCTTGTCATCACGAACGATGTCAGCAGTTGGTCGCTATTGTCGGCGCGCGACACGGCGGCTCATGCCTCGCGGTCGCATTCGCATTCGTCTCATCTTCAATTCCTCCCTTTGCCGCGTGGCTTCTTTGACTGCGCGATCTGTGCCGCGCTTGGTGTCAGGTCGACAGCGTCGAACAATTCCGGATTGAGGTCGCGCGTCGCCTGGATGTCGGCGAGCAGGCGATCGAGATGGGCGCCCATTGCGGCAACGGCGGCCGCAGGATTATGCGCCTCGAGCGCTGCGAAAATCTTCTCGTGTTCGGTGATGGCGCCGGCGATGCGGCCGACCTGCGGCAGCGTCACGCGCCGATAGCGGTCGACGTGGACCTTGACCTGGAGCGTCAGCGCCCAGATGCCGGGATGGCCTGCGATGTCGGCGATGCTGCCGTGAAACAACTCGTCGGCCTCGTGGAAGGCGTTGTGGTCTTCGACCGCACAGGCCTCGCGCTGCCGCTGCAGCAGCGATTGCAGCGCCAGCAGCTGGCTCGCGGTCGCGCGCTTCGCCGCCATCCGTGCGGTGGTCTCTTCGAGCGCCTTGCGGATGATGATCGCTTCGGGCAGCGCCGACAGCGGAATGCGCGAGACGAAGATGCCGGACTGCGGAAAGATCTCGACGAGGCCTTCGCCGGCCAGCCGCAGGATCGCCTCGCGCACCGGCGTACGGCTGACGCCATAGGATTCGGCGATCGAGGCTTCGGAAATCACTTCACCGGGCCGGCGCTTCAGCGAGATGACCTGCTCGCGCAGGTCGGCATAGACCGAGGCGGAGAACGGGATCGCGCGCTTCGGCGGCGCATGCTGCACGCTGCCGTCGATCAGCCGCAGTTGCGGCAGCCGCGGTTTTGGCTTGCGCGTGGTGGCCGTAGGCGGTGACGCATCCTGTTGCGTGACCGGGGGTTGCGGCGAGGGCGATCGCTGCGGCGGAGCCGGATGCGCCTTGCGTGTCGCGGACCTCTCGGTCCGCCGCGGATCCGCTGCCTTCTCAGTCACCCTGGCCTTGCGCGATGCAACCCGCTCTTTCATGACTGATATATTAGTATACGGAACGCGGCTGTAAAGCGCGCGATGTTTTGCGCCGAAATCGCAATAAGCCTATGAATTGGCGACCGATATCGCTGACCACCCCCGGACCAGATTTCAGGGAAACAACAAGGACACTAGTAATGGCTTACGCCCTGCCGAATTTCTCGACCGATCTCACAGGCCAGACCGCGCTGGTGACCGGCGCCTCCTCCGGCCTCGGTCTCCGCTTCGCCCGCACACTGGCCAAGGCCGGCGCCAAGGTCGCGCTGACCGCGCGGCGCCTCGACCGGCTCGAGCAGCATGCGGCCGACATCAAGGCTGCCGGCGGCGAAGCGATCGGGCTCCAGCTCGACGTCACCGACGCCAATCAGTTGAAAGAAGTCGTCGGCAAGGCCGAGGCCAAACTCGGCCCGGTGACCATCCTGATCAACAACGCCGGCATCCCCGATGCGCAGCGCGCCGTGAAGATGTCGACCGAACTGATCGACCGCGTGCTCGATACCAATGTGCGCGCGCCCTACATCCTGTCGTGCGAATTCGCGCGCCGCCTGATCGACCTCAAGAAGCCGGGCCGCATCGTCAACATCGCGTCATCGGCGGCCTATCGCTACAGCGGCAACGGTGCGGCGCTGTATTCGATCAGCAAGTCGGCGGTGGTGCGCATGACCGAGGCGCTGGCGGTGGAATGGGCGCCGTTCCACATCAACGTCAACGCGATCGCGCCGGGCGCGTTCTCGTCGGAGATGATGGACGGCATGCTGCAGCGGATGGGCGACATCACCAAGAACATGCCGCGGGCGCGGATCGGCGATCCCGCGCAGCTCGACTCGACGCTGCTGTTCCTGGTGTCGCCGTCGTCGGATTTCGTCACCGGCACCAGTGTGCGTGTCGACGACGTCCAAGGCGGTCGCTAGCTCTCAAGGTGCTCCAATGCAGTACGAGACAATCCTGATCGAAAAGCGTGGCCCGGTCGACTGGCTGACGCTGAACCGGCCGGAGTCGCTCAATGCCATCACGACACGGATGGCGACCGAACTCGGCCATTATTTCGACGCGCTGTTCAATGACCGCAGCGTCCGCATCGTGGTCATGCGCGGGGCGGGCCGGGCGTTCTGCGCCGGTCTCGACCTGCGCGACCGCAGCCGCCGTGGCGACGCCGGCGTCGAGCCGGTGCCGTTCGCTGCGGGTCTTGGCTTCCAGGGCCATCTCGCCGACGTCTACATCAAGATGCGGCGCTGCCCGCAGCCGATCATCACGCTGATCAATGGTGCAGCGGCTGGCGGCGGATTCGCCTTCGTGCTCGCCTCCGACATCCGCATCGCTGGCGAGAGTGCACGCATGAACTGCGCCTTCATCAAGCTCGGGCTGTCGTCGTGCGACATGGGCGTCAGTTACTTCCTGCCGCGGCTGGTCGGCACGGCGCTGGCCTCCGAACTGATGCTGACCGGCCGGTTCATTCATGCGCCGCGCGCGCTGGCGACCGGCCTCGTGTCGGAGGTGGTTCCGGATGACAAGCTCGAGGCGGCGGCGCAGCCTTACATCGACGAGATGCTGGCGACGTCACCGATCGGGCTGCGCATGACCAAGGACGGTTTGAACCAGGCGATCAACGCATCGAGCCTGGAAGCGGCGATGGCGATCGAAAACCGCAACCAGCTGATGTGTGCGCAGTCGCCTGACTTCGCCGAAGGCCAGCGCGCGTTCCTCGAGAAGCGGAAGCCGGTCTATTCGACGTAGCGCCGGCCTTGTGGCATAGTCGGCGCAAGGGAATAAGGAAACGCGGAACTCAAGGAGCACGCCAATGAAGCTCACGCCGCAGCAGATCGAACATTTCCATCGCGAAGGCTGGCTGTTCCTGCCCGAGCTGTTCACCGACGAGGAAGTGGCCGTGCTGCGCCACGAGGCGGTGTCGATCTATGACAGCAAGCGGCCGGAGGTGTGGCGCGAGACCAGTGGCGCGCCGCGTACCGCGTTCGCCGCCCACACCTACAACGAAGGCTTTCGCCTGCTCGGCGCGCATCCGCGCCTGATCAATCCGGTCGAGCAGGTCTTCGGCGAACAGCTCTACATGCATCAGTTCAAGATCAACGCCAAGGCGGCGTTCACCGGCGACGTCTGGCAGTGGCACCAGGATTATGGCACCTGGAAGCGCGACGACGGCATGCCGGAGCCGCGCGCCATGAACATCTCGGTGTTCCTCGACGAGGTCATGCACATCAACGGGCCGCTGCT
>Ga0105238_10005510_pt1 | contig 12501 bp, 10 predicted proteins | sample KBSC34metaG_FD_81526 | JGI IMG/M metagenome (GOLD analysis project Ga0105238, IMG submission 81526) | Corn rhizosphere microbial communities from Kellogg Biological Station, Michigan, USA - KBS C3-4 metaG | ecosystem: Host-associated > Plants > Roots > Rhizosphere > Soil | place: Michigan, USA... | reverse complement strand
GACCTCGCCCCCGGCGCGGGTCTCGCCGGCCGGCGCTTGCGGCGCCTGGGCGGCGGCCATGGCCGGCAGCAGCACCATCATCAGCAGAAAGCACGTCAGCACGCGGCTGAACGCCCGGGACATCTCGCGTATCGCTCTCATTGGTCCTCTCTCGTCATCCCCCGCCGGAGGCGGGCAAGCCAACACTGGCCTTGGCCGGGAATTCAATCCCGCTTCCGGCGAAGATCCGTCGGCATCGACATGCCGCCGGTCAGGAAAATCCGCACACCTTCTTCCACGGTCAGGTCGGGAAAGAACGCCTGATCCGCCGGAAACACCACGATGTCACCCAGATACAGGTGATTGGTCGGCACGTAGACCGTCATCAACGCCTCGGATCCGCGGCCGCGATCGACCGTGAATTCCTTGGTGAGGAACCCCATCACCCATCCGCGCCGGTGATCTTCTACCATCACCACGCGTTTGAAGCCGTACTCGTTGTCCGGCGAAAACGCGACGACCAGCTGCTTCACCGGGGCGTAGATGGTCCGGAAAATCGGGACCATCATCAGCCAGCTTTCGGCGCGCGCCATGATGCGCCGTCCGATCACGTTGGTGGCCAGCGCGCCCACGGCCAGCACGAATACGACGGTCACGAGCACGCCCACCGCCACCGCGGCGATACGCGCCAGGGCCGTCTCGCGCCCCATTATCTGCGTCGCGATCGGCGCCGTGAAACCATCAATGATACCGAAGATCCAATACAGCGCCGCCAAGCTGACGAAGAGCGGGACGGTGAAGAAGAACCCCGCCAGAAACGTGCGGCGCAGCCACGGCATCACAGGCGACCCGCGGCAATGAGTGCCAACAGGACTGCGCCTGCCGCAATCCGGTACCACGCAAACGGCGCGAAACCGGAACGGCCGATGATTCGCAGGAACGGCCGGACCACGACCAGCGAGGCCAGAAACGCCATCACGAAGCCGACCGCGATCTCCTCGGCGCGCGCGCCGGTGAGCGCGTGCCGCGCGTCGATCAGGTCGTGCACGAACGCCGCCGCCATCGTCGGCATGGCGAGGAAGAAGGAAAACTCGGCCGCCGTCGTGCGTTCGAGCCCCATGACCAGCCCGCCGATGATCGTCGCGCCCGACCGCGACACGCCAGGCACGAGGGCCAGCGCCTGACAGAGGCCAACACCAAAGGCCCGCCCAAACGGCACCGCCTCCACCGCATGGATGGTCGGGCGCGGCCGCAGGCGTTCGACGAGCAGGATGACGATGCCCCCAACGATGAACGAGACGGCGATGGTCAGCGGGCTGTAATACAGCACCTTCTTGACGAGACCGCCGAAGAGGCCGCCGATCACGAGCGCGGGCAGGAACGCTACCAGGATGAGCGCGGCGAACCGCTGCGCCTCCGGACGGCTCGTCAGCCCGGTCAACACCGACAGCACCTTCTCGCGGTACAGCCAGACCACCGCGAAGATGGAACCGAGCTGAATCATCACCGTGAACACGCCGCCCGGATCGTCGAAGCCGAGAGCGCGCTCGCCGAGCAGCAGATGCGCCGTCGAGGAAACGGGCAGAAATTCAGTGAGCCCCTGGAGGATTCCCAGCAGCGCGGCGTTCAGGAAAACCACGATCAGGTGATGCGTCTAAACGGCTACGAGGCCTTCGCGCCCTTTTGTTTGCGCGAACGTCCGGTGTCGGACGCCGGCGCGGCCGCGACGGCTGCCGTCTGCGGCTTCTTGCTCAGGATGATGGCGATCGCCGAGGCGATGAAGATCGTCGAATAGGTGCCGCTGATGATGCCGACGAGCATCGTGAACGAGAAGCCCTCGAGCGCTTCACCGCCGAAGAGATACAGCGCCAGCACCGACAAGAACGCCGTGCCGGCCGTGATGATCGTGCGGCCCAGCGTCTGGTTCACGGCGGTGTTGACGACCTGCTCGAGCGGCTCGCGCCGCTTGTTGCGCATGTTCTCGCGCACGCGGTCGAAGATGACGATCGTGTCGTTCACCGAGTAGCCGGTAATCGTCAGGATGGCGGCCACGATGTTGAGCGACAGCTCGTACTTGAAGAACTGGAGGAACGCCGCCGTCACCAGGATGTCGTGGAACGTGGCCGCGATGGCGCCGATCGCGAAGCTCGGACGGAAGCGGACCGCGATGTAGATGGTGATGGCCAGGATCGACGCCAGCGTGGCGTAGACGCCCTTCTTCTGCAGGTCGGCGCCGATCACCGGGCCGACGATGTCGCGCACCAGAATCTGGAACTTCGGCAACCCCGCCTTCTGGAGCGTGTCCTCGATCAGTTTCGACCCCTGTTCGAGACTGACCCCCTGCTCGGTGGTCTTCGTCTGCGGCAGGCGGATCATGATCTGCCGATCCGACGCGGGGCCGAACTGCTGCACGACCTTGTCGCCGGGCAGCGGGTCGAGCGCGCGGCGCACCTGGTCCTCACTGACCGGCTGCTCGAACTGCACGCGCACCAGGGTGCCGCCCGAGAAGTCGATGCCGAGCGGCACGCCCTTGACGGCGATCATCACGGCGCCGCCGATGATGATGGCCGCCGAGAGGCCGATGGCGTGCCACCGCCACCGGATGAAGTTGTAATTGGGATTGTGGAAGATCTGCATAAGAAATCAGCCTGCGCTAGTGCACCGCGCTAGATGCTCAGAGCCTGGGTCTTGCGCTGGCCCAGCACCAGCTCGAACACCGTGCGCGACACGAACACGGCGGTGAAGACGTTCGCCAGGAGACCGATGATGAGCGTCACCGCGAACCCGCGCACGGGGCCGGTGCCGAACTGGAGCAGCAGCAGCGCCGAAATCAGCGACGACACGTGTGTATCCACGATCGTCCACCACACGTGGTCGAATCCGGAGTTGACCGCGGCGCGCGCCCCGCGGGCGCCGCCCAGTTCTTCTTTGATCCGCTCGAAGATCAGCACGTTCGAGTCCACGCCCATGCCGATCGTCAGGATGAAGCCGGCAATGCCGGGCAGCGTCATCGTGAACCCGAGGTAGGCCATCAGGCCGAGCAGGATCAGCAGGTTGACGATGATCGAGATGACCGCGTTCAGCCCCGTCAGCTTGTAGTAGAAGAGCATGAACAGCACGACGAAGACGAGGCCGCCGATCGACGCCGCCACGCCGGCACGCACCGAGTCGGCGCCGAGCGACGGGCCCACCGTGCGTTCTTCGAGCGAGTCGAGCGTGGCCGGCAGCGCGCCGGAGCGGAGCGTGAGCGACAGGTCCTGCGCTTCCTGCTGCGTGAACGATCCGCTGATGCGGCCCTCGTCGCTGATCCGGCTCTGAATCGTCGGCGCGGAGTACACGCGGCCGTCGAGCACGATGGCGAGCTGGCGGCCGATGTTCGATTCGGTGGCCTGGCCGAACTTGCGGGCGCCGTCCGCGTTGAGCGAGAAGCCCACCGCCGGCAGATTGTTCTCGTCGAGCGACGGGCGCGCGTTGCGCAGATCGCGACCGGTCACCACCGACGCGCGCCGTACGGCGTAATACACGGTGCCCGGACTGCCCCGGCCGCCCGAATCACCCGAGCCCGGCAAAAGCAGCACGTCGGGCGGGACGTTGTTGTTGTAGGCCTGCTTGGCCTGATCCTCGGTGCCGAACGGCCCTTGCTCGACGATCTTGAGCTCGAGCTGCGCCGTGGAGCGGATGATGTCCTTGGCGCGCTGCACGTCGCTCACGCCAGGAAGCTCGATGAGGATCTGATCGACCGCGCCCTGGCGCGCCACGACCGGCTCGGCCACGCCCAGCTCGTTGACGCGCCGCTCGATCGTCTGCTGCGCCTGCGTCACGGTCTCGTCCCGCAGCTGGTTCTCGATGTTCGGCTTCATGGTGTAGGTGTAGCTGCCCACACCAGACGACCGGTTGTACGCGGAGTCGGGATCCGTCGCCGCGGCCCGGAACCCCTGGTCGTTGGTGATGCCTTCCACCACGAACGTCTTCGGGTCCTTCATTTCGAGCTTCGAGAACGTGATGCCGCCACGCGTGAGCGTGTCGCGGAGCCGCTCGACGACCGTTTCGGTTTCGGCTCGCAGCCCGTCGTCGGTGCGGACCTTGAGCACCATGTGGACGCCGCCCTTGAGGTCGAGGCCGAGGTTCATCCCCTTGTAATAGAAGGACCCGACCGACAGCGCGATGACGAGAACGATGAGACCGAGCTTCCAAACGACGTTCTGGTTCATGACTGGCCTTCAGTGGAGACTGGTTCCTGCCCCTGGTAGCCGACGATGGCGCTCCGCGAGAGCCGGATGCGCACCTTGTCGGCAATCTGCAGCTGCACAGCCTGATCGCTGAGCTCGGTGATGCTGCCGTAGATGCCGCCCGAGGTGACCACCTTGTCGCCGACCTTGAGCGCGGAAAGGAAGGTGTCCACCTTCTGCTGCTTGCGCTTCATGGGCAGCAGGATGACGAAATAGAAGATGCCGAGGACGAGTGCGAAGGGTACAAACTGCACCCACGCCGGCGCCCCGCCTGAAGGAGGCGCGCCCATGGCCAGCAGAAACGGAATGGAAAAATTCATGAATCGAGTGCCAGGCGGGAGAGCGACCGGACGAACCCCTGCCTGAAGGTTTCAAAGTTGCGAAACGCTATAGCGTCTCTGATCCTCCGCATGGTGTCAAGGTAGAAGGTCAGGTTATGCAACGTGTTAAGGGCAGCGGCGCTCATCTCGCCGGCCACGTAGAGATGGCGAAGATAGGCCCGCGTGTGGCGCCGGCACGTATAGCAGCCGCACTCCGGATCAAGGGGTGAGAGGTCGTCGGCATACCGGGCATTCTTGATGTTCAGACGGCCCTGGCTCGTGAACAGCTGGCCGTTGCGAGCGTGCCGTGTCGGCATCACGCAGTCGAACATGTCGATCCCGCGGGCGACGCACTCCACCAGGTCCTGGGGAGTACCGGCCCCCATCAGATAGCGAGGCTGCGCCTCCGGCAGCCGAGTGGCCGTGGCCTGGACCACCGCATACATTTCGTCCACCGGCTCCCCGACGCTCAGCCCGCCGATGGCATACCCCTCGAACCCGACGTTCACGGTGGCATCCGCGCTCACGTCGCGAAGGTCCTGGAAGACTCCCCCCTGCACGATGCCGAACTGCGCCTGGCCGCCGTTGGTGACCGTGACCTCCGGGGGCGGTCCCTGGCGCAGTGCATCGAGGCGCGCCCGGCACCGGGCCGCCCAGCGGACCGAGCGCTCCATCGATCGTGCGGCGGCCTCGTGAGTGGCCGGGTACGCGAGGCACTCGTCGAACACCATCTGGATATCCGACCCGAGCCGCGCCTGGATGTCGGTGGCGCGTTCAGGCGTGAACAGATGCCGCGAGCCATCGAGGTGCGACTGGAACTCCGCACCCTCTTCGCGGATGACGCGCCGCTCGGCCAGGCTGAACACCTGGTAGCCGCCGCTGTCGGTCAGGATCGGGCGATCCCATCCGATGAAGGCGTGCAGACCGCCAAACTTCGCAATCCGCTCGTCGCCGGGACGGAGAAAGAGGTGATAGGTATTGCCGAGGATGATCGACGCGCCGATGCCCTCGAGGTCTCGGTGCAGCGTCGCCTTCACGCTGCCCTGCGTGCCCACCGGCATGAACGCCGGTGTTTCAACCTCGCCGTGGGGAGTGCTGAGCGTGCCGAGACGCGCGGCGCCATCCGTGCCGCGTACGCTGAATGAAAAGGGAGACACTAGATGTCGTGAACGGATGAATTTCGTGTGAACAACATCAAGTTTGACATAGCCGTTCACGACGTCTCCGCCCGCCCGGAGGGCGGGCAATTAGATACTGTCTAGCGAGGCGAAGCCTTTCTTCCTTCTAGTTGAAGGCGGAGCCTCGCTACTATTCTTACTGCACGTGAAGAAACTGCGAGTGGGCGTGATCTTCGGCGGCCGTTCCGGCGAACACGAGGTGTCGATCGCCTCCGCCGCCGCCATCTTCAAACACCTCGACGCCGCCCGGTACGAGGCCGTCCCCATCAAGATCGCCAAGGACGGCCGCTGGGCGCTCGGCGGCGACACGCCGAAGGCGCTGTCGGCTGCGGACGTCCACAAGCAGACCGCCACCAGCACGGCGCTCGTTGCGATCGACCCGTCCGCCGCGCTCGAGAACAGCGGCATCGACGTCGTGTTCCCGATCCTGCACGGTCCGTATGGCGAGGACGGCACGGTGCAGGGGCTGCTCGAGCTCGCGAACGTGCCCTATGTGGGCGCCGGCGTGCTGGGGTCAGCCGTCGGGATGGACAAGGCCGTGATGAAGGCGCTCTTCGCCGCGGCCAATCTTCCGATCGTGCCGCACCTGACGGTGTTGCGCCGCGATTGGGAGCGCGACGCCGCGGGCATCACGCAGGCCGTGGCGCGCGACCTTCGCTATCCGGTGTTCGTGAAGCCGGCCAACCTCGGCTCGAGCGTCGGCATCTCGAAAGCCACCTCCGATTCATCGCTGGCCGACGCCATGACATTGGCGCTCGACTTCGACCGCAAGGTGGTCATCGAGGCCGGGGTACCCGACGCCCGCGAGATCGAATGTGCCGTCCTGGGCAACGACGACCCCGAATCGTCCGTGCCCGGCGAGATCATCGTGACGCACGCCGACGGCTTCTACTCCTATGCCGCGAAGTACCTCGACCCCAACGGGGCGTCGTGGCAGATTCCCGCGGACCTCACGGCGGAAACAGCCGCACTCGTCCGCCGATTGAGCGTGGAGGCGTTCAAGGCGCTCGAGCTCGCCGGCATGGCGCGCGTCGACTTCTTCGTCGGCCGCCACTCGGGCACGGTGTTTCTCAACGAGGTGAACACAATCCCCGGCTTCACCACGATCTCGATGTATCCGAAGATGTGGGAGGCCTCGGGGCTGGCGTACCCGGCGCTGCTCGACCGCCTGATCGCGCTCGCGCTCGAACGCCACGCCGAAAAACAGCGGCTCAAGACGAGCATCGTTTGAGTCGTGCAATTTTCGCGGCACTCCTCTCACTCACGCCAATCACCGCGCCGGCGTCCGCCGCCGGCCTCACGAACGCGCCAGCCCTCGCGGCCGCATACGACGCGATCCTCGACGCCAACTTCGACCGTGTCCCGGCGCTGTTGACGGCCGCTTGTGGCAAGGGGGGCGCACCGCCGCAGGCGTGTCACGTGATGGACGTCGTGTCCCGCTGGTGGCAGTTGCAGGGCGATCCGCTGGACCGCACGGGCGACGCGGAGTTCGAGCGGCGTGCGAACGCGGCCATCGCCGAGACAGAGGCGTGGACCATGGCCGAGCCGTCCTTGGCCGAGGCGTGGTTCTATGCCGGCGCAGCCTACAGCACGCGCGTGCAGTGGCGCGTGCTCCGGGCGCAACGCCTCGCCGCGGCGCGTGACGGCAAGCGCATCAAGGACGCGCTCGAACGCGCGCTGGCGATCGATCCGGGGATGCACGATGCGTATTTCGGCATCGGCCTTTACCACTACTACGCCGACGTGGCACCGGCAGCCGCGAAGATGCTGCGCTGGCTGTTGCTGCTCCCAGGCGGCGACCGCCAGGCCGGACTGCGCGAGATGCAGCGGGCGCGCGACGGGGCGCAGCTGCTGCACGACGAGGCCGACTACCAGCTGCAGACGCTGTACGTCTGGTACGAGAAGCGGCCCGAGGACGCGCTCGCCATCGCAAGGCGGCTGCAGGAACGCCATCCGCACAACCCCGTGTTCGCCTGGACAGCGGCCGAGATCGAAGACGTCCACCTCTCGGACTTCGGGTCGAGCCTTCGATCGTGGCAGGCGCTCCTTGCTGACGCCCGCGCCGGCCGCGTGGCGTGGCCACAGATGACCGATGTACGAGCGCGACTTGGCATGGCGGCACAGCTCGACCGTCTCTCGGAAACTGACGCCGCCATCGAACAGCTGCAAGCGGTGCTCGCCGCACCCATGACTGCAACGGGGGCCCGCGCGACAGCCACGAAGCAGCTCGACGCGGCGCTCGATCGCATGAAAGCGCCGGCGTATCGACTGTCGATCGAAGGGTGGAGGGCTTTCGAGCGCGGCGACCTTGCCGCCGCGGCGCAGGCCATCGATCGCTCGCTCGCGCTGGCACCGAACGATCAGGTCACGCGCTACCGCAAGGCGCGCCTGCTGGTGGCCCAACGCAACGAGGCACTGGCTCTCGAGGCGCTCGAGGCGGTGATCGCGTCTCCAGGCACGCCGCCGCACGTGTACGCCGCAGCGTGCCTCGATGCGGCGCAGCTCTACGAACGGCAGAGCAACATCGCGCGCGCCATCGAGCTGTACGAGCTCACGGTCGCGGCGTTCGGCGTCGATCCGCGCGCGAAGAACACCGCGCAGCGCGCGCTCGCGCGCCTCGCAAAGACCGGGTGATCGCGCATGTCATGCGATCCTTTTGACGCGCGCTCGCAGGCCGCGCTGCAGAAGCTGCGCGATCGATCCGAGACTTGACATCAGAGGTGAGATTGGACGTGGCTGCGGGCGTCAGTTTTTGACAAGGCGCTCGATTTTGTGCTTGACACAGCAAGAATCTCACCCGTAATCTACATCTGGTATGAGGGTGGATGGCTCAGCCCACCAATTGTGACGGTCAAGCGGCCGTCTGAGGCTGAGACCGCTAACTCCTAAGGAGAAGCACATGGCGAAGAAAGCTGCCAAGGGCGCAAAGAAGAAGGCCGCGAAGAAGCGGTAGTTCTTCTGAAGGCTTTTATGGGGTGCTTGTTGAAGCACCCCATTTTTTTAGCCTTCGAAAAAGGGGCGCGTGATCACGCGCCCCTTTTGCTTTGTACCGGCCGGAAGCCCGAAGCCCGAAGCCTTCTTTCTATTCCGGATTCACGCCGTCTCGGATGCGCACGCGGCGGATGACGTCCAACGGCAGCAGATGGTCGACGACCTCCATCCCCGCCACGACGGTGCCGAACACCGTGTAGCGCGCGTCCAGGTGCGGCGCCGGCGAGTGCGTGATGAAGAACTGGCTGCCGCCGGTATCGCGCCAGTCGAGCGCCATGCCGACGGTCCCGCGCAGATACGGCCGCTCGTTCAGCTCATCGCGAATCGTGAAGCCCGGGCCGCCTTCGCCATCGCCGCGCGGATCGCCGCCCTGCACCACGAAGTCGGGGACGATGCGGTGAAAGGCGACGCCGTTGAAGAACCCCTTGCGGGCCAGGTTCATGAAATTGCGCGACGTGATGGGAGCGTCGAGCACCGCAAGTTCGATCTCGACGGTCCCCTTGTCGGTCTCGATGAACACGTGGGGCGAGAACGGCGGCGCTACCATCGTCGTCCACGCGGCGCTGTCCACGTCCTCGCCGGCAGTGGCGGGCCGCATGGCGGCGGCCACGTCGTCCGTCACCTTCTGGTCCCGCAACAGGTCGGCGGCCCGCACGCGCACGGCCCAATCCTTGTCCTTCAGCGCCTCCATCAGCAGAGGCCGCGTCCCGTCGGCATCGAGCTGCGCCAGCGCCGCCAGGATTGCCGCTCGCGCGGTGTAGGCTGCATCGCCGGCAGCGGCGGTGTACGCCGTGCGCAGGTCCGGCACCGCGTCGGCAGCCTTGAGCTCCACCAGCGCCTGCGCGGCGGCCGCGCGCGCGACTACGTCGGGCGCGTGCAGCTTGGCGCGTATCAGCGCCTCCGCCCCCGGCGCCTTCGACGCCGCCAGCCCCGCGATCGCGGCCGGCACCACGCGGACGTCCATGTCGTTGACCATCGTAGAGAGCCGCGCGAACCCCTGTGCGTCCGGCAGGATGCCTAGTGCGCCCGCCTGCGCCACGCGCACGGTCCAGTCCTGATCGGCGTCGAGCCCCGACAGCGTCGCCGTAAACGTGTCCGGATCGACTCGGGCCAGGGCGCGCATGGCGGCACCGCGAATCGCAGGCGCCGAATCGGTCACGAGCTCTACGAGGATGTCCGACAGGCGCGCATCGGCCAGCGCCGCCAATGTGTTCATCGCTTCGAGCCGGACGGCAGGGTTCGACGCGGGATCCCCGACGATGCGCGTCATGAGCTGCACCGAGCCACGGTCGTTGAGCGCCGCCAGGGCGCGGATCGCCTGAATCACGACCGCCGCGTCGCGCGGCTTTTCGACCTCGCCGCGAATCGCCGCGAGCGCCTGCGGCTGCGCCGCTTTGGTTGCGGCGAGGCCGCGCACGGCAAACGAGGCGGTGTAGCGGCCGGGGGTCGCAAACAGCGCGAGCAGCGTCGGCGCGGCCCGCGCGTCCCCGACACGTTGCAGCGCGAACGCCACCGGCCACCAGCGCGACACCGGCTGCCCGTCCGCCCCGATCACGGCGGCGGCCAGCGGCTCGTACACGCCCAGGCGGGCCAGCGCGAACAGACCGAGACGCACGGTCTCGACCGGCGGCGCGAGCGGCGACGTGAGATCTTCCGGCTCGATGCCGGCCAGGGCTCCAGCCGCGAGCTGCGCGCGGACCATCTCGCTGATGGCGGGCGCGTCCGCTTTGTCGCCAATCGCGGCAAGCGCCTGCGCCGCGCGCCCCTGCAGGATGACGTCACTCCCGGTCAGCGCCTGCGTCAGGGCCGGCCGCGCTGCGGGCGCACCAATCAATCCCAGCGCGAACGCCGCCATCTGCCGGACCTCGGGCTCTTCGTCCTCCAGCGCCTTGGCGAGAGGCTCCACGGCATCCGGCAACCCGACGCGTCCCAGCGCCAGCGCGGCGCGCCGGCGCACACGCGCTTCCGGATCGCCGAGCAACATGAGCAGATCGGTGGGCGGCGGCGGGGCAATCAAGGCCGGTACGGTCGCCGTCGCCGGCCGGATGACGACCGCAGCGACGGGATTCGGATCGCGCAGCAGCCGCTGGTCTTCGAGCCGCACCATCCAGGCCAGCTTCAGCTCCCACGTAATCTTGGGAATTTTCGCCGCCGCAGGGGCCGCTGGCGTCTCCGGGGCCTTCGGCATGCAGCCCACCACGAGCACCGGAAGAATCAGGAAAACCGCGCGGGCGGCGCTGCGCAGCGTGACCGCCGGGCGCCTCTGCTTGAAGCGAAGTCGCGCTTCGCGCGCCTTCGGTACCGTGAGCATCAATGTGAAGGGCGGAGCGTTCGGATGATAGCATGCGAACTCCAGCTGACTTGGAGCCCGTTCACTCCCTCCCGTTCCGGTCGATAGCCATCGAGGGACCGATTGGCGTCGGTAAGACCGCGTTGGCCGAACGCATCGCCATGCGCCTCGACGCCGCCACGGTGCTCGAAGAAACCGAGAATCCATTCCTCGCGGACTTTTACATCGGCCGCCCCGGCGCCGCGCTGCAGTCGCAGCTCTTTTACCTCCTCAACCGGCATCGCCAGCAGCTCTCGCTGCGACAGTCGAACCTCTTCGCGCAGACCACCATCTGCGACTACCTGTTCGACAAGGACAAGATCTTCGCGTATCTGAATCTCGACGACAACGAGCTGTTCATCTACCAGCGCCTCTACGACCTGCTGGCAGCGGACGTACCGGTGCCCGACCTGGTCGTCTACCTGCAGGCACCGACCGAGGTGCTCGAACGTCGCCTCCGCCGTGACCGGACGCCGGACCCGAACGACGAGCCGCGCGTGCCCGACCCGTCGCCCGACTACGTCAAGGAGCTGAACGAGGCGTACCAGCATTTCTTCTTCCACTACACGGCCACGCCGCTGCTCGTGGTCGAGACATCGGACGTCGATCTGATCGGCAGCGACACCGCGCTCGAGGAGCTGCTGCGTCAGATGGGGTCGATGACGCGCGGCACCCGCTACTACGTGCCGCGGCCCTAGGCGAACCTGAAGGTTCGCCTCTACGTACGTCGGCGTCTCCGCACCGCGCAAACGGTTCTAAACAAGAGCTTTTCGCCCTACCAGCCCCACCCGCCTTACCCGCCCCACCCGCCCGGGCCACGTGGTACAGTGGCCCCTCATGGCGTGGTTCAAGAAAACCCGCAAGCCGATGGCCTCGGTGACGGCTGAAAAGCCAAGCCGGGTGCCCGAAGGCCTGTGGGTGAAATGCCCCGACTGCGCGCAACCCGTCTACAAGAAGGATCTGGAAGGCAATCTGAACGTCTGCCCGAAGTGCGCACACCACTTCCGGCTGAGCGCCACCGAACGGCTGAAGGCGCTCTTCGATGGCGGTCAGTACGTCGAGCACTTCCGCAATCTGCGCTCCACCGACCCGCTCCAGTTCACCGACACCAAGCCGTATCGCGAGCGGCTGCAGAAGACGATTGAAGCCACGGGGCTGAACGACTCAGTGATCGTGGGGACCGGACGGCTCGACGGGCTCGACGTCGTGATTGCCGCCATGGAGTACGGCTTCATCGGCGGCAGCATGGGCGTGGTGGCGGGCGAAAAGCTGACGCGAGCCGTGGAGATGGCGCTCGACCGCCGGCAGCCGGCCATCATCATTTCCTGCTCGGGCGGCGCCCGCATGATGGAAGGCGCGCTGTCGCTGATGCAGATGGCGAAGATCTGCGCCGCATTGGCGCGGCTCGATCGCGAGCGGCTGCCCTTTATTTCCGTGCTCACCGATCCCACCACCGGAGGGGTCACGGCCAGCTT